>ENA-OQKA01000041-OQKA01000041.1-human-gut-metagenome-genome-assembly--contig:-NODE-41-length-42625-cov-8.995012_pt1 | contig 42625 bp, 35 predicted proteins | sample MGYA00242644_ERZ504789 | MGnify/ENA primary metagenome ERZ504789 (study PRJEB26092, sample SAMD00036423) | human gut metagenome | host: Homo sapiens | study: EMG produced TPA metagenomics assembly of...
AAAACAAGAAGAAGAAAGAGGAGAAGACCGGAAAGATTGAGGTAGATAAGGTGAAACCTCTCGAACTCGACTTCGAGAACTGCCGTGACCGTGTGGTACGTCTTACCGTCAACTCATCCAATATGGGTGATGCCATCATCGACAGCAAGGGAGAGAAGGTTTATTACCAGGCTGCCTTTGAAGGTGGCTACGACCTCTGGTGCCACGACTTGAAGGAAGGCAGCACTACCCTGATGATGAAGGGTATCGGTGGCGGCGGCTTCGTTGCCGACAAGGACATCAAGAACCTCTTCCTCTGCAATGGCAGCAGCATCAAGAAGATTGACCTGGGCAGCAAGGCTACTACCAACATCGCCTTCGAGGCTCCATTCAACTACAAGCCTGCCGAGGAGCGCCAGTATCTCTTCGACCATGTATGGCGCCAGGTAGCTGACAAGTTCTACGATCCTAAGATGCAGGGTGTGGATTGGGAGTACTACCGCAAGGTGTATGAGAAGTTCTTACCTTATATCAATAATAACTTCGACTTCGCTGAGATGTTGAGCGAGATGCTGGGTGAGCTGAATGCCAGCCATACCGGTTGCCGTTATTATGCCAGTGGCGCTTCTCTTTCTACCGCAGCTCTCGGTGCCTTCTTCGATCCTAACTACGAGGGTGACGGCTTGAAGATTCAGGAAGTCATCAAGCGTGGTCCATTCGCCGTGAAGAAGAACGAGGTTACTGCCGGCTGCATCATTGAAAAGATTGATGGCGAGGCTATCAAGGCGGGTAAGGATTACAACGCATTGCTCGATGGAAAGGCTGGCAAGAATGTACGTCTCACCATCAAGAATACCAAGGGCAAAACTTTCGATCTGACCATCAAGGCGATTTCGCAGGGTGATCAGCAGGAGCTTCTCTACAAGCGCTGGGTGGATAGAAACCGTGCCATCGTGGATAGCGTTTCAAAGGGCAGAATCGCATACGTTCATGTCAAGGCGATGAACAGCGAGAGCTTCCGCACCGTATATAGCGAACTCTTGAGCGACAAGAACCGCAACAAGGATGCCGTAATCGTGGATGAGCGTCACAATGGTGGTGGCTGGTTGCACGATGACCTCTGCACCCTGCTCAGCGGCAAGCAGTATCAGGAGTTTGTACCTCACGGCAAGGTGGTGGGCAAGGATCCATTCAACAAGTGGACCAAGCCATCCTGCGTATTGATTTGCGAGGACGACTACAGCAACGGTCATGGTTTCCCATGGGTATATAAGGAGTTGGGCATCGGCAAGCTGATTGGTGCACCGGTGGCAGGAACAATGACTGCCGTATGGTGGGAGACCTTGATGGACCGCAGCCTGGTATTCGGTATTCCACAGGTAGGTTGCCGTGACATGCGTGGAACCTTCGGCGAGAACACCACCCTCTATCCAGACGTCGAGGTGTATAATTCTCCAGAGGATTACATCAATGGTCATGATACTCAGCTCATCAGAGCCGTAGAGGAAATGATGAAGAAGTAAGGAAGAGGAATTATTCCGTCGAAAAAGGTATCAAAAACAGGAATTATTCCGAGATTTCGATTAAATCAATCGATTGATTCAACATCAAAAGAGCGTGATTGCCAAATGAGGCTATCACGCTCTTTCTTTGTTAACATTAAAATATTCGAAGATGAAAGAAATCTAGCAAACTTTCTTCTTTCGCTCACAATAGCGTTCACATTGGGCACAGATATCATATCCCAGCATGGCACCCAGGATGAAATCCTCTTCCGGCGTAAGCTGGCATAAAGGTTTGGTAACAATCATGCGGATAGCATCCAGGCATTCCTTCTTACCAAAGAAGAGATTCAGACGGTCGTTGCCAACCGGCTGGATGATGTAATCAATGTTCTGACGTTCTAATCTTGTTATGGCAAAAGACTCATATTTCTTGTTGAAGGTGTAGAGCACCAGGCGGCGCACGCCCTTCTTATATTCATATATATGATTCATCAGAACCTTCAAATCTACTGGTGTTGCGATTTCCTGCTGCATACTATCCGAATTAATCAAGTTTCTTATCAGGAATCAGAGAATTCTATGATTTAAAAATCTATGAACCCAAAATGACTCAAGATTCTATAGTCAGAGATTTCTATGACTCCTGAAAAATTATTTTTTAATACTAAAGCGCTGGCTTGATGGCCTCAAGCCAGGCATCGATACGCTCCTCTGTCTTGTCGTCCTCGTTCACCTCATCGAGTGCAAGTCCCAGGAACTTGCCGTCCTCAATCGCCTCACTGTCATCATAGGTGTATCCCTCTGTAGAAACACCAGGCAATACGATAGCACCAGCCTCAACAGCGGCATCATAAAGCTCCTTCATGCCGCCGCAGAATGTATCAGGGTAAGACTCGCTGTCGCCACAACCAAACAGGGCAACAGTCTTGCCTGCCAAGCCGGCACTCTTCAGCGTCTTCACGCCATCATACCAGTCATCCTGCATCTCGCCGGCACCCCATGTAGAAGTACCGAGAAGAAGATTCTCGTGACTTGCGATAGTAGCATCATCGATGTTAGCTACATCTACTGCTTCCACGCCCAACTTAGAGGCGATGGTTTCGGCAATCGACTGGCATGAGCCAGTGGAAGAGCCATAAATTACGATAGTTGTTTTCATTTGTCCTTAATCTCTTTTAGTTACATTTATTTTCGGGTGCAAAGATACTGCCTTTTCCCTTTATCTGCAATACCTAAAAATGATGGTTTCGGGAAAATACCTAGATATGGGGATAGGAGAAAAGTTTTAGGATGGTTGATCCTAAAACTTCCGGAATTTGAGGACTTTTAAGACAATTCATCCTAAAACTTTCTTATAATATTATACTTTTAGGATGATTGAGCCTAAAAAATAGTATCTTTGTACCTAAAATAAAAACATAAATACTTAATTCGATGAAAGATTTTGCAGCGATAGATTTCGAAACGGCCAACCAGCAGCGTACAAGCGTCTGCTCGGTGGGCATCGTGATAGTGAGGGATGGCGAGATAGCAGACAGCTACTACAGCCTCATCAAGCCCGAGCCGGAATATTACTCTTATTGGAACACCCGGGTTCACGGCCTGACCCTGGAAGACACGATGAATGCAGATGTCTTCCCGAAAGTCTGGGCAGAGATAGCGCCCAAGATAGAAGGCCTGCCCCTGGTTGCCCACAACGCCCCCTTCGACGAAGGCTGCCTGAAGGCAGTATTCCAGATGTATCAGATGGAATATCCCGGCTATGAATTCCACTGCACCTGCCGTGCCTCCCGAAGAAAGCTGGGCACTCTCCTCCCCAACCATCAGCTCCAGACCGTAGCCGCCTATTGCGGTTACGACCTCACCCAGCACCACAATGCCCTGGCTGATGCCGAAGCCTGTGCCTGGATAGCAAGGGAGCTGCTATAAATAACAGTCTATATCTTGCCGATAAAGTATAAAAAAGCATAATTTCGGCAGAATATAATATACTATATTTTGCCGCAATCGCTATTTTTTTTGATTTTTTGCACAAAATATCAAATACAAGAAAATAATAGGAAAGGAAGAAAATATGATTGTAGGAAGAAAAGAAGAGAAAGACATTCCTTATCAAACAAGCACTGAAAGATCGCATCACCTTTCAGCATACAGGCGTGTCGCCTGTTGACCAAGATAACGACAGAAACAGACTGAAAACACAACTGGAAAGTTTCTATTATGCCCTTCTCAACCAAGGATTGGAAGGTTATAAGATGCCCAAGTCCTGGATGGAAGCGTTCTTCTTGCTCGAACAGTTGCTACAAGACCAAGACAATGGCGAACGACAAGTCATCTTTATCGACGAACTTCCGTGGATGGATACCCCCCGTTCCGGATTTCTTCCAGCCTTCGAGAACTTCTGGAATGGCTGGTGTAGTGGCAGAGACAATATCATGCATGTGGTTTGCGGTAGTGCTACTTCCTGGATTCTCAGTAATCTATCAAGAAGCAAAGGAGGACTCTACGGACGCTTGACTGCAGAAATCAAGCTCTCACCCTTCACTCTGAAAGAATGCGAAGAGTATTTCGAGCATGCTAACATCCAAATGAGTCAATACGACATCCTGCAAAGCTATATGGTCTTTGGAGGAATACCTTATTATATGGGGTACTTCCAAAAAGGGTTAAGCTTCGAGCAAAATGTAGATAAGATGCTTTTTGACAATAGACCTAGGCTGAAAGATGAGTTTAACAGGCTTTTTGCAGCAATCTTCAACAATCCGGAAGATAGCAAAAAGGTAGTACGTTTATTGGCAACCCGCCATTCCGGTTTCACTCGTGAAGAAATCAGCCAAGCCACAGGTCTCCCTCTGGGAGGAGGTTTATCTAACACCCTTGCAGCTTTGGCTGAAAGTGATTTCATCACAAGCTATTCGCCATACGGGATGCCCAAAAGTACAACATACTATAAACTGATAGACAACTTCTGTCTCTTTTGGCAGAAATACGTAGAACCCCATGGAAAGGAAAACGGTTTTGTAAGCGACAACATGACTTCTGATGTATTAAAAGCATGGCATGGAGTGGCCTTCGAAGAAGTTTGCTGGCAACATTTCCAGCAAATCAAGCAGGCTCTTGGAGTTGCTGGCGTAAAAACCTCGATCTCTGCATGGAACGTGAAAGGAACAGAGGAGAAAGAAGGCACCCAAATTGACCTGCTGATCATCAGAAACGACAATGTAGTAAACTTATGCGAGATGAAATTTGCCAGCGCTCCTTATACCATCAGCAAGGAAGAGGAACAGCGCTTGCGCCATCGCATAGAATCCCTAAAAGCAACGCTTTCTCCCAAGCAGTCCATTCATCTCACGATGATTACAACCTATGGGGTGGCGTATGGCAAGCATAGCGGAATAGTTCAAAAGGAAGTTAAAATGGAGGATTTGTTTAAATAAAACAGACGCAGAGTCCTGCTGGCATCATTGCCAGTAGGACTCTACGCTTTTAAAATTATCGAAAATATCCATAAAAGAATACCTTCAAACACCACGAATCACTTATCTTACGAAGAAAAAGTGGCAATATTGCCAAAAAATCTTCGCAGAATTCTTATATTTAAGAAAAAAAGCGTATCTTTGCGAAGAAAAAGTGGCAACATTGCCAAAAAATCTTCGTAAAGAGAAATAATATGCAAATAAAAAGAAACTTCTATTTACAGCAACTCATAGATGGAAAACAGAATGGGTTGATAAAGATTATCACAGGAATTAGACGATGTGGAAAGTCATACTTACTCTTCACACTCTTTCGGCAGCACTTGATAGCGACAGGTGTAGCCGACGATCATATTATCCGAATTGCATTAGATGATATTGAGAATACCGAATTACGTGACCCTCTTCGCCTCTACAGAAACATCAAGGCAAGTATGATAGATAGCGATTTATATTACATCCTTTTGGATGAAGTGCAGCTAGTACCTCGTTTTGAAGAAGTCTTGAATAGTCTTCTGAGAATAGACAATGCCGATGTGTATGTGACCGGAAGTAATTCTAAATTCTTATCCAGCGACATCATCACAGAATTCAGAGGACGCGGCGATGAAATTCATCTCTATCCCTTATCACTGTCAGAGTATTGCGAAGGAACCGGTCAGACACCTAGGGATGCTTGGAAAGATTATTATACCTATGGTGGGCTTCCTCAAGTATTATCATTAGAAACAGAGAAGAAGAAACTCGATTATCTGACCAATTTGTTTGAAAGTGTTTACTTAATCGATGTTATAGAACGAAACAAGATTAAGAACAGAGCTGAATTTGAGGAACTAGTACGCATTATTGCCTCAGGGATTGGTGCGCCTACGAATCCATCAAAATTGTCCAACACCTTTAAAAGCGTAAAGAAGGTAAACATCACTTCTGTAACGATAGATCGCTATTTGGGCTATATGCAAGATGCTTTTATCATAGAAAAGGCTATTCGTTATGACATAAAGGGGAAAAAATACATTGGCAGTTTAGCTAAGTACTATTTTTCTGATCTGGGGATAAGAAATGCGCTACTCGGATTGCGCCAACAGGAGGAAACTCACATCATGGAGAATATTCTGTATAATGAGTTGCGACGTCGTGGCTGCAAAGTTGATGTGGGTATGATAGAACAACGCTTTATTGACAAAGATGGTAAATGGCAACGCAAACAGTTAGAGGTTGACTTTGTGGTAAATGAAGGCAGCTTACGATACTATATACAGTCAGCACTAGCTTTACCTGATGAAGAGAAAAGAAAACAGGAAACAGCTTCTCTCCTTAAAATCAATGATACTTTTAAGAAAGTCATAGTTGTGAAGGATGACATTAAACCATGGAGAGACGAAAATGGCATTCTTACCATTGGTTTACTTGATTTTCTGATGGACGAAAATTGCTTAAACCATCTATAGGGAATAAAGCTATAGATAAACACCTGACTACTGATACACCTGTAGCAACAGAAGAGAACACCCAGACTGAGCAGCCAGCTACTGTTCAGGAAACTCCACAGGAGAATACTCAGAAGGAGGCAACTCAGCAGCAGGAGGCTACAGAGACAGAGCAGCAGGCAAATGCTGAATAAGAAATCACAATAGAGCTTTGTAGAGTTCAATTGAGTTCATTTTGCAGACGACATATTTAAGAAATTAATAAGGAAAGCGTAGAGTCCTGCTGGCAGTGATGCCAGCAGGATTCTGCGCTTTTTGATACAGAAGCATACACATGGATTTCTATAGAGCAAGCCAAAAGTTTAAATCTATTAAACATTCCCGTTTTTTGTCATTAATGACACTTTTCGGGAATGACTATGATTATAAAAAGAGATTATCATTAAAATCATATCATGACAACAATGACTTTTAAGATGTCAATGGTGCTGTACAGAAACCGATACAGCGCCATCTTATCAGACCATTGAGTAGAGATTCTGCACCTTGTTATGGAGCATAGAAGCATGGAGAAGACCACTTTTCCATTCGTCAGGAATATGGCTTATTCCAAATTTAGCACCCAGGATAGCCCCTGCTACTGCTGCATTGGTATCCGCATCTCCTCCTGATAAAACAATCTTCAGGATACCCTCTTTATACGAGGTTGCATGCCAATAAGCCTGTAGGGCAGCCCCTAAAGTTCTGAGCGTATATCCCATACTCTTTTCATCATCCAGACACAAAGAATCCAGACCTTCATAATATGCCAAGTCAACAAATGGAACGATTCGTTCATCATATTGTTTGGCAATGCCAATCACATCTTCATAATCCAATATTCTATCTTCAAAGACAAGAGCATGTATGATAGAAGAAACGATAACGCAAGAGCCCACACAGCGTGGATCAAAATGAGTTAGCTTACAGATATTCTCAGCATTACTAGTCACATTTTCCTTCAGAAGCCCTACCACCGAAGTTCTCATAACAGCTCCATTAGCTGCAGCTTTTTTCTTTCCCATCTTCCAGATAATCTCTGCAGCCTTCTGTGGATCCGAAGAATAGTCGCCAAGAGCCATTACATTATAAGTATGCCGGCCAATTCCCATGCCTCCGTTCATCATCCATTCCTTAAACCTTCTGGCAATATCAAGAATATCTACCTTTTGACAAGCCACAAAAGAATCCAAGATGCATAGCATCATGTCGGTATCATCAGTCCAGTCGCCTCTTTGCCAACGACGACGATGATCATCCTGCACGATTTGTGAATAGTCCTCTATCCCATTAGGATAAAAACGATCCACTTCTTGCTTGGACATAAACTCCGTGCTCAGTCCCAAAGCATCTCCTACAGCTTGTCCGAAGATGGTACCGAGGAATCTTTCTTTTATAGTTTCATGTTCCATTTTTTTCTATTCATACAACCAACAAATCGTAAAATCATCCATATCAATCACTCCTTGGTGATATAATCCTTTTAGATATTCCTCAAAAGTTAATTGATTATCAGATGCTTGAATTAATTTATCAATAACGTCGTTCTTGAAATTAAACCTCAATGTTTCTGCCGTTTTTAGTAATTGAGAATTACCAGACTGCTTTAGATATTCCTCTGCAAGTTCTTCGCCAAATTCCTTACAATGAGCTAACTCATACATCATTAAAATATAATGAGATAAGGCATCGCTGGCAGCAAAGACTACCGAAGATTCATCCAGATAAAAGTCACCACAACTGAAACCTTCCTCTTCCAGGGGATCTTTACAGCTAACCAACCTGGGAGGATTGCTAAAATCAGACAATTTCGTAAAACTATGTTCCAAGACACCTGTATCCTGACTATAATGAAAGACTACGCTATCGCCATATGCCATCCATTTACATTGCTTATCCCCTGTTATCCATGCAGCAGCAATCGTGGCGCAAGACCCCTCATTATAATATTTATTCAAAAGAATGCCGTCGCCTTTCTTTGCTCTTTCCTCGTGCCCATTATAAAAGGGCTCCCAAATGCCATCTACCCATTCGTCAAGTTTTTTAAAGCAGACGATGGGTTTATCTTTCGGAAGATGTTTTACAAGATACTTCGACCATTCATCAGCAAACAAACCGCAACCTCCAGCCCCATCTGATACCGCTATGCAGGTATCAGATGAGTAGAAAGCATCTTCGTTTGCAACATGGTCATTGAACTTTGCTATACTAACACCTCTGTTCATAACTTTTCTTTATATCATTACAGATTCTGATTAACCAGCATACTCGAAAGTGTGCCTATCTTCATCATTTTAACCAATCTCTCCATACCCGTATTTACACCCATAGCATGGTAGCGGATATCAGCCTGCTTATCTCCAAAGATATTACGGATCTGCTCATTGTAGTTGAGCGGCAAAAGACTCGACATATTATAAAGTTTCTCACCATATCCATTTCCGTTCAATTCATCTGCAGTTGCAGGGAATACGACCGATTCTGCATGTCCTGGCACAACGTGAATATTGAAGAATAATACATTACCATCATTGGTAAACATCGACTTCAACTGATTAGCAAGTTGTTGCATTTCATCATGTGAGGTACCATTATACTCACCATCTGTGATATTGATAATTGTAGGAGGATAACAATCCTTGTCGTGATGGTCTTTCATCCAGTTTTCGAGCAAACCTTCTGCACGTTTGAAAGCTTTATCCATGTGTGTCCAACTACCATCATGGCGAGCTACCATCCATTGTTTCTTCTCTACTTCTTTGATGGTTATACCCTTACGGGTACGCACCTCTTCCTTCACCATTTTCTTTTGGTAAGGATTATCACGAATCTCTTCTGGAGTAACGAAGTCTTTTCCCTCCAAGCTACCATTCCAAGCGCTATAAGCCTCAGTGCCATAACCTATCATGGCAATATCAAAGTAATGGCGAGTCTCATTATTCTTCACACATCGTTCCACCAACTCGTTGATTTGAGCATTTACGATACGGGCAACAGCCTCAGATAAAGTCATATCCTCACCATTGAAGGTAGTAATTCTGCGCATAGAAACACTTTGGTCCACCAGGAAGATGAATGCTGTAGGATGTTCACGGTCAACACGAGCCGTATATGCATTCTTGCTCTGCAACATCTGTGGTTGGCTTGGAATTGAAATGCCAAAATTGCCGATGTTCTTGATATACTTCAGAGGAATACTATTCTTTACCAAAATCTCTGCTTGATAGAATGGCTGCTCATCCACATCGAAATCGAAGTGATTACGAGCCTTGACAGTTTGGAAGTGAATCTTCTTGAAATCCTCCAGACTTCCACCCACATGAGCACCATTTCGCACAGCATTCCTGTCTGCATATTTAGTATTCTCATCATAAATCACCTCAGGGTCTATCTCCAGAATGACAGGGTTAGAAATTCTATCCTCATTCATTGCCACATACATCATTGGATGGTTCATGGTAAAGCTGACACGGACATAATGTTCCAGATTATCACGCTTATCCAACGACCAGGATGGAGAACCTGGTCCTCCACCTCCTGGTTTAGGAATATTGATACCACGTTCCTCACAATCCTTCCAAGAATAGAGCCCTCCATTCTTGATAATATTCTCCAAGTTATCACGGTCTGTGAAGTGATAGAGCTTGGTGATATGATTTTGTTCGAGGATATTCTTAAAATCCTCCCAGTTACTTCTTCTGTTCATTGTTTTTGTCCTCCAATAATATATGTATGTTAGAATAACGATAGTTGCTTTGGTTCTATTGTCTGTGGTTTCCACTTTTTATCACCAAAAGGATATAGACCTTCTACGTATGCCTTGATTAGAAAGGCATGCGAAAGAGGCTTCTTCGGGTCATCCACATCACAATTTGTATTATAATCCAAAAGTACGATGGTCTTAGTCTGGCTAGCCTCTCGCAATCTTTCGATAATACTTTGAACCTTATGTTCAAGAACCCACTTGTAAGTAGGAATATAAATCTGCTTTCGAGCCTCAATATATCCGAGCAGTTCTGTTCCGTTTACTCCTTTGCGATGTCCAAGAGGCTTACCGAACTTGCGAACAGTTCTCTTGATATTCTTCATCGACTCATTCTTAAACATTTTCATATCTACATCAGCCGATTCAAATACCTTTAGCCCTTGCCACACAGCCTCAACACATGTAGCTGTAACACCCTCACCAAATGGCACAGGTATGCCACCATGCGGATAGAATGGGCTCAACTTGATTAAGCTATCTTCTGTATGACTCGTCACATCTGCAATTATTGCGCCGGGATATATCTTCAAGATATTCTCCCGCTTTTTTCGTTTTGACTCAATTTGTATCATAATTACTAAATATTTTATTTCCAAACCGAGAGATTAACTCTTGCTTAAAATCGTATGACAAACTACAACCTGAAAATGCACCATATCTAATAGCAGTCACACTATCAGGAATGACTATATTGGACAAAGAACTACAACCCGAAAAAGCGAAATCTCTAATAACAGTCACACTATCAGGAATGACTATATTGGACAAAGAACGACAACCCGAAAAAGCATAATCTCCAATTTTAGTCACACTATTAGGAATGACTATTTTGGACAAAGAACTACAATCCGAAAAAGCGAAATCTCCAATATCAGTCACACTATTAGGAATGACTATATTGGACAGAGAACTACAATCCGAAAATGCATAATCTCCAATACTAGTCACACTATTAGGAATGACTATGTTGGACAGAGAACTACAATAAGAAAATGCCCATTTCCAATAGCAGTCACACTATCAGGAATGACTATATTGGACAAAGAACGACAATGTTCAAATGCATAATCTCCAATACTAGTCACACTATCAGGAATGACTATATTGGACAAAGAACGACAATGTTCAAATGCATAATCTCCAATACTAGTCACACTATTAGGAATGACTATGTTGGACAGAGAACTACAATCCGAAAAAGCGGAATTTCCAATAGCAGTCACACTATCAGGAATTACAATGCTGGGCAGAGAACTACAACCAGAAAATGCACAATCTCCAATACTAGTCACACTATCAGGAATAACAATGTTGGGCAGAGAACTACAATCAGAAAATGCACAATCTCCAATACTAGTCACACTATTAGGAATGACTATTTTGGGCAGAGAACTACAACCAAAAAATGCGCCATCTCCAATAGCAGTCACACTATTAGAAATGACTATGTTGGACAGAGAACTACAATCCGAAAAAGCGGAATCTCCAATAGCAGTCACACTATCAGGAATGACTATATTGGACAAAGAACTACAACCCGAAAAAGCGAAATCTCCAATAGCAGTCACACTATCAGGAATGACTATGTTGGACAGAGAACTACAATCCGAAAAAGCGGAATCTCTAATTTTAGTCACACTATCTGGGATGATATATGATTCTATTTTTTGATTTCTGAAAGAAACAATTTCACTTTTATCCTTATTGAATAAGACATCATCCTCATAAATAAAGGTGGGTGATAAACATTCTAACATGCCTCCCCAGTCTGAAAACGGATTTCCGTTTAAGCAAATTACACTTTTAGGAATGGATATATTTTCCAACAAGAGACAATGAGAAAATGCATAATCTCCAATAGCAGTCACACTATCAGGAATGGCTATATTGGACAAACTACAACCAGCAAATGCATTATTACATATTATCCTTGTACCCTCTTTGACAGAATAGCCCCTTCTTAGTTCTTGGGGAACTTTCAATAATTTTCTTACATCTTTGCTATATTTCACTCCCCGTTCATCTATAAAAGCTTCTTTCAACTCATCTTCAGTTATTTCTGTTGATAAGTCTTCAATTGTTTGAGACGGGATAGGTTTTTCACCAATAAACAATCTACAAGAACATGCAGAAAGTTCCTTTCTTGCCAATGCGAGCATGAAAAGAGAGTAAAGTGTACAGAAATCCTTATCACACAACAATTCCTGCAGGGCAGATATTACCTTGCTATTTGAAGGGTTGCGATAATCACTTTCTGAGAAGAGAAGCCTATCAGAAGCGCCATATGTATCTAATAATTTGGAATTCATGGATATAACTTTCAATGACAAGGCGATGCTTGTCAAGGCAAAGTCATCAATGGTTTCGTCAAAATCATCGACGGTTCGCAAAGGATGAGAAAAGTCCTTTGTACCAATTGTTGGAGACTTCTGGCCCTTCATGGCAGGAACAAACATACCATCATAATCTACCAAAGTCAGATTTCCATCAGGACGAACCATGATGTTGTCTGGCTTAATGTCACCATGAGCAAATGGCTGAGAACGAAGCCACGCTGCCATTTTACAGAAGCGATAGCAAAACATAGCCATAGCATAATTGTCCTGATAGTTCTCTGCAATGTAATTCTCCATTGTTTCACCATCAATCCAATCCATCAGAAGAACAGGAAACTCATCCTCCTCACAACTGCTATCTACGAAGATTTCTTTTTCTAAGTACTTCACGGAAGTAATATAAGAGGAATCCACGAAGTCCAACTCATCTGCTATCTGACGATAAGCCTCAGCTCTACCTTCTTGCTCTTCAGTAAAGCACTTCAATGCATAGCACTTTCCCGTCTGTTCATCTTTCATTTTGAACACGACAGCAAACGCACCACTGCTACGATATGGTTCACCATGATCATCTTGCACTGGTACCAAATGAGCCAACTCATCAAGATTGTTACCAGCATCTTGGATGGCTCTCACATATTCAGATATTAATGGGTATTGCATAATTCACTGTTTAAATTCTAAAACTTACTCTTTGTATATATCCAATGCATCCATTTTTGTTATACACCACTTTTGGGCATCTAAATTGTGTTCATCTATAAACTCATTAATAGCTTTTTCATCAGATGAAGTATGAGCAGTTGCAATCCACAAAACTTTGTCTACATCTATTATATTATATAGAACCTCCTCCAGATATGGAATATCTATTGGAGAAAAAGCCAAACCCAAAATATAAATTTTCCTCACATCTTTTAAAGACTCAAACAACCTATGATTTTGCCTTATAATCCCAGAAACATTCTTTTTCATCTTTGATAATTGATTTGCTGATGTCTCAATTATAGATTCCATTGTCGGATCATCTGTATTTGCATCTAACCAATCTTCATATTGCTCATCTGTTAAGTCTTTTGGTAGCAGTTTTGGTTTACCCTTTAATGACTCATAAATATCATTAGTAGTTTTACCATGCCCCCAAATTAAATCATCACCATTTATACTACCATGAATATGACATATCTGTGTACGTGGTATATTATAAACATCTTCAAGAGTTTTGGTATAATTAAACGTCAAGAAATAACATTCATCTTTATCTTCAATCCCTAATTTACCGCAATTCGGCTTATTTAGGCTTTTAATCCAGATTTTTAAAGATTGCCCTATAGCTTCAATTAGATTATCTATGTCAAGATCAAGTTTTAATTGTATGGAAGCTTCGTGATTGTCAGTATCACTAAAATCTTCACTTCCATATATTGGACCATAGTCTTGATATACCCTATTAATATAATCAAAACTAATTGCAGATAAATGTTGTTCAAAACTATTCCACCAATCATCATCGTCTTCTGCTGAATCATAAAGACGGCATAGCTTATCATAAAGGTCAAAATCATATCCTTTCAGCCATTCACGATAATCACTATAACTGCTATTAATGCCATGATGGATGTCAAATCCATTACCTATTAAATATAATATTTTCATAATCTCAATATTTTAAATAAAAAAACTGGCGCAAATATACTATATTTTCAACAAATGCAGATGGTTTTAGAAATCATTTAAGCAACTTAAACGTTACCTATTTACTTTTCCTATCGGTTCTTTACAAGTAACATTAACTTCATCAGAAGCTCCACCAACAACATTACTTAGTTAACCTTTCCAAAGATTCCATGGCCGAATTATCTCCTTGATTAGCAGCCTTTCTATACCAAGCAACTGCCTCATCTATATTTTTTACAATTCCTTTACCTTTTTCATAGCAATACGCCAAATTTCTTTGAGCTGCAGAACTTCCTTGTTCCGCAGCCTTACGATACCACTTTATAGCTTCTTCACAACTTTTAGCACCCCCTATACCAGACTCATAACAGACTGCTATAAAAAATTGAGCATCAACATCGCCTTGTTTTGCTGCCTTACAATACCATTTTACACATTTTTCCATAGATAAATCCACTCCCAATCCCATGAAATATAAAGATCCCAATCTACATTGCGCATTAACAAAACCTTGTTTAGCCGACATGCTATACCATTTTACAGCTTCTTCGTAACATTGAGGAGCTCCTAGTCCATCTTCATAACATCTACCTAAATTATATTGAGCACGAGCATAACCTTGTTCGGTAGACTTGCGATACCATTTGACAGCTTCTTCGTAACTTTGAACTACACCTAATCCCTTACAATAACAGAGCCCCATAACATTTTGTCCTTTTGCATTTCCTGCATTTGCAGAAACACGAATTAAAGTTAATCCTTTTTCTTTATCTTCTGAGACACCTTTTCCCCAACAATAGCAATAACCAAGACAGGCTTTGGCATACAAACTTCCTTTAGAATCTGCAATAGAATATAGCCGAAATGCTTTTTTATGGTCTGCCTCATCTTTTGATTTTTCAAAAAGCAAATCTGCCAGCTTTATTAATTCTTCTACATCATAAAATGGCTTAGAAATGGAAAAAGTTCGGAAGGAACAGAGAGCAAGATTCTTCTTGGCATTAGCCAATAAGAACATAGAAAGAAGAGTAGTTAATTCCTCGTTATTCATCTGCTCCAGCAAAGCTGCCATAACTTTGCTCTTACTCAAATCACAATAATCATCAGCAGAGAAGAGTAATCTATCTGCTGCACCATATTCATCAAACAATGAAGGCTTCAAGGATATCGCCTTCAATGACAAGGCGATGCTAGCCAATGCAAAGTCATCGATGGTTTCATCAAAATCATCAATGGTTCGCAATGGGTGAGAGAAGTCTTTAGTACCAATAGTAGGAGACTTCTGACCTTTCATGGCAGGAACAAACATACCATCATAATCCACTAAGGTCAGAGTACCATCAGGGCGAACCATGATATTATCAGGCTTAATGTCACCATGAGCAAATGGCTGAGAACGAAGCCACGCTGCCATTTTACAGAAGCGATAGCAAAGCATTGCCATAGTATAATTGTCTTGATAGTTCTCAGCAATGTAAGTCTCCATCGTTTCACCATCAATCCAATCCATCAGAAGGACAGGAAATTCGTCTTCCTCACAACTGCTATCTACAAAGATTTCTTTGTCTAAGTACTTTACAGAAGTAATATAAGAGGAATCTACGAACTCCAACTCATCTGCAATCTGACGATAAGCCTCAGCTCTACCTTCTTGTTCTTCAGTAAAGCACTTTAAGGCATAGCATTTCCCTGTCTGTTCATCTTTCATTTTGAACACGACGGCAAAAGCACCACTGCTACGATATGGCTCACCATGATCATCTTGCACTGGTACCAAATGAGCCAACTCATCAAGATTACTACTTGCATCTTGTATGGCTCTAACATATTCTGATATCAAAGGATATTGCATTGACTTTTTCTGTTAATTGTTTTGCCCCAAAGGTACAAAAGACTTACGATACTACCAAACCATTAGCTATTTTTTCACCTAATTTAATATAGCATGCTATATTGTACCATCCTGTAATACTTTTTGAGGTCACAAAGTTAGCGTTTTTCTTGCATAACAGGTTCATTATGGAGAAAAATCATACCTCCACAAGGCTTGCGGAGCCAAAAGATTTGATGCATTCCAAACAATTCAGTACTTTTGCCGAAAATTTCAAACCTTTAAAATATCATTGAAATGAAGAAGTTATTATGTATCTGCATGATTATGATGTCATGCATCAGTGCCTTCGGACAGGCAAGTGTTAGTAACGCGGCGATTCCTGAGCCAGAGTTTAACGGTGACGCATTTATCTGCAATCTATCTGCCAACACCTACGTGAAAGCAGAAAAGGCTATCGGACAGATGAAGACCAAAGACCAATTCTGGGGACCAGAGAGAAAGCTTTACGTAAAACCTAGCAAATCTTCCGTGAGAGTGAAAAAAGGACATATCCAGTTTGTCATCAGAGTGCCCAACATCAACGATGATCCTTATTCATTCATCAAGATTTCTAAGTTTGCCACAGGCTCTACTCGCAAACTTTCCCTTGCTCGACAGAATGAACTTTCAGGTAAAGTAACGTATGGCGGCAAGAACAAGCAAGAGTTGTTCTTCGAGGCCAAGAAATACGGCGCCTCCTCTCTCCTAATAGATGCCGACATCGAAAAACCTGGTGAATACTGTATTATGATTAGCAACCCAAACAGAGTAGACGGCAAGATTCCTGTATCCTGCTTTGGTGTAGATGAATAAAAACAATCCTCCTTGTTGCGATGTGCTACAAGGAGGATTTCTCGTTTATTTCCACTCTACCAACTTTCTATCCAATGGTATCTTCTTGGGTTCGCCACGATTGCCATCAATGAAATAACTCCCGGCTAGACTTTCATCAAACTGAAGAGTGAAGGCTTGGCGGATACGGGCACATTTCTCATTGATAGAATTAGACAGTGGATTCGTCAGGGCTTCAATGCTCTGGCGAATCTTCTCTTTTGAAAGATGTGCCCCGTTGTTGTTCGATTTCTTGCGAATATCCACATAGATAGCATATAGCTCTTCCCTATAATCCGACAGACATTTGAAAAGGATTCCCTCCTCATGACGCAAAAAGAGAATATACACCGCCTTTACCAATGGCTCCATCTTGATAGTCATATCATGATAGTCGGGCAGTATGATATCGTAATTCTCCGTGATGACCATTCTACTCAGATTCTTGGGTGGAAAGAGATACTGCTTCAGCACCCAATCACTTACCCCACCAAGACGCAAGTCCTGCACCTGTCGGTACACCTCCTTCATCTTCTGCCTGATATCATAGCTGAATGTTTCATCTGCCGGAATCGGTGTCGGATCAAATATACTGTATGGAAAATCATCGACAGAGCTGAACATCACTTTGCAATCCGGCAACTTATCATACGCAGCCTGCATCAATGGCATAAAATCCTCATCTTCCTCTATAGACAAAGAATAGGAATTGACATAATATATGCCATCCTCCTCATGGTCTAGCTGTAAGATGCTAGGATGTAATTTCTCCTTATTCTTTTCTTCTACCAATTGCGACAACAGCAAATCGGAAGGGACGGAGAAACTCAAATCCTTTTCATTCATCGCAGGATAGCTATAGAGAGCTGTCTTCCTGATATGAGGACCCAGAAATGGAAAATAATTAAAATGAATTGACTTGCTGATAAACAAGTTGTTGATATCCACGAGATGGTTGATGATGGAAAGGTTCAACTTTTCATCATACCCATTCTCTACAAAGAATACCTCGCCATGTAGGCGTGTTGGGAAGTCGCGAAACTTAAATACCTTTTTCTTCCAATCTTTCCGGTCATTGCTTATCACTTGTTATATGGTTGATTACAGTATTGTACATGTCAGAGCTATCTTATGTATTTATCGAATAGTTAAACTCTGATCACTTCATCAACTGCTCTACCCATTCATTGAACAAAGGGCATTTCTCCCGAATCTTCTCTAAGCCAATGTCCATAGCAACACAAATGCCAACAACTACCTTATTATAATCAGGAATAGCAGCTATCAATCGTTTGGACGGAGCTGTCTCAGGACTATTGTTGATAAGCTCTGGTGATTGGAAAGCCTCAGCCGTAGCCTGCAACTCTGCATAATCAAACTCACTCTCCTCAAAACTATTCAAGAATGCACTCACATCACTAAACAGCAACCCCTCAAACTCATGAAGTTGTATGTATGGTATGAAGCGGAAGCGATATTGCTCAGGAATATCCTTCGCCATTCTGTCTATCAAGAAATGAATACGCTCCGTCTTATCCACTATCTCCTTAGAATCTTCCCAACCAGGAAACCCGAACTGGTCTTTGATGCCATAGTAATCCACCAACATGCTGACATAGACATCACCTTCTTGAAGATGATTCAAGATTTGCTTTTTGATGGTAGCCCAAGGCACGATACCACCATGCGAATGCTTGATGACAGGAGCTTCCACATAAATATCATGCTTAGCAAACTCCACTCCAAGCACTTCTGTACAAAACTCTTGTTCCGTAGGACCTTCACACACTATGATTAGTCGTTTCATCGTGGCTGACCTCCTTTCATTATATTTTGTTTCCACAAATCACCAAGTGTATAATCCTCAAGCCAATGTGCCAATTCTTCGCTATTCAGCCGATTGATGGTTGTACCATCTTCGTTCTGATTAACAGTCAAGACATCCTCTGGCTCAAAGTTACTAATCAGTTCAGCACTCTGGGTAGCAACGATAACTTGCGTACCCTTTTGTGCCGCCATCTTTATCAACCCCGAAAGCTTTTCGATAGCCACAGGATGCAAACCAAGCTCTGGCTCATCAATGATGATAACTCGTGGTAACCATGGCTGCATAAAGAGCACGGTCAAGGCAATAAAGCGAATGGTTCCATCCGACAAGTCGGTCGGTCCGTAAATTATAGAGCTATACTTATCCTGCCATTGCAAGCGCACCATATCGGCTTCGGTTGGCTGGAAATAGAAGTCCGAGAAATAGGGAGCCACACTCTGAATGACGCGGATGATGCGACGATAAGCCATCGGCTTCTCTCGCTGAATACGATAGAGGATAGCCGCCAGATTTTCACCATGCTCATACATACGATAAGCATCGTTCACGATATGGCTATCAGCCGTAAATGGAGAACGGCGACCTGTATCGTGGAAGTGAAACTTGCGGATTTGGGAGATATAGTTAGATAAATCTTCCTCTTTATGGTCTTTTAAACTCGACTCGCTTTGATACTCCGTTATAACACTTTTCCTCACTAAATCTAAAGGACAAACATCGTCATAACAACGAACAACTTCTCTTTCTACAATGAGTTTACCATCAGATTCCAATAATGCCAAGTCATATTCACTCTTAGCTATTAGCAAGCTCACAGCTATACGATCGGTAACTTTTTTGCCTTGATAGAGTAATTTATCTACTCCACCAACTTGAGCGACATACGCCCCTAATCTCTTCTCATAAATGTTACCTAACATTTCGAAAAGAGACAAGAAGTTACTCTTACCAGCTCCATTGGCACCAATCAAGAGATTGATAGGATGCAGTTGAACTGATAACTTTTTAAAAGACTTATATCCAAATATTCTTATCGAGTCCATATTATAGTTTCATTCAAATATAAAAGCAAAGGTACACTTTTTAAGTGTATTTACCAAATTATTTATTCAAAACTTTTGTTTTACTCGCAAAATTAAGCTATATTTTCTATTATAAATTAAAAAAGTAACTACTCTGTCATCTTTATGATGCCGTGGCACTAGATGCACCTTCAGATACAGTAAAAAATAAGATATCATTTATCCTATCACCCAATCCTCTATGCTGAGCTGACTAAACTTGAATCAGTAAGGATTCGCTACGCGCATACGTATGAATATTTTTTCTCGAAAAAAGTATCAAAGTCTCATTATTTATATAAAACCTAATATTATATATCTGACTCTCAGAATCTTTTATAGAATGAGACTTCTCGAAAAATGGCGAAAGAAGTATCATGGAAGTTTCATAAAATTATGGAAATGCATCATAAAAATACTAATAAGAAGCAGAAAAATGCTATTAATAGGCGGAAATAAGCTACAAAAACTAAAAAAAAAATCCTTGTTTTCAGACAATAAATACCCTCTTTTCTCGTTATGACAGAAATGTTTCATTAAAAACATAACCTATATGGATGAAAAGGAACTTTTGAAAAAGGCTTTCGAATACGGAAACGTTCCTAGCCTCATCACCTATTGCTTCACCGAACCATGTCCGATGAAAGACAAGTGTATCCACTATCTATCCGGCCTCTACAAAAACGAGAAGACTGATAGAGGAGATGCCATCTTCCCAAATGCCCTGAAAAACGGGAATTGCAAGTACTTCGCTCCGCTGCGTGTCGTGAAAATGGCATGGGGATTCGACAAACTATTTGCCGAAATGAAAGTGAAAGATGGACCAGCATTGCGCGCCGAAATGAGAGAGTACCTCGGTAGCAAAGGACAATACTACCGATACAAACTGGGACAACTGAAACTCCTCCCGGAACAGCAGAAATATATCAAACAGCTCTTCGCCAGATACGGATATAAAGACGTTGAGTTCGAACACTTCTCTGAAGAGATTGACTTCACAAACATCTAATCTTTCCAAGAATTTATTGTTCTACTTTTTCCGTTCATCAGTTGTTCCCTCTATGCCCATTAGCTGATCCTACCATGCCCGTTACACGGGCATCCATAGCCCACCAAGTGGGCATCCACAGAACAAGTGCTGGGCAACAAGTGCCCATAAGGCGGGCAATGAATGCCCAAAAATCGAGACTTGTTTTGGGCAACACTGAAAAGAGTTTATAGTTTACAATTTACAGTTAACACTTAACCATTAACCAGAAATACAATGAAGGTAACTATCGTACATACAAATAATAAGAAGCAGCTCCTCGTAAGCACCAAGACGATGGAGAAGCTGATGGAACGATTCGCAAAAGATGATAGCAAACTGACTATCACCCACTTCCGCGAAAGCGTTTCGTATCTTAGCAACAACTATGAAGGATACAAGGATATGCCGAAATGGATGCACATTTATCCCGCTGCTGAATTCGCCAAAGATGAAAACAACAACCTGAAGATGAAGGCTTTCAACGGTATCCTGTTGCTGAAATTTGGCAACATTACTGATGTAGATGGTGTGGAGGGTATTAAGCGCTCGGTAGCCATTCTGCCTTCTACCCTTGCCGCCATCACAGGTGCCGACGGAAAGACTGTTATCGTTCTGATAAAATTCCAGGGCGAAAATGATTCCCTGCCTACATCTGAAGCGGATGCCGAGCATCTCTATCGCATCGCTTACCAGCAGATTTTCCCTGTATATCAGGCTATTGTCAAGGCTTCGATTCTTGTAGATGGTCCGAAACCTTCTATCGAGGCTGGCTCTACCCTATCCCAAGAGCCTTCGATTCACAACAGTTTCATGATGACGCTTGATGCGGAGCCTTATTTCAACAGCAAGGCGGTGGCGATGAAGATTGATAGTCATGCACGATCTCAAAGCCCAGCTCCCAGCACGGATAATCATCAGCAGACAATTCCTGATTTCAGGGCTCCGGAAGAAGGAAAGAAAGTTGACAAGAACAGTATTCGCGAGAATATCGTGAACATGATGCAGCTGCTGAAAAGCAGATATGATTTCAGATACAACACGGTGATGAAATATGTGGAATATCTGCCGAAGGACAAGGGATGGTATGGCTACCAACCTGTGGAACCGAGAGTGCAGAAGCGTATGACGCTGGAGGTGCAGCTGGCTGATATCCGGGTGAGCATCAAGGATGTACGTAATTTTCTGGAGTCAGATTATATCAAAAATTATAATCCGATAGATGAATATCTCTTCCAGTGCTACGACAAATGGGATGGAAAGGACCATATCCGTGCCTTGGCCCGCACGGTGCCTACCGCCAATCCTCACTGGGCAGACTGGTTTTACACCTGGTTCCTGGGCATGGTGGACCAGTGGCGCGGCTATTCACATCGCCAATACGGCAACTCAGTGGCTCCGCTCCTCATTTCCAAACAGGGTTACAACAAGAGTACTTTCTGTCGCCGACTGCTACCGCCGGAACTACAGTGGGGATATAGTGACAATCTTATTCTGTCGGAAAAGCGTCAGGTTTATCAGGCGATGGCGCAGTTTATGGTCATCAATCTCGATGAGTTCAACCAGATTTCGCCACAGGTGCAGCAGGGATTTCTGAAGAATCTCATCCAGTTGCCTACGCTGAAATACAAGCCTCCGTATGGCAGTCATGTCATGGAATTTCCTCGTCTCGCCTCGTTCATCGCCACGAGCAACATGAAGGATATTCTCTCCGATCCATCCGGCAACCGAAGATTCATCGGTGTGGAACTGACGGGGCCTATCGACGTGAGCGTTCGCCCGAACTACCAGCAGCTTTTTGCCCAGGCACTTTCTGCCTTGAACAATGGCGAAAAGAGTTATTTCGATGCGCAGCAGGTAAAGCTGATTATGAAGAGCAACAGCCAGTTTGAGATAATCCAGCCGATAGATCAGTATTTCCTGCTCTATTTTGAATTGGTTGAGGATGAGAAAGAGGGAGACTATCTTACTGCCGCCGAAATTTTTGACTATCTGAAGAAGCAGATTGGTTCATCGCTCAAGGTAAACAGCCTGATGGGATTCGGCAGAAAACTGGCGAATATGAGTGAGTTGAAACACAAGAGATTTGCAGATGGAATGAAGTATCTCGTAAAGAAAAGTAAAATAATGATACTTCTATGATACATGAATGAGACTTCCCGGCACCAAAACCGAGAAGTCTCATTCTTTTCATCTTATTATCTATCAAGCCTTTAAGTCGATATTTTCAATAGGAAATGAGACTTTGAGACTTTTTCTTCAAAAAAACTTTTTCACGTAAGCGAAAACAATATTCCTTTTAACGGAAATACTTATCCTTTAGATAGCATAAAGGAAGGTGCGGATGAACCAGTAGCAGATGATACCTGCGATGTAACCTACGAAAGCAATCCAGGAGATGTGCTTCATATACCAACCGAAGGTAATCTTCTCCAAGCCCATTACTACCACACCAGCGGCACTACCGATAATCAGCATTGAACCTCCTACACCAGCACAGTAGGCGAGCAACTGCCAGAAGACACCATCCACAGCCATATCGCCAGCGGCTGCCACAGGATACATTCCCATACATCCGGCTACCAGAGGCACATTGTCAACAATACTTGAAAGCACACCGATGATACCAGTAACCAGGTAGTGGTTGCCATCAAATACGACGTTCAAGCCCTGACCCAAAGCAGTCAACACGCCAATTTCAGCCAGGCAGGATACTGCCATCAGGATACCGAGGAAGAAGAGGATGGTACTCATATCAACACGAGAAAGCAACTTGGTTACTCGCTTCTGAGTGCCCTCGGCATCAGCTCCACGATGCAAACCGCGATAGAAAACTTCGGTAGCAGTCCAGAGAACGCCCAATACCAGAAGGATTCCTACGAATGGAGGCAAGTGGGTGATACTCTTGAAGATAGGAACGAAAATCAAACCGCCTACTCCCAACCAGAACACAGCCTTGCGCTGACCTTCGGTGAAATCGCTGACCGATGCATTCTGCTGGTCAGAAACCTCAGGCATCACGAGTTCGCCCTTCAACATGGTCTGAAGGATGAGGGCAGGAATCACCATGGAAACCACAGACGGGATGAAGATTTCGGCGATAACGCCGGCTGCAGTAATCAATCCCTTGTTCCAGAGCATGATGGTGGTAACGTCGCCGATTGGTGAGAAGGCACCACCCGAATTGGCTGCGATGATGACGAGGGATGCATAAACCATGCGATCCTTGTGGTCGGTGACGAGCTTTCGGAGAATCATGATCATCACGATACTGGTGGTCAGATTGTCGAGGATTGCAGAGAGGAAGAAGGTAAGGATAGCGATACGCCAAAGGAGCGCACGCTTCGACTTGGTCTTCATCACCTTGCGAACCCAGTTGAATCCGCCGTTCTGGTCAACGATTTCCACGATGGTCATCGCACCCATCAGGAAGAAGAGTGTTGTGGCGGTATCGCCCAGATGTTCCTGGATGATTCCGGTCACCTTCTCCACCATTCCAGCAGCACCGCCTGTATAATCAGGGTGCATCAACTGGAGATACTGCATTGGATCCATCATGTAGAGGGTCCAACAACCTACCAACATCAACAGGGCTATCGCAGCCTTGTTTACCTTTGTCAAGCTTTCGGTGGCAATGAGTGCATAGCCGAGCACGAAAACGACAATAATAGAAATTGTAAGTGTAGTCATTACTTTTTATTTTTTATTAGATATTCTTTTTTCCTTTATGTATGATTTGGTATCCACAATTGCCAAACGGTTGCAAAGATACAAAAAGAAAAGCAATAACCACCCTTTTCTATATTATATTTATATGAAATCGTTTACTTACTTACGGTTTTAACCTGATAATAACCGATTTCGACCAGTATGGTTGAGGCATTTCGTTGTTTAGCACATGCTTGTTGAATTTTGGGAACCCGAAAATGACATCAGTACAACTCGTAAAAAGTTAATTAGTAATAAAGTTCTTACTAATATATCTCTTACCTAAAAGATTATTACTACCTTTGCATTACATAAAACATGTAACATAAAACATGGAATAGATATAAAACGTTATGGAACAGCTGAATAACCCATTTGTTATCTACGGATATAAGGGAGCAGAATATTTCTGCGACCGCAAGAAAGAGACGGAAGTCATCATGAAGGCCTTGCAGAATGAGCGTAACATCGTCCTCATCTCTCCTCGACGCATTGGAAAGACGGGACTCATACACCATGTCTTTGAGAACATCAGCAAGCAGGAGCCTGAAACGCATTGTTTCTATCTCGACATCAATGCCACAAGAAATCTGAGCCAATTCATCCAATTATTGGCAAAGACGGTTATCGGGAAGGTTGATACTTTCTCGCAAACTGCCATGCGCAAGATAACCACTTTCTTTGCCGGCTACAAGCCTACGATGTCGTTTGATGAGATGACGGGAATCCCTACGTTCTCGATTACGGTTTCGCCAAGCCAGCGCGAAGATTCCCTTAAACATATCTTCGAGTATCTGAAACAATCGGAGAAACGAATCTATATTGCCATCGACGAGTTCCAGCAGATAGCCGAATATCCCGAAAATGGCACAGAGGCCCTGCTGCGCTCCTACATCCAGTTCTTGCCGAATGTATATTTCATCTTTGCAGGCAGCAAGCAGCACATGATGACCGACATGTTCCTGTCGGCAAAGCGCCCATTCTATCAGAGTTCGCAAATTCTCAACCTTCCTCTCATCAACCAGGATGAGTATCATCATTTTGCCAACAGATGGATGGGAACCCGGAATCTGACCATGGATTCTGACACCTTTGCCTATCTATATAATAAGGTGGATGGTCAAACCTGGTATATCCAGGATATTCTGAACCGACTCTATCAGAACGGAAAGGAAATAACGACAGCGGAAATAGATGATGTAACCCTGGAACTGGTGAACGAGCAGGAAGTAGCATTCGTGAATTACTACGATTCCCTTACTGACAATCAGGCAGCCCTTCTATCTGCCATTGCCCAGGATAAGGCTGTCACCTCCATTCTTTCGCAGGATTTCATCAGCCACCACAACTTGCCTGCTGCCAGCAGCGTGAGTCTTGCTCTCAAGACGCTGATCAATAGAGAATTCATCTACAAGTACAATGGCAGCTATATCATCTACGACCGCTTCTTCGGGATGTGGTTGAGGAAGAACTGCGCAGCCTCCCTGTAGAAGCAACAGCTCATATAAACACATCATTAAGTATTCTTTTTAAAGCATCATCAATATGAAACATCATCATTATATGAAATATCTGTTTGTGCTTCTCCTCTTCCTTCCTACCAGTCTCATGGCACAGAACAAGGAAGAGAAGATGCCTGGACATATTACCAAAATACAGAAACTGGAGGATGTGAACGTAACAGGGAATCGTCCTCACTTCATCAGACTTAAGGGATATTATCGCAGTTACCAGACCAACGACTCTGTAATGAAATACTTCAACGACGGCATCGTGGAGTATTACATCAACCTGAAGAATGGAAAGACGGATCTCAATGCCTATTCCAAAAGAAATCTTCACAACAGCCGACTCGTTTCTAAAGACAAAAAGCGAGCATTCATGGTCAGCGACGAAGGAACCTTCCGACCTTGGCCGGAAGAGAAGACACTTATTGAGCAATATCGAAAGAAATATCAGCTGAAAGATTCACTGGGCTCTCAACTCGTCCTGCTCAATCAGCAGACAATAGGCAGTATTCAAACGGACAGCAGCCGGAATATCTGTCAGATAGAAATCAACCAGCTTCCTACCTACAAGAATCTGACGCACCAGCTTTTCGGTTATACCCAGACAGATATCTACGACCATGTGGTGGAAGCCTATCAGATAAGTCCTGAAGATTACTATTCCTTCAAGGACCTGCTCTTCCAGAAATCTGACAACAGCTATCTTTTCTCTCACAAGAAAGACAAGCAGCAGCAACTCATCCATGTGATTACCGAGCTATATATCACGGAAAAGGAGTATGTAGAAAAGAAGCAATCCATCAAACCGGATTCTTCTACTCCCAAAGAATCAGCTGCCGCCATTACCGATTTCTGCATCAGAAACAAGATACCTTCCTTGCCTGAAGCAACAGTGCAGGAGATGCAGCAGTTGACTCCCTATAATCCTGCAAACATGAAAGAAATAAAGGAGTAAGGGGGCTAAAAATATTGCCTGATGAAACCGCTTACTTACGGATTTCTTCCAAAACCCGTTCTATTTTGCGTATCCAGTTCTCATCGATTTCCACTTTTTCGGCATAAGACTTGAAGTTCATCACCACGTCTTCCACTTCTTCTATGATATTAGAAGCATTTCTGATATCCTGTCTTTGTGCAAAAAGCATCAAATCCTGCTTCGTTATATTCTTTCGCTTGCCAAGAATCGTAAGTTCATGGTTACGATAGAAATGCGAATCAGGATCAGCGGAAAACACGATGTCGTAAGCTGGCGATATATGCCATTCTCCATTGGGATACATCACAAATGAGAAGTTCTTGGTATGGTCATCAACATTCTCTGCAAGAACATTAAACACCATTCTTCTATACTGCTGGGTTTGCTCTTCTGCAGACAATTTCAGTTTTCTACCCACCACAAACAAATCTTCGTAAGTATCAGCCAAGGAACTCATGGCAGCTAAAGTCTGAGTATATATTTTTCTGCCCTCCACCCTATCAAAGCGCTGGGTAAGGAAATTCTGGGTTCCTTCAATCTCAACCAAACGAGAAGGCATCATGTTGATACCGGCATCCTTGGCCATCAGATAATAAGCCATCTCTACCCTAGTAAAAGGAAGTTCATTTTTCCTGCTTGTATCAAACTTCAATATATAGTGCTTAAAGTTGGCTGGCAAGTCGGCTTGGCCAGAACGAATAATACCTGTAGCCTCATCCATACCGATAATAGCCTTAGGACGCTGACCGCCAGCGGAAGTTCCCACCTTGTACAAATCTTCCATAATAAGACTGTTGCTCATATCAATGTTCACATCCTGCCTGTCCAGAAATATCTTATTGGCAAGTTCATAAAGTGAAGCCAACTCGATATTTACAGATGCATCCTCCTGGATATGAGCAGGTTGAAATTCCAAGGCGCCCATTGCTCTTTTACCGATAAAAGACAGTCTATCCACTGCATTTACCATTTTGGATTGCAGATGATTGTCTTCCATCCATTTCTGGAAGACCACATTTCCCCAATGGTCAGGCAGAGAATCTGCTATGAACTCAGGCAAACCGGCATATAGTTTTTCTCTGTTTCCTGACATAGGGAAAGTTCTTTGTACATAAACAGAATCCAACGGCGCAACCAATGGTGCAATATTCCATCCATACTGCATAAAATCCTGGTCGAATTGAAAGACAGAGCAGCCCCGCTTGTCATCCCAAGACAACAAGCCAACATTCTTATCCCACAAATTCACCTGCACAACATTATCTTTCATGTCTTACCCTTTCCTTCTTTTCATTCATTTTCTTCACTTGGCTAGGCAGCATTGGCAGTGGCGGCAAGAGTTTTTCTGCTTCCTGCAGGAATCCAATGCTCCTCAACAGAGAAAGAATAGTGCCAAAGCCTATGTTCTTAGCTTCGCCTTTTTCAAACTGGCTAATGGTGAAAATGCTCACACCTGCCTTTACAGCCACCTCTTTCTGAGTGAGATTGCTGAACAGACGATATTGCTTGAATCGTCCTCCTAATTCAGATATAATCTCAGAATTAGACTTTGCCTCTATACCATATTCCGTAATCATGATGCAAATATAGTTATTTCTTTATTTATCGCCAAATATAGGGTTAAATATTTAAATATCTTTAGTTATTGCAATAAAAAAAGTTACTGAAGATGCTTTGCAGATATACCATAAAGAGAAACGCCCAAGGTTACTGGCAAATTCTTTTTCCTATCTGTACACAGATTTCTTACGCAGCCCTTCTTGAAATAAGCAGGAAAATGAATTTCGCCATTACCACTACTTGCCATAACAGCTACACCTATATAATATTTATGATTGCGCTCCAGTTTCAACGGTTCTTCTATCCAAACAGATAAATCCTTCTTATCTGAAATTTCGGATAATCGGACGTACAAAGGTCGATGCTGTACAGGCACAAACTTTGTTCCCTTTACTTCATAAATGATTAAACGAATTGTGCATGAAGCAAAAGTACATTTTTGTACTCGCAACTTGGCTGTTTTCACATAATAGTCTTTATTTACAACAAATAATGGTCCCGTTTCATATTTCGTGCTTCTAACGTTATGAAATGCAACATCACCTGGTGCCCGAACTCCCTTTCCAAGAATGCCTTCCTGCTTTTTACCGGAAACGACTGTTATATCTGACAAATCACAAGTCTTTTCTTTCAACGTAAGTTGCAGCGAAGTCTTTTTGCTATATACATCATAAGGAATTTTACTGGTCTGATAACTGATATGACTAATCACAAGTTCCTGTTTCATACCATCGGGCATCACCAGAGAGAAATTTCCTTCCTTGTCAGATACCGCATAAATACTATCTACATATACGCTAGCGAATTCAACGTTCTTACCAAATTCATCTACAATATGTCCTTTTATAGTCTTATTTGCAGCAATACATGCCAAAGAAAAGAACTCGCAGACAATCAGAAAAAATATAAATCTCCTCATATTCATAGCTTTAAAATTTTATGTTTATATGTATAGCATCGTCCCCCCAATTCTGATATAATCTCAGAATTAGACTTTGCCTCTATACCATATTCCGTAATCATGATGCAAATATAGTTATTTCTTTATTTATCGCCAAATATAGGGTTAAATATTTAAATATCTTTAGTTGTTGCAACAGGAAAAGCATGCCGTAACATCTTTGTCGCAGCTTCGTCAATGCCTTTCAACTTCATTGCAATCGCGATGTAATAATGCTGCCGTACCTTTGCAACCGTAATCAAACGATATAGGTTATGAATGCTAAAAGGGGAATTATTGTATTAGGATTGCTCTCGGCGGCTAGCATGCCAACGTGGGCGCAACAGATTAAGGGTGTCGTAATCGACCAGAAATCGAAGGAAACACTCATCGGTGCAGTCATCACTGTGGATGGAACCAACGTGAAGGCTATCACCAACATCGACGGAAACTTCCAGATCGATGGATTGGATAAAGAAAGAAATATACACTATATATAACTATGTAGGATATAAGACTCAAAAAAATTGACGGGTTCAGGCGAAGGACGCAGACCAGGTGATCGCGCTGCAACCTGATGAACAGCAGCTGAAAGAGGTGACCGTTACCGCAGTGGAAAGGCGTAATACGGATGCGGCAATGATACAGGTGGCCAAAAGCAGTCCCGTCATCGTGAGTAATGTTTCGGCACAGGAAATATCCAGAACTCAGGATACAAATGCGGGTGAGGTGATACGCCGAGTGCCAGGCGTGAGCCTCATCGACGATAAATTCGTGATGGTTCGCGGATTGTCACAGCGCTACAACAATGTGTGGGTGAACGGAGGAGCAGTGCCTAGTTCTGAGGCTGATTCCAGGGCATTCTCCTTCGACATCATCCCAAGTTCGCAGATTGACAACCTCACCATCGTGAAGTCGCCAACGGCTGAATATCCTGCTGATTACTCGGGCGGTTTCATCATCGTCAACACCAAGGAGATTCCGGCAGAAAACAGTTTCAACATCGCCGTGGGCGGAAACTGGAATACATCTTCTGCCTTCAAGGACTTTTCTTACTCAAAAGGTTCCGGAACCGATTTCCTTGGGTTCGATAATGGCTTGAGAAACCTGAATGGGGGCATCCATGCTGACTTGAATCCACAGCTCGATGCCAACGGAAAACCGGTGGGCGATTATGCTACTTCGCTCCTGGGCAACGGATTCAATAATGATTGGCTCATCAAGAACAAGAAACCTTTGGGCGACTTGAAACTGGCTGCCAGCCTGAACCAGCGCTGGATGCTCGGCGGAAGAACACTCGGCATGCTCGCCGCCCTGAACTATACCAACGAATACCGCACCTACGAGAACATGGAGAACAATCTCTATGGCATCTATGATGCGGCAAACGACAAGCCGAACTATCTTCGTCACTCTGTTGACAACCAGTATAATAATAACGTGAGACTCGGAGCGATGCTCAACTTCACCTTCCTTTCCAAGGACGGCAACCACAAGTATCAGCTCAAGAACATCTTCAACCAGTTGGCTACCAGCCGATATACCTGGCGTGAAGGCGTGAGCGCCCAGTCGAACCTGGAGCGAAGCGCAGAGTATTACTACCGCAGTCGAACTACATATAACGGTCAGCTTACCGGCAAGCACACCTTCACTAGCGATGCCCTTGACTGGAGCATCGGGTATGCGTATGCCAACCGTCATTTGCCTGACCGTCGTAGATACCTCATCGACGATGCTCTTGAATCGGGCGTTTATGCTCTGAGCACCGGCAACGACATATCCCGCGAGTGGACTCAACTCGACGAACACATTCTCTCTCTTGGTGTAAATGACAAGCACCACTTCAAGTTTGGCAACTTTGAGCCAGACTTGCAGGTGGGTGCCTACGGGGAGTATCGCAGTCGTGAATACCAGACCCGCAACTTCATCTACAACTGGAATGTTTCAGCTAACAACATGCCATCCGACTTCCGCCACAGCGACATCCCTACCCTGCTCTCCAGCGAGGCAAACATGGATTACGACAAGCTGTATCTTCTGGAGGAAAAGCAGATGCGCAATAACTACCGCGGACACAACACCTTAGGCGCAGGATACCTGGCGATGTCTCTCCCCTTTGGCAAACTCGGCATCCACGCCGGTGTCCGCTTCGAGCATAATGATATGGAACTCATCTCCAATTCCCGTGACTACGAGAAGAGTGAATCGAGCCGTCATTACAAGACCGATGATGTTTTTCCATCTCTCAATACAACATATAAAATCAGCGACCAGCACCAGGTGCGACTGTCGTATGGCCGCAGTATTAACCGTCCTGAATTCCGTGAAGTATCGTCGTCGGTATATTACGACTTCGACCTTGCCAGCAATGTGCAGGGAAACACTGAGTTGAAGAACTGTTATGTCGATAACCTCGACCTGCGATATGAGTGGTATCCATCCCGTGGAGAGCTCATTTCGCTGGCAGTCTTCTACAAGCACTTCGATTCTCCTATCGAGTGGACCTACACGGTGGCAGGTGGCACTGACTTGATTTACTCTTACAAGAATGCAAAAAGTGCCAACAACTATGGTGTGGAGCTGGATATCAGAAAGAATCTCGGATTCATAGGATTGAAGGATTTCAGCTGGTCGTTTAACGGTGCCTTGATTAAGAGCAAGGTGCAGTTTGAAAAGGGTTCGAAAGAGGAAGACAGACCGATGCAGGGTCAGTCGCCATACCTTATCAACACCGGCATCTTCTACAAGAATGAGCCATTGAAGATGGATATCGCCCTGCTATACAATCGCATAGGCAAGCGAATCATCGGTGTGGGCAGAAGCGAGGGAAGCACAGGCGATGACTCCAATGCCCGAGTGCCTCACAGCTACGAGATGCCCCGCAACACCATCGACTTCTCGCTGGCTAAGAAATTCGGCGACCATCTGGAGCTGAAGCTCAATGTAAGAGATCTTCTTGCAGAAAAGATATATTACAAGCAGTTTGCTGATGTAACATATAGCGACGGAAGCAAGAAGCAGGTGGAAGAGATTGCAAGATGCTACAAGCCGGGCAGAAACATCGGCTTGCAGGCGATATATAAATTTTAAAGAAAGAAAATATTAGATGTTTGTTTAATAAAAACAGAAAACAATGATGAACAAGATGTATTTTTTAGGATGCATGGGCATCCTCGCAGCATCTGCCATGTTGAGCAGCTGCAGCAGTGACAATGACGATCCAAATCCTTCTCCAAATCCTGGATCAGAAGTAGTTTACAAGTGGACAACCAATGGCGGCTTGAAAGCTTGCGACCACATTCTCTTCGGAACAGATGACAAGGAAAACGCCAACGGAACACAGATTGGCAACGGCGACCAGGAATTCGTCTTCACAGGCAAGCAGACTTTGAAGAAAGGCACTTATCTCCTCAAGGGATGGGTATATATTGCAGATGGTGCTGAGCTTACCATCGAACCGGGAACGATCATCAAGGGCGACAAGCAGACCAAGGCGGCACTCATCACAGAGCGTGGCGGCAAGCTCATCGCCAAGGGTACAGCCACAGAGCCTATCGTCTTTACATCTGAAGAGGCTGCCGGCAGCAGAAAGCCTGGCGACTGGGGTGGCATCATTCTCTGCGGCAAGGCTAAGAACAACCAGACTGAGCAGCAGATAGAGGGTGGCCCTCGTACCAAGCATGGTGGCGCAGATGATGCTGACAACTCAGGAGCCTTGAGTTATGTACGCATCGAGTTTGCCGGTTATCCATTCCAGAAGGATAAGGAGATTAATGGTTTAACCTTAGGTTCTGTAGGTTCAGGCACACAGATTGACCATGTTCAGGTATCTTATTCTAATGATGATTCCTTCGAGTGGTTTGGTGGTACCGTAAACTGCAAGTATCTCGTAGCCTACAAGGGTTGGGATGATGATTTCGATACCGATAACGGTTTCTCAGGAAAGGTTCAGTATGGTCTTTCGCTGCGCGACAGCAAGATAGCCGACACCTCTCAGAGCAACGGTTTCGAGAGCGACAACTGCGCCGATGGTGCTACCGTGGATCCTCGTACCAAGGCAACCTTCTCTAACATCACCTTCGTAGGTCCTAAGGTATTGGATGATAAGTTCCAGAACACCACAGATTATATCACTGCCGGTGCCTACAATCCGAACAACGGTTCAGCCCTCGGCAAGTTCCAGGCAGCCATGCAGATTCGCCGTTCTTCTAACCTCAACTGCATCAACTCAGTGGCCTTAGGCTGGCCTATCGGTTTGATTGTTGATGGTGAGAAGGGTGAAACCGTAAAGGATGCCAAGGATGGCAAGTTCAAGCTTCAGAATGTATATTTCGCTGGTATGGATGCCGTTGGCACTGATGCCAACAAGCAGTATGAGGATTACCTCTACGATGCTGCCCAGAAGAAGGACATCGACAAGAATCAGAAGTCATACAGCAACACCTTCTTCTTCTCAGAGCCAAGCAACAAGTATTTTGACAGTTGGACTTCATTGGTAGGCACAGATGGTTATACTCCTATCGCCGGCAGTCCGTTGCTTGGAGCCGCAAGTTTCGCCGGCTGGACAGGTTTCGACACCGTAAGCTATATCGGAGCCTTCGATGGCAGCACCAACTGGATGAATGGTTGGACCAACTTCGACCCTCAGAATGCGAAGTACTAGAAATCGCTAATTTCTATTTTGACTATAAGGTTTTCTTTTATTGGGGCATGACGCAGTGATTTGCGCCATGCTTTTTTGTTGGGTTATGGAGGGAAACGTTGATGTCCTGAAACAGGACATCAAACTTCATTTGCCTTAATCCATGAACCTAATCATATCCTGGCGTCTTGGCTTTGCCTCTGGCGATTCTGCAGGATAACCCAGGGCGATGCAGTAGAGCAGTTTGTAATTCTTGGAGAATGCCATGCGGTCGAGGTAAGGCTTGGCCGACGGCGAATCCAGTATCCAACGGGCAGAACTGCCCAGGCAGCAGGATCCGATGCCCTTTGCCCATGCTGCAAGAATGATGTTCTCGCCAAGCAAGCCGCAATCAATCTGCGCCATATCATAAGTCGTATCGTAGGCGATGCAAACCACGCATGGAGCATTCACGAAGATGTTCTTGAAGCCCTTGCGCTCTGCTATCTTAGGATTATCCTTTACCACGGCTTGGGTTATCGAATCGATGAGTGCAGGAGAATCTATCACTCTGATTTCATACGACTGCAGGTTCTGCCCGTTTGGCGCATGGATGCCGCATTTCAGAATCTCGTTCAGGGTATCACGGCTGATGACGGAATCCTTGTAAGCACGGATGCTTCTGCGACTCATCATCAAATCGGTTACCACACTTGCAGAGTCAACGCTGTTCGTTGCCTCCGGCTGTCTGTTCTCGTTGCAGGCAGTCAACATCAGTGCTGCTGCCAATCCTAAGAAAATCTTCTTCATATTACTCATGATTAAACTTACATTGATAATTAGTATTTATCCACGTAGCGTTATTAGTATATACCGTGCAAAGATAGCAACAAATATTGATATCCAAGAAGATACGTTATGATTTTTAAGAGTTTTTATCGGTCTCTCTGCCATTCTTTTAACAAGTATATATCATAGCCAAACATTTTCCACCTATTTTGCTAGAATTTCCCTAAAACTTCGTATCTTTGCAGTGGCTTTATGCAAGATAAGCTGTTTATAAAATCATCAAACGTAGAATTATGGAAAGAAAAAGTTATTCTATAGATATAAATCGCATTGCGCAATATGCCATGTATGCATATTGCATTTTCGCATTGTTTTCGCTGGCATTTTCTGTTTGCAGACAAGCGGGCTTATCCTTCAGAACAAGTCCCATCCTGATTCCATCAAGTCCCATCCTGGTTACCATCAAGCAACTGGTCTTGCAGCTCGCCCCTATAGCTTTATGGGGAATATTCCGCTACACGCTACCGGCAGGCGTAAAATTGCTACGACGCTGCAGCGAGTTGATGGTACTTTACTATGTGCTCTCATTCATCCTGGGCCAATGCTTCAAGTTCAACTTTGTAACGATGATGCAGGACGGACAGATAACCCCCACGGCAACGATTCTCACCTGGATACAAAGCACTATGGTATTGATTTCCGTCATCGCTTCCCTGATAGCCGGCTGCCATCTGTACAGCAAGCACAGGGGCAACATGCGCAAACTGGGTATAGCCCTTGTCCTGGTTTTCATCGCATGGCTGCTATGCTCGAATCTCCTCCCTGTGGCAGTGTTTTATCTGGCAGGCAACACCCAGCAGGCAGCCTTCACCTGCATGAATCTCATCAGTATGATAACCACAACATCGGCTTATATATACGCATACTATAGGATGTTTCGGGCAATAAAAACTATAGGATGTTTCGGGCAATAAAACTAAATAAATACAAATTCTCGGATATACAGATTACAGAAAGGTTATCAGTTCTACAGAAAGAAATTTGCAATACACTGCAAATTTCACTCAGAAATACGAGAAATTTGCAATGCACTGCAAATTTCTCGAAAAAGTTTCGTATATTTGCAGCGCATTTCATTTTTAACAATCAAGATAGAATGCAAAATGAATAGCAAAGTGAATAAATAGAACATAAAGAGAATATGATAGAGCGCAAAGAATACATGAATATCCTGGAGAAATGGAGAGACAAGAAGGCCATCAAGGTAGTAACAGGCATACGACGCTGTGGCAAGTCATCGCTGCTGAGGATGTTTAGGGAGAAACTTCTCTCGGACGGAGTATCCGAAGAACAAGTACAGGACCTCAACTTCGAGGATCTCGACAACGAACCGTTCCTCGACTATAAAATTTTGTACGCGCACGTAAAGCAGAACCTGTGCCCAGACAAGATGAACTATCTCTTCTTTGACGAGATACAGATGGTGGAAAATTTCCAAAAAGTGATAGACAGCCTGTTCCTGCTAGACAACGTAGACATTTACGTTACTGGCAGCAATGCCTACCTGCTCTCTGGCGAAATAGCCACCCTGCTCACCGGAAGATACATCGAAATCAAACTCTTCCCTTTCTCCTTCCGAGAATTCATGCAGACGCAGCCTGCCCATACTTCCCGAGAGCTCGCCTATCGCCAATACATCGAACTGGGTTCCTTCCCATACATTCCCCAAATCTGCCAAGACCGAGAGATGGTGCGTGAATACCTGTCAGGTCTCTACAACACCATCGTACTGAAAGATGTGGTGAGCCGCAAGAAGATAACCGATGTGATGATGTTGCAAAGTGTGGTAAGATTCCTTGCTGACAATATAGGCAACATATCCGTAATCAAGCGCATCAACGACACTATGACCTCGCTGGGCAGAAAGACGACATCTCATACGATAGAAAACTACGTCTCTGCCCTCACCGACAGCTATATCTTCTACCCGGTGCAGAGATACGATGCCAAGGGTAAGCAGCTATTGAAGACTGGACAGAAACTTTATCTTGCCGACGTAGGTCTGCGCCAAGTCATCAATGGCACCAAAGGTGGCGACTTGGGGCACGTACTGGAGAACATCGTGTATCTGGAACTAGCACGACGAGGCGGAGAAATCTATGTAGGCAAAGCCGGTGATGCAGAGATAGACTTCGTGGTAATCATTGGTGAACACAAGGCATACTATCAGGTATCGCTCAGCGTAAGGGATGAGACCACGATGCAGAGAGAATTGGCACCCCTGAAGTCCATCTCCGACAATTTTCCAAAATATCTGCTCACTCTGGACAACGACCCCGTCCAGTTTCATGATGGAATCAAGCAAGAATATGTGCTCGACTGGCTTATGGAATGCTATGATTCGACTAAAAGAATGCTATGATTCGACTAAAAAACAAGAATAAGACTCACATAGAAAAACAATGATGGAAAAGAATCAGATTTTTGAAAATATTATGAGCCGTACATCGGTGAGAAGTTATACAGGCATGCCACCGCTCGCCATTGTGGTTTGCGGATGTCTGGACAAGACTCTGGAAGGCATCGAGCAGGAGTTCTGGATTCAAGACTGTTCGGCTGCCACGGAGAACATTCTGCTGATGGCTCACGGCTTGGGACTTGGCGGTGTATGGACAGCCCTCTATCCCCTGAAAGAACGATACGAGGGAATGCAGCAACTGCTGCATCTGCCCAAGACGATGATTCCGCTCAACACCCTCATCATCGGGTATCCGAAGAATCTGGCGGAAGCAAATGATAAGTGGAAAGAGGAGAATGTATCCTATAATAAATGGATGGAGAAAAATTCATAATAAAGAAAAAGTATGAATATCAAGGAGAATTATCAACAATATGTAAGCCGATATGCTTCTGAGGTGGCTGCCCTGAAGCGTAAGAATACGGGATTTATAACAGAAGAGCTGCTGGCTTTTGGCGGCATCCTCGCCTTCCTGATCTGCTATTTCGCAATGGATGGGGATACACAGAACTATCTGTTGGGGGCGGTGCTGTGCCTGATTGCCTATCTGGAAATCAGACGACTTGACGATAAGAACAAGGAGAAGATAGAGCATCTTTCGGCTTTGCTCAAGGTTTATCAGGACGAAATCAAGGCTTGGGAGGGCGATTTCTCGCCTTTCGAAACGGGCGATTCCTATCAGAATCCGCAGCATCCTTATTCCTTCGACCTCGATGTCTTCGGCAAGAGTTCGCTGTTCAACCGCATCTGCCGAACCATCACATCGGGCGGTTCGGAGGCGCTTGCCAGGAATCTTACCCGGGAAACGCCTCTGAATATGGAAGATATCAAAAGAAGAAGAGATTTGCAGAAGGAATTGGCTGGAGAAGGCGAAAACTGGCGAATGGAATTCCTGGCACTTGGCGAAAAGAACAGAAGCCAAACTGCGGATGGCAAAATGGTGAATGGCAAGATGAAGAAGATTGATTCTGCTGCGGTGGTGGATGCGATGCAGAAGGTTTCGAAGATGGAGGTGCCGGCATGGTTTGGATCTCCGGTTTCGCTCGTTATCGGATGGATGATGATTATCGGAGTCATCGGTTCCGTGATTTTATCGATATGCGATATGGTTTCGGTGAATTTCGCCCTGTGGTGGGTGTTGGTTCAATACATGGTGGTATTCTTCGTCTGCAAGCAGACACTTGACAAGATAGACAGCAATGGCGGCAAGCTTCGCCATCAGCTCATCGCCTATGCTCAGATACTTCAGCTTATCAACAGGCGCAATTTCCATAGCGAATTAGGCAAGGAGATGCAGGATTCCCTGGCAGATGCCCTGCCTTCCTTTGCCCAACTGGAAAAGATATTGAAGGGGTATGACAGAAGAGGCAACTTCCTGGGTCTTTTCTTCACCGATGCCTTCATGCTGAGCGATTTCTTCCTGGTTCGCAGTTTCCTGAAATGGAAGAATACCTATATGGTGAAGATGGAGGAATGGATGCATATCATCAGCGAGATGGATGCGATGGTTTCGATGGCGAATTTCAGATATAATCATCCAGAGGCGGAAGAGGCGGAATTTGTTTCTGGAAGTCCGGAAGCAGATACCGAAAGCGATGTTTCAGAAAATGCAGGAATTGGAAGTCCGGAAATCGTGTTCGATGGAAAGAATCTCTATCATCCTTTCCTGGGTGCCAAGGCGGTGAGGAATGATTTCACCATCAAGGACGACAACTATTATATCATCACCGGAGCCAACATGGCGGGAAAGAGTACCTTCCTGCGTTCGCTGGGCGTGAACTATATCCTGGCGATGGCGGGTATGCCGGTGTTTGCGGATCAGCTGAAGATTTCCCGTTTCAGATTGTTCTCGAGCATGAGAACCACCGATGATTTGACGCATGGCATCTCTTATTTCAATGCAGAATTGATTAGATTGGAGGAACTTCTGAAGTTCTGTAAGGAAAGTGCAGAGGGAGAGTTCTGCAAGGAAAGTATAGCGGGCAATAAGGAATCACTCCGAACGCTGATTATTCTGGATGAGATTCTGAAGGGAACGAATTCATTGGATAAGCTGAATGGTTCGAGAAAGTTCCTCGAAGCTATCGCCAAGCAGCCAGTGAGCGGCATCATTGCTACCCACGATTTGGAACTCTCCAAGATGGAGAATGATGCATCAGGCAAGTTCCACAACTATTGTTTCGAGATAGATTTGGGCACGGATGTTACCTATACTTATAAGATACAGAAGGGCGTGGCAAGAAACCAGAATGCCACTTTCTTGCTGAATAAGATTCTGGAGAAATATTAGAATAGAATTCAGAAGAAGTATTAATAGGACTTATAAAAGCACTAATATAGATTTTATATAAAAGAGAAACTCCCGATAATTTGATTGTTTCAAATTATCGGGAGTTTTCCTTTAAAAGGATACATTATAATTCAACGTTATCAAGTTATAGCTCAACACTATCCAGGCGGAATTTGAGCAAGCCGGCTGGTACCTTAACCATTACCTCATCACCTGCCTTCTTACCCAGAAGGGCCTTGGCGATAGGCGACTTGATAGAGATTTTTCCACTATGCAAATCAGCCTCATGCGGATTTACGATAACATAACTCATGCTGCACTTGTTGGCGAGATTGGTAATCTTAATCTTGCTCAGCAAGCCAACGGTATCGCTCTTCAATCGAGACTTGTCGATGACACGGGCATTCTCCAAGACCTTCTGCTTGAAGCTGATGCGGCTCAACAGTTTGCCCTGCTCACGCTTGGCAGCATGATACTCGAAATTCTCGCTGAGGTCACCCTTGTCGCGAGCCTCAGCAATCGCATCACGAACGGCAGGCAACTCTACGTTTACCATGTGTTGAAGTTCGGCCACGAGCTCATCGTAGCCTTCTTGAGACATATATTCCATTTTTCCTTGTTTTCTAGTTTCTTATTGTTCTTAATGAATGAAGATTTTTTATTCGGGGTGCAAAGTTACTAGTAAATCACGAAATCACCAAACTTTTTTAGTGAAAAAGTGAAGAAACTAAAGATTAGAAAAAACAGAAGCATCCTAAATCATTATTTTTGGGTATTGCAGAAGTAGATAGATATTCTTACCTTTGCAACCCATTTAGTAGAAAACAACAATGTTTAGTAGAAAACAACAATGAGAGAAAAAAAGAAGAAACGTTTTACATGGAAGAAATACCATCGTTGGTTCGGACTTGTACTATCTGTCTTTATGTTGGTATTCTGCGTATCAGGTATCATTTTAAATCATCGCCAGCTATTCGCCGGTTGTGAAGTAAGCAGAAGTCTGATGCCATCGGCTTATCATATCAAGAATTTCAACAACGGCATCATCAAGGGTTCTATCAAGATTAATCACCGCATCAGCAAAACTCCAAGTGATTCCATCCTGGCGTATGGTTATGGTGGCGTATGGCTTACCGATGCAGAGATGAAAACCTGGAAAGACTTTAACAAGGGATTACCCAAGAACGTGGATGACAGGAATATCCGCAACATCGTACAGACGAAAAACGGAGAAATCTGGTGTGCAGCCATGATGGATGTATATCGCTTCGATGGAAAGGAATGGAAGATGTTTCCGCTCGCAGATAACGAAGAGCGAATCTCTGACATTACATTGACCAAAGACAGTACAAGCATCATCGCCATGACCCGTTCTGCCGTTTATGAAATATCCGGAAAGAAGACAGATGCAGCCAACGAAAAGAAGGATGCGATCAGCGAAAAGACGAATGTTCTCCGCAAAATCATCGGTCAACCGGAAGGTTTTGTTCCGGAAGTTACCCTTTTCAAGACCATTTGGAACCTGCATAGCGGTGCTTTCTTCGGATTAGCCGGAAGATTGGTGGTGGATGCCATCGCCATCGTACTTATCATCCTTTCGATAACGGGCATCATCCTTTTCATTCTTCCTTACCGTATCCGCCGACAGAAGAGATTACAGGCAAGAGAAAAGATGCTGAAGCTTGGCAAACAGATGGTTTTCCATGCCAAATGGCATAACAAGCTGGGATATGCCACCATCATCCTTACGCTCTGGCTAGCGATAACAGGTATGTGTCTCCGACCACCTTTGATGATACCTCTGGCGATGAACAAAACTACAGAAAAGGTGAAGGATGGAAATGTCTGGCACGATAAACTTCGCGCCATCCGATGGGATGCAGCAGAGGGCAACTGGCTTGTTTCTACCTCAGAAGGTTTTCTTCGAGTGGATGAGCATTTCTGCCAGAAGCCAGTTTTATTGGATAAGAAGCAATCACCAAAGATAAGTCCGATGGGCGTGAATGTTTTCGAGAGTGATGGCAAGGGTGGTTGGCTGATAGGATCATTCAGCGGCATGTTCCGTTGGAATCCGGAAAAGAATCGGATTGTGGATTATTTCACAGGGAAAGCCAACCAAGGAAAATCGATGATTCCGATTTCCAGTTCTTTGGTCAGCGGTTATTCCAAGGACTTCTTTGGAGGAAAAGAAGTGATTTTCGATTATAGCAAAGGGGCGAGCTTAGGTGAAACAACATCTACCCCTGAGTTGCTTTCTGCCACCCCTATGTCGCTTTGGAATGTGGCATTAGAACTCCATGTGGGTAGATGCTATTCTCCATTCTTAGGTCCTCTTTCCGACCTTTTCGTCTTCATTTCCGGCTTGCTGATTACGCTGGTTTTGCTTTCCGGCTACATCATTCTGCATCGGAGAAAGAAGAAGAGCCCCAAACTTCCTCAGAAATCTCTCTAACCAAATCTATCTTTGCCCATTGCTCAGCATCGGTCAGTTTATTACCAATTTCGCAAGAGGCAAAACCGCATTGAGGACTGAGGCTTAAGCGATTAAGAGAAATATACTTGGCAGCTTCGTGGATTCTGGCGATGACCGTAGCCTTATCCTCCAACACAGGAGATTTAGAGGTTACCAAACCCAGAACCACCTTCTTGCCATCTGCCACATACTTCAAAGGCTCGAAACCACCCGAACGCTCGTCATCATACTCCAGATAGAAGGTATCTACATCTTCATGAGCGAAAAGATAAGGAGCCACGGCATCATAGGCACCCTTGGTGGCATAGCAGGAATGATAATTGCCACGGCATACGTGGGTGTTGATAGTCAATCCTTCCGGCTTGCCCTCGATGGCAAGGTTGTTCACCTTCAGATACTGCAGGGCTTCCTGCT
>ENA-OQKA01000047-OQKA01000047.1-human-gut-metagenome-genome-assembly--contig:-NODE-47-length-40698-cov-3.963299_pt1 | contig 40698 bp, 41 predicted proteins | sample MGYA00242644_ERZ504789 | MGnify/ENA primary metagenome ERZ504789 (study PRJEB26092, sample SAMD00036423) | human gut metagenome | host: Homo sapiens | study: EMG produced TPA metagenomics assembly of...
ACTGATGAAGTTTATCGCGAGTTCCGCACGAACAGGAGGCCACTTATGTGGCCTCCGTCGTGAGCAGGACTGTAGAGCAGGAAACTTCATCAGTGCCCGCCCACGGGAAACCGGCGGGATAGACCGGTTCAGATGGGGCTTTGATGCATGGGTGGTCTGTTGGTGGGCAAATGGGTATCATACTGTGGTTACTGCATCGACTCTGTGATGCATGTTTGTACGTTCCCGGCGGTCGGTTTGCCAGAAGCGCCCCGTCGGTTGTTCCAGACCCGTTTCGAAGAAAGGAAACCACACGAACCTATGGCAGCTAAAAAATCATCTCCCTTGAAGATCATTCCGCTCGGCGGCCTTGACGGCATCGGCAAGAACATGACGGTCTTCGAGTGCGGCGACGACATGGTGCTCGTCGACGCTGGCCTCATGTTCCCCGACGACTCCCAGCCCGGTATCGACCTGGTGCTTCCCGACTACACCTATGTCCTGGAGAACGAGGAGAAGCTCCGCGGCATCGTCGTCACCCACGGCCACGAGGACCACACCGGTTCGCTTCCGTACCTGCTGCAGGACCTCAACAACAAGGTGCCCATCTTCTCGAGCAAGCTGACGCTCGGCTTTATTGAGGGCAAGCTCTCCGAGTTCCGCATTCGCGCGCCCAAGTTCCGTGAGGTCAAGGGCGGCAGCCACGTCAATCTCGGTGGCATCTCGCTCGACTTCTTCTCCATGACGCACTCCATTCCGGGTGCTTTGGGCGTGTTTATTCGCACCAACCAGGGCACCGTTATGCACACGGGCGACTTTAAGCTCGACCAGACGCCCATCGACGGCGTCACGCCCGACTATGCCGCCATCAGCCGCTTTGCCAAGCAGGGCATCGACCTGCTGCTTTCCGACTCCACCAACGCCACGGTTCCTGGCTTTACCAAGTCCGAGGCCGAGGTCGGCCCCAACCTGCTGCACGCCATCAAGAACGCGCCGGGCCGCGTGTTCGTCGCGTCGTTCTCGAGCCACATCCATCGCCTGCAGCAGATCTGCGATGCCGCCCGCAAGTGTGGCCGCAAGGTCGTCGTGACCGGACGTTCCATGCTCACCAACACCCGCGTGGCGCGTGAGCTTGGCTATCTCAACATCGACGATGCCGATATCATCGATGCCTTCGATATCGATAACCTGCCCGACGATAAGATCGTCGTCATGTGCACCGGTTCTCAGGGCGAGCCGCTGTCGGCCCTGTCCCGCATGGCCAACGGCGAGCACAAGACGCTTTCTATCCACGAGGGCGATACCGTCATCCTCTCGGCAACTCCCGTTCCCGGCAACGAGAAGGCAGTTCAGCAGGTCGTCAACAGCCTGGCCAAGCTTGGCTGCGACGTCTGGGATAAGAATCGCGCCCTCGTCCATGTCTCGGGCCATGGCAGCCAGGAGGAGCTCAAGCTTCTGATGGCCATGGCCAAGCCCACCTACTTTATGCCGGTTCACGGCGAAGCCGTGCATCTGCGCGCCCATGCCCAGCTTGCCCGTAAGATGGGCATCAAGGACGATCACATCTTTATCCTTGATAACGGCGACACGCTCGAGATGCGTGGCGGTATCGTCAAACGCGGTGCGCCCGTCGAGTCCGGCGTCGTTTATGTCGACGGTCTGCGCATCGGCGACACCGACCCCATCGTCCTTCGCGATCGCCAAAAGCTCGCCAACGACGGTATGGTCACGGCTGTTGCCATCGTCTCGCTCAAGCACAAGAAGATCGAGGCTATCGAGTTCTCGGGCCGCGGCGTTTCGTTTGCCATCGACGACCAGTTCTCCGAGGATGCCTCCGCAGCCATCATGAAGACGATCGAGAAGGGCAAGTTTAGCTTTACCAGTAGCGGCTCCGATGCCATTCGCAAGGCCGTGCGCGATTCGCTCTCCAACTTTATCTGGAGCCGCACGCGCACCCGTCCGATGATCATCCCAGTCGTCATGGAGGTTTAGTTTGGCGCGCGGATCTGCACAAAACGCCAAAGGCAACAAATCCAACAACCAACCGGCATCTGCTAAGGGTGCCGGTTCCCATCTGCGTGCCAATAAGGGCCACGAGTCCGAGTTCGATGAGTTCGAACCCCTGGTCGAGCCTTCGGCCAATCGCGATATCGCCGGCGTTATCATTGCCGTTTTGGCGATTGCGTCCTTCATTGCCGTGATTTCTCCGGCAACGGCACCCGTGACAGCTGCGGTTGCCGGTTTCTATCACCTCGGCTTTGGCCTGGGCGCCTACGTGCTGCCGATCGTCATCTTGCTGTTTGCCGCCACGCTCTTTTTGGGTGAGGACTCGCCGCTCAACATTCGCTCGGTCGCGGGTGGTGCCGTGGTCTTTGTGGCCATTGTTTCTATCCTATCGTTGATGGTTCCGGGTACGACCGACTCGTGCGACCTCATGTTTACGCCGCAGAACCTTTCCGCCTCGGGCGGCTACATTGGCGCCTTTATCGCAAGTGCCTTGCAAAACGCCCTGGGTAAACCTATCGCTATGGTTGTCTTGCTGGGCCTTGTCGTCGTTGGCCTGGTCATCATTGGCTTTTCGGTGGGTGGCGTTTTGCGCTCCGCACGTGATCGCGCTGCCGATTTTGCCGAGCGCCGTCGTGCCGATGTCAACGCGAGCCCGTGGGGCGATGAAGAGGCCCTGTCGGTTCCCGGCGTTGCCCGTCCGCACCTGAGCATTCTGCGCCAGAAGGGGGCTGACGCCGCGGTGACCACGTTCATGGGTGGCGATGCCGACCCGGTTTTGGATGACGACGAGGACGATGACCCGTTTGTCGACGTGTCCGAGGCCGTGGAGGCCGAGCGCGCCAAGACCACGCTGCTGCCGCGTCGCCATGCCAAGAAGGGCAAGGCCGCGCCCAAGCTCAACACGAGCGAGCCTGACCCGTCTTGGTCCGATAGCGAAATTGAACTCACTGAGGGCGATGACGATTACGACGAGGCTCCGCTCGAGACCGCCAAGACCACCTTGCTGCCGCGTCGCCGCGCCAACGCAGGACAGGTCACCGGACAGTTTTCGATGGAAGACGACCCGGACAAGGCTGACGAGTCAGAGCCGCCATTTGCCGTGAATCCCGTTTCGGCAGCTCCGCAGATCCCTGACTTCCTAAAGCATCCCAAGGTTTCCGATGCCTCCGCCCCACGGCTTCCGCTGCTCCTGTTGCAGCCGGCGATGGGGGAGCGGACGGTACCAATGCCGATGCCGAGGGCGACCAAGAGGACGGCCTCAAGCTTCCGCCGCTCGAAATCCTGCATGCCAACCCGCAGTCGGCGTCCTCCGCGTCTTCTGACAAGGAGCTGGAACAGACTGCCGAGTCGTTAGCAGTCCACCTTGCTTGAGTTTGGCCGTAGCGCCCGCGTCGTCGGCTGGATTGCCGGCCCCACGGTCACGACTTTTAAGCTGCAGCCCGGTGAGGGCGAGCGCGTGAGCAAGATCTCGAGTCTCGAGGACGATATCGCGCTTTCGCTTGCCGCCCAGTCGGTGCGCATCTTTGCGCCGATTCCCGGCACCTCGCTCGTTGGTATCGAGATTCCCAATCGCAAGCGTCAGAACGTCAACCTAGGCGACGTACTTCCCTATGTGAAGGGCGGTCCGCTCGAGCTTGCCATCGGTCGCGATGCCGAGGGCACGCCGGTTGTCGCCGACCTCGCCAAGATGCCCCATCTGCTGATCGCCGGTACCACGGGTTCCGGTAAGTCGGTCATGATCAACTCCATCATCACGACCCTGCTCATGCGCGCGCTTCCCGAGGACGTTCGCTTGATCATGGTCGACCCCAAGCGCGTCGAGCTCGCAGGCTATAACGGCCTGCCGCACCTTTACGTGCCCGTAGTGACCGAGCCCAAGCAGGCCGCGAGTGCCTTGCAGTGGGCGGTGTCCGAGATGGAGCGCCGCCTGAAGGTCTTCGAGCGCCTTAACGTGCGCAAGATCTCGACCTATAACGAAAAGCAGGCCGCCGGCGAGTTTGAGCATTACGATAACCCGCCGCAAAAGATGCCCTATCTGGTCATCATCATCGACGAGCTTTCGGACCTGATGATGGTAGCCGGCAAGGATGTCGAGGCCTCGATCGTCCGTATCGCCCAGCTGGGCCGTGCTGCCGGTATTCACCTTATCGTGGCTACGCAGCGCCCCAGCTCCAACGTGGTGACGGGCCTTATTAAGGCCAACATCACCAACCGTATCGCCTTTAACGTGGCTACGGGCATCGATTCCCGCGTCATTATCGACCAGATGGGCGCCGAAAAGCTTACTGGTTTGGGCGACATGCTGTTCTCAAAAGTCGACTGGGGCAAGCCCCGCCGTATCCAGGGCTGTTTTGTCTCGGACGACGAGATCAACGAGATCGTCGAGTTCGTTAAGTCGCAAAGCGAGCCCGACTACCACGAGGAGATCCTGTCTGCCGTGGCGCCCGCTTCCATGTCCATGGCTGGTGGCGGCGTTGTTCGCACGGGCGTTGCCGAGCCGCAAGATGACGACCCTCTTATCTGGGAGGCCGCCCATATTGTGGTGGAATCGCAGCTGGGCTCCACATCTGGGCTGCAACGCCGCCTCAAGGTTGGCTATGCGCGCGCCGGGCGTATTATGGACATGCTGGAAGAAAAGGGTGTCGTCGGCCCGCCCGATGGTTCCAAGCCGCGCGAGGTCCTGCTGGACGAGGAGGGGCTTGCCGCGCTGGAGTCTGTCGACGCCGAGATGGCACGTGAAGATCGTGAGTTTGGAGGATTCTGATGGCTGCACGCTTTGGTGACATGCTGCTCGAGCAGCGTCGCCGGATGGGCCTTTCCATCCAGCAGGTTGCCAACACCATCAAAATCAGGCCGCAGATCATCGAGTTTTTCGAGACCGGTAACTTTGCATCGATGCCCCCGCGCGGCTATGCGCAGGGCATGATTTCGAGCTATGCTCGCTTTTTGGGGCTTAACCCGCGCGAGGTCGTCAACGCTTATTTTGATGACCTCATGGCATATGAACGCGAGACCTCGCAGCAGGGCGGTCGTTTTCAGGATGCTGCCGGCTACGTTAACTCGCGTTCGTCGGTCGATAACGGACGCTTTCTGATGGTTCAGGGTGGTCGCTCGACGCGGTACGGCCAGCGCCCTCCGCAGGCGGGCTATATCACCGAGACGGGCTCCAGCGAGGAGATTCGTTCTCAGCGAGATCGCTTTCGCAGTACGCCCATGCCTGATGACCGTGCGCTTCCCGCCGCTCGCGGGTTGAGTCGCGATCCCCGCGCCGGTTACGGCGACGGTGGCTACTCCGGTCGTGGTTATCGCGGAGTTTCTGCCGGGCGTTCCCACGGTGGTTACGCCGACGCCGATACCACGCAGGTGACGCCGCGCCTCCGTTCGCAATCGCAGCCTTACGGGCAGCGCTCTTCGGCGCCTCGCTCTGGCCAGCGTGGCTATCAGAACCGTGGTGAGCTTGCGCCGCGTTCTGGCCAGCGCGGCTCGCAGAGCCAAGGCGGCTATCGTGGTCGTCCCGATAGCGGTCGCGGCCGTATGCCGCAGGGGAATGGGCGTGGCGGCTCCAGTCACGCACGCAGCGGCGGGCGCGTCTCCCAGAACAACGGACTCGATCCGCGTATCGTTTACGCAGGCATCGGTGCCGTTGCGCTGCTGCTGATTTTGCTCATCGTGGTCCTCCTGCGTGGCTGCGGCTCTTCTGCACCCGAGTCGACGCCTGAGACGCCCGCGGCCACCAAGACGACGACCAAGAAGTCTTCCAAGAAGACCGAATCTGTTGACGAGGATGAAGGCACCGACGAGGCGACGGATTCTGCCGATTCCGATGCCGCCAAGGCGACGGTAAAAAAGGAAGAGGACGAGGTCATCAAGGTCAAGGTTTCCGTTGCCAAGGGCAAGACCGCCTGGATTGAGGTCAAGGTCGACGGTAAATCGGTCTACGGCGCCCAGGCGACCGGTCCCTTTGAGCAGGAGTACACGCCCGAGTCCTCGATCGAGATCACCACGTCCAAGCCCTCCGATGTTACGGTTACCAAGAACGGTGAAAAGGTTCGCTACGACACCAAGACGTCGGGTGTGGCGCGCGTGACCATTACCGTTCCCAAGAAGGAGACCGAAGAGTCCGAGGATGGCGAGAGTACCGACGGCACTGATGCTGCCGACGGCACCGACGCCCAGTCTACCGACGGTACCGACGCCCAATCTGCCGACGGTACCGACACGGCATCCGATGGCCAGACTGCAAACGATTCAGATGACTATTCGTACGACAGCTACTAAGGCTCCCCGTACCGAAAGGAAGAACCATGGCTAAAGATTCCAGCTTCGACGTTGTGTCCGAGGTCAATATGCAGGAGGTCGATAACGCCTTCCAGCAGACCACCCGCGAGATCTCTCAGCGCTATGACCTCAAGGACTCCGGCGCCACCATCGAGCTTTCGAAGGGCGACATGCTCTTTACGATCAATGCCCCGGCCGATTTTGTCTCCAAGCAGATCATTGACGTGTTGAGCTCTAAGCTCATCAAGCGCGGCATCGACCTCAAGGCTGTCTCTTGGGACGCGCCGCAGGCGGCTTCGGGCGGTACCGTGCGCGTGTTTGGCCATATCGTCGAGGGCATTGACCAGGCGACCGCCAAGAAGATCAATAAGGACATCAAGGATCAAAAGCTCAAGGTCAAGGTGATCATCGAGGCCGATAAACTGCGCGTTACCTCGGCCTCTAAGGATGCTCTTCAGACGGTGATTCAGTTCCTGCGCGACCAGGACTACGGCCAGCCGCTGCAGTTTACCAATTATCGCTAATTTACTCGAAAGGACCGCTCTCCAACATGGATACTCCGTTGGGTTCTGTACTCTATATCACGCTTGGCTGCGCCAAGAACGAGGTCGATACCGACCGCATGCGTTCGCTGCTGACCGCTGCGGGCTACGAGGAGGCATTCGATCCGCAGGATGCCGATATCGCTATCGTCAACACGTGCTCGTTTCTCGCCTCGGCGACGTCCGAGAGCATCGAGACCACGCTCGAGCTCGCTAACGAGGTGCAGGACGGCGTTCGCGCCTGCCCCATCGTCATGTGCGGTTGCGTGCCGTCTCGTTATGGCGATGACCTGCCCGATGAGCTCCCCGAGGTCGCGGCCTTTGTGAAGGCCGATGAGGAAGACGGTATCGTCTCTGTCATCGATGACGTACTGGGCGTGGAGCGCGAGATCGCAGCCTATATCCCGCAGGTCAAGCGTACCGTCGAGGGCGCCGTTGCCTACGTCAAGATTTCCGATGGCTGTAATCGTTTTTGCAGCTTCTGCATGATTCCCTACATTCGCGGTCGCTATCATTCGCGTAGTGCCGAGAGCATTATCTCCGAGGTGCGCGACCTGGTTGCCGGCGGCGTACGCGAGATCGTGCTGATTGGCCAGGACACGGGCATTTGGGGCACCGACTTTGCCGACGAGGACGTCGCCGAGGGCTCGCCGCGCAATCTGGCGCAGTTGCTGCGTGCCGTCGCCGAGGCCGTGCGCCCGCACAACGTCTGGGTCCGCGTGCTCTATCTGCAGCCTGAGGGCATGACCGACGAGCTTATCGAGACGATTCGCGATACGCCCGAGGTGCTTCCCTATATCGATATCCCCGTGCAGCACTGCGACGCGCGCATCCTCAAGGCCATGCGTCGCTCCGGTTCGCGCCAGGAGCTCGAGGATCTGTTCCGCGACCTTCGCGAGCGCATCCCCGGCATCGTGATTCGCTCCACGGCCATGGTCGGCTTCCCGACCGAGTCCGACGAAGAGTTCCGCGACCTTATCGACTTTATGGACACCGTTGGCTTTGACTACACGAGCGTTTTCGCCTACTCGCGTGAGGAGGGCAGCCTGGCCGCCAAGATGGAAGGCCAGGTCGATGAGGAGGTTAAGCTCGAGCGCGCCCAGGAGGCCATGGATCTGGCCGAGTCGCTCGGTTTTGCCGCCACGGCAGCCCATGTGGGTGAGCGCGCCCAGGTGATCGTCGATGGCATCGAGGAGACCGAGGACGGCGCCGAGCTGATCGGTCACGCCTGGTTCCAGGCGCCCGATTCCGATGGCGCGGTGCATCTGGACGCCAGCGAGGCGTCCGTGGGCGATATTCTGACTGTCGAGTTTACCGATAGCTTCTGCTATGAGCTTATCGGTCATGTTGTGGAGTAGGAGAGCGTCGTGGCAAACGAGAGTAATAAGGAACTGACGAGTGTTTGGACGCCCGCCAACATCGTGACGTGCGTTCGCATCGTCTTTATCCCGGTGTTCATGATCGTCTCGGCCCTGTCTCACGCGAGCGTTGCCGGTACGGACTGGAGCACCTTCGACGGCCCGCTCGCCGCCGCTGCCTTCATTCTGTATGTGATCCTGTCGTGCACCGATAAGGTCGACGGCTATCTGGCGCGCTCGCGCAACGAGATCACTGATTTTGGCAAGTTCTTGGACCCATCGCCGATAGCTGCTCGTGTTTCGGCCTGCTGCTGTCCTTGATTTTGGCGCGGTGACCGTGTGGTCCGTGTTCATCATCCTGTTCCGTGAGCTGCTGGTGAGCGCCCTTCGCATGGTCGCGAGTGCTGCCGGTGTAGTCGTTGCCGCCGATAAGCTCGGCAAGTACAAGACGGCGACCACGATGGTCTCCATCTGCGGCTATCTGTGCGTCTTTGCGATGGCCGGCCTTCAGCTGGGGCCGGTGTCGCTGCTGCTCGGTGTCTATTCGGTGTCGCGCTTCCTGTACGTCATCGCCGTGATTTTGACCATTGTCTCGGGCGCCCAGTACTTCTGGAACTGTCGCAAGATCGTCTTTTCGGTCTAGGTCCTGGTGGGTATGACGGAGTCTTATTTGCAGATCGCCGCAAACAACGAGGAGCTGGCGCGCGACATTGTCGAGCGCGCGAGTGCCCGTGGTGTGACGGTGTCGACGGCGGAGTCGCTGACGGCGGGCATGATCGCCTCGACGATTGCCGATATCCCGGGTGCCTCGGCGGTGCTTCGTGGCGGTGCGGTGACCTACTGCGATGAGATCAAACATCGCGTGCTCGGCGTCGAGCAGGAAACGCTCGATCGGTTTAGCGCCGTGTCGCACCAGACGGCGCGCGAGATGGCCGTGGGCTCGCTGGACCTCTATCAGAGCGATGTGGCCGTGAGCGCAACGGGCTACGCTGGGCCCGGTGGCGGCACTGAGCAAGACCCCGCCGGTACGTTCTATATTGGGTGGGCGTATCGTGCGGCCGATGGGGGAGCGCCGGTTGTCGAGTCTGCGCGCTGTCATTACGAGGGCGATCGGTCGCGCGTTCGGGCCCATGCGGTCACGGAGGCTTTGGAGCGCATTGTCCGCGTGCTCAATTCTATGGAATAGACGTGGTTTAAGGGGCCTTAGGGCCCCTTAATTGTGGAGATAGGGACCTTTGGCGGGAATTACGTTTTCGCTGGTACAAGGCCTCAATTTATTCGAGCGCGTCTAATTGTGATTGGCGTGGTCAAGCGTTTGGTCGGTGATTGGTCGGCGTTTGGTCGGGTTTTGGAATGGCCGGGTGCATATGATGAATCTGAACGGTTGACCACGAACAGCCGTTCGTTTATTATCGTTTCAGGTTGTTAAGAGGAGGGCTATTCATGGCCAAGAATTCAGGTCCCGTACGTACCGTTCATGCACGCACGACGGGTAAAGAGCGCGACGAGATGATCGCCACCACCAAGGCCGAGATTGAGAAGAAGTTCGGCCAGGGCTCTATTATGAGGTATGGTGACGGCGGTCCCGAGCTCGAGGTCGAGGCTATTCCGACGGGCTCTCTGGCGCTCGATGCCGCCTTGGGTATCGGCGGCGTTCCGCGTGGCCGTATCGTCGAGATTTATGGCCCCGAGTCCTCCGGTAAGACGACGCTTTCGCTCGAGATTCTTGCAGAGGCACAGGCCATGGGCGGCGTTGTGGCATTTATCGATGCCGAGCACGCGCTTGATCCCACCTATGCCGCGCGCATCGGTGTTGATATTGATGAGGTCCTCATTTCCCAGCCCGATACGGGCGAGCAGGCGCTCGAGATCGTCGATATGCTTGTGCGCTCCGGTGCCATCGACGCCATCGTCGTCGACTCCGTTGCCGCCTTGACTCCGCGTGCCGAGATTGAGGGCGAGATCGGTGACACGACAGTGGGTCTGCAGGCTCGCTTGATGAGCCAGGCACTCCGCAAGCTTGCCGGCTCGCTTTCCAAGTCCAACACGACCTGCATCTTCATTAACCAGCTGCGCGAGAAGATCGGCGTCATGTTCGGTAACCCCGAGACCACCACGGGCGGCCGTGCGCTCAAGTTCTTCTCTTCCGTGCGAATCGATATTCGCAAAATCGATACCATCAAGCTCAAGGACGAGGTTATCGGCAATCGCGTGCGTGCCAAGGTTGTTAAGAACAAGGTGGCCGCTCCGTTCCGCTCGGCCGAATTTGACATCATGTATGGCACCGGCATCTCCAAAGAGGGCTCGATTCTGGATATGGCCGTCGAGTGCGGCATCTGCAAAAAGATGGGGTCCTGGTTTGCTTATGGCGAGGACAAGCTCGGCAATGGTCGCGAGGCCGCCAAGACGTTCCTGCGCGAGCACCCCGATTGCGCCGACGAGATCGAGCACAAGGTTCGCCTTGCCTGCGGTCTTGAGTATGACGACGATGCCCCCTCTGAGGTTGAGTTGACCGATCAGCCCGCCCCCGAGGAGTTTGATGAGCTGTACGCCATCGATGGCTCCGCAATGCTCGACGATGACGACGAGTAGCGGATGCCGACATGTCGTATACGGTGACCGAGGCTACGGTCGTCTTTCCCGATAAGAAGGCGGCCTCCTCGTTCTCGAGCGGTTATGCGTCTAAAAAGCCCTGCGCGCATATCGATTGCGATTTTGAGGGCGGTTTCGAACGTTCCATTTGGATTCCCGTGCGCGTGGCGCGCCTGTACGTTAAGAACCGCCCCGATCTTCCCTGTGATTGGGATGACTTCCGCGAGGCGGTGCAGCTTATCGAACGCAAATGTGCACTCACCATGGTGACCGAGATGCTTTCGCGCCGCGATCATGCCACGGGCGAGGTGCGCGATAAGTTGGCTCGCTATGGCTTTCGACAGCCCGCGATCGATTTTGCGGTTGCTCGAGCGACCGAGTATCGGTTTTTGGACGAGAACCGTTTTTGCTCGTACTTTATCGAAGAGCGCAAACGTCGCGGCTGGGGACAGCGCAAGATCGAGGTTGAGCTCAAGCGTCGTCATGTCGTGCTTGACGATATCCCCGGGTATCCCGAGGCATATTTTGCCGTGGATGACGACTTGGCCCGCGCTTCGGCCTTGCTCGCTAAACGTCGCGTCCCCGAGGTCCGTGCATTCGAAAAGCTCGTCAGATTTTTGATGGGTAAGGGTTTTTCGTATCACATCGCCGCCGATGCCGTTAGGGCACGTCTCGATGCCTTAAGCGAGGAATGCGCCGTGTAAGCATAGCACCCGTTACGCCCCTGCCGTTCACCGCTCGATTGGCGCCGTGCCGGGTGCGTTTATTTGACAGTTGTTGCGGTTCAACGTAGGATAAATACCGTCATTTGCTTTGTGATATGTGCTCATCTGTGATGAGTTTTGTTTATATGTTTATCTGTATCCGACCCGCATAAGCTGCGCCCATATTACTCAAATGTCGCGAGCCGTTCGTAAGGACGGTTCGCTTTGCTGTGTAACGAATCCATAAAAAGGAGTGAGCATGCCTATCATTGCAGCGCTCGTTGGCCTCGTTTTGGGTGCCATCGCCGCCATTGCCTACATGCGCACCGCCAAGCAGGGTAGTCTTCACGAGGCCGACGAAAAGATTCAGTCGGCACACGCGCAGGCAGAGTCCCTGATCGGTGATGCAAAGCGTCAGGCCGAGACCCTCAAAAAAGAGGCTCTGCTCGAGGCCAAGGAAGAGATCATCAAGAACAAGCAGGCCGCCGAGGCCGAGGACAAGCAGCGTAAGAGCGAGATTCGCACGCTCGAAAATCGTGTGATGCAGCGCGAGGAATCGCTCGATCGTCGCAACGATGCGCTCGATAAGCGCGAACATCAGCTGTCCAGCCAGGCCGGTCAGGTCGAGAAGCGCTCTCGCGAGCTTGAGGAGCTCTGCGCCAAGCAGACTTCCGAGCTCGAGCGTATTGCCGACCTTACGCGTGAGGATGCTCACAAGGAGTTGCTCGACAAGGTCCGTGGTGAGGTTACCCACGAGGCGGCCACCATCATCCGCGAGTCCGAGCAGCAGGTCCGCGCCGAGTGCCATAAGACCGCCCAGGAGATTCTCTCCCTGGCGATTCAGCGTTGCGCCGCCGACCATACCGCCGAGGTCACCGTCACTTCCGTTCATATTCCCTCCGATGACCTCAAGGGTCGCATCATCGGTCGCGAGGGTCGCAACATCCGCACCTTTGAGCAGGTGTCCGGTGTCAACCTCGTGATTGACGACACCCCCGAGACCGTCGTGCTTTCGAGCTTCGATCCGGTCCGTCGTGAGACTGCCCGCGTGGCGCTCGAGAACCTCATTGCAGACGGCCGCATTCACCCCGCCCGCATCGAGGAGATGTATCACAAGGCCGCCGACCTGGTTCAGCAGCGTGTGCGCGAGGCTGGCGAGCAGGCCGCCTTCGATACCGGTATCCACGACCTGCATCCCGAGATCGTCAAGACCCTGGGTGCTCTTCGCTACCGCACCTCGTTTGGCCAGAACGTTCTGCAGCACTCGCTTGAGGTCTCCGACCTGTGCGGCGTTATGGCCTCCGAGCTTGGTCTGGACGTTGTGACCGCCAAGCGTGCCGGTCTTCTGCACGACCTGGGCAAGGCCATCGACCACGACGTTGAGGGTCCGCATGCTGTCATTGGCGCCGAGCTTGCCCGACGTTATGGTGAGAAGCCTGTTATCGTCCACGCGATCGAAGCCCATCATGCCGATGTCGACCCCAACACGGTGCTCGACGTTCTGGTCCAGGCTGCCGATGCCGTTTCTGCTTCTCGTCCCGGTGCCCGCCGCGAGTCGGCCGAGAACTACATCAAGCGCCTTGAAAAGCTCGAGGAGATTGCCAATTCTCACGACGGCGTCGAGCGTACCTATGCCATGCAGGCCGGTCGCGAGGTTCATGTCATGGTTCAGCCTGACAAGATCTCCGATGCCCAGTCCACGGTGCTTGCGCACGATATCGCCCATCAGATCGAGGAAGAGATGGAGTATCCCGGTCAGGTTCGCGTTGTCGTGATTCGCGAGAGCCGTGCCGTCGATATCGCTAAATAACATGAACGACGCGAACGAGCTCATCTCATTTATCGCGTCGATGTCGGGGGAGGGCAACCTTCGCGTCGAGGAAAACCTTGGCGAGGGGTATGTTCGCCTCCGCGTTTCGGAGGCCGAGCGCCGTCAGGCCAAGCATGACATTCAGCATGTAGAGGACATTGTCATCGAGATGCTGCGTAATGCTCGCGATGCCGGAGCCGATAAGGTCTATCTTGCCACGACCAAGGAGGAGGGTGTTCGCACCCTCCTCTTCCTGGATAACGGTTCTGGTGTGCCGCAGGATATGCAGGAGCGTATCTTCGATGCTCGTGTCACTTCCAAGCTCGAGAGCATGAAAATGGACCGTTGGGGTGTTCACGGTCGTGGTATGGCGCTGTTCTCTATCAAGCAGAACACGGATGAGGCGCGCGTTGTTACATCGGGTGTCGATTTGGGCTCTTCGTTTAAGGTGCGCGTTGCCACCGAACGCTTGGGTGAGCGCGCCGACCAGTCGAGCTGGCCTCAGGCGGTTAAAGACGAAGACGGCCGCTATGTATGTGCTCGCGGCCCCCACAACATCATTCGCGCGGCCTGTGAGTTTGCCCTCGAGGAGCTGCGTTGCTGCGATGTGTATCTGGGCTCTCCGTCCGAGATCGCTGCGACTCTGTACGCTCAGGCTTCGAGTCGTCTCGATACGTCGCGCCTGCTCTTTATCGATGACGAGTGCGAGCTTCCAGTTATCGATCGCTTGGGCTTTGCCTCGGATGCCGAGGACTTTATCCGGATCTGCTCCGGTCTGGGCCTTGAGATGTCCGAGCGCACTGCCCACCGAATTCTGTCGGGTCAGATTAAGCCCGTTCGCGGCGTGACTGCGCGTCTGCTGCGCGAACGCGATTCCACCTCGCATGCGCCGGCACCCGTCGATCTTGCCAAGGACCGTCGAGGCCTTCGTATCGCCAAGGATGATATGGCGCAGTTTTCGCGTGCGGTCGAGCGTGACTTTAACGACCTCGCTGCCCGGTATTACCTCAATCTGTGCGGCGACCCTAAGATTCGCGTTTCGCGTGATCGCATCACGGTGACGTTCGATCTTGCCAAAGAGGAATAAAATCTTTACCGAGTCCGCTCGGTACGATACAGTTATTGCAGTTAAAACGTACTTTTAAACGCAGGAGTTTCTTCATGGATTGCCTGAAGGTATCAAGCAAATCATCGCCCGCGTCCGTTGCCGGCGCTATTGCCGGCATGGTCAAAGATGGCGTCCCCGTCAACATTCAATGCGTCGGTGCCGGTGCCGTCAACCAGGCCATCAAGGCTGTTGCCATTGCGCGCGGCTTTCTGATTCCGACCGGCTTTGATGTCTCCTGCGCGCCGGTGTTCTCCGACATCCTCATCAACGGGGAGTCGCGCACGGCAATTCGTCTCTCTATCTACGTTCACCAGATTAATCGGGCTGCTATGGATAACGTCGTCATGGACGACGTTAAGCCTGTTGCGTAAACGAGCCATCTGCACGCTTGTAGCACCTATGCGCCCCGTCGACACCATCGTTAGGATGTAAGCTCATGGACCAGCGTTCCGTACGCGATATTCTTGCCGGTAAAACCTACTTTATTCGCACATTCGGCTGCCAGATGAACCAGCACGACTCCGAGCGCGTGAGTGGCTTGCTCGATTCATATGGCTGTCTTATGGCTCTCGATCCGGAGCATGCCGATATTGTCGTGTTCATGACGTGCTGTGTGCGCGAGGCTGCCGATACGCGCCTGTATGGTCAGTGCAATTCCTGCAAGAGCCTGCCTCCTTCGCCTTCGGGTAAGCGTGTGGTCGCCGTGGGCGGCTGCATCGCCCAACGCGATGGCGAGGGCTTGCTCACCAACGTCGATAACGTCAACGTGATTTTTGGCACCCATTCTATTGCGCACGTGGCCGAGCTTATCGCCGAGGCGTTTTTGGATGGCAAGCGCCATATCCGCACGAATGAGCATGAGGATACCGATGCCATGAGTATGCCGTGGCACCGCGAGACGCAATATCACGCTTGGGTGCCCATCATGACGGGCTGCAACAACTTCTGTACGTACTGCATCGTGCCGTACGTCCGTGGTCGTGAGAAGAGCCGTCCCTTCGAGGAGATTGTCGATGAGGTGACCGGTCTCGTGCGCCAGGGCGTGCGCGAGATTACGCTTCTGGGCCAAAACGTTAACTCCTACGGTCGTGACCTCTTTGGCAAGCCGCGTTTCGCCGATCTGCTGCGCGCCGTGGGCGATACGGGCGTCGAGCGTATCTTCTTTACCTCTTCTCATCCTAAGGATCTGCTGCCCGAGACCATTGATGCTATGGCCGAGACGCCTGCCGTCATGCCGCAGCTTCACCTGGCCGTTCAGTCGGGTTCCACGCGCATCCTTAAAGAGATGAATCGTCGGTACACGCGCGAGGATTATCTGGGCCTGGTCGATCGTATTCGTAAACGTATGCCCGATATTGCGCTTTCGACCGACATCATCGTGGGCTTCCCGGGTGAGACCGAGGAAGACTTTGAACAGACGCTCTCGCTTGCCGAGACGGTGCGCTATGCCCAAGCCTACACGTTTATTTACTCCAAGCGCGCCGGTACCCCGGCCGCCGAGATTTATGATCCCACCCCGCATGAGGTTATCCTTGAGCGCTTTAACCGTCTGGTCAAGGTTATCGAGACGACGGCGCACGAGTATAACCAGGGCGAGCTTCACACCGTGGTGCCTGCACTTATTGAGGGCACGAGCAAGAAGAACGACGCTGTCCTTCTGGGCAAGAGCCCCAAGAACCAGACGGTGCATGCGCCGATTCCTGCTGGCTATAGCATCGATCAACTCATCGGCAAAATCGTCGATGTTGATATTGATGTCGCCAAGACGTGGTATCTGTCTGGCTCCGTCGTGGGCGAGCCCCGCTAATGATCTCTCCTGGTGCAAGCCTTTCTGCCGTAGCGATCGTCGGTCCGACGGCGGTCGGCAAGAGCGATGTTGCCGACCGTCTGGCTGCTCGCCTGTCGTCTGAAGTGTTGTCTTGTGACGCGATGCAAATCTATCGTGGTATGGACATCGGTACGGCCAAGATGATGCCCGAGGAGTGCTCGGCACCGTTGCGCCTTGTCGATATCGTGAATCCGGGCGTCGCGTATTCTGCCGCGCTCTACCAGTCGGACGCCCGAGCATATGTCGAGCGTTTGCTTGGTGAGCAACGTCTTCCGGTCTTTTGCGGCGGTACGGGCCTGTATCTCAAGGCCGCACTCGATGAAATGGATTTTCCTTCGGGAGAACTCGAGGACGAACGCCGCGTGGGCTATCAGGAGCTTGCCGAGCGCATTGGAGAGGAAGCATTGCATGCCCTGCTTGCCGAGCGCGACCCCGAATCGGCTGCCGTGATTCATCCCCATAATGTGCGTCGTGTGATTCGTGCGCTCGAGATGCACGATGACGGTGTGTCGTATGCCGAGCAGAAGTCGAAATTCAGCGTTCCGCGTGAGCGTTATCATGCCTTGTGGTTTGGTCTGACGCGTAGCCGTAAAGTGCTCTATGAGCGCATTAACCTGCGTGTCGACCTTATGTTTGAGCAGGGGCTGGTTGATGAGGTCCGTGGTCTTATGGACCAGGGCCTAGGTGATGCACTGACGTCGATGCAGGCAATCGGTTACAAAGAGATTATTGATGCCTTGCGAGGCGCTATTACCATGGATGAGGCCCGTGAGCTTATCAAGATGCGCTCGCGTCGCTATGCCAAGCGCCAGTTATCCTGGTTTAAGCGTGACGATCGCATCGTGTGGTTCGATATGGATGAGTTTACGATCGATGAGGTCGTTGCTGATATTTACCGTCGCATCGAGGCTGCCTAATGGCTCGTTTTCCTTTGGTTCCTACGGCGCCTGAACCTGAGCGCGCCATCTTGGTTGGTGTTGAGTGGCGCGATAATGCCTGGCCGCTTGACCGTTCGCTCGATGAGCTTGAGCGTCTGGCCCACACTGCTGGAGCTCAATGCGTGGCACGCTTGTCGCAGCGCCTGGTCAAGCCCTATCCCAAATCGTTTATCGGCTCCGGCAAGGTTGAGGAGCTGTGCGGTTTGGTGCATCGCATGGATGCGGCTGTTGTTATCTTCGATGACGACCTGACGCCTTCGCAGCAGTCCTATCTTGAGAAAGCCGTGGGCGAACCGGTCAAGATTATTGACCGTACGGCATTGATTTTGGATATCTTTGGCCTGCATGCCCAGACGCGTGAGGGCCGCTTGCAGGTGCAGCTGGCACAGTTGCAGTACCTGCTGCCTCGTCTGCGAGGTATGTGGAGCCATCTTGCTAAGGAACAGACGCGCGGCGGCATTGGATCGCGTTTTGGCCAGGGCGAAAGCCAGCTCGAGGTCGACCGTCGCCTGATTCGCAATAAGATCGCTGCGCTTCGACGCGAACTGAAACAGGTTGAACAACGTCGTGATGTGCAATCGAAAAGCCGTATTGAATCGCCGGCGTTTCGCGTGGCCTTGGCTGGCTACACCAATGCCGGTAAGTCGACGCTGCTTAATCGACTGACGGGATCCACGGTACTTTCGCAGGATAAGCTGTTTGCCACGCTCGATCCTACGACGCGCTCGTACCGTTTGCCTGGCGGGCGTGGTATGACGATCACCGATACCGTCGGCTTTATTCAAAAGCTGCCCCATGGCTTGGTCGACGCTTTTAAATCTACGCTTTCCGAGGTACTCGGCGCCGATTTGATTCTTAAAGTTGTAGATGCTTCCGATGAGGATTATGAGCGTCAGCTCGAGGCGGTTGATCGTGTCCTTGATGAGATTGGTGCCGGTGAGCGCCTGACACTTACCGTGTTCAATAAAATTGATCTGCTCGATAGCGTCGATCGCTTGAGCTTTCGTCGGCGCTATCCCGAGGCGGTACTGTTCTCGGCTCAGACGGGTGAGGGTCTTGATGACTTAGTCGACCGCATCGCTCGTGAAGCGGCCGCTACGGACGTGTTGCTCTCGGCCGATATCCCGTATCGAGAGGGCGCGTTAATCACGCTCGTGCACGAACAGGGAACCCTCCTGCACGAGGAATACCTCGAGGACGGCGTTCGTATTGTGGCAAAGCTTCCGGCCCGTATCGCACCACGTCTTGAGCGTTACCGAACAGAGTAAATCAGCTCCAGCACGCCTAGGATAATGGGCTGATGAAGCAGGTAGAACGGCAGTGCATGGCGTCCGAGGCTTGCGAGCGCTGGGATGGGATTTTCATAGGCCCATGCTGGTGCCTCGCAGTTTGCTTTCTGTACCGCGCGGGCGGCAAAGAAGCCTGTGAGATACATAAATAAGAATGGTATGAGCGGATAGTAATCACCAGAGACAAAGTCTGGACCTGGGAACCCCAGCCAAGCGAGATAGGGGATAGGGTAGACCGCTTTAGGAATGCTCCAGCTACAGGCAAAGAGTATGAGGCAAATTGTTATACCCCATACTGCCGGCAACCTATCGAGTACCGGGCGCGCGAGTGCAACAATGACAGTGCACTCCGCCATGCAGAAAATGATGCCGAAGTTTACCGAGTCATCGACTGAGACGAGCGTCGTCGCGACCCATACAACTAAAGCGGCGGCGGCATATTTGGCGGCACGCTTGATGTTGTTGCGCGAGAGGGTACACATCCAGCCGGCAATAAACAAAAATACCCAACTGATGCTGGCGCGCCAGATGTCCTGGAAGATGGTATGGGTAAACCAGGGCATATCCCAACCATATAGGTAGGCAAGGTCGTAGCAGGTATGAAACCCCGCCATCGACAGCATGGTAAACCCGCGAATGGTATCAAAGACCGTGATGCGTTTTTGCATTACGAAAACCGGCGCATCAAACCGACGACCTTGCCCAGAATCGTGGGATTTGTCGCGTAGATAGGCTCCATGGTGTCGTTTTCGGGCTGCAGGCGAACGCGCCCCTGCTCCTTGTAGAACGTTTTGACCGTTGCGGAACCATCGATCATGGCCACGACAATCTCGCCATTCATGGCACTCTTCTGTTCGCGAACGATGATGTAGTCGCCGTTATAGATGCCGACGTTAATCATCGAATTACCGTGGACCTCGAGGATAAAGGACCCCTGGTCCGTTGCGATCTCGGTTGGGATGGTAAAGGTGTCCTCGATATTCTGCTCGGCAAGGATGGGAATCCCTGCAGCGACACGGCCTACGAGAGGCAGCGATACGGTGCCGCGGGGCGCCGTGGGCTCATCGGACTTTGAGATGGAGACGGAAGATCCGTCCTCGTCAAAGAGCTCGAGAGCGCGAGGCTTGGTGGCATCACGCTTGAGTAGGCCGCGTGCTTCCAGCGCGGAGAGATGCGCATGTACGGTGCTAGGGGAGGAAAGGCCCACAGCCGAAGCCATCTCGCGCACGCTGGGCGGATAACCCTTCTCCTGCTGATATTCCTTGATGAAGTCGTAAATTTGCTGCTGACGCTTGGTAATTTTGCGAGCCATCAGGGATTCCTCTCTACCCATACCAAACAAATGTTCTATTTTTGCTTGACAGGAACAACTGTTCGAAGATAATAATAACCGAACACTCGTTCCCGCGCCAGACTTTTTTGTCCCCGCGGCTTGATAAAACAGTTCTCGTCAAAACAAACGAGAGGAGAACAGAATGAACGCAGCGGATATGATCCAGGGAAACCTCGCCCTTAAGCTCGAGGCGCCCACTACGCCTGCCTTTACGGTCGTTAAGGGCGGACGCTCTCATTTTCAGGCCGTGACCACTAAGCCCGTTCGCACCCAGCGTGCGTCCGTTGCTTCGGCTCCTGTTGCCCTGAAGGCCTCGACGATCGCTGCTGTTGCCGTAGCGTTCACCCTGTTCTTTGTGCTCGCCACGTCAGTTTTTTCTGCTCGTCACGCAGCATATGCCGATTCCGTAGCCAACGTTACCTATGAGACGGTTCGCGTGCAGTCCGGTGATTCCCTGTGGTCGCTTGCCCAGGAGCATCCCATCGATGGCCTTTCCACACAGGAGACTTCCGACATGATTCGTAGCGTCAATCACCTCGATCGTGGCTCTCTTGATGCTGGTGCAGTTCTGAAAGTTCCGACTCGTTCGTAAGATTTCGGCCCGGTCGCATGGTACCCTTGTTATCGTTTAGGAGGAGGTACCATGCGCTGTCCCAAATGCGGCAAGGCACATACCCGCGTTGTCGATTCCCGTATGCAGGAGTCGAACAACACTATTAAGCGTCGTCGTGAATGCTGCTCGTGCAATTATCGTTTTACGACGTTCGAGCGCTGCGAAGATCCTATTGAGGTCATCAAGTCCGATGGGTCAAAGCAGCGGTTCGATCGCAACAAGCTGCTGGTCGGCCTGATGCGCGCCACGATTAAGCGCGATATCGATACGAAAAAGCTCAACGAGATCATCGATGGCATCGAGGTGGAGCTGCGTTCCCGTACGCTGACGGCTGTCACGTCCCACGAACTGGGCAATATGGTGCTCAAACGCTTGGCTAAAATCGACAAGGTGGCCTACATTCGCTTTGCCTCGGTCTATCGCGATTTCAAAGACGTCGACGAGTTTTTGCAAGAGCTCGACAAGCTAAGGTGATTTCATGTCCAACATTACCGTTAACATTAAGCGTCTCGATCCCACGGTCGAGCTTCCCAAATACGCTCATCCCACAGATGCCGGTCTTGACCTCCGTGCCAATGAAGACTGTACCCTCAAGCCCTTTGAGCGCCGATTGGTCTCCACTGGCTTGGCCATTGCACTGCCCGATGGCTACGCCGGCTTTGTCCAGCCCCGCAGCGGCCTGGCCATTAAGCAGGGCCTGTCTATAGTCAACACGCCCGGTCTCATCGATGCCCACTATCGAGGTGAGCTTAAGGTCATCCTCATCAACCTGGATCCCACCAACAATATCCAGATCAACAAAGGCGACCGCATCGCCCAGCTCGTCATCCAAGAAGTCCCCACGGTCAAGCTCGTAGAAGTAGACGAACTAGACGAAACCGACCGAGGCAACGGAGGTTTCGGCTCCAGCGGCGTAGCTTAGTCGCATAGCCTCTTACGTTCGCCTACCCGTGGGAGAGCCCTATATATCATCCCGTGCTCAAACATTCTCGCGGGGCGCTCGTATCCCTCCCGCCCACCTCTCACACATATCATCCCGTGCTCAAACATTCTCGCTTCGCTTCGCTCGCTGCGAAACTGCGCGTGGAACGATATGCGAGAGAGGCAGGGCGGGCGGCTACTCGCTTAGAAAAAATATTTACATTCTAGTTAGCCGACGCGACAAAGGACTAGTCTCTTTGTCGCGTCGGCTAACTGTATTTATCTTTTCCGGTCTCGCCTTTGTTGGTTCTACTGGGAGGGGAATCTAGTGTAGGTGCTAGTACGTAAACGCAGCTTGCCTGGTGGGGGGCATATATATCCGTCCCGCGCGCTAGTTTCGCAGCGAAGCGAGAATGTTGAGCACGGGATGATATATATGCCCCCCACAGGCAAGCGGACAGTCCGAAGCTAGCGGATATGCGCGGGCTTCCCGCCCCAGTAGAAGCGGCAGAAGGCACGTTTACGTTTTTGGGGCTTGCCTGCAAGCTCCATGGTTGCGATGGCGATATCCTCGGCTGCGTGTGGACGGCGCAGCACTTCGCCATTGATAAGCAGTGCCTTGAGCGACTCCGGATGATCGTGGAGGTGGCGCAGTGTCACGATGAGTTCGCGTGCAGTGGTGACATGCATGCTGGCGCCCATGCCGGTGAGCATGGTGGTGTTGGCCTTTTCCTGACCGTAGGACTTGCCCAGCAGAATCATCGGCAGGTGTGCGCACAGGCATTCGGTAACAGTGAGCCCGCCCGATTTGAGAATTGCCAGGTCGCAGCCGTGCATGAGCGCTGCCATGTCATCGACATAGTCAAGAACTGTGACGTTCTCGAGTTTCATGGCATCGAAGAGCGTTTTGAGACGAGTGGCATATTCGGCATCCTTGCCCGGCAAAAAGACAAAGTGCATGTCCTCGAAGCTGCGCAGGAAGGGGAGGGTGCGGTCCATCTCCGCGCGAAAGCGAACGTACGGTTGAGGCAAACTGGCGCCGGCCATCACCAGTACAACGAGCTTGTCAGTGGGGAGATTGAACTTCTTGAGTTCTTCCTCGCGATTGTAGTCTGTATCAAACCCGGCACGAATAGGGATGCCCGTAATGCGGATCTTGGTCTCGGGAACCTTACGGGGGCGAAGTGTCTCGGCCATAAACTCGTTTGCCACACAGAATAGGTCGGTATCCTTATGGGGCCACCAACCCTCGACCTCGTAATCGGTTGGTACGCAAATGACGGGATAGTCGATGCCCGTAATGACGCGCGCGCCGACAGCAACGTTGGCTGCCGTGATATGTGTGGCGACCACGGCAATGGGCCTGTGAGTCCGAACGTATTCGTTAAATGCGGGAAACATGATGCGCGACCATGCCGTTCCACCGCCCCAAAGCAGGTGCCCGGTAAGGGTATAACGCCAGGTCAAGTCATAAATTGGGCGCGTGGCGCCGGTAAACGAGGCGGCCGTTTTGTTGCCATCGAATTTTATGCGTCCAAAATCAAGGATATCGAGCACTTCAATCTCAACATCCTCGGGGATGCCATTGGTGCCGCGGATGAGGTCGAATGCCTGCGCAATCGCATTTGCGGCGGCCTTGTGGCCTGAGCCGACCGAGGCGTGCACGACGGTCACGAGAGGTTTTTGCTGAGCCAAGAGCGTGGTTTGCTCCGATTGGGGAGTGCTGTGCGTGAGCAGGGGAGCGTCGTCGCTCGTCTGCGTTTGATCCATCGAAAACTCCCCTTCATCTTTGTGTCGCAAAGAATCATTGTAGTGCATGAGTGTCATGTTCGTCTGAATTTGGGTATGAGCGCAAAGAACGACAATGTTTCGACGAGAGGAAGCTTTATGACTACCGATCAGCCGATTGATGTTGCGATTATCGGCGGCGGCCCTGCGGGCTATGCTGCAGCCATTTATGCGGCGCGCGCCAACCTCACGACGACCGTGATTGAGCAAGGCATGTCGGGAGGACAGATCGCTACAACCAATGAGGTCGAGAATTACCCGGGCATTCCGCTCTTGAGTGGCGCCGAACTCGGCGAGCGTTTTCAGCAGCATGCAGAGGGCCTGGGAGCGCAAGTTACATGGAGCATGGTGACGGGCATCGATTACGATGCCGATACAGCGCTGTTTACGGTGCATCATGATACGGGCGATACGTTGGCCTCGAGCGTTATCGCTTGTATGGGTGCCACGCCACGATCTGCGGGTTTTGTTGGCGAGGATACGTATCGCGGTCGCGGCGTTTCGTATTGCGCGACGTGCGACGGCATGTTCTTTCGTGGCAAGCAGGTTTTTGTAATCGGCGGTGGCAATGCTGCTTGCGAGGAAGCCCTGTTCTTGTCAGAAATCGCCAGCAGCGTGACCATCGTCTTGCGCCGCGATCAGTTCCGTGCCCCTTATGGCGTGGTTCAAAAGGTGCTCGTGAAAGATAATATTTCAGTTAGGTACCAAACTAGTATTGTGGAACTATCGGGCGAGGCCATGCCCACGACCATCACCTTTAAAGACAACGCTACAGGTGGCACTTATTCCGAGTCCTTTGATCCTGGTTCGTTTGGCATTTTTGTCTTTGCTGGCACGCAGCCCCATACCGAGCTTGTAAAGCATCTGGTAGATCTAGCGCCCGACGGCGGTATTGTGACCGACGAATCGATGGTCACCCGCACGCCTGGCTTATTTGCTGCCGGCGATATCCGTTCCAAGCATTTACGCCAAGTTGTGACCGCCGTTTCGGACGGAGCCATAGCGGCTACCAGCGCATACGCTTTCTTACGCGGATAAGTACGATAATATATCTTATGTAAGGTTGTTATGTTACTTAAACGTCCAGCAGTAACGAGCTTGAGGCAACGTTGCTGTTGGACGTTTTGTTGTGTAAAAACAAGCCAGTTATCCTGCGGTCGGACCCGAGCCAAAGCCGACGATCATACCGTTCATCGTGGTATGCAAAACTAGATAATCTAGAATACAATATTGAAAACGAACGGAGGCACCATATGAATCACGTTAAACATGTCATTCCTATGTCCGATACGTCGGTTAGCATCAGCCCAGAGGATATTCAGCCCACGGTGCTACCTGATGCATTTATCCAGTCTGATATAGTCCGCAAACTCAATACACTCAGCTTGCCGCGCTATAACCAGTTGCCGAATGTAACGCTCTATCGTGACCAGGTCATTGAGTACATCGAGCTGTGGATGGAGCCGCTTTCGATTTGTATGGAGCAGCCCGTCATTACGCCATCGATGATCAATAACTACGTAAAGGTCGACCTCGTTCCCGCTCCGGTTAAAAAGCAATATGGTCGCGAGCAGATTGCGCGTCTCATCTCCATTTGTATCTTTAAGCAGGTGCTACCCATCGCTGCGGTTCAGGCACTCTTTAACATTCAGCGCCTGAGCTATGATGCACCGACCGCCTTTGATTATGTGATTGATCAGCTCGAGGCATCGATTCGTGCGGCTTTTTCCGTCGAGCAGACTCCCGTGCCCGATACCGCACATCAGGTTACGCGCGAGTCGCTGCTCGTACGCAGTGCGGTATCGTCTTTTGTATCGAAGGCGTATCTAATGAGCTACCTAAAGTTCAATGGGTTTAATAGCTAGCCGACGTATAAGACGGGCGGGACAAAGGCTATAAGCCATTTTGTCCCGCCCGTGTTTTTGTTTAGTTGGACTTTATCGGCCCGAAGCTACGCCCATGCCGTAGCCGATAATGAGCCCGTGCATCTCGGCATAGTATGAATCCAGTCCGTTGCAGGGCATAATGATGGTCTTGGAGCCGGGCCAATGCTCCACAATGCGACTGGCAAGTGCCTGGGCGCCCGCCTCATTTTCGACATGGTCGATGACGACTTCTCCACCGGTAAAGCCCTCGGCCTCCATGGTGTCGACAATCTTTCCAAGCATCTTCTTTTCGCCACGGGTGTGACCGACGAGCTTGATCTCCCCCTCCTCGCTTGCCGTGCCTAAAACTCGAATGTTGAGTTTATTGGCGATAACCCCAGCTGCCTTGGGAATACGTCCGGCCTTGGCGAGATTTTCGTAATTGCACAGGCTAAAGAGAATCTTGCTGTTCAGTTCCAGCTCATCAAAATAGCTGCAGGCTTCCTCAAAAGAGACGTTGGGATTGCTTGCGAGATAGCGGTCGAACAGCAGGAAGATCAGGTCCATTTTGCCGCCGGCTGCGCGAGAATTGACCAGATGAATCTTTCGGTTCGGATCCTCGGCAAGAACCAAATCGTGTGCCGTGGCGGCGGCATTGTAGCTTCCCGAGACGCCCTCGGAGATAGGCATGCAAATTGTCTTGTCGGCAAGCCTAAAGAGTTCGGTCCACTCGCCTACGCTCGGACAGGCGCTCGAAGAAGCGCTCGACTCCGCCTGCACGGCGCAATTGAGTTCGCGAACATCGAGCGTGAGGTCATCGACGAACTCGCGCTCCCCCACTCGAATTTTAAGGGGTGCATATGCAAAGGTAGTATGGGGCGCGGTCGGTTGCCAATCGCGGAGGTTGCAGCTCGAATCGGAGATAAGTGCCCAGCTCATAGAGGGTCCTTTCTAGTTGTTCCTCAACAATTATAGCTATCTTTTGGACAGACGCTGTGCACATCTAGTATTCAAAACTAGATTGTTGCTTACACGCAAAACTTACGGTCGAGATAAAAGAATGGACCTCGCACCCAAAGGATACGAGGTCCACTTTCGTTTGCTGAGTTAGAACACCTAGTAGCGTACGAAAATGTAATTGTTGTTCATGCCGGCGGCAACGGAGCTGATGATAACGCCCGTGCTGTAGTCGGAAGCATGGATCATCTGGCCGTTACCAATGTAGATGCCGGTGTGGTAAGAGTTAACAACGACATCGCCGGGTTGCGGGTCGGACACGCGGGTCCAACCCATGAAGGTGCCGGTGGTGCCCAGACGGCAGTAGCGACCCGTGAGACAGTAGCTTACAAAACCGGAGCAGTCAAAGCTGTCCGGTCCAATGCCGCCCCAGGAATAAGCGCAACCAAGCTTGCTGTAGGCGCGCGAAACAACGGAACCACCGTCAACAGACTGGCTCGGCGCAGAAGGGGCCGGAGCCGGAGCGGGCGTCGAGGGCTGCGGCGTAGGAGCAGGAGCGGGAGCGGGCGCAGGTGTGTTGCCGCCGTTGTTAGTTGTGCCGCCGCCATTGTTGGTGTTCTCGGTCGTACCGGCGGTATCGTTGCTTACCGTGGCCTTTTCGGCTGTGCTGGCATTTATGCCGGCCTGCAGAGCCGCATTGGCCTCGGCCTCGGCGGCAAGCTCGGCCTGCAGCTGAGAATCTAGGGAGTTCACGATGCTCTGGGCTTCTGCCTGCTGGGCGTTGAGCTCGTCGACTTTCTTTTGCGTGGCGGCGACGTTCTTCTCCTGCTCGGCCTGCTTATCGGTGAGCTGCTGCTTAAGGTCCTTGACATCCTGAATGGTCTGGGCCTGCTTGTCGGAAACCTTGCCGTAATAGAACAGACGATTGAGCATGTCGCCCAGATCGTCGACGCCCGTCAGAACCTGAAGGAGACTCAGACCGCCGGTCTTGTACTCACCGGCAACGTAGCTCGAAAGCTTTGCCTGGCCCTCGGCAATCTCTTGCTGCTTTTGCGTGATCTCGCCTGCAGTCTGATCAAGCTCCTGCGTCTGTGCGGAGAGTTCTTCATGAATTTGCTGGGTCTGCGTGCCGATCTGCTCGAGTTTGGTACGAGCAGCGGCAAGGTCGGATGCGGTATCGGCATAGGCCGGAGCCGCGAGGCCCAGGCCCAAAACACAAGCGAGGGTTGCCGTAGCAGCGCAGCGTGCCATGTTTTTGTGCGTATTTGCTGTGCGCATGGAGCTTCCTTTCCGGTATCTAAGGGTAGCGGCTAGTTCACCGTTACCAGGCTAAAGAGCTCGACGTCCTCGTTGGAAGGCGTGAGCTTCTTGCGCGGGTTGAGAAACGCAAGCTCGAGGATACAACCGTAACCCACAAGCTTTGCGCCCATATCTCGCACCAGTTTACCTGTTGCCTCGACGGTTCCGCCCGTCGCGACCAAGTCGTCCAGAATCAACACGGTATCTTTAGAGGTAATGGCATCGGCGTGGATCTCGATAGAGTCGGTGCCATATTCGAGATCGTAGCTCTCGCTCACCGTCTTGCGAGGCAGCTTGCCCGGCTTGCGTGCGGGCACAAAGCCAGCGCCCAGGGCGACGGCCACGGGCACGCCGACCATAAAGCCGCGAGCCTCGGGACCCACGACCTTGGTGATGCCCATGCCGGCAAAATGCTCGGCCAGGGCATCCACCATGGCCTTCAGGGCCTCGGGATTGCCAAAGAGCGGCGTGATGTCCTTAAAGACGACTCCGGGCTCGGGATAGTCGGGGATGTCGACGATGTGAGATTCGAAGTCGTACATGGCATGACCTTTCAGGGGAGGATGGTTTGCGGCAGCGTCTATTTGTTCACGCTGGCGGTGGCGGCGTGCGAGGGGGCAATAACTTTGAGCGGCTGCACGAGGGATTCCTCACGCACGGGGACCGCGGAGGTAGATGCCTCTTCGCTTTTGGCCTTGGTTGACTCGGAGCGTGCGATCTCCTCGTCGAGGGCATCGATATCGGCATCCTCCACCACGGCGTTGAGTGACTCAAATACACGGTTCTTGAGCAGAGCGGTATGGACGCCCTCGGTGAGGTCATGCAGCTTCTTAAATGCACGCTCGAGCTTGGCATCGCGCTCGTCGTCGGAAGTATCCATACCGAGCATGCTTACGAGCACCTGCTCAAACATCGAGGACTCGCGGTTTGCGGACGATACGTACTGGCGCAGGTTGCGCGGCTCGATATGGAAGCGCGAAAGCTCGGAGCAATAGCGGATGATCGGGAAATCGCGGCCATCGACAAGCTCGCGATTCTGCGGGCTCTTGATGATGCGAATAAGGTCGTTTTCGGCCAGGGAGCGGATAAACGAGATCTCGACGCCAAGCATATCGGGGATGGTCTCGATGGGATGCAGCTTTTGCTTAGTCTCCTTGGGTTCCGTCTTGAGCGGAACATCGGACAGCAGACCCACCTCGTAGGCGAGCGTAGACAGGTCCGTGGCGTTTTCCAGGCGCTGCTTGATCACATTGAGCGGCATGTAGCGAGTTTTCTGCAGATGCAGAATGACCTCCAGGCGGTCAACGTCCTCCTTGGAGTACTGACGATAGCCCTTAGGCGTGCGATGAGGGGTGATGAGCCCCTCATCTTCGAGAAATCTAATTTTTGAGTTCGAAAGATCGGGGTATGCGCCTCGAAGTAGATTGACGACCTGGCCGATACTCAGATAATTGCGTTCGGCCATGCCCTACTCACCGGTTTCGATGCGCTCCGGCGTGCTCTCGTGGTAGATGAGCGTAAACGTACCGATCTGGACGGAAGAGCCATCGTGCAGCGGTGCGCCGTTGACGATGGCGCCATCAACCCACGTACCGTTGAGCGAGCCCAGGTCCTCGATGCGGGCACCCAGACCCTCGCGAATAATGCGCGCGTGGCTACGCGACACGGTCATGTCGTTGAGGAAGATGCCGTTAGCGGGATCGCGGCCGATGGTGGTCACATTATCCTCGAGCTCAAAGGCGGCGCCGGTTTGCGGGCCTTTGACGATAGATAAGACGGGCGCGGTGATGTGCACGTTGGCCATGAGGTCGGGAACGGTGACATCGCTCGAAGGAACGCGGAAAACGCAGGTGGCGTCTGAGGCCTTATCGTTCTGAGGCATATTGTTAACCATGTTGTCCATGACAACCCCTAACTTAACGCGGACATGCCGCAAAGAATGAACTGTACGTAATCATACCCCAACGACTTAGTCTTCGATTTCGGGGTTAAGAAAGTCGATGTCTTCGTCCTCGGGATGCGCCACGGCTTGTTTAATGGCCGCTCCACCCTTAATGGAATAGATGACAGCGGTGAGCATGGAGAAGATGACGCCGCCATACACGAAGAAGATGCCAAGCGGTACCGGACTGCCGTTGAGGCCCGGGAAGGCCGTGAACGTGGCGGGCAGCAGATGCCAGCCGTCCACGGTGGGAAAGCCCAACAGCATGAGCGAGAAGCCGGTCATGAGCAGCGCCGTGGCAATCTTGCCGGGAAACACCACGTCGATGGGACGGCGGTGATAGTGGCGCACGATGAGCGTGCCGATGCCCAGATAGATATCACGACCAATGATGAGCACGCAGACCCAGATGGGAAGCTCGCCGCGGACCACCAGGCCCAGTACGCCGGTAAATAGCAGCGCACGGTCGCAGATGGGATCCATAACCTTGCCGAGCCAGGAGACCGTTTTGGTCATGCGGGCAATCTGGCCGTCCATCCAGTCGGTGGAGGCCGCGATGGCATAGATGACGATGGCGACGACACGGTTGTTGTCCGTCACAAACAGGTACAGGAAGACCAGCGTGAGGATCAGGCGCGTGAAGGTAATGAAATTGGAGATCGTGAAGATCTTATTCGACGGGTAATCGGAAGTGCCGATAAGCTCCTTTTTGATCTTCTTTTTGATGCCCACAGGACTCCCCCGCTGGTAAACGACAAAACTTTCGATACTATACCCGTTCTGGCGATGTCTATCCAGCGCGAGCATAGAGAGTCCAGACATGTGGAGGACGGTTGGTCGTTGATTCTTCGTTGCTTAAAGCAATTGCTTAAAACAAAAAAGGTCAGGCACTAGGTGCCTGACCTACAAACTTCTGGTCGGGACGACTGGATTCGAACCAGCGACCCCTTGACCCCCAGTCAAGTGCGCTACCAAACTGCGCCACGTCCCGAAGCTTTTGTTTGTTGCGCTGCTCTCGCTCGCAACAGGGAGTATATTAACCCGTAAACTTTGCCCTTGTGCAAGTAACTTTTTTACAAATTTTGAAGCAAGTCCAAAATTGTATCTGCGAGCTCGGGGTTTTGTTAGCACGGGAAGTTCTTGCGTGCCCGCTGCACTCACGATCCAGGCCTTGTTGGTATCGGTTCCAAAGCCCGAATCGGCGCGCGAGACATCGTTGGCGATAATGGCATCGCAACCCTTGCGGGCGAGCTTTCGCTGCGCGTACTCCACGACGTTATCAGTCTCTGCCGCAAATCCGATCACGCACCGCTCTCCCTTTTGGCGCGAAAGCTCAGCCAAGATATCGACCGTCTCGACCAGTTCGATGCGATCCAAGCGTTCGTTGGCCTTTTTGAGCTTATGGTCGGCAGGGGCTGCGGGGGTGTAGTCGGCGACGGCGGCCGCGCAAATGGCCGCATCAGCCGTCTGAAAGGCGCCCAGAGCCGCCTGCAGCATTTCAGCGGCGGTCTGCACGCGCACGCACTCCACGCCGCGGGGAACATCGAGCGATGTCGGGCCCAGCACAAGCGTGGCCGCAGCGCCGCGGCGAGCGGCCTCCCCCGCTAGGGCGATGCCCATCTTGCCCGATGACCGGTTGCCGATGAAGCGCACAGGGTCGATCGGTTCGTGCGTGGGGCCGGCAGTGATTACGATGCGCTTGCCCGCCAGGTCTTGCGGGACGGGGTTCAGCACCTCGCAGACGGCCTCGACGATGTCCTCGGGCTCGCTCATACGCCCCGTGTCCACGTCGCCGCAGGCAAGGTAGCCGCTGCCGGGTCCCACCACATGGACGCCACGGTCGCGCAACGTGGCCATATTGGCCTGCGTTGCCGGCGCCTTCCACATGCCGTTGTTCATGGCGGGGCGATCACGATGGGTCGCGGCGTGGCTAGCAGCGTGGTGGAGATGAGGTCATCGGCGATACCGCTTGCCATCTTGGCGATGATATTGGCCGTCGCGGGCGCCACGACTATCAAATCGGGCTCCTGCGCGAGCGAAATGTGGTGGATGGGGTCGGAGGGATCGTCGAACAGGCCCACCGCGACCGGCTCGTTGGTGAGCGCACGGAAGGTAAGCGGCCCGACAAACTCGGTGGCATGCTCGCTCATAACGACCTTGACGCGCGCGCCGCGCTTTTGCAGTAGGCGCACGATATTGCACGACTTATAGGCGGCGATCCCGCCGGTAATGCCCAGCAGGATCGTTTTTCCCTCAAGTTGCATTGAATTGTTGGGTGCCGCCGTCATCGTTAGGCTTCCTTGCTGGGGAGCACGAGCAGGCGGTGGCAGTAGGGGCAGTGCGTAATCTCACTACCGTCGTGGTTGAGGTCGCTCATGGACGACGCCTGCAGCGCGGTGTGGCAGACCGTGGGGATGTTACCCTTGATGGTCTCGACGGCCAGGCCACGGAACTGCTTGAGCAGACGTTCGTAGTCGGTGAGCACGTCGGTCGGCAGCGTGGCGGCAAGGGCGGTGCGCTCCTTGGTGGCGGCATCAATCTGGGCCTGGAGGTCGGTGGCCTTGGCACGGGCGGCCTTGGTGTCGGCCTTCACGCCCTCCTCGAACTTGGCGATGATGGCCTGCGCACGGGCTTCGCGGTCGAGCGCCTCCTTATGGGCGATGACGACGTCCTTGCGGGTGTGCTCGATCTTGTCCAGGCGCTTGGCCAGGGTGGCGAGCTCGTTCTCCAGGTCCTGAACCTCGCGGTAATCAGAGCCGTCGACGTGGCGCTTCTTGGCGGCCTCGATGGCGTTATTGGTCTGGATCTCGGTGGTGTTGAGATCGTCGAGCTCAATATCCAGGTCCTTGCGTTGGGCGTAGAGCTTGGTCATCTCGGCCTTGAGCTTAACGTAGGTCTTGCGCTTGGAAGCGAGCTCCTTGAGCTCCGGCATATTGGCAAGTTCGCTCTTGTTGCGGGCGAGCTCCAAATCGATCTGTTGCAGCTTGAGTAGCGTAGCGCCGGCGCTCATAAGTTCTCTCCTTTTGTCACAGTCCACCATTGGCAAGGGTTCAGTATTTTAATCGCATGACGGGGGTCGACCCCGGCGTCAACTGCAGAGTTCATCAAGATATCCACGAACGGCTCCTCGGAGCGGTCGTGGCCGAGAAAAATCACCGCCAGTCCGCGCAGGGCAAGGTCTTGCGCCACGTGGTAGCCCGCCTCTCCGGTCACAATAGCATCTGCACCCGCGGCGATGGCAAGCTCACCAAAATCGCCGAGGGATCCGCCCAGAATGGCGACAGTGCGACACGGGCAATCGGCCTCGCCCCATACGCGCGGGTCGCTGCCATAGGCCATGGCGGCACGGTTGGCGAGATCACGCAGATTGCAGGGATCGTGGAGAGTTGCGAGTGCACCCAGACCGGTGAGCTCAGGTTCGTCCGCATGCTCCAGCGAGCTCATGGGCTCAGCGCCCAGCAGCTCACTCAGGCGAACGCGCGCTTCGTGCGAGCGGTCCAGGTTGGTATGAAGCGAGATGATGCTTACGCCGCAACGAGCCGCCTCGTACAGTGCAGCGCTGCACTGGGGACGCGCGGAGTCGGCCGGACAAAAGGCCTCGGGCGCCTTGATATAGATGGGATGGTGCGTCAGCAGCACGTTGGCGCCGGCCTCGAGAGCGCGATGCACGTTGTCCCTGGTAGCGTCAAGCGCACAGGCTACGCCACGGATTTCGTCATCGGGGTCGCCTACGGATAAGCCTGCGTGGTCCCAGGGCTCGGCGTCCGTCTTGGGATAGCGTGCCAGCAGCGCACGCTCGAGCTCGGCGACGATCATGCGGCACCTACGATCGAGAGCAGCGTCTGGGCAAAGTCGTCCAGATCTCCCGGATTCACGCGGTCATCGAAGGAGATGCGCAATGCGCCCAATGCTTGCTCGCGACCGATGCCCATCGCGCTCAGAACGTGGCTGGGATCCATGCTGCCGCTCGAGCAGGCAGAGCCTGCCGACACCTCAAAACCGGCGGCGTCGAGCTTGATGATGAGCTCCTCGGAGTCCATGCCGTCAATGTAGATCGATACCATGCCGGGCAGACGGTCGGCATGCGCATAGTCGCCCATGGTGGCGTGAATGCGCGGATGGGCCGTAAGCGTGGCGTAGAGCTTGTCGGAAAGGGCTTGCAGCGTCGCACGCTCCTGGGCCACATGGGGCGCCAGCGTGCGGGTGGCAGCGGCAAAAGCCAGCTGCGTGCGCAGGTCCTGCGTACCGGCGCGACGGCCGGCTTCCTGTCCACCGCCAAAGATGCGCGGACGCAGCGGCGTGCGGTTCTTAAGGTAGAGCGCGCCGGATGCCACAGGGCCGCCAATCTTGTGCGCGGCAACGGTCATGGCATCGACGCCCAGCTCGGTGACATCGAGCGGAATATGCAAGTAGCCCTGGATGGCATCGGTGTGGAACAGGGCGCCCACGGTATGCGCGGCCGCGGCCAGCTCGCGGATGGGCTGCACCACACCGGTCTCGTTGTTGGCTGCCATGATGCTCACGAGTGCGACGTCGTCGCCGAGCAAGTCGTTCAGCGCGGCGGTCTCGATGTAGCCCGCACGGCAGGGCTGCACCAGATCGACGGTAAAGCCGGCGGCGCGCAGCAGCGGCAGGTTGTCAAGGATCGAATCGTGCTCAATCGCCGACACGATCACGCGGTTGCGCTTGCGGTCGCGCTGACGGGCGCCCTCGGCAAGTCCGAGGAGCGCCAGCTGGTTTGCCTCGGTGCCGCCATTGGTCAAGATAATCTCGGACGGGCGGACGCGCGCGCCAAAGCTGCGGGCGATCTCGCGACGCGCCACTTCCAGGCGCGCAGCGGCCTTGCGGCCGAGCGAATGCAGCGAGTTGGGGTTGACGCCGGCAAGCTCGCTATCGTCGTACTCGCGCTGCGCATGGAGCGCCTCGGCGCGCATGGGCGTCGAGGCAGCATAGTCAAGATTCACGGGTATGCGGTTTTGACCTGCGGTCATAGGGGTTTATGCCTCCTGTGCGGCCTCGTTGCCCAGCTTCTGCAGCAGCGCAACCTCGGCGGCGGGATCTTCGGACTTAAATACGGCGGAGCCGGCTACGAGCACGTTGGCACCGGCCTTGACGACCTCGGCGATGTTTTTGGAAGAAATGCCGCCGTCGACCTCGATCATGGGCGACACGCCGTGGCGCTCGCACATGGCCTTAAGCTCGTGGAGTTTAGCAATGGTACCGGGGATAAAGCTCTGCCGCCAAAGCCGGGGTTCACGCTCATGAGCAGCACCATGTCGACAACGTCGATGATGCTCTCGAGCACGCAGACGGGGGTGGCGGGGTTGAGTACCACGCCGGCCTTGACGCCGCGCTGCTGCAGATGCGTGAGCGTGCGGTGCAGGTGCGTGGAGGCCTCGTAGTGCACGGTGATCATGTCGGCACCGGCGTCGGCATACCAATCGACCGTCTCGTCGGGGTTCGACACCATGAGGTGCGCGTCGACCGGCACGTCGGTGGAGCGCTTGACGGCCTTGAGGATGTCAACGCCAAAGGTGAGGTTGCCGGTAAAGTGACCGTCCATGACGTCGAAGTGCACATAGTCGGCGCCGGCGATCTTGTCGAGCTCGCCCTTGAGGTTGGCCATATCGGCCGAAAGGACAGACGGAGCGATTTTGATGGAACCCATGGTAGTAGCCTTTCTGTGCTAGTCAGTGAGTCCGTAGAACTCTTGAGAGGGGACGCGGTCGGTAAGAATCTCGAGCGCCCTATCCAAAGTAACACCGTTGTAGAGCGTTTGCTCCACGGCAAAGGTGAGCGGAATGTCTACGCCCAGTGAACGGGCGAGTTCGCTGACGCTGCGGGCCGCAACGGCACCCTCGACCACCATGTGCGTGCGTGCCTGGTACTCGTCGAGTGACACGCCGTGGGCAAACTCGTAGCCAAAGGTGCGGTTGCGCGAATGCTCCGAGGTACAGGTGGCGATGAGGTCGCCCATGCCGGCAAGTCCCATGCAGGTCATGGCCTGTCCGCCGCGGGCGTGCACCAGGCGGCTGATCTCGGCCAGGCCGCGCGTCATGATAAGGGCGAGCGTGTTATCGCCCGCGCCGGAGCCGGCGGAAATGCCGCACACGATAGCGATGACGTTTTTCATGGCGCCGCATACCTCGACGCCGGTCATGTCCTGCGACAGGTAGATGCGGAAGGCCGTAGATAGGAGCAGGTCCTTAAAGGTCTCCCCTACCTGCGGATCTTTGCTAGCGATGACGGCGGCAGAAAGTCCGCCGCGGCAAATCTCCTCGGCATGGTTGGGGCCGGAGAGCGCCGCCACGCGCGCCTCGTTGCCAATCTCGCTGGCGATGACCTCGCTCATGAGCAGGCCGGAATCGGGCTCAATACCCTTGGTGAGGCAGAGTACCGGGGTGTCGGCGGCGATGAAGGGTGCTGCCTGATGGCATACGCTGCGCAGGTGCGTGGAGGGCACGGCAAAGATGACGGCCTCGGCACCGTCGAGCGTCTGCGTCAGGTCCGTCGTGGCAACGACGTTGCTGGGCAGCTCGTAGTCCACCAGATAGCGGGGGTTACGATGCTCGCCATTGATGCCAGCGGCCGTCTGCTCACTATGGGCCCACATGGTCACGTGCTCGGCTCGCGCGGCGGCAAGGCCGGCGACGGCGGTTCCCCAGGAGCCGGAGCCAATCAGCGCAACATTCATGACTCTCTCCTACTTATCGTCGGGTTCGGTGACGCGCTTGGTAAACGAGAGCTTGGACTCCTTGCCCGTCATGAGCTTTTTGATGTTCGCACGATGGGCCCACACCACGGTGATACCGATCATCGCCATGCAAAACTTGAGACCCAGGCTGCTGTACGGAAAGACCGCACAGACGGCGATGGGAAGACCGATGGCCGCGGCAAGCGAGCCCACCGACACAAACTTGGTGATGGCAACGGCCACGATAAACATGCCCAGCAGCGAAAGTCCGATGGGCCAGTACCATGCGAGGATTACGCCCAGACCGACCGCGATGCCCTTGCCGCCGTGGAAGCTAAGGTACGGCGAGAAGATGTGGCCCCACACCGCTGCCAGGCAGATGACGCCGAGCATCCAGTCGCCGGGAGCTCCAGGCGCCATGATATTCGGCGGAAAACCATAGCCTAGATCGGCGATAAGCGGACGCGCGATAATGACGCAGATGGCGCCCTTCAGGCAGTCGAGCAGCAGCGTGAGCGCGGCCACCTTGGGGCCGGCCACGCGCAGGGCGTTGGTGGTGCCGATGTTACCGGAACCCGCCTTGCGAATGTCCGTGTGGTTGAACACGCGGCCCAGGATCAAGCCAAACGGAATCGCTCCGATAAAGAACGAGACCACGGCGCAGATGGCGGTCAGCAGAATCGGATTATGCATCCTTTTGCTCCTTCTTCCTAAAGAAGAGTCGAATGGGCGTGCCGGAAAAATCGAAGGTCGAGCGCATACGGTTCTCCACGTAGCGCTGGTAGGTGTCGTTGACCAGGTCGCTGTGGTTGACGAAGAACGTAAACGTCGGCGGGTTGACGCCCGTCTGGGTTACGTAGTGCATGCGCAGACGACGCTTGCCGTCCACCACGGTGTGACCGAACTCGCGCAGGTCGGTGAGGAACGTGTTGAGGCGCGAGGTGCTGATCTTTTGCGAACGCGTCTTCTCGGCGGCGTCGACCATCGCCCAGATCTTCTCGACACTGCGGCCGGTCAGGGCTGAGATGCGCAGGTACTGGGCCCAGGGAGCCATAACGCCCAGACGGCGGTCGACGGTCTCCATGCAGGCCTCGCGCTTGCGGTCATCATCGAGCAGATCCCACTTGTTGAGCAGCACCACGATGGCGCAGCCGCGCTCGATAGCCAAGCCCATGACCTTCTGGTCCTGCTCGGTAACGCCCACGGAGGCGTCGACGACGAGCAGCGCCACGTCAGCGCGGTCGATGGCGCGCAGGCCGCGGACCATGGAGTAGTACTCGATGTTCTCGTACACGGTGCTCTTCTTGCGAATGCCCGCGGTGTCGACCATGCGGTAGTGCTTGCCGTCGCGCTCGACGACGGTGTCGATGGCATCGCGCGTGGTGCCGGCGATGTTGGACACGATGGAGCGGTCGGCGCCCAGGATGCGGTTGAACAGCGAGGACTTACCGGCGTTGGGGCGACCGATGATGGCCACGTTCAGCGCATCGGGGAACTCGTCGGCGACCTCGTCCTCCTCCTCGGGCAACAGGGCCACGATGTCGTCGAGCAGATCGCCCGTGCCGTGGCCGTGCAGGGCCGAGAGCGGCGTGGGCTCACCGATGCCGAGCGAATAGAACTCCCAAATGTTGTCGTTTTCGCGGTCGGGGTTGTCAAGCTTGTTCACCAGCAGAAAGACCGGCTTGTCGCAGCGTTTGAGCATGCGGGCGACCGACTCGTCCTCCTCGGTGACGCCGGTGCGGCCGTCGACCACAAACAGGATGACAGCAGCTTCCTCGGCGGCGGCAAGCGCCTGGTCGCGGATGGACGTGGCAAAGACGTCGTCGCTCTTGAGCGGCTCGATACCGCCCGTGTCGACGATGGTGAACTCGCGGCCGTTCCAATCGGCCGTGTGATACGAGCGGTCGCGCGTGACGCCGCGGGACTCATGGACGATGGCGTCCGAGGTCTGGGCCAGGCGGTTGACGAGCGTGGACTTGCCCACGTTGGGGCGTCCGACGACGGCGACGATAGGTTTCATCTGCTCTCCTTTAATGGGTAGGGTCAGTGGGGATAGTTGAATTGGCGGGCGTTATGCCAAGGATATGCTCCAGGGTATCGAGCAGCTCATGCGGCATGGTCGATACCACATGAACCTCGGCGCCGCGACCGGTAAGGCTTGCGAGTAATTCGTCACGATGATACTCGTCAAGGGTCATTCCGTCGGCGTTGAACATGAGCTTAGGCACAAAGAGCATAACCCCCGACAGGTCCTGCGGTAGCTGCTCCAAGATGTCGCAGGCGACGATGAGGCCGGTCACGTCACGTTGCCGCCAAGTAACGGTCTGATGGCCGTGACGGTTCCGGCAAGGCCCTGCGGCGATTCCACAAAACGCGCCACCGTATCGCGCGCGCTGGCGCCCGAGAGGCACAGCAGGCGCTGGCCACGGGCGGCGATTGCCTCGCGAACGCGGCGCAGGCGCTCGGCATCGGCGGCGAGCACGTTGTCGGTTTCGTCCAGATAGGAGCGGATCATGCCGATGCCGTCGTAGTACTGCGGGTAGCCGTCGTAAAAGTCCGCCTCGGGCGGTTCGATGCCGGCGTCCAGATAGAACTCGTCGCTCATCTGGAAGGTGTGGCGGCCAAAGCGCTCGAAGGCGCGGTCCTGGAAGGGCCGGATCATGGCGATGGTCTCGCGCGCCAGCTCGGGCTTGTCGCTGTAGGACCAGCTAAAACGGTTCTGATGCTTGGTAAATCCAAGCGGCACAATGCCCAGGCTCGTGATTTGCTCGTGCTCCTCGCAAAAGCGCAGAGTCTTTTCCAGCTCCTCGCCGTCGTTCATGCCGGGGCACAGCACGATCTGCGCGTGAATCTCGATGCCGGCGGCCATGATGGCCTCGAGCACGTCCATGCCGCGCTGGGCGTTGCGGCCCATCATGCGGCGACGGATGTCGGGGCTCACGGCGTGGACCGACACGTTCATGGGGCTCATATTGCGTTGAATGACGTTTTGCACGTCCTCGTCGGAAAGGTTGGTCAGCGTGACGAAGTTGCCCTGCAAAAAGCTCAGGCGGTAGTCGTCGTCGCGGATGTAGAGCGTGGAGCGTCCGCCCTTGGGCAGCATGGTCATAAAGCAGAACACGCAGGCGTTTACGCAGGTACGCATGCCATCGAAGATGGGGCCATCGAACTCCAAGCCCCAGTCCTCGCCGGGAAAGCGATCGAGCTCAACGGGTGTGACGGTGCCGTCGCGTGGGTCGAAAACCTCCAGCTCGACGGTGTCGTCGTCTGCCTCCCAGAGCCATACGATCATGTCGGTGAGCGCCTCACCGTTGACCGTGAGCACGCGCATGCCCGGCTCGATACCCACATCCCATGCGGGCGACTCGGGACGCACGTTCTTAACGAGCGCGCCCTCACCCGGCTCGGGGTCGCGGCTGCGCCCGTAATCGGCCACCTCGGCGGCGTATGCGGGTACGGGTCTGGTCCATGATTAGCGGCAAAGCTCCTTGATGCGCGTGACGGCGCGTTCGATGTGTTCTTGCGGGGTGGAGGCTCCGGCGGTGATGCCGATGTGGTGAGCGTCGGTAAACCACGCGGCCTGGAGCTCGGAAGTTTCCTCGATGTGATACGTGCGCTCGCAGGCGTCTGCGCAAATCTGCGCCAGGCGGCGGGTGTTGCCCGAGTTCTTGCCGCCCACGACTACCATGCAGTCGCAGCGGTTGGCAAGTGCGGCTGCTGCCTGTTGACGCTCACTCGTGGCGGCGCAGATGGTGTTGATCACACGCAGCTCCTGCACGCGCGGGGTGATGGCAGCCACGACCTCGGCGAGGTTCTGCGCGGTCTGGGTGGTCTGCACGACGAGGCCTACCTTGCCCTTGAACGACAAGGCGTTGGCGTCGGCGGCACAGCTCACGACCTTCGCATCAGTGCCGGCGTGGCCCAGAATACCCTCGACCTCGGGGTGACCTGGCTCGCCTACGACCACCACGCGGTAGCCCTCGCGCACCAGGCGCTCGGCCGCCATATGGACCTTCTTCACGTAGGGGCAGGTGGCGTCGACGACGTTAAGGCCGCGCTTGCGGGCAGCATCGATGACCTGCGGCACCACGCCGTGGGCGCGGATAATCACGGTGCCGGTTGCGGCGTCGTCCAGGGTTTCGGCCAAGCCAACGCCTGCCTCGGCGAGCTCGCGTACCACGATGGGGTTATGGATGAGCGGACCCAAGGTATGGACCTGAGTGCACTCCCCCGCTTGCGGGGCGGCCGCCAGGGCCATATCGAGCGCGCGCTGCACGCCGTAGCAGGTGCCGGCGTGGGCAGCGATTTCGATGGTGGGGCGTCTGCCTTGCCGGCCACAGCCTCGGCAGTGTTCATGACTTCCTCGCCCATGGCTAGAACCTACCCGGGTGCTCGGCGCACAGGTCATCGCGCATGGCGTAGACGCGATTCATGGCCTCGGACTCAAACCAAGCCAAGCGTTCCTTACGCTTGAGCTCGGCCGGTGCATCGGAAAGCGAAATGGCCTTGCCAGCGCGGATCCAGCACTTTTTGGGGCGCATGAGCTTTTTGCCCGCAGGCGTGATATCGGACCAGCCGCAGATGGCGAGCGGGTTGACGGGTGCCTTGCCCATCTGGGCGATGAGCGCAAAGCCTCCGTGGACCTCGGGCTTGATCTCGCGCGAGCGGATGCGCGTGCCCTCGGGGAAGATCAAGACGTCCTCGCCGCGCTGCAGCGCATGCTGGGCGGCGCGCAGGCACTTCATGTCGGCGGTGCCGCGCTCGACGGGAATGCCACCCACGCGGCTAAAGGCCCAGCGCACGATCTTGGACTTGGCAAACTCAGACTTAAAGATGGGGCGAATGCGGCGGCC
>ENA-OQKA01000048-OQKA01000048.1-human-gut-metagenome-genome-assembly--contig:-NODE-48-length-40182-cov-6.672550_pt1 | contig 40182 bp, 34 predicted proteins | sample MGYA00242644_ERZ504789 | MGnify/ENA primary metagenome ERZ504789 (study PRJEB26092, sample SAMD00036423) | human gut metagenome | host: Homo sapiens | study: EMG produced TPA metagenomics assembly of...
TGCGAGAGAATGCTGCGGAGATTCTCGAGCGGTTCTAAATCGAGGCATGAATAGCCGCCGGTTAACTGCCTTTGTCGACTTGGCTCGCGTCCCCCCCCAATCTAGTAGACTTTAAACCGTTGCTAGATTAGGGGGATTTTCAATGAAACGCTCCATGAAACTGGTTTCTGCGAGGACCTCGTGCTGGTGGGGGACGTCAGCACCGGCAAGACGCACATGGCCTCGGCGCTGTGCATGCTGGCGTGCGAGCGGAGGATGGAGGCCCGCTTCTTCACCGCGTCATCGCTCGTCATGCGGCTGCGGCGCGCCCGCGACGAGGGGCGCCTTGACCGTGAGGCCGCGCTCATCGGCTGCGCTAGGCTGCTCGTCATCGACGAGCTCGGCTTCCTGCCGCTGGATCTCGACGGCGCGCGCTCTCTTCTAGGTGTTCGCCGACGCCTACGAGCGGCAGTCGGTGGTCATCACCACGAACCTGGAGTTCAGCCGGTGGGGCGCGGTGTTCGGCGACGACCAGATGGCGGCGGCCGTGCGCATCGCCAGGGCCACGGCCATGTGGGTCTTGCCCCTGCCGGTCTTGCCGAAGAACACGAGGTCCTCGCGGGGGCCGACGAAGCCCAGCGAAAGCATGTCGTCGCGGCCCCAGCCCTCGGAGAACCGCACGTGCGACCAGTCGAACCCCTCGGCCGACTTGTGCACGGGGAGCCTCGCCTGCCTGAGCAGCCGTGCCCTCTTGGTCGCGTCCCTGTGCGCGAGCTCGGCCTCGAGCATGGCCCTGCAGCCCGCCACCTGCGTCCTCTATCTTGTCCACGTCGATCATTCCCTCCTGCCTTTGCTCGTTGCCGATACGACGCACCGACAACGTTAAGGTATGCGGTCTGGTCGGCGTGGCCGTGCTCAAAACCGAAAAACTATCGTGCTCAATTCTGAAAATCGGATGTGATCAAACCCGCAATCACGACGTTAACAAACACAAATAGGCCGGCGCCAACGACAGGCTCGCCCCGTCGAGGCGGGCTGGGATATAATTTCCTAGAAGGAGGCCAAGGGAGGTTCGATGAAGAAGGGCATGAGCATCAATTCCCTCATGAAGCACATGAGGACGAATCACGGTATGGAGGATTTGCGGGGGAGCGACAGAAAGATACTGCTGAGAAACATGGGCTATTTCCATGGCTATAAAGGCTTCCGGTTTGTCCGAAAGCCCAAAAATGCGCTCCCCCTCCCTTCGTTCGATGCACTCATGGACATATACGGGTTCGATTCCGCCATCAAGGCTGCAATCTACCCGGAGATAATGTTCATCGAAACGGCGGTTAAAAACATAGTCTTGGCCAGAATACTTGAGAACATAGAGGACCCCGGGCTGGCGACCTTCTTAAAGCGCGGCCTCCGGACATGCAGGGATGTCAACGGAAGGGTCGTGAACGGGCAGATGGGGAAAAGCTCAAGCTCGAGAGCCAGCTTCAGAACATCGTGAGACGGAGTTACAAAAACGATCTCGTGAAGCATTATGTCGATCGCGACGATGACGCGCCCGTTTGGAGCATTTTCGAGGTGATGACCCTCGGCGATCTCACAAGCGTATGCAGAAGCCTTCCCGATGAAATCCTCGCCGATATCGCAAGCGACCTAGGTCTCTTACATGCGAACCCCGGCATCGTCATCAACATCGTCGAGACGATTCGTCCCTTAAGGAACGCGGTCGCCCATAACGGGGCGGTATTTGATTCGAGGTTCAGCCAATCGGTTAAGTATCCCAAGACCGACAGAAACCTGGCCGCGGTTGGCGAGCTTCTCGATGAGGATCTTTCTATCGGGTACAGGTTGAATTTCAATTCCATAATCGACTACATCGTTCTCCTGGCCTACCTATTGACCTTGCTAACGCATCAGAAGAAGCGTTCCAGAGATTTTCTTCGGAAATGCCTGCGGGAGCTCGAGAAGCTCGAGAGCGCTGTCGGGGTTGATACGTACATGATGATCGTCGGAAGCGGTGACCGGCAGAAATACGGATTTATTGAGGGGTTCATCGATGGCTACGGGCGCAAGCGGTGACGTTCCTTCCGTGTGCTAATATGTGCAGAGAGAAACGGCGAAACGCCGTGGGAGGGGCCGATCAGTCGACTCCTCCCTTTTAATATGAGTTGAACATTGCCAAGAGGCAAAACCGGCCCGGCCGCCCGCGGAGCTACCGCGCACGGCCGGGCCTACCTATCTTCACCCCTGTATCACTACGAGTTCACCTCGCGCGGCAGGGAAGAGGCCAACGAGGAAAAGCTGCGCCGCTGGAAGCGTGAGCAAGCACTGTTCATGCAGCGCTGGCCGGAGTTCTTCCTCAGCGGCGATCCGTGGTTGGGGCCAAACCTATCTGCCGAGAGCGAGTATTTCTCGTATTAAGGCAATGGGTTTAGGAAGTCCTGAACTTTCTTTCGCTATGAGCTTGGAAGAAAGCAATGGTGGACTATTAACTAAGTCATATTACGAAAGCTCGATACTTCCGCGATAAGTTTATACAGCCTTATATAACTCGATATTATTCGATATAGTCTGCGATAATTATTTAACCGATGATTGGCTGTTAATCGATTCCCTAGAAAGGCAAACAAGTGAGCGCCACAGCATTCCATAATCCGTTTCGTCCCACTGCCGGCGCTGAGCCTCCGCGCATAATTGGTCGTGATGATATTGCCCTTGAGTTTACCGAGAGTTTGAATGCGGGAATTGGTGCACCTGCGAGGCTCATGCGTATTGCTGGACCGAGGGGCTCCGGAAAAACTGTTTTGCTCTGCGATCTTAGGGATCGTGCGCGAGAGCTTGGATGGAAGACCGCTATTGTTTCTGCTGGCCCTAACCTATTGCTGGACTTGAAGGATCAGGTTGCTGATTCTTCCCTTGCGGCCAATGCTTCGGTCGGTGTAAACGCCGGCTTTGTTTCTGAGAAAGTCGATGTTGCACCCAAAGAGTCGAGCCTTAGAAAGTTGCTAAGTTCGGCGGCGAAGTCATCCGAGGGTCTTTTTATTGCCATCGATGAAGTTCAGGACGCTCCGATTGACGATATGCGTGCCATTGCGTCTACGGTTCAGCTTTTGATAGGGGAAAAAGTAGATATCGCACTTGCCTTTGCCGGGTTACCCGCCGGTGTTATGGATCTTATTAACGGCAAGGCGCTTACGTTCTTGCGTCGTGCCCTCCCCGAAGATCTGGCGCCTATCAACCAGGTGGAGGTAGCGCTCTCTATGGGCGATAGCTTTGTCGCGACTGGCTTGACCATAGAGGACAATCTCCTGTCGAGAGCCGCTAAGGCCACTAAGGGCTATGCCTATCTGGTGCAACTGGTCGGTTATTCCATTTGGCAGCGCGCCAACTTGCATCGTGCCAAAAGTGCCATTGTGAGCGAGCGCGACGTCACTGAAGGCATTGCGCTGGCAGAGGCTCGTTTTCACGATGTTGTTCACGAGCCCGCGATTTCTGGACTGGGGCTCAACGATATCAAATACCTTTTGGCCATGTGCGAGGATAAACAACAGTCCAAATCATCCGAGATTGCTAAGCGCATGGGTAAAAAGGAACCAATGAGGTCAGCTCCATTAGGGCAAAATTAGCTACAAAGAGAGGTTATTCAGGCACCACAGAGGGGCGTACGTGCAGTTTGCCGTGCCGGACCTAGATATCTATCTGCGAGAGAACGCCGAGGAGATTCTCGAACGGTTCTAGGTCGAGTGAGGGCGACGTCATGTTCTTTAAGACTGCTATCAGCGTCGATTGCCATATCGGGGTTTTTCTGGGGCGGCAGTCCCCGTGATAATAGAGATGTGGCATTCATCGTCGCCCGCTAATCAGATTTCGTCTATCTATAACATTGCGTGTTTTAATTTGCAGGAACAAAGATATCATTCGCAAAGCGTGAGGGTTATCTTGCCCGTTCACAACTGTTTTCGTTGCTAGACACCAAAAGCAACCCTTTTAGTTGCATGAGACATAATGCAACTGTTTTCGTTGCTATATACCAAACGCAACCCTTTTAGTTGCAAGAGACAAAATGCAACGGTTTTCGTTGCCTGATGCCAAACGCAACTCTTATTATGTAGTTGTTAGCTTTCTCACATACATTCATTTACAACAGGCATCTACGAATTCAGCCGTCTCATATATTCCTTATAAGGCATGAGAAAATGAACCCGATACATGGTATTCAGCGCTAAAAGAGACGAAATGGACATACCGTCTCTATGCTGCCGACACGGCATCGCGAACAACCCCTTCGCGCGGTTGCCCTTGCCCTTGAGCGACTCAGGGAAGTAGATCTCGTCGAGCTCGCCGCCGCAGCCCCGCCCGGCCCTGAATGGGGGCAGTGGGCCGAGAGGCACTCGATCAGCCTATGGCGCATGGCGTAGGCGGTCTTGAGGCAGACGCGGCTGCGCTCGACCTCGTAGGCGGAGTCGGCCGTGTCGTCGAACGCCGCCGCGCGGATCACGCCCCTGACGGACTCAATCGCGCGGCGGCGCTCGGTCCCGCTCAGCTTCGCCATGTCCCGTTTGAAGGCGATTACCAGGTCCTCGGCGTTCATGCTGCCCCGCGGTCTACGAGGCTAACGATATGGCGCCGTGGGGACAGATGTGTGTCAATCCTGGTCTAACAGAGCTTTTTTAATTGACGCGCCCATATAAATCTTTTCTGCATACTCGACTGCTTCTGCAGCCTCTGCGGCGCTCCGTAATTGGTAAAGCGACCTGACAGAGAGTGGAATTCGATGTCATAGCTGGCGTCTTCATCGGAGGACAAGACTGCTTGATGACTATATGTTTTCATCTCTAGCCATCTCAGGCTATTATAAATATATCCGTTGGCAGCTTTTACGATTTCCGGTACGTTCCAATCGGAATCATTTTTTGGTAGTTGATAGACATGACTTCTGCTTCGTATGTGCATTCAGTATTTTTGCACTGGATAAAATCAACTGCATCTAATTTAGCTAGATCGGGAAGCGATATTGCATGGCGCTAAGCTTGACACAGAAAGAAACATATCGGGAGACGCTGGCTAATCTCGTTGCCAAGCAAAACGATGGCGCCTCCATTGTTTCCGCAAAGAAGGAGCTGGAAGCGCTATCGACTTCTCTCGTCCCGCGAATGCTTTACCGCTATCGACCTCCAAGTGAATACGCTTTTGCCGATCTAGAAAACGCGACTGTTACATTTTCTCATCCAAAGGTTTTCAGCGATCAGTGCGACTCGGTACCGATCTATAACTGGAATGGTATAGATGAAATCGAAAGTAATCTCAATGATGATGAACAAGCGTTAAAGATAATAAATCAAATTGATTTTAGACGACTTGCGTTTGTTTTAGGGGTTCTGGGGGCTCCTTTTAATCCAGCAAGAATAGATGAGTTCGAGATACTATCCGATGAGGGAAAAGTTAGTCTTTTTCGCTCGGCTGTTAAAAACTTGCGCTTATTTGTTGGAGGATTTGTTGCCCCAGTTCATCAGAATAGCTGCCGAAATTGTTGTCGCATTTTGTGCCTAACGGACAATCCTAGCGATTCGAATATGTGGAATGTATATTCCGAAAGCCAAGCGGGTTTCGTTCTTGCTTACGACAGAGAAGCTATTCGCAATTGCAACATAGCTAACGGAATGCGCACTGAATTATTACCAATTTTATATGATGACGAACCATTTAATTGCGACCCTCAAATTGCTTGGACTGCTGCTAGGATGCTTGGTCTTAATGTGAGCAGTGATGACATGCTTAGTGATCTACGGGCAATTTACAGAAAGGGCAGTGTGTTTGAGCGGGAGAACGAATATCGTGCCCGTCTTGTACCAGAGCCGGATGAGCTTGAGATGAATTATGTACAACGCCCATGCAAGCCGTTGCGAGTTATTCTTGGGAGCAGGATGACTCAAGAGGATAAAGAGCTTTGCATTTGCGCGGCGAATAAACTGGATATTCCTGTAGATGAACAGTGCTAGTTATCCTTTAATAGTGCCGTATAGTCAATTATTTGTCAGCTGAATCGGGCGTCAGTAGACTTCTGAGCTGGCGATTGCTATATCTACGGGGGCATTTCGAAAGATAATTTGGTGTAATTTACGTTAACGGGAGTTGCTTGTCTATGAGTTTATCTTTATCAAATTGGGATTACTACTTGGTTCTTGAAAGAGAGCTTGTTAATTCCTTTAATTATGTTGAGCTGAGCAACGATAATTTCTCAACTTATTCAGTTGAATTTGCAAAGATGCTTTTATCGATTTGTTCTGAATTTGATTCGGTTTTTAAAGATTATGTCGAACTTCGATCCGGAAATAGACCATCTAATATCAAGGAAGCATTCGAGTGCCTGTCTGCTTTGAATGATATTGCCTTTGTAAATGAGGTAGTTGACATTGCGATTAACCAGAGTATTTCACTCAAACCTTTTAATGCGTGGATAAATGGAATGTATGCAAAATTAACTTGGTGGGATAGCTATAACGCTGTGAAACATGATCGTGGTACGTTTTTTAGAAAAGCTAATTTGGAGAACTGTTTGAATTCACTGGCAGCTTTATTATGTATCGAAATTGTCAGTTTGAAATGTTTTGGAGTTAAGCGTTTGACTCCAGTTAATCGATTGTTTCGTATACCTAACAAACAACTTTGCCGATCATTGCCGGGCCAAAATGGACAATGGGATTTGGTTATCGATTCTAAGGAGCTGAATGAAACATCAAATATGAGACCTGCAAATTTGATGATAGTGAAGAGCGTGAGCTAGCGATACTTTGGATCGCACAAAAAATAGATGGCGTAAGCGTGGGGGGGTGATGACGTCTGCCTGACGCAAAACGGCTTTCGCACTAGAATCTGAAATAACCACAAGGAAGGTTCTTGAGAAGGATGAGGACCGCAATGTAGATCTTAGCGGACGCCGCGCCCGACATGTTCGCTGAGCCCCACCTCAGCGACGGGACGATCGACAGCTGGTGCTTATCCGCAGGCTCTCCGATCAGGTGCTTAATTCGATCATAGAAGCCGAGGCCGGTCAGCTTCACTGCAGTGGCGTGAACAGCCGGAACATCTATTGCGAATGTATTCTTAAGACCTGCAGCGTCGACATTGTCGTTGCTCTCTACTATGAAGTGACTCAAGTGGTCACCGGGAATTGAGCCCGTGAGCACGAAATACTGAGCAGTTTAATCAAGAGGGCCGCTTCCCGGGGACTGGGGGCGCAGCTCTCGGCCAATGGTTTCACCGGGTGGTTACTCTGACGTGCTCGAGCAGGAAGGATGGAGGAGATGGTCCATGCCCCTGGACACAGTGAGTGCTATTGTTTTATTGGTTATTGTGTCCTTAACCGCTTATTCGATATCAACTGACATGCAGTCTAATTATGTTGGTTGTTATCTTTATTTTGTCGTTATTAGGTGCTCTTGCGCTAAGGCTGATGGAGCTGATTTTTATGGCATATCCTCCGAAACGTCCAAATAGCCACATAATTGATACAGAGGCATGCTCTTTCGTCACCTCCCTTATGCCTTCTGAAAACTGGGTTGTTCGAGACTTAACAGAACGTGATTTTGGAATCGATAAAATTTTTGAGCGCTTTGAAAACGGATTCGCTACTGGTGAATTAATGGCAATTCAGGTGAAGGGAACAAACAAGCCACTCGAAGATAAACCTGAAATTCCATTTTCCATTGATACGAAGACGCTTTTATACGCTGAAATGTTTGCAATACCTTTTCTTTTAATTAGATGTTCTTTAGCGGATGATGGAGCGTGCTATTTTGTCTGGTTGCAAGAGTATATTCGTGTTCGATTGAATTTCGATAATTCGTCTTGGCGAAAGCAAAGGTCAAATACTATTTTAATTCCAACTTCTAATAGATTGGGCGATACCTCTGCTGAAAGTCGGTTAATCCATATCTCTCGGTTTCCAAAAATGAAAGAGTCATGGATCAAATATTATATAAATACATGTGATTTAGCGTATCGACTTCCGAATTATATTGAGGATGATACCGTCACATTAGATTTCGCAATACAATACGTTTTGCCTGTTCTTGATAGCCTTGAGAAGGCTAATAACATGCTTGGTTTAATTTCCAACCACTTTGTCGCTACTAAATTGAGCCAAGCTATTGAGCTTGGAAAACGTATATGCGACAAAGAGTTTGAAAGCGAATTAACTGATTCGTTTTTTAAATTCGTTTGCCTGTGTTCTGATGTACGCAAATCTATAGATGTGCTATCACTTAGATTCGATGTCGATCATATGAGGTTTTTATATGAGTCCGAAGGCATGGCGGAGTATTAGTGCTCTGTTTTTTCTGCGGGTTGAATGTAATGCGGGATTTCTTGTCGGATACTTTAATCTACTGCTTATCTTCAAGAAAGACCTGAAAGGTATTTTGTTTGACTACGTTTGTGCCTAAGTTGCTTTGAAAGCATGGTTTTTAGAGAATAATCCCCGAGCCTTGCTCCGTGTGGCGGCACGTAAAAGTTGTACTGTGCTTGGGCAGGTAAAAGTCCAAGACGATTAGATATCCGAGAGGATATCGAGCCCGCGTCGGGGAGATAAGGTGAGTCCGCGCCGGGGACTTTAATTCCGGCGGCAATTAGGTTTCCGAAAGGATGCCGTGGCTGGCAGCCAGCAGAAAACCGCTCTACACACTCCTTCCGCGTGCCGCCTGCTCAAACGATTTGCGCCGAAAAGGATATCCGGTTTGTGCCATAAGACGTTGCTGTCGACAATGCACGGGACGGCAAGGACGTGGCGGCTCTCATCAAATTGCAGTCACAAAGATACCTTTTATCGATTCCCTGTTGAAAAACTAAATTGATAGTCTGAGAATAACTTAAGAGAGCCTTAAATCTCGGAGAAAGGATGTCGTATGAATAACCTTCGAGAAAGATGGCGAGGACTAACAGCGCTGGGAGTTGCTGTATTTGCCGCCGCCTGCATGACGGTTGCCCCGGCGCCCTCATTTGCTGATATTGATTCTCTCGTTGGTCTTCAATATATTGATCATAGCGAGTCTCGCAATTTGACAGGTTTCTCTGTTTCTCGTCCTGCTGGAACGTATTATTTCGACAACGATGGCTCGATGCAGACCGGACTCGTTCGGTGCGAGGACGGCAACCTTCGCTATTTCGATCCCGAGACTGGCGTCATGGTCACGAACCAGTGGTATAACGATTACGAAGCCGTTTGGTACTATTTTGGCGCTGACGGGACCGCGGTGTCGAACTGGCAGCTTATCGGCGGGGATTGGTACTACTTCTATCCCGAAAACCACGATATGGCATACGGCCGAGTTCAGATTGATGGCAAAAACTACTTCCTGAACACCCCTGGCGCCAATGCTGATGGCCGCATGCAGCATAGTGGCTGGATTTATGACTCCATCTATGGAAAGTGGCTCTATGCGACTTCCAGCGGCGAGCTGTTGACCGGTTGGCATAATATCGGTGGAACTTGGTACTATTTCAATGAGTACGGTGTCATGCTAACTGGCTGGATCAACGATTCGGGCACCTGGTACTACGCCAACGCCTCCGGCGCGATGGCCACTGGCTGGCTCAACATCGGCGGTGCGTGGTTCTATCTCGACGGCTCGGGCGCCATGGTCGCTAACGGCTGGCGCAGCCTGGGTGGCTCTTGGTACTGGTTCGACGATTCCGGTGCGATGGCCACCGGCTGGCGTCAGGTCGGCGGCGCCTGGTACTACTTTAGCGGTTCCGGCGCTATGGCCCACGACGCCTGGGTCGGCGACTACTACCTCCAGTCTTCCGGCGCCATGGCTACGAATGCCTGGGTTGGCTCCTACTATGTCGGCGAGGACGGCAAGTGGATTCCGGACTACGGTTTAGTTTGGTATAAGAGCGGTAGCGATGTTTACCATACGCATAAGTGTCGTACCGTTGGCAAGGACGCAAAGGGCTATTCGCAGATCTCTATCCAGGAGGCCCGGAAGCGCGGTGCTTTACGAGAGTGCAAGAACTGCCAACAAATTGGCTAACGCATTATTGAGCTAGTTTTGATTGAGGCCCCGTTGCCCTGAGGTGACGGGGTCGCTGCGTGAATGGATACCGTGCTGCTATGAAGAAATGCTCATTCGGGGTGTTGGTCTTTTCGGGCCTTGTTTCTTTGGGACTCCTTTTGGGTTCGCCCTCGATGTTATACGCCCTTGATTCGAATAACACTGACGAAGGTCCCGCATCTAACGTTGCTATTGCTTCTGTCGAGTCAGGCGTTGATGCTCAGCGCGAATCGACCTTCGCTGTCGAGCAGAACTCTCAGGTTGATAATGAGACCCCTTCTGAGGTTTCGAATCAAATTGTTTGGCATCAGGGGTGGATATCACCCGAAGAAGGGGCTGGTTATTGGCGTTGGGGCTTGTCCGACGGAACAATCGCTGTTTCTTCTTGGAGACACATAAACGGTAGCTGGTACTGGTTCGACGACGAAGGTCGAATGGCTCAGGATGGATTGGTTCAAGTCGGGGGTGCAACTTATGGATTCTCCTCTTCGGGTGCAATGCGTGTCGGCTGGTACCTAGATTCTACAGGCCCCACTTCTGCTTGGCGTTATTTCTCCGGTTCTGGCGCCATGGTAAAAGGCTGGCTTTCAGACGGCAGCAACTGGTATTGGCTGGATGATGAGGGCAAGATGGTCCACGATACAATGCTGCAGATCGGGGAAGCCACGTATGGATTCTCCTCTTCTGGCGCAATGCTTATCGGATGGCACCTTGATGCTTCCGTCTGGCATTATTTCTCCGGCTCTGGTGCCATGGTGAAAGGCTGGCTCTCGGATGGGGGTCGTTGGTACTGGCTTGATCCTGCAGACGGTTCTATGGCCACCGGGTTGAAAGAATGTAATGGCACTTCTTATAGCTTTAACAGCTCAGGGGCCATGCTCTCCTCCCAGTGGGCTCTTATTGACAACAACTGGTATTACGCTGACTCCAACGGCTTACTGCATGGAGGCTGGTTACTTCTAGGGAATTCTTGGTATTACCTGGATCCAGGAAGCCATATTATGCTCACGGGCTTTATGCAAGTGGAGTTGTCCACCTATTTCCTTACGAGTTCAGGCGCCATGGCAACAGGCTGGGCACTTGTTGATGGTACTTGGTATTACGCCGCATCAAATGGAGCTATTCAACGAGGACGATGGATAAAGTTCGGAAGCGCCTGGTATTACCTTGATGATGTATCCGGCGCAATGTGTACTGGTGAATTCGCGGTAGGAAACACGCGCTATTTTTCTTATGATTCCGGTGCGATGGCATCTTCGTGCTGGATTAACTTGAGCGACGGTATGGCATGGGCGAAATCGTCTGGAGCACTGAGCGAGCCGTTGCCTACTTCATCTGATGGATCTCCCGTAGTCGCTGATCGTGCTGACTCGTCTTCATTGCCAGGTGTGATTCATATTGGAGACGCGGTTTTCTATGCGGATGCAAACGGTGCCGTCAATGTAGCATCTGGTTGGATTATGTCGAAAGACGCTTCTGACGAAAGCGGCAATACTTGGTATTACGCATCTTCCAATGGTGTCCTTAAGTCTGGTTGGCAATATGTTAACGGTGCGTGGTATTGGATGGATCCTTCCACCTACAAGATGAAGACCGGATGGCTCAATGACCGCGGCACGTGGTACTGGCTTCAGCCTTCGGGCGCTATGTTTGCTAACGGGTGGCTGAAAATCGATGGCGTCGACTACTACTTCAATGCAAGTGGTGCATGGTTGAATACGTCTGGTTCTGTTTTGGGGGTTAATAGGTCCAGCCTGGTCAATTGGCTTATGAGCCACGAAAACGATGGCTATTACCGTGGAACACCCTACGATACGCATCTTAGCCAAGAAACATGCATGTATCCAAAGGGTGATCCTCGTTGGGATGGGTATACCGGTATGAACTGCGGCGGATTTGTATCGCATGCGTATATGAAAGCGGGCGGTAATTTAGCTCCCATTGCCGCCGAGCAGAGCCATTCCCCTTGGAGTGGAGGTCCCGGAAGGGGCGGCTGCGTTAACGCTTATCGTTGGTACGGCTACGCTATCGATACGTGCGCGAACGTGACTTATTTCAACTCTATTGATGAGTTGTTGCGCAGTGGCTTGGCTCGTAAGGGGGACATTGTGTTCTTCAATCCTTACAACCCATATGCCGACGATAGCCACATTGGCTTTTTCTGGGGCAATTCGCCGAGCGAAAATTTGTTCTGGCATAGTGATGGTTATGGAAACCGCATCTCCGGTTTGACCGCTTTGGGTCCATCGAAAGTAATATTGATTCGTTAGAATTCTGAGTTGTAGGGGACTCTCTGGATCCCCTACCTTTTTGACATCTAGTTTGAAAGTTTATTTGAAGTCGGTATTCTTGGGGGGGGGTAAGAGTAGGGACTAGGAGTCCTTGGTTTCACCCTGCTGGGAAGTTCTTGTTTACATTGTGGTATTGCGTGCAGTTATTTGTCGTCCTAGAATGCATCTTGTCCAGTTGGATGTTCGGAAATCTTTCACAGCCATGCTGTAAGCTAAACGCAAACAAGAACGAATGACGAGGTTTACATGAGCAAACATCTTAAGTTATTTTCGGCATTGTTGGTGCTGATGGTCCTTGCGCCCATTTCTGTGTTTGTTTTCCCCTCGAACGCGGAAGCTGCGCGGTCCCTAGTTGAGAATTCCTGGCGTTATGAGGATGGGCAATTGGTCGCAGAGGATGCTTCTTCCGAAGAAGATGGAATAGCCTTATTGTCCATGGACATTCTTCCCGATGGGGCTACGGCGCAGGGCATCGATGTCAGTGAGCATCAAGGACGTATTGACTGGAATGCTGTTAAGGCTTCTGGTATCGATTTCGCTATTCTGCGTGTTGGATTTGGCGCTCCATCTTGGGGCGGTCGAGTTGACTATCAATTTAATCGAAATATTTCTGAGTGCGAGCGACTCGGAATTCCCTACGGCGTCTATATCTATTCATATGCTTTTGATAATCAGCAGGCAGCCGATGAGGCATCAATGGTGATCAATTGCCTTTCTGGACATAATCCAAGATTGCCGGTGTATTACGATCTTGAGGATAACTCGATAATTGCAAATGGACGTCAAACCGGAATTGCATCGAGGGCGCAGGTTTTTTGTAATAGGATTTCTGCCGCAGGATATGAGCCTGGTATTTATGCAAATTTAAATTGGTTTAACAACATTTTGACTGACTCTGTATTTAAGAGTAGCTCTTGGGATCATTGGATTGCTCAATATAACTCGCAATGTGACTATACCGGCAATTACAGTTTTTGGCAGTATAAGAGCAACGGAAAAGTCCTTGGAATCAACGGCAACGTTGATATGAACTACGCGTATGTTGATGTCTCCCTTTATCATTGGCAACTAATTGACAGCACCTGGTATTATGCAGCCTCCAACGGCAAGGCGTATGCCGGATGGTTGTTCCAGAGCGGCACGTGGTACTGGCTCGAGCCCGACGCGGGCGGTGCCATGGCAACCGGCCTTCACGAGTGCAACGGCTCCCTGTACTGGTTTAATTCGTCCGGCGCCATGGCGACCGGGTGGGTCCTCGACGGCGGGACCTGGTACTACGCGACTGGCTCCGGCGTGCTGGCGCGCGGCCCCGTATCCGTCGGCGGCGTGCCCTACTGCTTCGACGCCCGGACGGGGGCCATGCTGACGGGCTACCAGACGGACGCGCAGGGCGTCCGCCGCTACTTCGGCAGCTGCGGCCCCCTTAACGGCTGGGGCCTCGTCGACGGCTCCTGGTACTGGTTCGCGAACGGCATCGCCTCGACCGGCTGGCTTTACACCGGCGGCTCCTGGTACTGGCTCGACCCCGACGCGGGCGGCGCCATGGTGACGGGCCTTCACGCATGCAACGGCTCCGCATACTGGTTCAACTCCTCCGGCGCCATGGCGACCGGGTGGGTCCTCGACGGCGGGACCTGGTACTACGCGACTGGCTCCGGCGCCCTCGCCTCCGGCTGGCTCAACCTAAACGGTACGTGGTACTGGCTCGATCCCTCGACGCACGTCATGGCCACCGGGCTCCATGGGTGCAACGGCTCCATGTACTGGTTCAACGGTCTCCGGCTCGATGGCGACCGGATGGGTCCTCGACGGCGGAACCTGGTACTACGCGTACGGGCTCCGGCGCGCTGGCCTCCGGCTGGGCATATGTCGGCGGCGCCTGGTACTGGCTCGATCCCTCGACGCACGCTATGGTTACTGGTGTTCAGCAGATCGACGGGGCACAATACTCTTTTGCTAGTAATGGTGCTTGGCTCGGCTAGCAACTCTTCTTTAATTGCTTTTTTCTAATTACATATTGCTCTTAGCTATCCATTTGTAGACTATGTTTATGTAAAAATTGGTTACTACTGGGGGCTGACATGGCAAGGAAAAAGCGAATAACATTAATCCTAATCATTCTTTCAACTCTACTGCTCGCTGGGCCCGGTGTGGTTGATATCGCGAACGCAGAATCCATAAGCTCCTTCATCCCTACTGATTTTGAGCAGCAATCCGTCTCCTCGACTCTTAATTCTTCCGATTCAATCAATGATGGGTCTGCTCAAGAATCCGTTAAATGGAATCAGGGTTGGAATTCGTTTGACGGTAACTGGTTCTATGTGGATTCAGTTAATCCAGTCTCGCTGCATTCTGGCTGGCTCTATACCAATGGGGCCTGGTACTGGCTCGACCCCGACGCGGGCGGCGCCATGGTGACGGGCCTTCACGTGTGCAACGACTCAGCGTACTGGTTCAGCGCCTCCGGCGCGATGGCGACCGGATGGGTGCTCGACGGCGGGACCTGGTACTACGCGACGGGCTCCGGTGCCCTCGCCTCCGGATGGCTCAGCCTAAGCGGTGCATGGTACTGGCTCGACCCCTCGACGCATGCTATGACCACGGGCGTTCAAACTATCGGATCATGTGAATACATATTTAATAGTACCGGCAAGATGATGGCTAATTGCTGGTCAAACGGTGATGGGTCTTGGATGTATCATTCGTCATCCAGCGGCGCAATTGACCTTAAAGGCATAATGACCGATTCGGGAATCCAGCTGATTGACGATGACGGTAATGCCAGAACGGGCTGGATTGAGAGTCAGGGTTCTCGATATTATTGTTCTGCTAATGGGGTAATTCTGACTGGATGGCAGCAAATTGCTGGGTCTTGGTATTACTTTAACTCGGATGGTCGAATGGCGACCGGCTGGCTTAACGATGGCGGTAACTGGTACTGGCTAGATTCCGCTTCTGGCATAATGAAAACGGGATGGCTTTCCCGTGGGGACACATGGTATTACCTTGATGCCGCACGTGGGGAGTAATGTTGAGCAACGGTTGGTATTGGATCGGCTCTACTGACTACAAGTTCAGTTCATCCGGCGCAATGGTTGGCGCTTGGGTCGATGTCCCGTGCTATTCGCAGTACCCGGAACTTCCTACTGGCTGTGAGTCGGTTGCCCTTACAAACTTGCTTAACTACTATGGTTTCGGTTTAGGTAAGACGATTATTGCGGATTACTATTTGCCCAAGGGAAGTAATGGCAATTTTGTTACCGCTTTTGATGGCAATCCAAGGCGTAGCAGCGGGGGTCTCATGGGATGCGTCGCACCTGCGATTACTATTGCTGGTAATAACTTTCTGCGTGCTGCTGGAAGTGGCAAGCAGGCAAAAGACGTCTCTTTCTCGTCAATTTCTTCCATTAAGAACAGGCTGACCTGTGGTCAACCTGTTGAGATGTGGAATACCGAATGGGGAAGTTGGCCAGGAGGCCGTTATGCTGCGCGTTGGTATAACGGGCATTCCTATGGTCTGTGGGGCGGTAATCATGCCGTAGTCCTTAAAGGCTATGATGACGAGCAGGGAATTGTCTATCTTTCGGATTCGATTAACGGCAATGTTACGCGAAATGCCCAAGTGTTCTTCGGCACGTGGCAACAGATGGATAGCCAGGCCGTGGTAATTGAATAGCCATGATGCTAAAAGGGGAGAGCTCGACGAGCTCTCCCCTTTTGCTACATTGTTAATCTAGCTACGCCGTCTTCTTACGTCCAAATAGTTCGTCCCAGTTACTGGCTGCCAAAACTGTTCCGCATACAATTACAACGCAGCAGATTACGGATGCCATGTCGGGAATTGTTCCAAGCAAGATCAGGCCAAAGACCACTGACCATGCCGAATAGGAGATATTCAGAGCCATCGCACGCGCTGCTCCGATTGCCGCAATGCCCTTGTAATAGAACAGATAGGATGCAGTTCCTGCGAGTCCGGCGAGTGCAATAATCAATGTGGGCATGCTTGGGATAGCGCCCAACGTGAAATGCCATGCTCCGAAGAGGGGGAGTACGAGCGCTCCATAAACAAGCGCACTTGTAGTTTCGCGGATTTGCAAAGCTGTTTCGTCATCAACGGCATCATCTTTCATTCCCCATGCGCACAGCACCGCTTCGGATCCCCATCCAATAACGGCAAGCACTGCGCCGAGTAAGCCGAGGGGGGCATTTGCAATCTCGCTCGATCCGGCCGATAGATAGCCCATCGTCATTACACCGCAAAGAGCAACGAGAAGGGAAAGAATCTGGCCTTTGCCCATTTTCTCCTTCAGCAGTACGAAGGAAAGGAATGCTCCGACTGCGGGATAGAAGGCGGAGATGATTGCCGTGTAGGCAGCTCCGATGTTATTAATTGCCAATACGTAGCCGGTCATTCCGATAGGTCCACCGAGTAGGGCGCCGGCGATGACGACCTTGCCCGAACGAGTTTTAAGTGCAGCGAGCGTGTCTTTTAGTCTGCCTCGGACTCCCATGTAGCCAAAGAGCCAAATTGCACAGAAGGCATCATGGAGAAAGGATCCCGCAATGGAGGCGCATGCAAGCGCTTCCGCCGATCCAATATAGGGCGCAAGCGCCAAGCCGATTCCAAGAATTACTGTATCAAGGCCCCAAAGAAGACCGCTAAAAAAGCCGAATTGCATCGTTACTCACCTTTCCGATAGATCTCCAGTGCCTTTTTGAGGTATTTGGCACCGTAATTGAAGTAGATATAGAGCCATTCGCCCACGAAGTCGCCTTCGGCTTCTTTCAGAAGAGACCAGAGGTACCAGCACCATCCTGCAAGGGCAATGTGCGCATAGTTATGCGCAATTTCGTTGTTTGTTGCCTTGCGCCCAAAATATGCATCAAGCGCGCGGTCGACTTCATCTTCGGAAAGCTCGCAGCAGACACTGCATGTTCCAAAATCGTTTGCGTAATCGCTCATGCCAGCATATTCCCAGTCAATGAGATAGTACTTGTCGTTCTCATCGATAAGGAAATTGAGGTAAAAGAAGTCATTGTGGCAAAGGCATTTTGGTGCATTATCGGCCTGTACAAAGTGCTCCAATTCATCGATTTCGGCGGACATTTCCCTGTAGCCTGGAATGTCGATGGGACCTTTTTCCAGAAGAAGTGATTCGTAGCGCTTCGCTTCGAGGTAGAAGTCAAATTCGGTTTCAACATTTGCACCACTCTCGTGAAGCGAACGACACATCTGCATCATTCGATTCATTTGGGCAGGATCATGCGGGTCAGGCTGCTTTGCGTTGGGTACAAACTTCGAAATTTTCCAACCACGCTTTGGGTCCTCATGAATGAACGTGTCGTCAAGGCCGAGCTCCTTGGCCTTTTTAAGTGCGGCTACTTCTCCATTTCTGTTAATAAGCAGTTCGGTCCCGACTCCCGGATGGCGGTAAACGTACTCTCCGTCATTGGTTCTAAAGTGGCACGATAGATTCGTAAGACCTTGTTTAAGGGGATAAACGTCGTGAATCTCTGTTTTGGAGCAGCCGAGCACTTGCTCGATGTTATCGAAAATATCGGAGTCAACGTTTTCGATAAAATGCGGATCAAAGGCACGCAGCTCATCAAGAGAATCGAATTCGTTGATCTCGCCCTCAGGATACTTCTTGATAACCATATCGAGCTCCTTGATGTGCTCGATATATAGATCTTCCCAAAGCTTGTCCGTTGTTTCGGGCTTGTTATATTCCGTTTCGAGAATCTGCTTAAATGCAAGCGAGAAGGCTTTATCAAAGTAGACATGTCCGAGCATATACCAAGCATCGGAACCGCCAATCGTAACATTGGTAATTCTGTCCATTGCTCCGGTTTGAATGCACCATTCTTTGGTGGCGCCTTCAGCATATTGAGCAGAATAAAATGCTTTCCAAACGTATGCTTCGAACGGATTGTTTAGAAGGTAATCATCGCTTGAGCAAATATAGGTGTTGCCAAGCCGCTCTTTTACGCACATAAGCGATGCGTGGTTATTTTTGGATGCATATTCGTTGTTGACGACAATCGAGACGCCGAACTTGCTTTCGAGATAGAAGAAATATTCTTTTTTATAGCCGACAACGACGGTGATATTGCTGATACCTGCGTCTTGCAGCTGCCTAATCTGTCGCTCAATGAGGATCTCACCACGTACTTTTAAAAGGCCTTTGGGCTTTTCATACGAAATGGGAGCAAAGCGGCTCGAAAGCCCCGCAGCCAATATCACTGCGTTTTCAACCTTATAGGGATGAAGCGCTTCGTAACCGCCGTCGGTTAGGCTGTCCGATTCGAGAAGCCCCTCATTCGTGAGCTCTTTATTCGCTGCGTTTACTGATCCAAGTGAAAGGCCGGTGCGCTCGGCAACTTCTCGCTGGCTGGCATATGGGTTCTTTAGGTATTCGTACAGAACTGTAAAGTTACGCTTGGTCAGTTCCACTGCAGGCCTCCAATTAAGATGTTCATTGCTTAGGAAAAGAATAGAATGATTGAACGATATGTTCAATCAATTGTATTTAGCTACATAGACTGAACAGAAAGTAGCGAAAACCAATCTCGAAAGGTGGATTAAAATAACTAAATAGGATATCTGGGAGGGTCGCTTATGTATCGATTCGAAAAGAAGGCCACGCTTGTTTGTGCTGCTGCGTCATTAATCACTGCTTGCTGCTTGCCCCTGAGTGCGAATGTCGCGTTTGCACAGGATTCCGTTGAGGCTCAGAGTATTGAGTCAAAAGCGGATTTTTCTTCTGTGGTTTCCGATGATTTGCAACCTGATAATTCTTCCGTCATAAAAGATGGCTGGCAACGAGACGAGTCGTCTGGAGTTTGGTATTACGGAAAAAACGGTAAACACCAAACTGGCTGGCTGCAAAGCGGGGGCTATTGGTATTGGCTTGATCCGGCCAATGATGGTGCAATGCAGACAGGTTATTTCAATGTGACCGATGCTGGCGGATCGACTGCTTCGTTTTATGCGAATGACGGCAATGCCGCAACGCCTTTTGGCGCGCTATATCAGAACTGCTGGCTACGTAACTCAGATGGAAATTGGTTTTATGCCAATGCTGGAGGCGATTTAGCTGCTGATTGGTTTTATCAAGACGGCACATGGTATTACCTGGATCCTGCCACCCATATAATGCAGGTTGGTTTTGTCGACCTCGGGAGCGGGAAATACTATTTAGATGCCACTGGTGCTATGAAAACCGGCTGGATTCTCGTTGACGGGAATTGGTACTGGGCATATCCATCGGGCGCACTTGCTTCGTCATGGCAGACGATAGGTGGGACTCGCTATTATTTTGACTCTCAGACGCTGGCTATGTTCAAAGGTCGTCACGAGATCGATGGAAGTACCTACATTTTTGGCGACTATGGCCTCGTAAATGGATGGTTCAAAGATGGAGTAGATTGGTATTACTGCTCTAATGGTATTGCGGTCACTGGCTGGCAACTCGTTAACGGAACCTGGTATTATCTCGATCCGGCTTCCGACGGCAAAATGTCTGTTGGGTATTTAGACCTTGGCAATGCAGCATATTATTTGAATTCGAATGGGACTATGGCTATTGGTTGGGCTCAGTCCGAGGACGGCTGGTATTTTGCCTCTGAATCTGGCGCGCTTATTTCTGGCTGGTATAAAGAGGGCGTGAGTTGGTATTACCTGGACCCTGCTAGCCATCTCATGAAAACGGGCTTATTTGAGGTGGGCGGCAACGATTGTTTCGCAAACCTGAGCGGTAGACTTGTGGTGTCAAGCTGGATTACCGTTAAAGACGGCGTAGAAAGATATGCCGATGGCAATGGATATCTTTGCAAAGATGTGATCCGCGAAAACGGTACTATCCTAAAAACAGCTGGAGCTGATGGCTGGCAGGTTGCGTCCGGTTGGGTTAATGTTGCAAATCAAAGGTTTTATGCTGAGCCCGGAACGGGCGTCATTCATCGTGGATGGCTGCAGATTGATGGCGATTGGTATTGGCTTGATGCCGATTCTGGTGCGATGAAAACTGGATGGGTTTTTACTGACGGTGCATGGTATTACCTAAACGCCGACGGAAAAATGGCAACTGGTTGGAAATGCCTCAATGGAACATGGTATTACCTTGACTCCAACGGCAGCATGCATGTTGGCTGGCTTAAAGATTCGGGTAAGTGGTATTGGCTAGACGGCAGCGGTGCTATGGCAACAGGCGCAAGAACCATCGATGGCGTGCGTCGAATTTTCTGGAGCGATGGCCAGTGCGACAAGGTTGGCTGGCAAAATCCTCCGCAGTATCCCCAGGTCAGCTCTTGGACTGTTCAGTTGCCTAGCTACTGCACTGGCTACTTTACCTATGTGACTCCTTCTCGCATTTCTGTCGAAGCGACGCGGGAAGATTGCGTGAATGCCTTTATTCAGCGTGCTTACGAATATATCGGTACGCAATATATTGAGCCTTGGTCTACCGCTCCCGGCGGGGCTGTTGATTGCTCTGGTTTTGTCTTGCAATGTCTTTATGCTACTGGCATGGATATGGGTGTTTACAACCCTTATAGCCATCGCTGGGATCCAAGCCAAACCTACAATTCGATGAATTGGTATCGAAGCAACATCTTTATGCCCGTGAGCACCAGCTCGATTCAGCGTGGCGATGTGATTTATTATCGCGGGCATATCGCAATCGCACTTGGCGGCGGTATGATGATTGACTCCTGGCCTCATCAGGGTGTCGGTATTCATCCCGTCAGCGCTAGGGGAAATGTGATCGGCGCAGCCCGTCCGTTTATCTAATTGATTCCTTGTAAGACAGTCGGTACCGGTTGGGGGCCTGAAATGAATGCTCGGATTGATCATCGAATTTGCTGGCGAGCAATCGGCTTGGTGCTACTATCCGCCTCGCTCTCGGTTTTCGCCCCCGCGTTTTCTTGCACTGCTTATGCCGTGGAAGAGGGGGCGGATAACGATATCGTAGAGCGCGACTCGACGGAAGGGTCGGGTGCTTTTGTCGGCGGCGGTCTCGCTCAAGATTCCAACGATTATGCTGGCAAAACAGCGGAAGATTCGAATCCACAGGTTGTCGAAAGCCAAGACTCGTCGACGACGGAAAAACTATCTGGATGGCAATGGGACGGTTTGTCCTGGTATTACTATCTTGACGACTGCCGTTTGACCGGAATGCAGAATGTTGACGGCTCGTTGTTTTATTTGGACCCCGCTCGTGACGGCGCGATGAGTTGCGGCTGGATTTTTACTGACAATAAGTGGTATTACGCGAGTCCATCAGGCGCTTTGGCAAATGGTTGGCAGCTTATCGGAGGCCAATGGTACTGGTTTGACTCCCTTGACGGCTGTTCCATGGTTACTGGGCGACGTGTTATCGATGGGCATCCTTATCTTCTTGGAACCTATGGACTGATTAATGGATGGTGTCTTGATAACGGTTTATGGTATTGGGGTAGCAATGGTGAAGTCTTAACCGGTTGGCTTCAAACTGGCAATAACTGGTATTGGCTTGATCCCGCCAATGATGGTGCTATGTCTAGGGGAATCGTTTCCGTTGGCTCATCACGTTATTATTTATCGGATTCCGGTGCAATGGCTGTTGGTTGGGCGTTTGATGGTACGGACTGGTATTACGCAGACGGTTCCGGCGCACTTGCGTCGGGCTGGCGTTCGGTGAACGGCGCTTGGTATTGGCTCGATATCGCAAATGACAATAGAATGGTTACCGGCTTTTTTTCCATCGGATCGAATCGGTATCATTTTTCTTCAACGGGAGCGCTGTCACTCGGCTGGTTTATGAGCGATGGAGACTGGTATTACGCTGAGCCATCTAATGCATCGGGTATTGTAAAGACGGGTTGGCTGAAGGACGGTAGCCAATACTATTATCTTGATCCTGCCGTCGACGGCAAAATGCTGCTCGGGCATTTTTCTGTAAATGGGAAAAGCTATTATGCAAAAGGCTCAGGCGCTGTTGCTTGTCGTGAATGGGTAGATGTCCAGGACTCGGTTCAGGATGGTCCGTCTAAGGCTTTTGCTGGTTCTGACTGCTCGTTGTGCGGAACATTGCGCAATGGGAAGTTATTTACTTCAAACGGCGATGGCGAATTGGTCGAAGCGCGCGGTTTCGTGACGCTTGGTGGCTGCATTTTCTATGCTGATCCGACTAATGGCTCCTTGAGCGTCGGCTGGCAGAACGTTAACGGAAAATGGTACTTCTTTGATGAGACCGCTGGCTATGCACGATCTGGCTGGCTGAGCAAGGATGGCTCCTGGTTCTATTTAGATCCATCTACTTACGTTATGAAAACCGGTTGGGTTGCCGTTAACGGATATTGGTATTACTTGAATTCGTCTGGTTATATGCAGACGGGATGGCTCAATTTGGGCGGCACCTGGTATTGGCTTGATGCTAGTGGGGCTATGGCTACTGGCTGGCGCGTTGTGGACGGATCCTGGAATTACTTCATGGCTAACGGCGCGTGGGTGTCAGACTATATGGACGCTAAAGCTCAAAGTTATTCAAGCAATACAAATTGGCTGATACTTGTCGATACGTCGCGTTGTATCACGAGCATCTACACTGGGTCATGGAATAATTGGTCCTTAAACCGTCGATATGTATGTTCGACGGGAAAAGCCAGTACGCCAACTGTGATAGGGGAGTACCAAGTCTACGGAAAGGGATACTCCTTTGGGCATGGATATACTTGCTATTACTACACACAGTTCTACGGTGATTATCTATTCCATTCTTCGCCCTACTACGTCAACAGTAACCGGGTGATGGATCCCACGATGGGCGTTCCATCCTCTGCAGGATGTGTGCGCCTTGAGATCCAGAACGCAAAATGGATTTACGATAACATACCTTATGGAACAAAGGTTGTTACCTATTGATATTGGACAAGTGTCTTTAAAGGTGGGAGAAAGACACTGATTCTTAAGGGACTCTTTTCCAATTGAGGTGCTTTGATTTGGCAAGCGGTTTCATGAGAAGGCAGTCATAAACTGTATGCACTTCCGGTGCGCAGGATTTTAATTCTCTACGAGCTTCCTTTTCAGATTATTTTGAAAAGCCAACCATCTCGCTCCCTCTAGGGGGGCGAGATGTCGGTGTTGGTGTTAAAAATTACGGGAGCACCATTCAATTTGCCGCCATGTATTATCTAAAGGCCGAGCCTTCTCCTGTCTTTTTTGAGCGTAATAAACAACACCTTAAATCTCTAATGATTGCTTTGCTAATCTTGAAAACATGACTTTGGGAGGATTTTTGGAAATAGAAAAGGGAAATGGTACAGGCGTATGCGTACTTCTTTCAGCATATAAACCTGATCTTAAGTTTTTCGCCGCTCAACTTGATTCGATTGATGAACAAACGTTTCCGGTTACGCTTTTGGTCAGAAATGACTGCCCCGAATCGGCCTCTTTAGAGGGGTTTATCCAAGAGCATATAAAGAAAAACGCCTATCGTTATTATCATGGCGATAAAAATCTCGGTTATGTCAAATCGTTCGAGGCACTACTCTCTTTGGCAGAAGGGGATTACGTAGTATTTTGCGATCAAGATGATATTTGGGAGCCTAACAGAGTTCAAGTTTCGCTCAACCATATGCTAGAAGAAGGCTCAATTCTTGATGTTTGCGATAGATCGGTAATCGACGAAAACGGAAACATGCTGGTAGAGAGCTACAGAAAAGCTCATCCAAATTCGCCTGAAGTAAATTGGTGCTCCGGAGAGGATATTACTATTCAGGCTGCAAGTGTATGCTACGGCATTGGTATGGCTCTCATGCTAGATGCGAGTGCTGCTAAGTCGATGATTCCCTTTCCGGAATCCACTGCACATGATTTGTGGTTGACGTTGGGCTGCAGCGAACTGGGGAAGTGCAGTTTTACAACGACTCCCTTGGTTAAGTATCGTCGACATGGCGGGAATGAAACTGGATTCCTTGCGGGTGTTGCTTCAAAAGATGATTGGTATTTAACAAGAGTTAAAAACAGGGTTGATACAGCTAAGCAATTTGCCGAAAGATTTCCTGATTCACCGCACCTAAAGGAAATAATGGGGTTCGCCGATGCAAGAGAGCGACGCTCCATAATTGGCTTGCTTAAATATCGACGAGCTTGCCCGTCCATTGCTAAAGCTGAAATCGTTATGCGACTTGTACCGAATTGGCTGTTTCTTTTGATTTTAAACATGATTAAAGAAGCAAAATAGCTTCGTATCCGAATCGCGACTTGTTCAGAAGGGCGCTTATATTTGTGGAAGCCACAGAGAAGACTCTTTCGATTAAACACAATATGTTCTGGAATACCGTTGGCTCGTTGACGAATTTAGGCTGTCAATGGCTAATCACTATATTGGTCGTTCGACTGTCTGATGGATATAGTGCTGCTGGAATTTATTCCCTTGCTATGTCTATTTTCAACATGTTTTCTCAATTGGCCCAATACAGGATGTACACGGTACAAATTGCAGATGTTGAAAGGAAAAACTCTGCTGGTGAATACCTGACTTTTCGTTTCTTTACTACGTTTATGGCGTTTGCAATGTTGGCCGTCTATTCCATTGCGACGTGTCGTATTGATACGGTGCCTGCTGTTCTTTTGTATGCTCTCTATAAAACCGCCGGCTTAGTTATTGATGTCATGCATGCCAATGATCAGGTTGGCCATAGGATGGACTATATTGGGAAATCCCTCATAATGCAGGGCATTGGTTCTCTCCTTTCGTTCATTGTTGTCTTTGGGCTGTTAAATAGCCTCGAAGGTGCATTGTTGCTAATGACGGTAGTGACTATAGGTATCGGTGTTATTTACGATTATCCGAGATCAAATCGAATCTCTGCAATCAAACTTGGAATTACCCAAGCGAAGGTCAGAGCTTTCCTATGTGGCTGTTTGCCCATCGTTCTGGGCGGCATTGCTGCTTCTGCGGCGCCGAATATTCCAAGGCAGTATTTATCTTATACATTCGGAGATTCTGCTCTAGGCATTTATGCATCAGTTGCTGCTCCCGTGGCAATTATCCAAATGGGTGCGACGTATATCTATAATCCTTTATTAGGTTATTTAGTAGAGCGTTACTATTCTAGGGAAAAGTCCTTTTTTACGCTTATAGGTAAAATACTTGCCGGTATTTTATTTGTCGGCGTCATATCAGCAGTTGCGCTTTTCTTTTTCGGCAAATTATTGCTGTCTTTGTTTTATGGCGCTGGAATAGCCAAACATTCTGATCTCCTTCAGCCTATGTTGGCTTGTGCCTTTTTGACTGGCATTGCTTGGTTTGTCAACGATTTGCTGGTTTCTCTTGATAACTACCGAGGGGTATTTGTTGGCAGCATATTGTCCTTAATCAGTGCTGTTGCTGTCATGGCTCCCGCGCAAGTGTTGTTTGGCTTAAATGGCCCTACTGTAACGGCGCTTATATCCAATGCTATTTGCCTTATTTATCAGTCTTTGTTTTGGGGAAACAGACGCAAGAATGGTTTGGGGAAAAGAGATAGGCCGATGATGTCTAAAGCTCACGCGCTATTAAAGCTTCAAAACACTGAATTGGATATCCTTCAGGTTGTCGCTGCATTCTGCTCTAAGCACGGCATCAGGTGGTGGCTTGATGGCGGAACATGTTTAGGAGCAATGCGTCATAGGGGGTTTATCCCTTGGGATGATGATATAGATATCGGAATGATGCGTTCAGACTATGACCGCTTTTGCTCTTTAGCCGAGGATGGTTTACCGGAAGGATATTCGCTCCATACATCGCGGAATACTATTGGCTATGCTGCGATGTTTGCTAAGGTGTATCGCGATGAAACTCGCTTCGAGAATCAGGAGGCTCGAGAGGCTTCCAGTTCGATGGGTATTTTTGTCGACATCTTTCCATATGACCAGCTCTATACAGATAAACGCCTTCGTGCAAAACAAGTCCGAACTGCATCAATTGCACAGAAAAGAGCTTATTTATATCACTCTTCTTCCATTGTTGTCCCTCATAAAGGGTTCCTTGGACAACTCGAGCAAATTGGTTGTTCTGCTATACACGTAGTGGAACGACTGGTTTCTCGAGGCGCATGCTCTTACCAGGATTTGTTCGACTCCTGTATTGCCGACTCAAATACGGGTGAGGTCTCTGATTATTGTCTGACGTTAAGCTGGCCGAATATGGCGCCAGTGCCTATTTCAGAGATTTTCCCTCTGAGCAGTGCGGTTTTCGAAGGCAGTGAATTCCCCGTTCCTCGTATGACGGATAAATATCTTACAACGATGTATGGCGAATGGAAGAAAATTCCGGAGCCGGAAAATCGACATACCCATCTTCCTCTTCTGCTTGACTTTGGGGATGGTGAAGTCTGGACTGCGCAGAATTAAGGATATGAAATCTTTACCAGATGAGGTTATGTAATGAGTTCTTCTATTTGTATTTTCACCCATCATTATCACCCGCAACTTAGTGGAATTGGTAATTTTGTCGATGGTCTCGCTCATGCCCTAGCTGCCCGCGGCGACAGGGTGGTTATCGTTACTAATGATTCAATGCGCGTAGGAGTCGGTCATTCAGTCGAAAACGGTCTCGAGATAATTCGGCTTCCATGTATTTCATTGCTTGATGGAAGGCTTCCTCTTCCCAAAAAAACCGGCGATTATTACCGGCTCCTGCAAAGCCTTGATGATTATGAGTGGGACGGCGTACTTATCAACACGAGGCTTTTCCCCCTCTCACTCGAAGGGCTGAAGTTTGCTGTGGATCATAACACTAGGGCCGTCGTTCTCGACCATGGTTCAGCGTATCTTTCTTTCAATCAGCCATTCCTTGATTATTTTGTGCGCCGATATGAGGATTGGATTACTGATCGCGTAAAGACGTTTGAACCTGATTTCTATGGGATTTCTTCTAAAAGCGTTGAATGGCTTCAGCATTTTAATATCGGTGCAAAGGGCGTAATATCGAACTCAATCAATGCTTCAATTTATAGGAGCATCTCTTCGGGTAGAGATTTCCGATCAGAATTAGGTGTCCCTCAATCATCTTTAGTTGTGGCTTTTGTTGGGCGGTTTATTCCTGAAAAGGGAATTTATTCAATTATTGAGGCAGCTCGCGCAAAGGATATTACCAAGCGTGATATTTGTTTTGTTCTTGCAGGGGATGGTCCGCTGGCCAATGAAGTCAAGGAAGCCTGTTCGTCGAACTTGTTTTGGCTTGGGAGATGTAGCGCAGAGGACATTTCCTCCTTACTTCAGCAAGCAGATGTGCTTTGTCTTCCAACTCGGTCCGAAGGCTTTTCGACGGTACTTCTTGAGGCTTCAGCTTGCGGAACGCCTGCTGTGGTAACAGATGTGGGAGGCGCGCACGAGCTTATTCCAGATGATAGCTACGGCACGATAATTCAGTCCATGTCATCTGATGAGGTGGTTTCGGCATTATGCAGGCTTTTTGATGATCGAAAGCTGCTTTCTCTACAGTCTCGAAACTCTAGGGCCCTTGTTGAAAATCGATATAGCTGGGACGCCACTGCTATAGATGTCGAGAAGGCGTTTTGTATTTGCTAAGTGATACTTGGCTGGCTTTTACTTAGCTTTTGAGTGAAGTTGGATCTAAGACCCGAATTTGTTATTGTCGACTTATCCTATTCGATTTTGTCTTTAGTTGGAGATGCACGTTTTGAATAATCCTGCAATTAAGAAAAGCGAGTACGCGCTTGCCATCTTTGGGCTGGGACTTCTTTTGTTAGCTGTCGCGACATCATTGCACTATAAGAATTTAAATCTATTCATTCTTGAACTCTTTTGCGATGTCGTTGCTGTTGCGTGCTTATATTTGCAACCGAAATCACAGTCGAGCGGTGATGCTATTCGTCAGATAACCGTTCTCGTCGCGTCCAGTATCCTCAGCAGCTTTCTGCTAGTTTTCATCATATTGGCTGGCGCGAAGACGTTTGGCCCCTTCGGTCTTGGTGCATGGAATATCTCAGGTCTGGTTATATGCTTTCATTTAGTTTTAGCGTTCCAGGGAATTGAGCTTTGCTATGGCCTGATGAAGAGCTTCGTAACCTCGGTTAAGAAAACTGATGCTAAGAAGTGTTTCTTTTATTTGGCGGTTTTTGTTGGCTTTGCTGTTTTAATCGCTTTTATTGGCATTCCGCTCGATAAGTCAAAGACGGTGTTGTTCGCGTCTGCTTTGCCCATTACGGTTTTGATCGGATTGATTGCTATTAATGGGGGCATTTCTTATCTGAAGCCCGAACTGTTCGCTTTCGCATGCATTGTCTCAATTGGTCTATCCGTAATTATTTGCTTTCCCGTTACAAATTTTTTAACATGGGATGATGAGGTCCACTATGGAAATGCAAACAGTTTTTCCTACCTCACAAATGCTGAAATAACAAATTCTGACCGAATGATAGTCGAGCAGTTTTATATGGGGGACGGCTTTAGTTTGGATGCAGCTTTGGGTAAGTACCCAATAGATGAAACAAGAGAGTTTAACCGTGGCTCTGTTGAGCAATTGGTCAGAGAGGCTGATAAAAATGATTTAGCTGAAGGTATCGAACGTTTTAATTGTTTTGATAGTGTGGCTCTTTCTAAAATTGCCTATATTCCTTCATCTATCGGCCTTTGTTTGGGTCGCTTGCTTCATCTCCCATTCTCTATCAAATTTGCATTGGGTAAAATTTTTAATTTGTTTGCGTATGCAGTTATCTGCGGAATCGCAATTCGTATAGCCCCTTGCAGAAAATGTCTTTTCACTTGTATTGCGTTGTTCCCGTCTGCTGTGTTAATGGCAGCCAGTTACTCGTATGATCCCTGTGTGATATCGTTCAGTTTGCTAGGAACAGCTCTTTTGTTGAAGATGCTTATTTCTGAAGAGGATATTTCTGCTAAAACGTTCTTCGCATTTCTACTATCTTTTGCAATCGGGTTTGCAGCTAAAGCGATTTATTTTCCCTTATTTGGACTTGCGCTTTTAATTCCTGCAAATAAATATGTTTCAAGCAAGCAAAGACGTATCTTGATTGGTACTGCTCTATTCGTTTGTGCCATTATGATCCTATCTTTCTTGACGCCATATTTCTCATCTGTCGTAAATAATATTTCTGATGCACGTGGTGGCTCCGAAGTCTCTACGGCTGGTCAAACGACGGGAGTGCTTGCAAATCCAGTTGGAACTATAGCTGTAATCTCGAATTTCGTTTTTGGATCGATGCTGACCCCGGCGTTTCTCAATTCAATATCAACGAATATGGCTTATCTTGGGGACGTGTCTAATCTGTTCCCATGGCTTTCGTATCTCCCCATCATGCTGTTTGAAGCTATTTGCATTATTGATAATGAAAAAGATACTAAAATAAAGCTTAGCCGTTGCGGAATTGTTTGGACTCTATTCCTGGTTCTTGCTACTTGCCACCTAGTTGCTTTGGCTCTATACATCGCTTTTACAGGAGTTGGAAGCCAGACAGTTGCGGGTGTCCAAGCGCGATATCTCATACCTTTGATAATACCTTTTGCCTGTCTATTGCTCAGGTTCCCTATTTACTGCGATGAGGAGGTGAAGGCTAAAGTTACAGCCTTTATGCTCGGGGCTCCATTTGCGCTGCTGTATTTTGTGATGTTCGAGCTTCTGTATATCCGTTTTTTCTAAATTAGCGATATAGATCATGGTTATAGTAGGAGTGGGCAATTAGTTGGATTCGATTGGATCGAATGGGACGGCGTTGAGGGTTCGCTCAGGACATGCGCCCCGTATTTGAGGCAGAACTGCAAGGGGTCCTTTTCCTGCGGTGATGGATGGGGACTCCATGTGTGCCCTAGTTGAGCAAGCTAAATATCTAAGCTTGAGATGTAACTTCCTAATGGTTAGACAGGATACAGTAAACTTAAGTCTGAGTTAAGCTATGCGTTGGACTGTAAGAGTCGCAAATTCTTTGGGCGTCGCTAAGAGCCAACTGTTTTTGGAATGGATGAATCTCGATTGTCTTTTACTTCAACGACATGTTCAAAAGGACATCTGCGTGTTCTCGTAATAATTCCTGCCTATAACGAACAGGAGTGCATTCTCAATACCGTTGCAGCTATAAAAGCTGCGGGTTATGACTATGTCGTAATCAACGACGGCTCACAAGATACAACGCTTGAGCTTTGTCGAGAGCATGGTATCAACATATTGGATTTGCCGCAGAACCTTGGTATCGGTGGAGCGGTCCAAGCGGGCCATAAATATGCCCAGAGATTTGGCTATGATATCGACATTCAGGTTGACGGCGATGGCCAACATGATCCTTCTTATATTCCTGAGCTTGTAAAGCTGATTGAGAGCGGTGCGAGTTTGGCGATAGGCTCTCGATTTCTGGTTGAGACTGATGGTTTTCAATCAACTTTTATGCGTCGTGTTGGAATCAGGTGGCTTTCATTTTTGCTCGAGTTGCTTACGGGTAAGGTGGTCACCGATCCCACTTCTGGCTTTAGGGCCTGCAATAAAGATGCTATCGACCTGTTCTGCAAGAGTTATCCTGATGACTACCCGGAGCCAGAGTCGATTGCTTTGGCTATGAAGCTTGGTCTTCCCGTTATGGAAGCGCCTGTAAAGATGAATGAGCGCCAAGGTGGACGTTCATCTATCGGGGGCTTCTCTTCCGTCTACTATATGGTCAAGGTTACGTTAGCCATTGTCCTTGTGTGCTGGGTTCATAGGGGAGACAAATAATGAATCTTATTTTGAGGATTGGTGCGGCCCTCTTTTTCGGCGGATTCCTCGTCTATGTTTTACGTCTCGTGTCCAACGGAAAGATGCTTCTTAAGTACTCTTTGCTGTGGATTTTGATGTGTATGGCGGCCTTGATCTGTGATTTATGTCCTCAGATTATTTATAGTTGCTCAACAGCTATTGGGTTTGTCAACCCGGCCAATTTCCTTTTTTTGAGTGCAATCGTGCTGTTGCTTGCAATCTCTCTGTCTCTTAGCGTTGCCGCGAGTCGTCATGTTTTGGCGATCAAAAACCTTACTCATAGGATTGCCCTGCTCGAAAAAGAGCTTGAGAAAAGGTCTGATCATGAATGAGCTCAATACATGGTTTGATTCAGTTCCTTCGGCTATCCCTCATTAGGGCTCCTAAGTTTGTGCACCATTGATCGCGCTCGACTGCTGGTTGTGGATTGTCTAACAAATAGACAATCCCTATGTTGAGTGTCTTATCGTTTTATCTGGTGCAACGTATCAAGCGAGTTGTCTTGCATATTAATTAATTTGGGAACTGCATCTCTGGGTCGACTGCATCTGGATATTCAAAGGTTAATTTGATTTGGCGAGAAGAGAAAAATGATGAAAAATCGACATCTGAGTTTAATCAGCGTGGTTTGTCTAACATCTATTTGTTTCATCTCTCTTTTATGGCCCGCAATCGCATTTTCATTAACTGAAGATTGCGTGGCTGAAGGCACTGATGGCTCTTTGGTTCAATCGGGTCAGGAAGCATTTGGGACATCAGGTAGCGATCGTTTGACTTTGGATTCCGATAATTTCAAAGCATCTATCGATTCGTCGATATATGAATATACTGGCGATGTGATTACTCCTGATGTCTCTGTTTTGACTGCCAGCGGTTCTGTGCTAGCAAGCGGAATCGATTATGAAGTCACGTATTCAGATAATGTTGCCCCTGGCTGCGCCACTATAAGAGTGAATGGGCTAGGGAATTACGCCGGCGTTACCTCTCAACTGTCGTTCCAGATCGTTCGTTCCTCTGATAATAACATCGCTCTTCCTGGTTCTTGGGCCTACCAAAACGGTAAATGGTGGTGGAGATATGAGGCTGGTGGTTGGCCGTCAAACTGTTTTCTGTCCATTAGAGGGGCGGAGTATTATTTTGATTCCGAAGGTTATGCAGCTACTGGCTGGAAATACTTGAACGATGGCTGGCATTTATTTTCTAACTCCTGTGCACATTTGAAGGGATGGGCTGCCACCGGTGGGCGCTGGTTCTACCTTGACGAGACATCGGGTTCAATGAAGACCGGCTGGGTTTTAATTGATGATAGCTGGTACTATTTGGACAGTTCGGGCGCTATGCAGACCGGGTGGTTACTCCTTGGCAATACTTGGTACTGGCTTGAGCCTTCTGGATTAATGGCTACGGGCTTTAGGCTTGTTAACGGCTCTTTGTATCATTTTTCCGAATCCGGTTCTATGAGCTCCGGTTGGTTTATTAACGATGGGGCATGGTATTGCTCCAACGCATCGGGAGAGATTCGTACCGGGTGGTTTTACAATGGTTCTAGCTGGTATTTGCTAGACCCCAATAATAATGGCGCCATGCTGGAAGGATTTCAAACTGTAAATGGCTCCATTTATTATTTGGATCCGGATAGCGGCGGTGCATTAAAGTGCAACACTTGGGTCTTCTCACAAGATGAAAACGTATATTATGCGTGCAGCAGTGGTGCGATTGTGCTTTCGGGCGTCAAGGACGGCGCGGGTGGAATTAAGCTCAGGGATCCCGAGGGAAAGCCTGTCGCTGGCTGGTATTGGTCCTCAGCTGCACAGGTGTGGTTTTACACAGACTCAGATGGGGTTCTGCAGCGCGGTTGGCGATTCATTGACGGTAGGTGGTATCACCTCGACAACGAATCCGGAGCTATGAATACTGGCTGGTTCCTCGATGATGATGGAACGTGGTACTACCTTATGTCTTCTGGACAAATGGTAAATGGCTGGAACAGAATTGGAGACTCCGAGTATTTCTTTAATGCCTCAGGTGCTTGGGTGGAGCCTGAGCACTCCGCGCGCGCCTCCTTGCAGTCCCAGATCGTTAATCGTTGCCATAGCGTTCCTTCTCCTGGGGCGGGACTGTGCTCGGAGTGGGTTAGCCATGTGTTTTACCCCGTGCTGGGGTCATATCCCAACGGCGACGCATGCGACATGTTCTGGAATTGGTGTTACAGCCGAGATATATCTCAGCTTAAAGTTGGAATGATCGTTGCGGTCCCTACGCATACTCATACAAGTGCTGGTGCCCGCTGGGGCCATATTGCTATTTATATCGGAAACGGTATGGTTATGGATAACATCGGTTACATCAGGACAACATCACTTGCTTGGTGGCTGAACTACTACCACACTACCGCTATACCACAGTGGGGCTGGGTTTTAAATACGCCTTTGGAATGATGCGGATTCTGGCCAGCATGCGGAATCAACGCCTGCTTGTGTATCGAATCACAAACGCTTCTTAACTGTATATCATGTATGGAATGCAATTATTCATAGTAAGGGAATCGAGGGTTGACCCTCGATTCCCTTATCTATTAGTCGCATTTTAATAAGGTTAAAATTAGAAAGCGCAGAATTAAGCTAACACTTTATAAATGATAGTAGCGATTTCCGGGTTCTCCCACGCTGAAATTTGGGTTAATGTACGGATCGCCTTCGACATAGTATTTTGCCCAGCGATAATTCATGTATGCGACTTCTTTGTGGAACCGAATCTGCTTTTCCGTATTGTTTTCAACGCCTCTAGAAATCGACTCGTAGTGATAGAGCTCGACTTCGGGCGTGTATACGATCAGGTCGTTAATCTCGCGTAGCTTTAAGCAAAAGTCAACATCATTAAATGCAACTTGAAGCTCTTCGGTGAAACCTCCGACTTTCTCATATTCGCTACGCTTGGTCATTATGCAAGCTGCAGTGACAGCGCTGAAGTCTTGTTGCGCATCGTTGAGTGCAAAGTAGCCCCAATTATTCCTTGGCATGCTCTGGCAAAGATGTCCCGCCACGCCGCCAGTGACGCATAGGCCCGCGTGCTGAATGGTGTTGTCGGGATAGTAGAGTTTTGCACCGACTGCGCCAACATCCTCACGTGCGCAGATGCCAAGCATGGTCTCGATCCAATTGGGCGTAATTACCTCAGTATCGTTATTCAATAGCAAGAGATAGTCGCCCTTGGCGTGAGCAACGCCAAAGTTCATGAGCTTGGAGAAATTGAATTCGTGTTCCCAAGTTACAAGACGAACGATGTCAGGATATTTTGCTTGCAACTTATCGTAATAATCGAACGTCACCTTTTCTGTGCTGTTGTTTTCGATTATGACGAGCTCGTAATTGTCGTACGTTGATTTCTCAACAATTGATGTAATGCAGTTGTTCAGAATGTCGGCGTGGTCTTTAGTCGGGATGATAATTGACACGAGTGGGTGGGAATCTGGCACAGCGTAGGTTACTTTATATGTAAAGGGACGACGCGCTTGTTCGACCTTCGCATTGAGCCCAAGCCTGTCCAAATGACTCTGGACCGCTTTGATACCTGCGATAGTGGCATACGGCTTGCTATCGGCATTTGCTGCGGTGGAGGTCTCGCTTAGGCGCCAGTGGTATAGAACCTTCGCAACATGATGAACTTTCCTTGCCTTTTCCACGGCGCGGAGAGTCAGATTATGATCCTGTGCTCCATCGAACTCTTTTGTGTTCGGCTCTAGAGTGTCTAGCAGGGACTTACGGATGGTAAGCATGTGGCAGATATAGTTATTGTTTCTGAGCAGATCGATATTGAAATCCGGCTTAAAGAACGGCTGCGCTAACTTTCCATCGGGCATGAGTTTATCTTCATCACAATAAAGAAGATCGACGCCATTATTGTTTTCAATTGCCTCGGCATATGAGAACAACAAGTCCGGTTCAAGAATGTCGTCATGGTCAAAGAAGCTAACGAAATCGCCCGAAGCTACGGCAACGCCTGCGTTTGTGTTTTCGGAAATACCCTTATTTTCGGTAAGATTAATTGACTTAATTCTGTTGTCGCGGGCTGTTTCCTGCTCAACGCGAGCCTTTAGTTCCTGATTGTCAGGGCTTGCATTAACTAGGAGGAGCTCCCAGTTTGCATAAGACTGGTTTTTTACGGATTCGACCATATCGTTAAAAAACGAAATGGGCGTGTTGTAAAGAGGGACAATGATGCTGAATTTCGGAGCGCTATTGAAGACGATTTTTCTCTGCTTCTCCAGTGCGCCAATGGTTGCCTTATGCTCTGTAAACCATTCGGGGTATTCAGGGTCAAACTGCGCATGGGTAAAGAGGAAGTTGGTCTCCTCAAGAAGCAAGCCTAATTTATCAGGCGTTAAGCAGTCAAATGCACTGAATGAAGGGTGATTTTGATCGCCAATTATAAAGTAGTAACGATCAAACGCCTTTGGCATGCGGATCGAGAGCTGTGTTTCAAGTTGTTTTTTCTCGGATGTAAATCCAACACTCGTTACATTTGAGCCGAAGTTGACTATGCTCAGCTCAACCTCATTGAGGAACCGATCGAGGCAGCGAAGTTTGATTTGCGAGTCGTTGCGGTACGGTGTTCTAACCGTGCACCTCAGGATATACTCGTTTGAATCTTCGATGCACTGCCAAAAATCAATCGTCGCCATCTCAAACTCTGAAACGTCATCGTAATTTCTGAGTTTGCTGCACATGTCAGGTTTAATTTTGTAGTTAAGACGCGACTCCCATTTGATGTTCTTGCAATTGAGCGAAAGGGAGTCGCTGCTCAGGTTACGACCGTCTTTGCCGATTTCGCTAAACTCAACTTTAATGGATCGGGTGTCGGGGTCGGGGATTACAAGAACGTATGAGTCTGATTCGCCGTTATTGTCCTTGAATTTTAGAAGAGACAAAGGTAAACGGCGGTCGTCAACCGTTGCCGCTTGAGCTTTTATGCTGGAGCCTTCATGGATGCCTTCTATTTTAAGCTGCTGGTAGATTTTCCAGTTTCCTCTGCATACTCCGGTTGTTTCGACTCGCATTGTTTGCCTTTCGTTTGTTGGACACTGCTCATTGTACTTATTCATTTCCTACCTCGCGATAAATGCAGAAAGAGTTACGTGTTTCTACTGTCCGTTTTAAAGAGAATGAGGAGGAAGCCGCTGCTGGCGCATATAATTTTAATAAATATGTTTGTCTAATCGTTGTTTGCAATTAGCAGCTTTTGCCTAACGATTGTCAACTGAGAGGAATTCTATGAAAGGCATCATCCTCGCCGGCGGGTCCGGCACGCGCCTGTACCCGCTCACGCTCGTGACCTCCAAGCAGCTGCTGCCGGTCTACGACAAGCCCATGATCTACTACCCGCTGTCCACCCTCATGCTGGCGGGCATCCGGGACATCCTGGTCATCTCCACGCCGACCGACCTCCCCAACTTCGAGCGCCTGCTCGGGGACGGCTCGCGCTACGGCGTGAACCTCTCCTACGCCGAGCAGCCGAGCCCCGACGGCCTGGCGCAGGCCTTCACCATCGGCGAGGAATTCATCGACGGCGAGCCGTGCGCCCTCGTGCTGGGCGACAACATCTTCTACGGCAACGGCCTGTCGCGCCACCTGACGCGCGCCGTCCAGAACGCCGAGTCGGGAGGGCCACGGTCTTCGGCTACCACGTGGACGACCCCGAGCGCTTCGGCGTCGTTGAGTTCGACGGCGAGGGCAGGGCCGTGTCCATCGAGGAGAAGCCCGCCGAGCCCAAGAGCTCCTACGCCGTCACCGGCCTGTACTTCTACCCGGGCGACGTGGCCGCCAAGGCGCACGAGGTGAGGCCCTCCGCGCGCGGCGAGCTGGAGATCACCACGCTCAACCAGATGTACCTGGAGGAGGGGACGCTGTCCGTCGTGACCCTCGGCCGCGGCTACGCGTGGCTGGACACCGGCACCATGGAGAGCCTGCACGAGGCCGCGGAGTTCGTCCGCGCCGTGGAGCACTCCCAGGACCTGCCCGTGTCCGTCCCCGAGGAGATCGCCTGGGAGAACGGCTGGATCACGACCGCCGAGCTCGAGGAGGCGGCCAAGGCCTACGGCAAGTCGGTCTACGGCCAGCACCTGAAGAAGGTCGCCGCCGGCGAGATCGTCAACAGCCCGCGCGAGTACTAGCGCAAGCTTGTTTTCTTTCAGGGGCCACCGTTTATCTGGTGGCCCCTTTCGTTATGATTACGTTGACCATAAAGACAATATGATTGGGAGTGGATGTGTTAAGCGTCTACTTTGGCGATATGCCAGAAGCGATTTACAACACAGCGACATATTTCAAAAACTCTTACCGGTCTTCTTGGATTACGGATCCCTATGCAGTCTCGATAATTAAAGATGTCGATCGATCGGTTGTTGTCTCCGAAAACGTCATCGAAAGCCCTGTGCTTGGATCCATCTCCCCACTCCAGCTTTCTGGTGGCGTGAAAACGCTGCTGCTTATGAGATTTGATCGTAAGCATATTTTTAACGCTTCTACTTGTGGTGACAACTGTGCCAAGTGGATTCTCGACATGGCGAAAGACCGCAAGCTCGTTGTGAATCTCTATCATGTGATGGACTTTGGTCGCGAGGATTTTAAAATCAAAGTCGTGAACAGCGGCCGAATCGTTCATAACATGGCCGAATTGATTCACGAGTCGATTCCGTATCTGTAGGTGCTGCTTATGAACGGTTCGCATCTCGTTAAGATTTCCCGCCGTAGGGGAACCAAGTACACATTTACCATCAAGCGGAACATCACTATTGTGCGTGGCGATAGCGGCACGGGTAAGACGACGCTGTTTGACATGGTCGCAGACTACATGCGAACGGGCGAGCAGTCGGGCGTTTCCTTGCAATGCGATTGTCCCTGTGTCGCCCTGACCGATTATGATTGGCGAAACCAGCTTTCGTCCGTTCATGACTCGATTGTATTTGTCGATGAGGGCTTAAAAGAGATCCATTCTGATGAGTTTGCCCATCATGTGCTGTATTCCTCGAATTATTTCGTGCTGATCTCAAGGGCTGATTTCCCCAATCTTCCGTATAGCGTGGATGAGATTTACAAGATTAAGACGAGCGGAAAATACCATTCTTTCGTCCCTGTTTATCAAGATCGCGGGAATCATCGTTATGCTATTTCCCGGGCGGCGCCAAAACAGGACTTTTCTATCCTTCTATGCGAGGACAGTAAGTCTGGTTTCCAGTTCTTTGAACGGCATTTCGCTGACAGTGAGCTTACCTGCGCTTCGGCCATGACGAACAGCGCGATTTTGGGCTGGTTGGATCAGCATTTCGACGATCGCGTGTTTGTTGTCGCGGACGGAGCGGCATTTGGGTGCCATGCGGACCGCGTCCTTAAGCTGCAAGACATTCATCGCGATACTGTTACGGTTTGTCTTCCCGAGTCATTCGAGTGGCTTCTGCTGAGCTCTGGCGTAATTTCAAGGTTAGATGTTAAGGCGGTTTTGGAAACCCCAGAAGCCTTTGTAAACAGTGAGAAGTTTAAAAGCTGGGAAGACTTCTTCTATAAGTACTTACGCGATAAAACTGGGAATTCGGTCTTCCGGTACGACAAAGACTGCATTCCGGAGGCGTTTTGTAGGGGAAGTAATTCTGCGAAGGTCATGGCTCTTATCGCATGCCGAAATGTCCGATAGTTTTGTTGAATAGTGCCGCGGCGTCACTTCCTGCGGCATACTAAAGAAGCTGTACTTGCTTCAGATTGGATTTTCATGTCTGAGATTTTTGAACCTAAGAACATCATCGTCACGGGCGGCTGCGGCTTCATCGGCAGCAACTTCGTGCACTACGTCGTGAACAACCACCCGGGCGTCCACGTCACCGTCCTGGACAAGCTGACCTACGCCGGCAACCCCGAGAACATCGCGGGGCTGCCCGAGGACAGGGTCGAGCTCGTCGTCGGTGACATCTGCGACGCGGAGCTGCTCGATAGGATCGTCCCCGGCCACGACGCGATCGTGCACTACGCCGCCGAGAGCCACAACGACAACTCCATCGCCGACCCGGAGCCCTTCCTGCGCACCAACGTCGAGGGCACCTTCCGCCTCCTGGAGGCCGTCCGCAAGCACGGCATCCGCTACCACCACGTCTCCACCGACGAGGTCTACGGCGACCTGGCGCTCGACGACCCCGCCAAGTTCACCGAGGAGACGCCGTACCACCCGTCCTCGCCGTACTCGAGCACCAAGGCGAGCTCCGACATGCTCGTGCGCGCCTGGACCCGCACCTATGGCCTGCGCACCACGATCTCCAACTGCTCCAACAACTACGGCCCCTACCAGCACGTGGAGAAGTTCATCCCCAGGCAGATCACCAACATCATCGACGGCGTGCGCCCCAAGCTCTACGGCCGCGGCGAGAACGTCCGCGACTGGATCTACACCGAGGACCACTCCTCGGCCGTCTGGGACATCCTCACGAAGGGCGAGATGGGGGAGACCTACCTCATCGGCGCCGACGGCGAGAAGGACAACATCACGGTCCTGCGCATGATCCTGGAGGCCATGGGGCGCGACCCCGAGGACTTCGACTGGGTCGCCGACCGCCCCGGCCACGACCGCCGCTACGCCATCGACAGCACGAAGCTCCAGCGCGAGCTGGGCTGGAGGCCGGCCCACACCGACTTCGCCGAGGGCCTGAAGCAGACCATCGGCTGGTACGTGGAGAACGAGTCCTGGTGGCGACCGGCCAAGGAGGCCACCGAGGCCCGTTACAGGGCGCAGGGGCAGTAGGCCCGGATTCCCGGACGTTTACCTTTTCGAGCGCCCCTCGCGGTGCCGCAGGGCATGGGGATGATCCTGCGGCACCGCGAGGGGCGCCCGCAACACGATTGGAATTAACCACATGGCTGACATCGAATTCGAGAAGGACCTGAAGGTCGCGGAGACCGGCATCGAGGGCCTCAAGGTCGTCGACCTGGCCGTCCACGGCGACTCGCGCGGCTGGTTCAAGGAGAACTGGCAGCGCGCCAAGATGTGCGCCCTGGGCATCCCGGACCTCAGGGTCGTCCAGAACAACATCTCCTACAACGACAGCCGCGGCGTCACCCGCGGCATCCACGCGGAGCCCTGGGACAAGTTCATCTC
>ENA-OQKA01000056-OQKA01000056.1-human-gut-metagenome-genome-assembly--contig:-NODE-56-length-37156-cov-5.564314_pt1 | contig 37156 bp, 31 predicted proteins | sample MGYA00242644_ERZ504789 | MGnify/ENA primary metagenome ERZ504789 (study PRJEB26092, sample SAMD00036423) | human gut metagenome | host: Homo sapiens | study: EMG produced TPA metagenomics assembly of...
AGGGGAGGCGCCGCGCGCTCGGGCGGCGCGCCAGGGAGATAGTGGACGAGATAGTCGAGAGGCGCGGTCTCAAGAAGGAGTAATATCGGGACTTGCAGCGACGGACCTCAGGACGCTCTTACACCACGTCTGCGCGCGCCACCTCATTGGGAAAATGCATCCCGTTTCTTGACCGAATAATGGGACGCAATTTCCCGTTGGAGCGCCTTTGGGAAAGTGTGTCCCACTTCGACCGCCCAGAGTGGGATGCACTTTCCGCAAAGCACCTCAACGGGAAACTACGTCCCATTCCAAAGGCAAATTCCGGGACGCATTTTTCGAAAGCCTGCCCATCCGGAAAGCCCGTCCACTTTGGACGCATCCGGGCACGGAACCATCGACCTATCAGGCCTCCCATCAATAAAGAGGCGTCCTTCCGGACGGCGGGGCACGAAGTTCATCGCGAGTTCCGCACGCAAAGAAGGCCACTTAATGTGGCCTTCGTCTTGCGCAGGACTGTAGAGCAGGGAACTTCGTGCCCCGACGCCCGGGAGGACGTTTCATTTAGAAAGATGGACCGACCGCCGTCAGCGATGGGAGCTACTCCCCCAGCACGGCCTTCTTGGCGGCTGCACGCCATGTTATCCATATCTTCCTTGGTGGGATGGTCCTTTGCGGCAACCCAGTTGTCGAGCAGCATCTTAAATCGGGCGTTGTCGGGATCTTGCTCGAGCATTGCCTCGTAGCGCTGCTTAACCGCGGGACCCATCTTGCCCTGGCACATCGCCCAGCCCGCAAGCTCGGCATCCACGGCCAGATTGGAAGTTACGCGGTCGATAATCTGCTGGTAATAGCTCTGGTCGGCCCCAAAGCCGCAGGTGCCAAACAGGAACACGCGCTTGCCGTGCAAGGCAGAAAGCAACGCCGCGACCGAAGGCGTGCACGCGCCCTTGTCGCACCAAAAACCGACGAGCACCGTGTCGGCCGCGCAGGCGCCCTGCGCCTCGAGCGCAACCTGATCTGCATCCGCATCGTCGCTCAACGCCGCGGCATGGACAAACTCAACGCCCGCAGCCTGCAGAGCGCGCTTGATCGCGCCCGAAACCATCCTGGTATTACCGCTCTTGCTGTTAACCACCAAAGAGCACGTCATAGTCACGTTGCCTCGTTTCCCCCAAAATTAAAGCCACTAATGCAATTTATTAGATGAATATCTTAGTACTAACGTGACAGATGTAAACCACCGTCTGTCGATTGATTAACTAGCCCCACGGGCTTACTCACTGGGCAAACTGGCTGCGGTAGAGCTCGGCATAGAAGCCGCCTGCCGCCAGCAGCTCGTCGTGCGTGCCGCGCTCGATAATCTGGCCGTCGCGCATGACCAGAATGCAGTCGGCGTTGCGGATCGTCGACAGGCGGTGCGCCACCACAAAGCTTGTGCGACCGGCCATGAGCTCGTCGAATGCCGCCTGCACCTGCAGCTCGGTGCGCGTGTCAATACTCGAAGTCGCCTCGTCCAGCAGCAAAATCGCCGGGTCGGTGAGCATGACGCGTGCGATGCACAGCAGCTGCTTTTGGCCCTGGCTAAACGTGCCGCCGTCCTCGCCGATGACCGTATCGTAGCCGCCTGGCAGCTGCACGATAAACTTGTGCGCGTGCGCGCGCTTGGCGGCTTCGATAACCTGCTCGCGCGTGGCGTCGGGACAGCCGTAGGCGATGTTTTCGGCCACGGTGCCCTCGAACAGCCAAGTATCTTGCAGCACCATGCCAAAGGCACGGCGCAGACTTGCGCGCGTGTAGTCACGCGAGGAACGGCCATCCACCGCAATGCGTCCGGCATCGATATCGTAAAAACGCAGCAGCAAGTTGATGAGCGTAGTCTTGCCGCAGCCCGTGGGGCCAACGAGGGCAAAGCGCATGCCGGGCTTGGCCTCGATGCAGATATCCTGCAGCAGCTTGCGATCGGGCACATAGCTAAAGTCCACGTGCTCAAAGGTCACCTCACCCTGCGGGGCGGCAAGTTCAACGGCATCCGCCGCATCAGGCTCCTGCTCGCGGGCATCGAGCAGCGCAAACATGCGGCGCGCCGAGGCGTACGCGGTCTGAATCTGCGTAATAACATTGGTAACCTCGTTGAACGGCTTGGTGTACTGGTTGGCGTAGGACAGGAAGATCTGCACGCCGCCCACCGTGAGCGCCGCAGGCACGCCCGTGATCACGCCCACGCAGCCGATCACAGCAACCACGGCATAGATGATGTTGTTGATAAAGCGCGTACCGGGATTGGAAAGCGAGCCCATAAACTGCGCGCGCTCACCTGCCGTATAGAGCTCGGCGTTAAGGGCATCGAAGCGCTGCTGAGCGTGCGGGCCGTAGGCGAAGGCGTCCACGAGCTTTTGCTCACCCACATACTCCTCGATATGACCGCCCAGTTGACCCTGAACACGCTGCTGGGCCGTAAAACTCTTGTTGGAAAGCTTGGCGATGGCGCCGGCTGCAAAAAATGGAAAGCGGCGTGACGAGCACCACCACGAGCGTCATGGTCAGGTTAATGGAGAGCATAAACGCGAGCGTGCCAACGATGGTGATGACACCGGTGAAAAGCTGGGTAAAGCCCTGCAGCAGACCGTCGCCCACTTGGTCGACATCGTTGACCACACGGCTCATAAGGTCGCCGTGGGCGTGGCTGTCGATAAAGCTGAGCGGCATGCGGCTGAGCTTGTCGCTCGCCTCCACGCGCATGTCACGCACCGTCTCGTAGGACAGGCGGTTGACGCAGTAGCCCTGCAGCCACTGGAAGGCCGCCGCGCCCACCACGACAATCGCGAGCTTGGTAACGAGCGGCAGCAGCGCGTCAAAGTCCACCTGCCCGGCGGCAACGATGAGGTCGATGCCCTCGCCGATGAGGATGGGCGTGTAGAGCTGCAGAATCACCGAGATGGCGGCGCTCACAAACGACGCCGTAAACGAGACGCGGTGCGGACGAACATAGCCCAGTAGGCGGCGGGTCACCGCACCCACGGGATAGCGCTCGGGATCGCCGGGCTGGCGCGGACCGTCACCCAAGTCGTTGAGGTTATCGTTGCCGGACACGTTGGCCGTCATCGTAGCGACCGAGCCGGAAGAAGTGTACGGGTTCATTTAGCAGCCCTCCTTTGCGCAGGCGGATGTGGAGGCGATCGGGGCGCTTGGGACGGACGCGGGCGCCGCACTCCCCTGCTGACCCTCGAGCTCCTCGCGGCGAAGCTGCGACTGGCAAATCTCGCGGTAGAGCTGGCAGGTCGCGTACAGCTCATCGTGCGTGCCCAGGCCCGCGACCGAACCGTGGTCGAGCACGCAGATCATGTCGGCATCGCGCACGGTCGAGACGCGCTGGCTCACGATGACGGTCGTCAGCGGCAGCCCGCCCTCGGCGGCACCGCGCACGCTGCGCTCGCGAATGGCATGACGAAGCGCCGCGTCGGTCTTAAAGTCGAGCGCCGAGGCGGAGTCGTCCATGATCAATATCTGAGGCGAACCCACCAAGGCACGTGCGATAGTCAGGCGCTGGCGCTGGCCACCGCTAAAGTTCTTGCCGCCCGCCTCGACCGGGGCATCCAGGCCTTGGGGCTTGTTGCGCACGAATTCGCTGGCCTGCGCCATATCGAGCGCCGCCCAGAGCTCATCGTCGGTCGCCGCCTCGTCGCGCCAGGTCAGGTTGCTGCGGATAGTACCGCTCACGAGCGACGCGCGTTGCGGAACGGTCGCAACCACATGGCGCAGCTGGTCGAGCCGCCAGGCGCGCACATCGGCGCCCATCACGCACACGCTGCCAGCGCTCGCATCGTACAGGCGCGGGATGAGCGAGACGAGCGTGGACTTGCCGCTGCCCGTACCGCCGATAATGCCGAGCGTTTTGCCCAGCGGCAGCTCCAGGGTCACATCGTTGACGGCATTTGCCGCGCCCGCGCCAAACGAAAAACTCGCATGGTCAAAGCTCAGCGCGGAGACCGGAGCGGCATTGCCCGTCGCGCCCGGCTTGGGCAGCGCAACCGGCTGGTTGCCCCCGTCGGTGATGCTCGGCTCGCAATTGAGCACCTCGTTGATACGCGACGCGCTGGCACTCGCCTTGGTAAAGACCACGACCAGGTTGGCGACATACACGATGGAGGTCAGGGTCTGCGTCATGTAGTTGACGAACGCCATAACCTGGCCCTGCGTAAGCTCGCCCACGTTGACCTGGATGCCGCCCACCCATAGGATGGCGCACACGCCCAGGTTCATCACAAGAAACGTGACGGGGTTGAGAATCGACGAGAGCTTGCCCACCGCGATGGCAGTATTGGCCTGGTCATCGGCAGCTTGGGCAAAGCGCTCGCGCTCATGGTCCTCGCGCACAAAGGCGCGAACCACGCGGGCGCCCGAAAGGCCCTCGCGGCAGATAAGCGCGATGCGGTCGAGCTTTGCCTGCAGCTGCTTGTAGTACGGGATACAGCGCGCCATGACAAACCAAAACACCAAGCCGATGGCGGGCGTGCAAATCAAAAAGATCATGCCGAGCTTAAGGTCGATGGCAAGGGCCGCGACCATGGAGCCCACCGCCAAGAAGGGCCAGCGGATGAGCATGCGCACGCCAAGCGCCACGGCAAGCTGCACCTGGTTGACGTCGTTGGTGATGCGCGTGATGAGCGACGGCGTGCCAAAGCGATCGAGCTCGGCATAGCTCAGTTTGTTGATGTGCTGGTAGAGCGCACCACGGATATCGGTGCCCATGCCCTGCGAGGTGAGCGCCGCCATCTTTTGGCAGACGAGCGTAAACGAGATGCCGATCACAGCCATGGCGGCGAGCACCACGCCGTAGTGGACAACGGCGTTCACATCGTGCGCGCCGATACCTTTATCGATCATCTGGGCAATCACCAGCGGCGTAAGCAGGTCAAAGATCACTTCAATCAACTTGCACGCAGGGCCAATCACCATATACCGGCGAAACTTACCACCAAAACGCCTGAGCAGCTCAATCATAAAAAGGCGCTCCCTATCATCATTCACACTCAATTCGAATCATGATAGTACGGTGAGCCCAAAAGAAGCGTAAACAACTCGTCATTTCTAATGGGATTCGGTTTCCAGAGAAGCGGAGGGGTGCGCATGCCCGGTCAGCGGCGCGCCAATCGCTTGGTATACTTACAGTAGTGCTACCAGCCGAGCCGCCGACCCTTGAAATGAGGTGCCGAGATGAACGACATTCTCGCAAGAAGAGCAAGACGAGCAACTGTGGGCATCGCCCTTTCCGCGGCACTTGTCGCGGGAATCGCCCCCCCCGTAACGGCGATCGCGGCAGAAACCAGTTCCCCCACCGGTGCAGTTGCCTTGCAGTCGGAAGATGCGGCCGCCGCAAAAGAAAAAGCGTATGCAGCCATGCAGGAAGCGCTCAAAAACCTCGAGGCCGCAAAAGACGCCGCAAGTCCTGAGAAACTTGCGGTAATTGATGATGACATTGCCGCTTTTCAAGAGATCTACGACATGGTGGTGACGGAAGCCGCCAAATGGAGGAAACCCCTTCCCGCCATGCAAGCGAACGTCGATGCAGCCCAAGCCAAATACGATGAGGCCCACAACCGGACAAGCGGCCTTCAGGCAGAATTAAATAAGGCAATCGACGACGGAGCTTCTAACGAAACTATTAAGCAGTTGCGAAGTGAGATCATGTCGGCAGAAAGGCGAGAAAAATCTTGTGAAGATGATCTTCACCACTGCCAACGCCGGCTCGAAAGCCAGGAAAGACAGGTTCAGCGTTTCGAAAGTGAGGCGGAGAAAGCCAAAGCCCACATCGATGAGGATGTAGCCAAGCGAGATGCGCTCCTCGACGATTTGGAAAAGGCGCAAGCGGCCTATGACGACGCCTGCAAGGCATACGAAGAGGCGAAAGCCGCGGCAGACAAGGTCACTTCGCCCGAGATAACGCAACCGACCGAGACGACGCCTCCCTCCAACTCGGCGCAACCCGCCGAACCGGCACCGCCCGCCAGCTCGCCCGCGACCGGCAAAGGCGCCACGCCGAGCTCCACCAAGCAAGCGAACGCGAGCAGCGGCAAGCCCGACAAGCTCGCAAACACGGGCGACACTGCACCGAGCGCAATCGCACTCGCAGCAGTCGCCGCCGCAGGCCTCGGAATAACCGCCACGGCTACACGCCGCATCAAGAACTCAAAATAGCTGCCAGCGGTTATTGTCTTCGCCAATCCACAAGCCCAGAGACAAAAAGAGGCCCGTTTCCCCAACCCAGAGAAACGGGCCTCTTTAACTGCAAGAATTCAAACAACAGCACCGCCGCCTCTTGAACCACGTAGCCACCGCGCTCCAGACAACGCCAGCGAGCAGCAAAAGGCACGGGATTAAATTATTCAGATAAACGTGACCCTTCAGGCGGTTTTGGTCGGCTACCCGCGAGTGCCGGCAGGGCGCTTGGTAGTCGAGCGATCCCGCAGGCGAAGCCGAGGACCAGCGAGACACCAAGCGCCCTGCCGGCACTCGCGGGTAGCCGCGGCACCAAAAAACGCCTGCGCACTCGATGGATTCGGATGCCCGACAGAGGCTCCTTATGGCTGCTTCCTTCCGGACCTGACCAGATTCGGAACATGTCGTCATCCGAACCCATCGAACGCGCTAGGCGCTCGGTATATCTTACCTGCTCCCGCCCGATGGGGCAAGATAGCTAATTTGGAACGGGGCTTTTTGACTACTCGGGCAATCAGATCGACAAGTAGCCAAAATAGCCCCGTTCCAAAAAGACTGGTCTGACGCTGCGCCACGAAAAGGGCCTATCTACTACGTTTTGGTCGCAGGGGTCAACCATAGCGTGCTTTTTCGAAAAGCGGCAAGCTCTCTACCTGCTGTTTTTATTTCCCAAATTCCGGGATGGTCGAGGGCACCCGGTTAAACGTAGTAGATGGTCGCCTTTCGTGGCAGGCGGTCCGGCTCGAGACCCAAGGCAGCCAACCTCGAATGACCATTCTCGAAGTTGCGGTGGAATACGGACTGAATTGGTCCCTTAAAGGCAAAAACACTCCGTATTTCACCGCAACTTATCGAGGGGATGGGTTTTAGATACGGCCAAGGTCATAGGATCGAGCGACCGCTTCGCCGGCGCAGACGAGGTTCGCCTCGGCCTCGCGCGGATCGAGCGCCGCCTCAAGGGACATAGGCTTGCGACAGATCGGCAGGACAAGGTCGACACCCTGCCCATATACCGCATCCAGGTTGACAGCGCGACCGCCCACGACGGCGACCACCGGCTTGCCATATCGCTTGGCGCGGCGAGCCACACCAACCGGCGCCTTTCCAGCGGCGGATTGCTCGTCCATATTGCCCTCGCCCGTTATGACCAGGTCGACATCGCGTACACGCTCGTCAAACCCCACGAGATCGAGCACTGTCTCCACGCCCGAACGCAACTCGGCACCGAGCGCCAGCAGCGCGGCGCCCAGGCCGCCGGCGGCACCGGCACCGGGCACGCCGAGCACCGAGCCGAACGTCCGTGCACCCTCGGGCACGCGCAGCAGCCCCTGGGCCCGAGCCTCGACAATTGCCGTATCGAGCAGACGACCGTAGCCGACCATCCAACTGTCGCACCTGCTCAGCGCCTCGGCGTCACCCGTCGGCAAGCCTTTCTGCCCACCAAACACCGCCAATGCGCCCCGACGCCCCACGAGCGGATTCTCGACATCCGAAAGCACAACGATACGAGCGTCATCCAAAGCATGAAGCGCTGGCGCCAAATCAACGCTCGCCACCTGCTCAAGGCCTGCAAGACCGGGAGCGATATCGCGGCCGTGCTCATCGACAAGGCGCGCGCCCAGCGCCTGCAGCATACCGGCGCCACCGTCGTTGGTGGCGCTGCCGCCCAAGCCAATATAGATAGTCTTTGCCCCGGCACGAACCGCACGGAGCATCAGCCCGCCCACGCCATAGGTTGTAGCAGCCAGCGCCGACGACTCCGTGCAAGGCGAGTACCCGATGCCCGCGGCTTCGGCCATCTCAATAACAGCCGACTCATGCTCGACATCAACCAGCATCCGGGCAGGCACACGCTCGCCCAAGGGACCTGCAACCTCGCAGGTCACAAGCTCGCCACCGCAGGCGGCAACGGCGTCGAGCGTTCCCTCGCCACCATCTGCCAGCGGCAACGTGGCCACTTGGGCATCGGGCCAAACGCGGCGCACGCCTTCGGCAACCGCCGCCTCCGCCTGCGCACTCGACACGCTGCCCTTAAAGGAATCGATCGCCAGCAGCACACGGCGGGGCCGGCGGCACACGGCACCAAAATCGACCGCTTCAACGGCGACATCTCCAGCACACGCGAGCGCCTCGGCATGAGCGGTATGTGCCTCAAGATCGGCCCCACAACCGCAGCCAGCACCATCGGTACCACGCAGCCCACTAAAATAGCCGCTCAACATCTCGCGACACTCATCCGCCAGCACGCCGGCATGTACGTTAAACCGATGGTTCAAGCGCGAATCGGCATTCAGGTCATACAGCGAACCCAGCGCGCCCGCCTTGGCATCAGCCGCGCCATACACGCAGCGCCCCACGCGCGCGTTGACCATAAGCCCCGCACACATGCAGCAGGGCTCGAGCGTTACATAGACCGTGCAATCGGAAAGGCGCCAGCGACCGAGCGACCGAGCGGCAGCACACAGGGCCGCGAACTCTGCATGCGCCGAAGGATCCTGGTCGAGCTCGCGGCGATTATGCGCCCGCGCGACAATCTCACCCGCGCGCACCACCACAGCGCCAATGGGCACTTCGCCCACCGCAGCGGCGGCGCGCGCCTCGGCCAGCGCCTCGCGCATGAACTTCTCGTCGATTTCGGTGATCGTCATCGTTCGCCTTCCCTGTTGCAAATTCAAAACGATGCTATCATTACGACTCACGGAGAGATGGCAGAGCGGTTGAATGCGGCGGTCTTGAAAACCGTTGAGCGCGAGAGCGTTCCGGGGGTTCGAATCCCCCTCTCTCCGCCACTTCTAGTGATGCACCGGCGTCATGGTTCGCTCGAACAGCGCATCGACCACGCCGGCCATCTCGGGTCGACGCTCGAGGTCGTGACCCGACTCCCACCATATCGTGAAAAGTCGAATAATACCGCCGGCGACAAACTCAGACGTCGTCTCGAGTGACACGGGGGCCAGGGCATCCTCGGCAAGCACGTTCATCACACGCTCGCGGATGGAACGGGCGATGCGGTCGCAAATAACGTTGGTCAGCATGCCCGACATGCTGCTTGCCAAAATGTTATCCATGAGCTGCTCGTGCGCCAGAATCAAATCCATGGCATCGTCCAAAATCGCGTGCCGAAGCGCGCGCACGTCCTCGGCAGACACTGCGCCGGCCTCATCGGGCTGTTTTTGCGGCAAGCCCGACATGAGCTCATCGATATAAAAGGCGAAGTAATCGTTTTTATCGCGAAAGTGCTTATAGAACGTCGTGCGGCGAATCATGGCACGGTCGCACGGCATAGCGACCGTCAAATCCTCAAACCGATGCTCTTCCAAAAGCTCGGTAAAGGCATCGAACAGGGCACGATAGGTTTTCTTGATGCGAAGGTCCATCCGTATCGCCATCCTCAAGGCGTAGACAGCATTCCTTAATCTGTCGCATATCTTACACCTGTACCACCCGTTCGTTATTGGCGTCCCCTCCCTGGTTGAAACATAACGCTTACCGGAAAGTTCGGCACCGTCAAAGGTTGCGGGTATACTAGATACGCTATACCAACAACGGCCGGCGCAAAACGCCGCTGCCATTCGAAACGGAGACATCATGGCTACCATCATCATCGGTATCGTTGTTGTCGTTGTGATTGTCTGCGCCATCGCCGGCATCTACAACAACATGGTCACCAAGCGCAATCGCATCGATAACGCCTGGCAGAACATCGACACGCAGCTGCAGCGCCGCAACGACCTGATCCCCAACCTGGTGGAGACCGTCAAGGGCTACGCAAAGCACGAGCAGGACACGCTCGCCGCCGTGGTCAACGCGCGCAACGCCGCCGTAAACGCCACCACCCCCGAGGCCAAGATGGAAGCCGACAACGTGCTGACCGGTGCGCTGCGCCAGCTCTTTGCCGTGGCCGAGGCATACCCCGACCTTAAGGCAAACACCAACTTTACGCAGCTCCAGGCATCGCTCGAGGATACCGAGAACAAGGTGAGCTACGCGCGCCAAAGCTACAACGACTGCGTGCTCAGCTACAACAACGCCATCCAGACGTTCCCGGCCGTTATCTTTGCCGGCATCTTCCAGTTTAAGGAGCGCCAGGGCTTCGAGGCCGCCGAGGCCGCCCGCCAGGCACCGACCGTCAAGTTCTAGCAGGTTGCCAGCGCATCCTTAATCCGCTATATGCATAAACCGCCCCGTCGAATGCATACTTCGACGGGGCGGTTTCCTTTGTCGCGAAGGTCCCCCTCAAGGCGCCGTGCATTTTTGGGAGTATTCAGCATGCCCGACAGCTTCGAGCGCCGCAGCAGGGGCGTTAGATAGCGAATACCCCTGCAGCTCGAGACCCAGCAGCCCATAACCCCGCCTATTATTCGCGAAAAGCATCGACGGGCACGGATTTTTGCCCGAACGTCGGTATGCAGGGGCCTTCGATTGCAGAATACTCGCAAAAATGCACGTCGCCACCACCCCCACATGGCGCGACGCAAAACAAAAGCGCGGCCTAAAAGGCCGCGCGCCATCTTTATTCAGATCTATATTGCCCGTAACGGCAGCGCCGAGGTAACGCAGGCCCGAGGGCGGCCTTTCTTTCCGGCGCACTCCGCAGGACGAAAGAACCTCCGCCGCACGAAGTGCGCAGCGGAGGTTCTTTCATGTCCGAGGACGCGCCGGAAAGGAAGGCCGCCCTCGGGCCGGACAGGTAAGTCAGCTTACGCGACAGTGTAAACCCAGTTGTGCTTATCCTCGACAGCACCGGACTGGATACCAGTCAGGGTCTCGCGGAGTTTCTTCATCACGGGGCCGATCTCGGTGTAGCCAGCCGGGAAGGTCACGGTCTCGTCGGCGCCGTAGACCTTGTTGTCGATCTCGCCCACCGGGGAGATGACGGCAGCGGTACCACACAGGCCGCACTCGACAAAGGTGCCGGCCTTGACCTCGGCCCACTCGACAGGACGCTGGTCAACGGTCATGCCCAGGTCCTGAGCAACCTGAACGAGCGAACGGCGGGTGATGGAGGGCAGGATGGAGTCGGTGTGCGACTGAGGAACGACGAGGGTGCCGTTCTCCTTCACGAACAGAACGTTCGCGCCACCGGTCTCCTCGACATAGGTGCGGGACTCGGAGTCGAGATACAGGTTCTCGGCATAACCCTCGCGATGGGCCTCCATCGTGGGCTTGAGGGACATGGCGTAGTTCAGGCCGGCCTTGATATTGCCGGTGCCGTGCGGTGCGGCGCGGTCGTACTCGGAAACGCGCAGCTTGACGGGCTTGAGGCCGCCCTTAAAGTACGGACCGACCGGGGTCACGAGAATGCGGAACGTGTACTCAGGAGCGGGAGCCACGCCGATCACGTCACCGGAGCCGATCATAAACGGACGCACGTACAGGGTCGCACCAGAACCGAAGGGCGGAACCCAAGCGGCGTTGGCAGAAACGACCTGCTTGACGGCCTCAACAAACTTATCCTTGGGGAACGGGGGCATCTCGAGGCGCTGGGCAGAGTTATACATGCGCTCGGCGTTCATGTCGGGACGGAAGCAGACGATGCTGCCGTCCTCGGCGGTGTAGGCCTTCAGGCCCTCAAAGACCTCCTGGCAATAATGGAAGATGCCGCCGCACTCGGAGACATGCAAGGTGTGGTCGGTGGTCAGGCCGCCCTCGTCCCACTCGCTGTCCTTCCAATGAGCCTCGTAGCTGTAATCGGTCTTCATGTAGCCAAAGCCGAGGCTACCCCAATCGATATCCTTCTTCTCGACAGTCATATGTCGCTCCTTACATACACAGTTGCATACTCGCGAACTCGCACGCAAGGACCGAGGCCGACCGCGTCGCAACGTCGCACGCCCGGAGCGTAGAGCCGGACGGGACACGCGAACGGCATCAAAGCCGATGGCACGTCGATTCGCATGCACGAGATTGTACTCCGCACGCGCGTCGGATAAAACGTTTTTCTTTAACTAACTAAAGTATTTTCATTTGACCGAAACTAAAGAGGCCCGCCACCGTAAACGGTGACGGGCCTCAACGACACGATTTGTGCGCCGGCTCGAGCTATGCGTTCTTTTTGCCCAGCTTAGCCTTAACCAAGCCGACCACGGTCGGGATGATCGACACGGCGACAATGCCGATAATCAGCAGCTCAAAGTGCTCCTGCACAAAGGGAATGCCGCCAAAGAAGTAGCCCAGCAGCGTAAAGACCGTCGACCAGGTAATGCCGCCCAGCACGTTAAAGACAACGAAGTTGCGCCAATGCATGCCGCCCATGCCGGCGATAAAAGGCACAAAGGTGCGGATGAACGGGAAGAAGCGGCCGAGGAAGATGGCCAGATGGCCCCACTTATCCAGGAAATCCTCGGACTTTTTGATGCGCTCGGGCGTCATGGCCTTTACCTTGCCCGAGGCGATGATCTTGCGGCCAAAGAAGTGGCCGATCATAAAGTTGCACTGATCGCCCAGGATGGCTGCGGCCCATGCGGTGGCCAGAAGCGCCACGATGTTAAAGCCGCCGTTGTGGGCAAAGAAGCCCGAGGCAAACAGCAGCGAGTCGCCGGGAAGGAACGGGAAGAACACCACGCCTGTCTCAATGAAGATGATCAGGAACACGCAGCCGTAGGCCATAAGCGGGCCGGCGGCGATCCAGCTGGCGATCGCAGCGCGCGGATCCTTAAGCAGCTCGGCAATGAAATTGATGAAACCCATGAAGTAAAACCTCTCAGTTGTGGGCGCGGATACGTCCAAGTTGACCAGTATACGGTTGCGGCGCGAGCACGGGCCAAACCCCTCAAAAGTCTTACTTCATTACCAGCAAGTTTGCATAACTGACACCTGTCGCGCAAAGCCGCCAAGATTGTTCTTCCTAATCCCTAGCGAATCGCTATACTTTATTGAATCGCATTGCCATGGCGCTAAGGGAGGGCGGCCGGTGAGCTTTATCAATACCATTCGCGAGGACATCAAGACCGTCCAGGCGCAGGACCCCGCCGCACAAAGCGGTCTGGTCATCTTCCTTTCCTATCCTGGCCTGCACGCCAAGTGGAACCACGTGCCCGAGCACTGGCTCTGGGAGCACGGTCATCGCTCGCTCGCCCGTGTGCTCTCGCAAATCACCCGCCACATCACCGGCGTCGAGATTCATCCCGCCGCACAAATCGGCAAGCATTTCTTTATCGACCACGCCATGGGCGTCGTCATCGGCGAAACCACCGTCGTGGGCGACAACTGCGTGCTCTACCAGGGCGTTACGCTCGGCGGCACCGGCAACGAGACCGGCAAGCGCCACCCCACCCTGGGCAACAACGTCACCGTGGGCACGGGCGCCAAGGTGCTCGGCAACATTCGCATCGGCAACAACGTCAAGATCGGCGGCAACTCGGTCGTCGTCAAGGACGTGCCCGACAACTGCACCGTCGTGGGTGTGCCTGGGCGCATCATCAAGCGCAACGGCTGCCGCGTGTTCGAGGAGAGCTTCGACGCCAAGCAGCATCGCGAGTACATGCCCGATGACGCCGCCGAGCAGAGCGCCCTCAACCGCCAGGGCATCACCGAGAATGCCCGCCGCGTCAAGGAACTCGAGCGAGAGGTGGCCGAGCTCAAGGCCCTCGTCGCCAAGCTCGTGGACGAGCACTAGGAACGCGAGCGGCACAAAACAACATCGGCACCGACGCAAAAGGCACGCCAGGGAATCAATCCCCGGCGCGCCTTGTTTCCAATGTGACATGCGGGACTGTCCCTTTGTCACATTATGCGAACTGACTCAGATAGAGGTCGGCGTAAGCACCCTCGGCAGCCAGCAGTTCCTTATGCGTGCCTTGCTCGATAATGTTGCCGTGATCCATGACCAGAATCAGGTCGGCATCCACGATCGTCGACAGGCGATGTGCGATCACAAAGCTCGTGCGCCCATGCATGAGCGCGTCCATGGCACGGCCGATGGCAAGCTCGGTACGCGTGTCCACGCTCGACGTCGCCTCATCCAGAATGAGAATCGCCGGGTTGTTGAGCAGCACGCGCGCAATGGTCAGCAGCTGACGCTGGCCCTGGCTGATGCTTTCGGCATCATTGGCCACGCGCGTGTCGTAGCCCTGCGGCATGGTGCGCACAAAGAAGTCGACCTGCGCGGCGCGGGCGGCAGCCACGATCTCGTCGCGCGTTGCCTCGGGGCAGCCGTAGGCGATGTTTTCGGCAATCGTGCCGTCGAACAGCCAGGCGTCCTGCAGCACCATGCCAAACTGCTGACGTAGCTCACCGCGGTTCATGAGGCGCGTATCCACACCGTCGAGCGTTATGCGGCCGCCGTCAATCTCGTAGAAGCGCATGAGCAGGTTGATGAGCGTGGTCTTACCCGCACCCGTGGTTCCCACCACCGCAATCTTCTGACCCGGTTCGGCGGTAAACGACACGTCGCGCATGAGCGGCTTTTCGGGCGTGTAGCCAAAGCGCACATGCTCAAAAGCGACGCGGCCCTCCACGCGACCCGGCAGATTGGCAGCCTCGCTCGGCTGCGGATCGGCTTCCATCTCGGGCTCATCGAGCAGGTCGAACACGCGCTCCGCACTCGCCAGCGCGCTCTGCAGCGAGTTGAAAGTGAATGACAGCTGCGTCATGGGCTCGGATGCCTCGTAGATAAACTGGAAGAACGCCTGGAACACGCCGACGGTCATGTGACCGGCGACCAGCATGCTGCAGCCCACCAGCGCAATCACGATCTGCGCCAGGCGGCCGATAAAGCGCACCGCGGGGCCGACGGCGTTGATCATAAAGTCGGCCTTGGTGCTCACGCGCGCCAGCTCCTTCGAAGCCTCGTGCACCTCGGCAGAACTCTGGCGCTCACGGTTGAACGCACGAATCACCAGACGGCCCGAGTAGCCTTCCTCGACCGCGCTCGTAATCTTGGACACCCACTCCTGGCGCTCGCCCGTCACATCGTGCGTGCGGCGCGAAACGACCTTCGTCACCAGCAGCGAAAGCGCCGTAAAGAACAAAAAGACAAGCGTGAGCGGCACGCTAAACACGAACATCACGCTCACGGCGCCCACCACGGTACCGATCGACACCAGAAGCTGCAGCAAGCCGCGCTGCATGCTCTCAGACATCTTGTCTAAGTCGTTGGTCGCACGGCTAACGACCTCGCCGGGACGATGCGCATCAAAGAAGGCAAGCGGCAGACGGTTGAGCTTTTGAGCGATGCGGTTACGCAGGTGCAGGTTAAGGCGTTCGGCCACGCTCGACATCAAAAAGCTCTGGAGCGCGTAGAACGAGGCAGCGGCCGTCCAGATCATAAAGTAGATGAAGATGGTCCTGCCGCAGTTCTCCCAGGTGATGTTGAAGGTGGTGTCGTTGGCAAACGCCACCTGAATGTGGCCCCACAGCTCATCGATCACGCGGGCGCTATATGCCGGCGCAGCGGTGTTAAAGATGGCATAGAACACGATGCTCGCGAACACGATATAGAAGCGCCAATGGTCACCGGCAGCCTCGCTCCACAGGCGGCGCACCGTCGCCCAGGTGTCGCGGGGTTTCTCGTCCTCGTCCTCGTCGTCCACATCGCGCATGCGCTCTGCCTCAGCGCGGGCGCGCTCGTCCTCGGCGCGTTCGTTTTCCTCGTAGAGCGCTTGGCGGCGAGCCTCGCGCTCGGCTGCAGCCTTGGCGGCCTCGTCCAGCTCGGGTGCTACGGCAGCCGTTTCCTCAACCAGTCCCGCGGCAACGGCGTCATCAACGCTGGCCTGCTTCCTGAGCTCCTCGGTCATGCTACTCACCTCCCTTCATCTGCGATTCCGCGATGGCGCGGTACACCTCGCAGGTTTCCATAAGCTCGCCATGCGTGCCCAAGCCCACAACCTCGCCGTCCTTGAGCACGACGATCTGGTCGGCGTGCAAGATCGTCGAGATGCGCTGGGCGATGATGAGCACCGCGGCATCGCGCGTCTCGTCCTGCAGCGCATGGCGCAGTGCCGCATCGGTCTTAAAGTCCAGGGCCGAAAAACTGTCATCGAAGATATACAGATCGGCATGCTTCATGAGCGCACGGGCGATTGCCAAACGCTGGCGCTGACCGCCCGAAAAGTTCGTGCCGCCCTGGGATACCGGCGTATCGAGCCCCTGCGGCTGATCGAGCACAAAGGTGCTCTGGGCAACCTGGAGCGCATGAAGCATGTCGGCCTCAGTTGCGTCTTCATTGCCAAAGCGCAGATTGCTTGCCACGGTGCCCGAGAACAGCCATGCCTTTTGCGGCACATAGGCAATGCGCCCGCGTATCTCGCCTTGCGAAAGCTCGCGCAGGTCGACGCCGTCTAGGCGAATGGCGCCCTTGGTGGCATCGTGGAAGCGCAGCAGGAGCTTGGCCACCGTCGATTTGCCCGAGCCCGTCGAGCCGACGATCGCGGTCGTCTGACCGCGGCGACAGGTAAAGCTCAGATTGCACAGCGTGTCCTCGTCGGCGTCGTCAAAACGAAACGACATATGATCGAACACGGCGACCGCGTCGGCTCCGTCTGCGGACTCAGGCGCCCCGTCGCCCAGCGTAGCCTTGCCGTCCACGATGCTCGGCTCGATTTCGAGCACCTGCTGCGCACGGTTGAGGCACGCCGCGGCGCGCGGAAGCGTCAGAATCACCATCTGCGCCATCATCACAAAGAAAAGAATCAGGATCGCGTATTCCAACACGGCCGAAATGCTGCCGATTTGCATGGCGTGGACGCCCACGCGGTTGCCGCCCACCCACAGCACCGCCACCTCGGCGATGTTCATCAAAAAGAAGCTGGAGCTGTCGAGGCCCACAAACAGGTGGTTGACCTTGATGGCGTTGGCCGCGTAATCGCTAAACACCTCGTCCAGGCGCTGCTCCTCGTGGCGCTCCTTGTTAAATGCGCGGATGACGCGCACGCCCACGATGTTCTCGCGCAGCACCACGTTCATGCGGTCGATAAAGCTCTGCAGGCGCATAAAAATCGGCGCGGCGTTAGCCACCGTAAAGACCGCCGCCACCAGCACGATCGCAACCACCACGCCCAGCAGCGTGCCCATGGCGGGATCGATGAACCAAGCAAAAATGATGCCTGCCACGGCCAAGAATGGCACCGGCAACACCAGCTGAATCGTCTGAAGGACAGCTTGCTGAATCACGTTGATGTCGTTGAGCGAGCGTGTGATCATCGAACCCGTGCCAAAGCGCTCAAAGTCGCTGGCGGACAGCTCGAGCGACTTGTCGTACACGGCATTGCGGATATCGCAGGCCACGTTGGCGGCCAGGCGCGCCGAAAGATAGCAGCCCAGCACCGTGCCGCCGCTGGCCATGCCGGTCGCGATAAGCATGTACAGGCCGTTACGTAAAATATAGTCGACATCGCCCGTGGTAATACCGGTGTTGACCATGTTCGCCAGCATCGTGGGAACCAACAGCGTACCGACGTTATCTATCAGCACCGCAAACAGCGTCACCGCAATCAGACCGCGGTACGGCCTCATAAACCTCATTAAGAGTCGCATGTGTCCCCCTCGCCCTTATCGTCAGCCTCGTTCTCGGCGGCCACTTGCCGTTTAAATGCCTCGCACTCTTCGTTCAGAACATGGGAGAATTTACCGACCAGGCGCATGATCTCGCGCTGTTCCCACGGCTCGAGCGCTTCGAATGCCTGTTGCTCGGCTTTTTGCGCCGGTAACGCGTAGCGCTTGGCAAACCGCACGCCTTCTTCGGTCAATCGCACAACCTTGTTCTTACGACTGCCCTCGGCAAACTCCAACGTCGCAAGCCCTCGCGCCCTAAGCGTCTTGATCGCCGAATTGATGGTCTGTTTGCTGTAGAACCATTCACTCGTCAGCCGACTCACGGCAACGCTTCCGCCCGCTGCACTCGTGTCGACGAGCATCCAGTAGGCGCAGTCCGAAAGACCGCAGGTACGCGCGAACTCCGAATAGATACGGTCAAGCCCGTTAAGCATCCGGTCGAAATCGGCCAGGCTAACTGCACTATTCATCTCTCCCACCATTCGATAGTCCGAGTTTTGACCAATTTATATCTCTACATTAGTCCGAGTTTTGACTATCGTCAATACGCTCGTTGTTTATGGTCGGCTCTACATAAGCATATCGACAAAAAAGACCGCCGGCGCGGGGGCGGCGCCGGCGGTCACGCGAGAATAGCGATGTATTTGCCCGTTAGGCAGCGACGGCCTCGTAGACCGTTGCGCCCGCAAAGCTGTCGTGCAGGCTCTTGCCGCAGATCCAAGGTAGCTCGACGACCTCGCAGACCGTGTTGACCAGCTCGGAGCAATCAGTAAAGTGGCCCTTATCGTTGAGGGTCTCGCAATCCTGAACACGCCAATAGCCATCGGTGTGCGTGATGTAGTACTCGTGATCGTTGATCGACACGAAAGCGCGCGTCTTGGAACGCAGCAGCTTCAGAAATCCTTCGAAGTCAGTCTCGACGACATCTCCAGCCTGGAACATGATAGTTACCTCCTGGCCCAGCGCCACCACAGCGCATTGATTAACGTTGGTACCCCTTTAGTAAAACCTTTATCAATTGATATGCGCCCCTGTTTTAGGCAAGTGGTAAAAAACCGCAGGGTAGACGGGATAAAACGTTTAACCATCTCATCAGTTTCTCACATTCTTGCCGCAGTTTTATGCAAGCCGACTTTTCCGATTGGTGGCTATTGCTGTTTGGGCCCTCTGCGCGATTACGGCTACGGCACGACGGGTAAGAACGGAGCATCTGCAACGTCATCGCTAGGAGAACCCATGGAGACCATCGAAGCGCTCATCCATCGCCGTAGCTGCCGCAACTACAGCGATCGCCCCGTCGAGGCAGAAAAGCTCGCACGCATTATCGAGGCAGGCCAGTACGCGCCGAGCGGCATGGGGCGTCAGCCGGTCACGTTCGTCGCCGTCACCGACCCCGCGACCGTCGAGCGTCTCTCGCAACTCAATGCGCAAGTCATGGGCAGCAACGGCGATCCCTTCTACGGTGCCAAAACCGTTGTGGTGGTACTGGTCGACCGCAGCGTGCCCACGCATCTGGAAGACGGTTCGCTTGCCATGGGCAACCTGCTCAATGCTGCCTATGCGCTGGGTGTTGATTCGTGCTGGATTCATCGCGCCCACGAGGTTTTCGATTCGCCCGAGGGCCTGGAGCTGCTGGCCAGCTGGGGCCTGCCCGCCGACGGAAGCCTGCGCGGTGTTGGCAACTGCATTCTGGGCTACGCCGAGGACGCACTCCCCAAGGCCAAGCCTCGCCGCGACAACGTGGTGTATGTTCCGCCGTTCTAACGAACGGCGGACCCGTTGACGCTGCGCGAGCCGCATTAACGCCAATCTGACGTTCAATTTCGAGGGCGCGACCAAAAGGTCAGCGCCCTCTCATTTCACGTCACCTTGGCGCAAATGCGGCCCGCTCGCTGTTGGTGCCTGACATCGAGTGAGCCACTGTCTTGGGCAGCTAAAAGGCCCCGTCCCATATTTGCTGCCCCACTCGCAACTTATCTTGCCGATGGAGTTGTCGTCGTTTCGTTCGTGTGAGTCGTTTTGGCGCCGTCGCCTTGTTCGTCCTCGTCCTTTTGAGCATCGGCAATGGTGGCAGCAGCTGCGACCATACCGCGCTGGGGCGCCACACCCGTCTGGTCTTGTGCGCCTTCAACAAGCTCCGTGCCAGCATGCGCAAGTTCAGGCGATTTGAAAATCGCGCCCAGACTCGCGCCGTCGCCGGCATATCCGAGCGCCGCGAGCGCGATGACGATTATCGCGGCAACGACCACGATCGGCACGTAACGATGCCAGCCTGCAGGATTGAGGCCGCTACGGCGGGCAGCACCGCGGCTGATGTAGCCAAGCGTTCCATCGTGCTTGAGCTTTGAGCCCACCACGCGCCTTCGTCCCCACAACGAGGACTCGGCCTGCATGGCCAAGCGAGCGCTTGCCGAAGGATAGCCATATTTTGTGCGCTTGAACGAGCCGTCGAACCCCGAGGCGCTTTTGCCCCACGTCCGCGAAGTCGTACGCCGGCCGACCGGCGCCGCACTTCGCTTTGTTCGGTTCGTTTTTGAAGTCTCCGCCATACTCCCCCGCACGCCGTAACACAATCGAAACAATGCTTCTTTGGACTGTATCACACGCGCCGCACGCGGTCACGGCGCCTCGCTCAGCGGTCGTTGTCCTTCAGCAGGCGCCATAAAGTCGTGCGGCTTATACCGAGCACCTCTGCCGCACGTGTCCTGTTGCCGTGAAGGTGCTGCAGGACCAACCGTGCGACATCGCGCTCGGTATCGGCCAGGGGACGCAAGATGTACAAATCGCTTTCGAGCGCCGGGGCGCCAAAGGTCGCGGTCTTGATAACGTCCTCCTGGGCAAGCACCTCTTTCGCCACGGCACGCTCCACCGTACCCGCCCCCACTAATATATAGAGTCGTTCAGAGACTTCACGCAGCTGCAGGTAATTGCGGGGCCAACGGTACGCATCGAGCGTCTCTGCCGCGGCGGCGGACAACATGGGGGCACCCGTCTTAAACATATCTGCCAGATACCCCAGATAGCGCGCAACCTTTTCCGACGCGCCGCCCTGCTCGGCAATCGCCGGCGCCACACTCACTGCACAGGCCAGACGCTCGGTTACAAAAGCAGCCTGATCGCTTTCGCCGCCGCCCGGCATATCGTTTGCCGTCAACACCACATGGCAACGAGTTGCGAGCACCGTGTCGATCATTGCGGACACGAGCTCGCGCAGACGTTGGGGGCCAACAGCATGCCAGCCGCCCATGCAAAGTGTCAGCCCCGTTTGGAATAGCGGCGATTCGGAACTTTTGAGCAGATGGCGCCAGCCGCGATCCGTAAGCTCATCGAGCGCAACGGACACAAAGGGCTGATCGGCATAGGGTCCATCCAGGTACAGGCGTTTTGCAATCTGATCCTGCCCCGCGCCCAGCTCGCCCTCGAGCATAAGGGGCACCCCACGCGCATAGCTCCCACGTACGGGGGCAGCGACCGCCGCCGCATCTTCGACGATGCCGTACGTGCTCGACGCGTAGCGAGCCTCGACTTCGTCGGCATTGAGCCACTCGATGCCCGCATGCGTCGCAGCGGCGCGCACCTCATGCGCCACGACCACCCAAAGCGCTCCGCGCTCCTTGGCCGTCGGGCGCACCGTCAAGCTCAACCGCACGCCCTCGTGGCCCATCACCAGGCGCGCCCCATCGCCCACGCGAGCGAGACGCTCGGAAACAAAAGCGGCGATATCCTGCTCGAGTGCCGCGTCACTCATAGTCGAGATCACAACGCCACCGCGCTCGTCGACTGCCAGCGCCGATACTCCGGCTGCGGACAATGCCTCAATCAGAATCTGCAGCTTGGCATCGCTATCCATGATTTGCCCCTGTCCGCGGCGACGTGCAACCGCCGACGGTCGCACGACCGAATGTTTCAAAATTGAACGATATTACTCACCAAACACTATAGGGCAAAAGTCGCCGTCCTGCGAGTATATGAATTGCCCCGCATCGCCATCCTGGCGGGGCGATAAGAGCTCTTCGGGACCTATCAACCTGCGGACAAGCCATACCCGCAAGAGCTCCTATCGCTCCACCGCAGGTATGCGCTCGCCAGCACGCAACACGCAAATCAGCTACTTCTCTACCAGATTCCCAGCACGTGCTGCATTCCCAAACTCATGCATGCAATGCCAATCCAGCAGCAAAAGCCCAACGCGATGGGTTTGCCGCCCTTTTTGACCAGCTCGACGATATCGGTATTAAAGCCAATAGCCGCCATGGCCATCACGATAAAGAACTTCGACAGCTCCTTGATGGGCGCCGTAATGGACGCAGGAAGCTGAAGCACCGTGGTGATCACGCTCGCCAGCACAAAGAACAACACAAACATGGGAAACGCACGTTTAAGCGAGAACGTGCTTTTGGCGTCGCCGCCGGCCTTGCGCGCCAGATGCATCTGCCAGCATGCGAGAGCCAATGTAATGGGAATAATGGCCAGCGTCCTGGTGAGCTTAACCACTGTGGCGCTTTCGAGCACATTGGCGCCGGGATGCATGCTATCCCAGGCGCTCGCCGCAGCCGTTACCGACGAGGTGTCGTTGATGGCGGTGCCGGCAAACAGGCCAAAGCCCTCGTTGGTCAGCCCGAGCATGCCGCCGAGCGTCGGAAACACGAGCGCCGCGATAACGTTAAACAGGAAGATGACCGAAATGGCTTGGGCAATCTCGCGATCGTCGGCATCGATGACGGGCGCGGTCGCAGCGATGGCCGAACCGCCGCAAATCGACGAGCCCACACCCACAAGCGTCGCAATCTTGCCCGGCACGTTCATAACGCGGCAGAGCACGACGGCGATGACAAGCGAGGTCGAGATCGTCGCCACGATAATCGGCAGCGACTGGGCGCCCTTGGACAGAATCTGGGAGAGGTTCATGCCAAAGCCAAGCAGGATAACCGCGTACTGCAAGACTTTTTTAGACGTATAGGTGACACCGGCGGCGAGCTGTTCGCGACGATTCTTGGGAAAGACGAGCGCCAGGACCATGCCAAAGAGAATGGCAAATACCGGACCGCCGACCACCTCAATTTGTTTGCCGAGCAACGTCGCGGGAATGGCGATGATCAGGCAGAACAAGACGCCTTTCCAGCGCTCGCGTACGATATTTGCCAGTTGCATATGAGATTCCTTCTTTCTATTTCACGTTTGCGACGGCTTATGATACGGCAATGTTGAGCACAGCCCTGCGCAAATACAGACTAAGATGCCGCAATAGTTCTCGGGCAACAGCCGAATTACCCACCGCGGAGAGCTGGTTCGCGGCATAATAAACAACTGACATATGAGTTTGATAGAACAGTTGCGAGGCACTATGGAAGAATCGATGCACGTCGGCGAGCAGGAAACGAGCCTACAGGACCAGTCCTACCACACCATTCGACGCAAAATCGTCTACCTGGACTACAAGCCGGGCGAAAAGCTAGGCGTCAAGCAGCTTTGCGACGACCTGGATATGGGGCGCACCCCTGTGCGCGAGGCACTGGTGCGTCTGGCGCAAGAGAGCCTGGTGCGCACCGTGCCCCAAAGCGGCACCTATGTCTCGCCCATCAACCTCACCTTTGCCGAGAGCGCCTGCTACATTCGCGAACACCTGGAAAAACAGGTGATTGTGGAGTGCTGCGCCCGTGCCACCTCGGCAGGCATCGAGCAGCTCGACCGAGCCATCGCACTGCAGGAAAAGGCCATGGCCGAAGAGGATCGCATCGGATTCTTTTTAAGCGACAACCTCATGCACCGCATGATCTTTAGCATCGCGTGCCGCAGCACCGTGTGGTCGTGGCTCGAGGCGACCAATGCCGACCTGGAGCGCTTCCGCTGGCTGCGCGCCGCCACGCAGAGGCTCGACAATCAGGAGATTGTTAACGAGCACAAGCAAATCCGCCGCGCCATCGCCGGCCGCGACCCCATCGAGGCGAGCTTTTTGGTCAGCAAGCACCTGCATATGATGTTCCGCAACCAGACCGAGGTCCTGGACCAATATCCCAAGTATTTCGAGACCAGCAAGCTCCGCTAACCTGCCAAAAAGGGACAGGTTTATTTTGGCAGGTTTTATCTGGGCAAATGCAACAAGGCCCGGCTCCGCCACAACGGAGCCGGGCCTTGGTCGCCAGAACGGCGGAACAACAACTACTCCACGGTCACGCTCTTGGCCAGGTTGCGAGGCTGGTCAACGTCGCAACCGCGCAGGATGGCCACCTCGCGGGCGAGCAGCTGCAGCGGAACGCTCGCCGTGATGGGGCTGAACACGTCACGGACGGACGGCACGCGAATGATGCAGTCGGCAATCTTGTTGATTTCCTCGTCGCCCTCGGTAGCAACGACGATGACCTTGGCGCCGCGAGCCTTGCACTCCATGAGGTTCGACACCGTCTTATCGTATGTTGCGCTCTTGGTTGCCACCGCGATGACAGGGAAACCCGGATCGATCAGCGCGATGGGGCCGTGCTTCATCTCGCCGGCGGCATATGCCTCGGCATGCAGGTAGCTGACCTCCTTGAGCTTAAGCGCGCCCTCATAAGAAATGGCGGCGCCCATGCCGCGACCCACAAACAGCGCGGACTGCGCGTCCTTGCACACAAGCGCGGCCTCGTGCACGGCCTCGGTCTGCGTATCCAGGATCCACTGGATCTGCTCGGCCGTATCGGAAAGCTCGCGGAACAGCATGCGCGTCTGCTTGGTGGTCAAGCGGTACTTGACCTGCGCCAGCAGCAAGGCCAAAAGCGTGAGGCTCACGACCTGACCGATGAAGCTCTTAGTCGAGGCGACTGCAATCTCCTTGTTGGCCTTGGTGTAGATGACGCCGTCGCTTTCGCGCGCCACCGGGCTGCCCACCACGTTGGTGATGCCAAAGACCTTGGCGCCCTTGATGCGCGCATCGCGAATGGCGGCAAGGGTGTCGGCCGTCTCGCCCGATTGGGACACGGCCACGACGAGCGTCGTCGGCGTGATGATGGGGTTGCGGTAGCGGAACTCGCTAGCCGCCTCAACCTCGGTAGGAATACGAGCCCAGCCCTCAATAAGGTTCTTGGCGATGAGTCCGGCGTGGTAGCTGGTGCCGCAGGCAATCACATATACGCGGTCGATATCGTTGAGTTCCTCGAGCGAAAGGCCCAACTCGTCGATATCGAGCTCACCGGCAGGGGTCATGCGGCCCACCAGCGTGTCGCGCACCACGCGCGGCTGCTCGTGGATCTCCTTGAGCATAAAGTCGGGATAACCGCCCTTTTCGGCCATGTCCAGGTCCCAGTCGATATGGGTGATCTTGGGCTCAATCACATTGCCGGCCTCGTCGGTATACTCGACGCCTGCGGGCGTGAGCTTGGCAAACTGACCATCTTCGAGCACCACGACATCGCGGGTGGCATCGATAAGCGCGATCACGTCGGAGGCAACGTAGGAGCCGGTCTCGCCCACGCCGACCACAATCGGGGAGTCCTTGCGGGCAACGGCGATCACGCCAGGTTCGTCGGCGCACACGGCGGCCAGGCCATAGGCGCCCACCACGTGGGTGCAGGCCTCGCGCACGGAAGCCATCAGGTCGCGCGTCTCGGCATAGGCCTCTTCGATCAAGTGCGCGAAAACTTCGGTATCGGTCTCGCTCTTAAAGTGATGGCCGCGGCCCTCCAGCTCTTCGCGCAGCTCGGCGAAGTTCTCGATGATGCCGTTGTGGACGATGGCGATGCGACCATCGCAGCTGGTGTGGGGATGGGCGTTGACAACGGAAGGCTTGCCGTGAGTGGCCCAGCGGGTATGGCCGATACCGCAGGTAGCGTCGCTGTCGATATTGGAAAGCTCGCTCTCCAGGCCCGCAACCTTACCCACGCGGCGGATGACGTCGAGGTGAGCCGCGGCGCCCTCGCCCACCTCGAGCGCGACGCCCGAGGAGTCATAACCGCGATATTCCATACGCTTAAGGCCCGTGACCAGAATGTTCTTTGCAATATCAGAGCCGGTGTAGCCGACAATTCCGCACATAGGATAAATCCCTTCGCTCGCGTGACTGCAAAACGCCCACGCACGACGGGCGCTGAGACGTATAACGTCCGAGTATTGTACTCACACAAACGCAAGCTGATATACCAGAAGTGGTATCTTAAACTGGATACCACTCGATGCACACACCCTACCACCACAACGGTAACAGGCACCTTTGCTGTGGTTGGCACTCCCCTAGGGACGCAGGCGGCGTTCGAGCCGATTGCCCAGGGCCGTGAGTGCCATAACAATGACGTAGTAGACCACGGCCACCACTAAAAACGGTTCAAAGGCTCGATAGGTGAGCGCCTGCACGCTCTGGGCGGCGCGCATCATATCCATCAGGCCGATGGTTGCCACCAGCGAGGAGCTCTTGAGGACCGTGATCACTTCGTTGACCAGAGCAGGGGCAATCGAGCGCATCGCCTGCGGAACGATGATCTTGCGCATCATGGGAACATAGCGAAGCCCGATGGCCCGAGCGGCATCGTACTGCCCCCGGTCAACGCCCTCGATACCACCGCGCACCGTCTCGGACACCGTCGCTGAGCCGTTGAGCCCCAGCGTAATGGCACCGGCGGCAAACATCGAAATTTTGAAGCCCGTGAGCTGCGGCGTCGCAAAGTACGCCAAAAAAAGCAACACGATGAGCGGCACGCCGCGAAAGATAGAGGTGTAGAAGTTGAGCACCGCACGCAATGGGCGACAGGGCAAAACCTTGAGCACGGCAATGAGAAAGCCCAGGACGAGTGCTAGGGCCAGCGCGGCGGCCGTCACCTGACAGGTCACGACCAGGCCGCTCATAAACATCGGTATATATGGTTCTAGCAGTTCAAACTTCATCAGCATGCCCTTGGCGCGCGCCTCACCGGCTCGCTATTTTCCGGCAACCGTCGACGTACCGGAAGCGGAATAGTCGCCGTTCCACATGAAGTCGGCGCCCACATACTGCTTGATGCAGTCATCGATGGTGCCGTCCTCGAGCATCTCGCCGATGCATTCGTCAAGCGCCGCGACAAATCCGGCACCCTTCTTGGCCATCAGGCGGTACACGCCCACGTGATCGCTCGTCTCGGAGCGATCGAGCAGGCCCAGCACCAGGCCCTCATTCGCATCGCGCATGGACTGGCCCTCGGCGCCGTCACACAGGTAGGCATCGATGCGCCCGGCGAGCACCTCTTGCAGGCACTGGTCGCCACCGTCGTACGTGTGAATATCAGCATCGGGCATGACCTTGGCGATGAACTTGTTCTGCACGGTACCGGTGGTGCAGGCGATAGACTTGCCGACGAGGTCCTCAACGCGCTTGACGGGATCGCCGCCGAGCGTGAGAACGCCCACAAGCGGCTGATAGTAGCCGCGCGTGAAGTCGTAGGTCTGCTCGCGCTCTTCGTTGGAGCTCATCGCCATGGTAAAGGCCTTGTCATCGCTCTGCACCGATGCAAGCGTGGCGGCAAAGTCCTGCGGCTCAAAGTCGTAAGAAAAGCCCAGGCGCGAGGCCATCTCGTCAGCGATAGCGATGTCCAGGCCGACAACCTTCTGCTTGCCGTCCGACTGCGTCTCCAGATAGCGATAGGGCGCAAAGGCATCGTCGCCCACAAAGGTGAGCTTGGCGCCCTTGATATCGTCGCCCGCAACCGCGGCAGAACCGGCGGCAGAGCCCTTGTCAGCGCCACTGCCAGCGCAACCGCTCGCCGCAACCATTGCAGCACCGGCGATCAAACCCAGGAAATCACGACGAGAAACAGCGCGAGTCATACCAAAGCCTTTCAATCTACGATCAAAACGGCTTCTATTGTAGACACTCCACTGTTTAACGCGCAGCCCAGCCGCGCCAAAACCACCACAAAGGGGGACAGGCACCTTTGTGTGGTCTGGACTCCGGTGTTTGCCCAGATAAAACCTGCCAAAATAAACCTGCCCCTAATTGGTGGGTTTTGACACCCTGGGAACGGGCGATGCTACAATCTGACTCGTACTTGAAACGCATCAAAGGGGCCGCTATGGCAAAGGTAAAAATCAGCGACGTCGCGCGCGAGGCAGGAGTCTCGCTGGGCACGGTATCCAACGCGCTCAACCACCCCGAAAAGCTGCGCCCCGAGACCCTCAAGCTCATCAACGAGACCATCAATCGCCTTGGCTACCTGCCCAACCAAAGCGCTCGTCAGCTCGCGGGCGGCGCCACCAAGTCCTTTGGCCTGGTCCTCCCCCGTCTCGACCATGGCTTCTCGCTCCAAATTGCCAGCGGCGCCCATAACGAGGCCCGCAAGCACGGCTATGACCTGCTCATCGCCAACGCCGATAACGACGACATCCTCGAGGACCACTACCTGCGCTATTTTATGGGCACGCAGATGTCCGGCGTCATGGTCCAGCCCATGGCGTCCCCCGACTGGCACCCCGCCATGACCAAGATGCCCGTGCCGATCGTCCATCTGGACATCCACTGTTCCGAGCCAGGTTACTACGTGGCCGCCGACAACGAGGCACAGGGACGCATTATCGCCGAGCTTGCCATCGCCCGCGGCGCACACCATATCACCGTTGTGGGCAGAGCGGCATTTATGCAGCTCACCCTGCGCGTGCTTGGCATTCACAAGGCCCTCGCCCTGCATCCCGATATCAAAATTGAGGTCATTGACGCCGGAGAATGGAATACCGCTGCCGATGGTTACAGCATCGGCGCTCAGATTGCCGAGCGCTCTACCGGCGAGCGTCCCGATTTTGTCATCGGCCTTACCGATGTATTGGCCTCGGGCGTTATCTCGGCGTTGACCGACAAAGGCATCTCCGTCCCCGAGCAGCTTCGTGTGGCCGGCTGCGACGGCAACCCGCTTGCATGGAGCGGGTCGGTCCCCCTCACCACGGTGGCACCCCCGGGCTACGAGATTGGCCGCAAGGGTGTCCAGCTGCTCATGGAGCAAATCGAGAACAAGGCGCCGGCAAAAACCAAGCACATCCGCATTGGTTCCGCAGCGCGAACCGTTACTGCGGTCACAGCCGCCGAGGACATCAACCGTCAGGAACTCGTGCGGCCGTTCCTCTTGGAGCGCGCCAGTACCCAGGCGAGCAGCCAAGCCGAAGCCACCGCCATCAACCTCGGCGCGTATCTATAGCACGTCAGCCAGTATGCCAAAACGCCACTTAAGCAAAAGAGGGCCGACTATTGCCGAACCTCTTTTGCTTAAGCGCAAAGTCAACCGATTGTTCGTTTCAGCTCCGCAATTGTCTAGCGCACGGCCTTGACCGCCGCCGTAAGGTCGAACAACGTATCGAGCACGGCCTCGCAGCCATCCACCACGTCCTGCGGCAGCGGCACGATATCGGGGACGGCAAAGACGTGGCAGCCGGCCGTAATACCCGAGACGCAGCCGTTGCGCGAATCCTCGACCACGGCACATTCCTCGGGAGCAAAGCCCGCACGCTCACAGGCGAGCAGATACATCTCGGGGTCGGGCTTGCCGTGCACGACGTCCTCGCCGCAGGTCACCGTCTCAAACTTGTCAAAAAGACCGACCATCTTAAGGTTGCGCTCGGCCGTAGCGAGGCGCGACGACGTCGCAAGGCCCACGTGATAGCCCGCAGCCAGCAGCTCGTCTAGGCACTCGGCGGCACCGGCCTTAAGCTCCAGTTCGGTCTTGACCATCTCGTCGCGAATCTCCTTGTGGCGGACATAGACCGCCTCGGTGGTTTCGTGGCTGCCGTAATGCTTATCAAGGATGTCCATGACATCGGGCAGCGTGCGACCGATAAACTGATGGATCAGCGCTTCATCAATCGCGACCCCCAGCTCGGCAGCGCCCGCCTTCCATGCCTTGATGCCCAAACGCTCGGTATCGACCAGCGTTCCGTCCATGTCAAAAATAACAGCCTTGATCATATCGATCCCCTCACCGGATTGCATTACTGCCACTCTAGCGCACTTTACAAACTTGTATATAACGTATATAGCATATTGCACTTTCGTTACATAAGCGGAAGTCTTATGACAGGCAGCCCGGTAGGATTATAGTTTTCGACCGAGTACTCAATGGTAAGGATCGTTTCATGCTTTCAGACACTACTGCACCTGCAGAGGAGCTTCAGGACAAACTCACGACGCTCGAGCAGCTGCTTTTGGCATACGGGCGCGTGGCTATCGGGTTTTCCGGCGGCGTTGACAGCAGCTTTTTGGCCGCCGTATGCGCCCGCGTCATGCCTACCAATACCCTCCTCGTCCATCTCACCACGCCGCTCATCGGCACGCCCGAGCAGGCTTCGTTTGAGCAGTCCGTTGATGGGCAGGCCAATGAGGGGCCGCATTTTAAGCTCCCCGTGCTCAATCTTTCGGTGGATCAGCTGCAGCTCCCCCAAGTAGGCTGCAACGATGCTAATCGCTGCTACCACTGCAAGCACGCCGGCTTTACCGCCATCGTCAACCACGCCAAGTCGCTGGGCTTTTCCACCGTCATCGATGGCAGCAATGCAAGCGATCGCGGTGACTACCGCCCCGGCATGCGTGCGGCAGAAGAGCTCGGCGTACGCTCACCCCTTATGGAGGTCGGCTTTACCAAGGACGAAGAGCGCGAGCTGCTGCGCGCATGGGGCTATCCCGTTTGGAACCTGCCGGCGGGAGCATGTCTTGCCACCCGCGTCCCCACGGGCGAGGAGCTTACGCGCGAGAAGGTCGATTTAATCCGCGCCTGCGAGGATTACCTGCACGATCTTGATCTGGCACAGGTACGCGCGCGCTTAATCGGCGGCTGCATGCATATCGAGGCCGCACCCGCAGATGTCGCCAAGATTGCTGCCCTCGGTGGCAACGCCGTCGATGCCGAGGGCAAAACCCCGCTGCCCGCCGCCATCGAGTCCGCGCTGCGCGAGCTGGGCTGCGACCATATCTCCCCCGAGGTCACCCCCTACATTCACGGCAACATGAACCAGTAACCTGCCAAAAAGGGACAGGTTTATTTTGGCAGGTTTTATCTGGGGAAACGCCAGACAGCCCCATATACACAACCGCCGCAGCTCCATATGAGGCAAATGAATCAGCAGCGTCTATTCCAAATCTTGAGTATTTGTTCGGCGGGACGGCCTCTGCCGGCTCCTGCTAGACTGGTAGATTCCCAACCGTCCATCCAGGAGCCTCAATGTCGCGCAAGTCCGCTTACAAGCAAGTGCTTTCCATCGGCACCGCCGTGGTGCTGGGGTTTGCGCTGTTCACAGGGTCGCTCGACGGAGCGCCCAAGCTGTTGTCGCCGCAAAGCGATGAGCAGGCAGCGGCTCTGGCCGAAAAACAAAGCGAGAGTCCCAGCCGCACCGACGACGAGGCAGACCTGGTCGCTCGACTCGAATCGGGAACAGCGAGCTCCTCGGTCTCTCAAAATAGCCAAGACTCTGGCGATGACTCAGATTCCGCCGCGAGCGACACCGATGACGACGCCTCCGCGGACAGTGCCGCCACCCCTATCGACGAGGTCGAAAACCCCGATCTCGACCGCGCCCGCGGCGTATACCTCAGCAGTATTCCCGACTACGCGGGTAACCCCTATGTTGCCCTGCGCGCCGATAGCACGCACCCGCTCGGCACACCATCATTCACGCTCGATGAATACGAGCGCGCCACAGAAGAGGGCTGCTTTAAGAAGTTCTCCAAGCTCGACAGCTTGGGCCGCACCCGTAAAGCGCTCGCCTGCGTGGGCCCCGAATCGCTCGGTCAAGGCGAGCGCGGCGATATCTCGCGCATCCACCCCGCCGGCTGGCACCAGCAGCGCTACGACTTTATTCCGGGCCAGAGCCTCTATAACCGCTGCCACCTTATCGCCTGGTCGCTCTGCGGCGAAACCGCCAACCGCAAAAATCTCCTCACCGGCACGCGCTATCTCAACGAGACGGGCATGCTGCCGTTTGAAGAGCAGATCCTCGGCTACATCCGCGACACGGGCAACCACGTGCTCTATCGCGTCACGCCCATGTATAACGAGGAGGAGCTTGTCTGCCGTGGCGTGCGCCTTGAGGCGCAATCGGTCGAGGACCACGGCAAGACCCTCTGCTTCCACGTATATTGCTACAACCTGCAGCCGCATGTGCAGATCGACTACGCCACCGGCCGCAATCAGGCCTCGGGAGACTAGGGCCGACCGCGCCTCCCGTAACCAAAAAAATGATCCGTTTTCCTCCGTCCCCAAGGGATCAAATAAGGCCGCCCCGGTTACCCAGGGCGGCCTTTTCGTCAGCACCTACATTGCAGGCAACGCCACACGCTACTTGGCGCGACCCTCCTCATAGCGCTCGACCAGCTTGGCCTGAACGTCATAAGGCACCTGCTCGTAGCCGGCGGGCTTCATGGTAAAGTCGCCCGTGCCGCGCGTGATGGAGCGCAGACGCGTCGAATAATCCGTCAGCTCGGCCAGCGGCGCCTGGGCAATAACAACGGTGTCGCCGCGTTCATCGGTCTCCATGCCCGTCACGCGACCGCGCGAGGCCGAGATATCGCCCATCACGGCGCCGGCGTAGCTCTCGGGGATGGTCACCGTGATTTCCTCGATGGGCTCCAGCACCACCGGGTCGGCATCGGCGCATGCCTTGCGCAGGCCGATGCGAGCCGCCGCGCGGAACGCCATCTCGTTGGAGTCGACGCTGTGATACGAGCCGTCGTACACAGCCACGCGGATGCCAGTAAGCGGGTAGCCGGCAATAATGCCGTCCTTCATGGTCTCCTGAACGCCCTTGTCCACGGCGGGAATGAGCGAACGCGGAATGCGACCGCCCACGACCTCGTCTACAAACTCATAGCCATCGCTCGTGCCGTCGGGCCCAATGAGTGGCTCAACGCGCAGCCAGCAGTCGCCATACTGACCGGCACCGCCAGTCTGCTTCTTGTGGCGACCCTGGGCACTTGCCGTGCGGCGAATGGTCTCGCGATACGGAATACGGATCGGCACGCTCTTGGCCACGACCTTGGTGCGATCCTCAAGGCGATTGAGCAGGACCGAAACCTGCGCCTCACCCACGGCGGAGATGATAGTCTGGCCGGTCTCCTCGTCACGATCGATGCTCATGGTCGGATCGGCCTTGCACGCCTTCTCGATAAACGTGTATAGCTTCTCCTCGTCACCGCGGTTCTCGGCCTCGATGGCGATGCGGTACTGCGAGTTGGGGAACTTAAACGCCGCAGCCTCGACCTTGCCGGTAATCGAGAGTGTATCGCCCGTCTCGGCCGCCAGCTTGGGCGCCACGATGATATCGCCGGCATAAGCGTGGCCGACCTCGGTCATGTCACGGCCGCACATCACATACAGGTGGGCCAGACGCTCACCCTTGCGCGTGCGCGCATTGACCAGCTCAAGGCCCGGCTCAAGCGTACCCGTCAGCACCTTGATAAAGCTGATGCGACCCTGTTGCGGATCGGCCAAGGTCTTAAACACAAATGCCACCGGGCGGTCATCGTCACTCGAGATCTTAAGCGAATCGCCGTCGATGAGCGGCATCTCGCCGTAGTCCGTCGGCGCCGGGAAGTACGTGGCGATATCGTCCATCAGCGAGTTGACGCCCTGCTCTTTAATGCAATCGCCCGCAAAGACCGGCACAAAGATGCGCTCGGCGATCGCCTTCGACAGCAGGCCTTCAAGCTCCTCCTGCGTCAGTGTCTCCTCGCCTTCCAAGTACTTCATCATCAGTTCGTCGTCAGCCTCGGCCACCAGCTCGCACAGATGGTCATGGGCTTCCTCGGCCTGGGCACGATACTCCTCGGGAATCTCCGACTCAACGGCTTCAGTGCCGTTGCAATGGCGTGCCTTCATGCGCACCAGATCGATGATGCCGTCGAAGTCCTCGCCCTCGCCCCAGGGAAGGGTCACGGCGCCCAGGCGCATACCAAAGCGCTCCTGCAGCAGATTCATCGTGGTCGCAAAGCTGGCCTCAGAGCGCGACAGGCGGTTTACGAACACCGCACGCGCCAGACGCAGGTCCTCGGCGGCATACCAGAGCTTAACCGTCGTAGGCTGTGGGCCGGCCTCGGCATCGACCACAAACAGAGCCGTCTCGCAGACGCTCATCGCGGCAAAGGCGTCGCCGATAAAATCGGGATAGCACGGGGCATCGAGCACATTGATGCGCGCGCCCTTCCAGTCGATCGGCGCAATGGTCGTCGAGATGGAAAATGCACGCTTGACCTCCTCGGGGTCATAGTCGAGCGTGGGCTTGGTGCCGTCGTGGCCGCCCAGGCGGGCGGTCTTGCCAGAAAGGTGGAGCATGGCCTCGGCGAGTGAGGTCTTGCCCACCCCGCCTTGGCCTACGAGCACCACGTTCCTTACGTTACCGGTCTTGGGAGCACCCATGATGACCTCCTTGCAGGGCCGCGCGCAATGCGCGACGCCAACGGGGAGAGTTCGCGGTCGGTGCCATCCCGGGAGCAGCATGGTCGGCAGCCGAGCCGACTCACCCTCCAAATGTCCTATGCCACCACCCTACCCTCACGGGCGACCGTCCATGCATACCTTTCGGCGCACGTATGAATACAGGCGGCGAGAGGAAGAAGAGCGCATGCGAGGCGATTATTAAACCCCATCGATACAAATAAAAGCCGCCGCAGACCATAAGACCTGCGGCGGCTTTTTCTCAATATATAGCTGAGCCTAGCCCTCGATACGGCTCAAGAACTCACGGGTACGTTGCTCACGCGGGTGATCGATAACCTGCTCGGCAGGACCCTCCTCGACAATGCGACCGCCGTCCATAAAGACCACGCGGTCGGCAACATCGCGCGCAAATTGCATTGCGTGGGTCACGATCACCATCGTCATATTCTGCGCGGCAAGGTCTTTAATGACACGCAGCACCTCGGCCGTTAGCTCGGGATCGAGCGCCGAAGTCGGCTCGTCAAAGAACAAGATCTCCGGGTCGAGCGCCAAGGCGCGGGCGATACTCACACGCTGTTGCTGACCACCCGAAAGCTCACATGGCACCTTGTTCTCGTTGCCCGTAAGCCCCATCTGCGCGATCAACTCACGCGCACGCGCTTCGGCCTGCTCGCGCGGACGCTTGAGTACGCGAACCGGAGCGTCGGTGATGTTTTTCATCACCGTATAGTGCGGGAACAGATTGTAGTTCTGAAACACCAGACCAAACCGCGAGCGCGCCTGTTTAGGCACATCGCCCTTTGCGTACACCGCGCCCGAACCCGCATCCGTCGCGACGGCAAGGTCGCCAAACGAAAGCGAGCCACCGTCGAGCGTCTCGAGCAGCGTGGCGCAGCGCAGCAGCGTGGACTTACCGCCACCCGAAGGCCCGATAATCGCCACAACCTCGCCACGCTTTACCTCGAGTGAGATATCCTTGAGCACCTTATTGCCGCCAAACGCCTTGCGCGCGTTCGATATATTCATAACCGTTCCGGACACAGGAACCTCCACGTGTTTGAAAAGCACAACGGGACAGGCTAGTCATGGTAATAGTCAAGTCGTTTCTCGGCAGCGCCCAGCAGCATCTCGACTACAAAGTTAAAGACCCAGTAAATCAGTGCCGCGATCGCAAACGGTACCATGCTCACCTGCGAGGCGACCAGCGCCTTGGCCGTCGAGAACATCTCACCCACGCCGATGGCAAACGCCAGCGACGTGTCCTTGACCAGCGTGATGATCTCATTGCCCATCGCCGGCAAAATGCGCTTGGCGACCTGCGGCATCACGATATACAGAAACATCTGCGTGCGCGAATAGCCCAGCACCTCGGCGGCCTCGTATTGACCGCGCGGAATGGACTGCAGGCCCGAGCGATAGATCTCGGCAAAGTAACCGGCGTAGTTGACGATGAACGCCACGACGCACGCCGTCCACTTGGAATCGGGCGTGAGCGAAATGCCAAACACGTAGTACGGGGCAAAGTAGATGGCAAACATCTGCAGCATGAGCGGCGTACCGCGCATGACCGAAATGTAGATGCGCGCAATCCAGCGGAGCGGCGCGATTTTGCTCATGCGCATAAACGCCACGGGGATTCCCAGCGGAATCGACCCCAGCAGCGTCAGCACAAACAGCTGCAAACTAACCAAGAATCCCTGGCCAAGCATCTGCATCATGACTTGGATAGACAACCTACCCTCTCTTTCGCAGCAACGGAACAGCGGATTTTACTCTCAAATAGGCACAGTGCCCAAGATTGCGAGCGACAAGCCCGACGAAGCGTACTTTGGTACGCGAGGAGGGTTGGAGCCGCAAGGTTGGGTGCTGTGGCTATTTGAGAACCCAGTTGTCGAAGGACAGACCGTAGCTCGCATATTTATCGCACAGGTCCTTGACCGTACCGTCCTCATAGAGCGCCTTGAGCGACTCGGTCACGGCGTCGGCCGACTTGGTGTCGCCCTTCTTAAAGCCGACGGCGTAGTGCTCGCTGGACAGCGGCTCATCAAGCTGCGTATAGGCATCGGGCTTGGCGGCAAGCTGATACTGGGCAATCGAAAGGTCGCAAGCCACGGCATCGACCGCGCCGCTCTCGAGCTGCATAAAGGCCGTGTTGTACTCGCCGATGGTGTCGAGCGTGGCAAATGTCGCCGCCAGATCCTTCTGGTCACCCTCGAGCACATCCTGCGCAGCGGAATCGGTCTGGGTAATCACGGTCTTGCCGGCAAGATCGTCCCAGCTCTTGATGCCCGCGTCCTTCTTGACCACCAGCACCTGCTCATTGAGCATGTACGGCTCGGAGAACGTGTAATCGTCCTCGCGGCCCTCCTTGGTAAAGCCATTCCAGATACAGTTGATGGCACCCGAGTTGAGCAGCGTGTCCTTGGCATCCCAGTCGATGGCCTCGTATTTGACCTCCCAGCCCTGCTTATCGGCAACGGCCTTGGCAAGGTCGAGGTCAAAGCCGGTGTACTCGCCGTCATCGCCCACAAAGCCGTACGGAGGGTAGGACTTGTCAAAGCCCACCACGAGCTTCTTGGACTCCGCGGCGCCCCTCACATCCTTGGCCGCGGCAGAGCCAGCAGCGGAGCCCTTGCCGGCACCACCGCCGCAGCCGACAAGACCAAGGCCAAGCACCGTGGCGAGCGAGCCGGCTAGACCAACAAACTGACGACGAGACATATCGGTATTCATGGTATTCCCCCTTGGTGGTACTTTAGTTAAGTAAAGTGAGTCATGTAACGTTCAGAATCATACACTTTAGCGCGATAGAGCACAAGGCGAGTTTGCCCGCCGCGTGAGGGGTGTGGGGGTTAAGTTTCCTGCTCTACAGTCCTGCTCACGACGGAGGCCACATTAAGTGGCCTCCTGTTCGTGCGGAACTCGCGATAAACTTAACCCCCACACCCCTCACGCGGCGGGCAACCGTCGTTGGGCGTATCACTGACACGAATAAACCGCTTGCATATCGTCTGCTGGCTTGGCACGGTACAATACTTGCAGCTTAAATTCATGAATTAGTGGAGTTATTGATGGCAGAATCTCGTGCGAGCGTAGGGCTCGTCGTGCTTTGATCGAGG
>ENA-OQKA01000058-OQKA01000058.1-human-gut-metagenome-genome-assembly--contig:-NODE-58-length-35945-cov-7.265704_pt1 | contig 35945 bp, 28 predicted proteins | sample MGYA00242644_ERZ504789 | MGnify/ENA primary metagenome ERZ504789 (study PRJEB26092, sample SAMD00036423) | human gut metagenome | host: Homo sapiens | study: EMG produced TPA metagenomics assembly of...
TTTTTTGCCCTAGTAATTGTTGTGTAGAGCTATTTGTTGAGAGTTTGTTGAGGGTATAAGTGTTGGTTCTCATAAAGATAACACCTATCTTCAACAATTCAACGTTTTACATGCCCTCACTTGGTACGCTGTAAAATGTGCTTGTGGATTAATTGGCAACCGCTCTATTCTCCGAAATGGTTGCAGCAACGTTCCTTGGAGGCTTTGCGCCTCCAGCCACTTGGGCGAACCTCCGCAGTGTTTTAGCATGGCATTAGATTTATGCAGACTATACCGAGGACACACAGCACACATAACACACTCGGCATAGTTCACAAAGGAAATCAACAACACACAACTGAAACACTTGGCAAGTTTCACACTGAAAATATCACCTTTTCCTTTGCAAACTCCATGTACAAAGTAGCTTGTGTCTGTGACCTTGTTCTTTCAATGTGGCAGCTTTGATGTTTGGCGTAAATTGAGAGAATTAAGGTCTGCAACCTTGGGCATGGAAAGCCGAAAGGCAAATATCTCGTCTTTTGTTCTTAGAGGAGGGAGCGAGGTTATGTTTCGGGAACCCCAAAACTCCTCGCTCCACCATGAGGGTGGAGAATTTTTGCTCCCGATGGTCGCAGAAAATGAGTATACCAACTGCAATTACTGCCATTATATGCTAAACTTTGTTATATATCTATATAATTGTGTTAATAATATTCTTTTTCTTTGGCAGTTAAAGAAAAGCATCCTATCTTTATAAGCAAAACAATTAATTTAAATTGAAACAAAATTAAATAGTCATGCGTATGAAAAAGTTGATTTTTATGTTTCTTGCTATTCTTCTTTGTGGAATAGTTCAAGCTCAGACTTCTGAGATTATTTTAAACAACGGAAAAGTTGTGAAAGGAAAAATTAAAAGTTTGTCTTTTAATGTAGATAATACTCACGAAGTTAGAATAAAGAATGAAGTGAGTGGTGAGAACTTCGACTATACTTCTGCTGATGTAAAAGAAATAAAATTCTATGGTAAAAAGGCAAAAGAAGTAACAAATTGGATTCCTCTGTATGCCCAGATGGGATTGGGAATGTCTTATAAGAAAGCCCCCAAGCTCTACAAAAATCCCGTATTTCTCCATCCTGTTTATAAGGGGAAAAACATTTCAGCGTATGTTCACTACATAAGAACAAATACTCATGTGAAATCGGGCAGTATTTACGGATTTGGCCTTATGTTTTATTACAAATCCAAGGACGAGGACTTTGCGAGAAGCTATTATTTGATGGATAATAGTATTGCAGGAATTGGTCAAAAGACTGTGCTAAAAATGTATTTTAAAGGTTATCCTCAGATAAAGGAAATACTCAAAGGTCTAAGTATGAAAGAGATTCGTAAAGACCCTACTATATTAGTCAGAAAACTTGATGAAGTTTTGGAATAACTTCCTTGATTATGATTTATGACAAAGTTTTTGTAATCAAATTTTTGTAGTGTTAAAAATATCTATCGAAACATTAAATAAACGTACATATGAAAAAGTTACTTTTTATCATCTTCCTAATGGTATTCTCGTTTGCGATAACAGCAAACGCCAAGAAACCCAAAGTCGTATGGCCTAAGGCAGTGCTAACTCTTAAAGATGGTACTGTACTTAACGGCTATTTGCAGAACGACATCCACTTTATGAAGAAAAACATCTATTTCAGTGAAACACAAAATGGTAAGGATGTAAAATACAAAATCGTAGACATTAAATCCCTTGAGGTGGATAATGCTCTCCAGGATGGCAAGAAACGCATTTTCATCCTTATAGATGACGACCCTAAATTTCCATTTTTGGCAACTGAAGTTTTCAAGGGAAAACATGTCACTGGCTATATGGAACCATTTGCTTTTGACAATTCCACCCACAGCAGGTCGTTTACTGGTATATGGACAAATATTACCGTTTATTTAGACTGTAGGGCATATCACTATATGGTTGATAGCGGCAAGCATGTTTACTATTGGATGTTATTTGAGGATAAAAAAATTAATTCCAAAAGAGAAAAATACTCTCAAAAGAAACTGTTGAAAAAGATAAAGGATAAATTCAAGGACTATCCTGCCGTCGCTGAAGAAGTGGAAAAGAGAGGACTCACTGCTGAGCAAATCCACGAGGACCCTACCATTCTTCTTGAAATTCTTGACAAGAGTCTGCAATAATCTTTTGTCTTTTCCCCCATACCAATGCTTCCGTACTCCCGCAGTATGGAAGCATTTTTCAATTTATTCCTCCCCACAGGTTGGCGGTTCATTCTCTGTAGGTCTCAGATGTTCTTGTTACTACTCAGCCCCTAAAAATGAATTTCAAGTACTCATTTGACACAATAGCCTATTTTGTAGCATAAATATAGCCAAAATCATCAATATTTTGCGGATTTGACACATCCAAGGGGTGTTGAGTAGTTACGTATATGGCAGCAACTGAAAATAAAATCTAAAAAATGGATATGATTTTCATCAATCCACATAAATGTTGTACCTTTGTCACCGAAAAGAGTTGTTTGACAAGTAATGCAAACTTATGTATAATACAGAAGTTAAAACTATTACCAAGTCATTACCTCTATTGAGGTGAAACACTTGTAAATCGCTCATTTTTAGCTATTCGGCATATTTTAGCAGAATTTTTTCGAAAAAACCTTGCAAACGTTCCCGCAAACGTTCCCAATTTCTGCAAACGTTTTAAATACTTTCTGGCGATTTCCGGGAGCTACGTAGTTTGATTATTCTCCTGTAGATTCCCTGCATCGCATCGTGGTCTTCAGCACCACCTGCCTGTCCTCCATCTCCGGATTGTTGATTTTCTCCATCACCAGTTCTGCCGCCTTTCTGCCCATCTCCTCCAGCGGAGGCTCCATGGTAGTAATCTGCGGAGAAACGATGGTTGATAGTTCGGTGCCCGAAAAACCAGCCACGAAAATCTCTTCCGGTACCCGCTTACCCAAAGCGCGGAGCCGATTCTGCGCACCTATCGCCAAAGTATCAGTAAAGGCGAAGATGGCATCAAATTCCACCTTATTATATATAAGACGGTCGATGGCATCGGCTCCATCCTTGAAGGTCATTCCCGTCTTCACAATCAGCGAAGGATCAAAAAGATGGAATTTCTCCATCGCCTCACGATAACCCAAGCCTCGCTGATAGGCATTGTAAATGTCGTCGGGTCCCTGCAGATAAACGATGCGCTTCCTGCCAAGACGAATCAGATGCTCCACCATGAAATAAGAATCTACATTATCATCCACCACAACCTGCGGCATCTTCAAGCCATACGGAATGCGGTCGAAGAAGACAATCGCCATGCCATCTGCCGCCAACTGCTGATACATTTCGATGTTCTTGCGATAGCTGCAGAGGCTCACAATCAGACCATCCACCATAAACTGCTCCATCATCTTCAGGTTCTCCAATTCCCGCTCCGGCTTCTCATCGCTCTCGGCAATCATCACCTTCTGGTTCTTCTTGTAGAGCACCTCCTGTATTCCGTTAATCACCTGCGAAGCATAAGGGGTGTGCATCTCCGGCACGATGACACCAATGGTGTTCGTACGCCCCATCTTCAGGTTCATCGCCACTGGATTGCGCTTGTAGCCGAGTCGCTTTGCCTCTTCCACCACCATCTCGCGCGTCTCCTTGCGAATGTTCTTGTCATCCGTCAACGCTCTGGAAACAGTGGAGACCGAGATGCAGAGCGAACGGGCTATATCCTTGATAGTTACATGTTTCATTATTATGTTTTTATAAGATAAACGTTCGAATATTGAAGTTGTCGATGCAAAAATACAACATTTCCTTCAAAATCAAAAACTTTTCTTGGAAAAAGACAAGAACAACTACCAAAATGCTATCTGCATATTACATTCTGCAACATCATTTGCAAGAATATAAAATGAGAACGATTGCAACCAACTTCAATCCCATATTTCTACCCATCTTCCTTTGCCACCTCATAAAAAAGTTGTACCTTTGCAGTCGAATTTTCAGCGATGACTAGGCTATATGCCTTCTAAGAATAGAATTTTCAGCAAATATATGTATTTAGTAATTCCAAACAAACAACAGTAGTTATGAGTATTAATATCAAGAGAAATCAGTTGAAGAGAGTTGTTATCGTAGGTGGCGGACTCGGTGGTCTTCGTTTGGCAGAAGACCTCTGCAATGCAAACCTGCAGGTGGTGTTGATTGACAAGAACAACTTCCATCAGTTCCCTCCGCTTATCTATCAGATTGCTTCGGCAGGTATCGATCCAAGTTCCATCTCCTTCCCGTTCCGCCAGATTTTCCGCAAGCGCAAGAACTTCTACTTCCGCATGGCAGAAGCGAGAGCCGTATTCCCAGACAAGAAGATTCTACAGACTTCCATCGGTAAGATCGAATACGATTACCTGGTGTTCGCAGCAGGAACCACCACCAATTTCTATGGCAATGCCAACATCGAGAAATGGGCAATTCCGATGAAGACCGTTTCTGAAGCAATGGGATTGCGCAACGCTGTGCTGAGTAACCTGGAGCGTGCATTGACCTGTGCCACAGAAGAGGAGCGACAGGAACTCCTGAACGTGGTCATTGTAGGCGGTGGTGCCACAGGTGTGGAGATTGCCGGAGCCCTCTCTGAAATGAAGCGCTACGTGATTCCTTATGATTATCCTGATATGGACTCATCTCTGATGCACATCTATCTTCTGGAAGCGGGCGACAGACTGCTCGCCGGAATGTCACAGGACTCTTCTAAGAAAGCATACGAATTCCTTACCAGTATGGGTGTGGATGTACAGTTTGGTAAAATGGTAACCGACTACAAGGACCACAAGGTTCTGATGAAGGACGGTCAGGAGATTCCTACCCGTACATTCCTCTGGGTATCAGGTGTAAAGGCACAGCCTATCACAGGTATCGATGGCGACCATCTGGGCCGTGGTTTCCGAATCGTAGTAGATGAATTCAACCGCATCCCTGGCATGGACGGTCTCTTTGCCATCGGCGACCAGTGTATCCAGACCACAGACCCAGCTTATCCTGGCGGTCATCCACAGTTGGCACAGGTAGCCATTCAGCAGGCAGCACTCCTGGCTAAGAATATCCAGAAGATCGCAGAGGGAGCCGCTGATTCCCAGCTCAAGCCTTTCCGCTACAAGAACCTGGGTTCTATGGCTACCATCGGAAGACACAAGGCTGTAGTAGAGCTTGGCAAGTTCCACAGCCAGGGCTTCTTTGCCTGGGTATTGTGGCTGGTAGTTCACCTCCGCTCTATCCTTGGCGTAAAGAACAAGGTAATGGTAATGCTCAACTGGCTCTGGAAGTACGTAAGCTATAACGATTCTATCCGAATGATTACCTACGCCACCAAGCCTAAGGAAGTGCGCGACCGTTTAAAGCGTGAACAGACCACTCACCTCGGCACCGACTTGCTGGAGAATGAAGAAGATTAAACTCTTAATACTTAGAGATAAAAGATAAAAGAAGCGGGTGTGTCATCCAAATACAATGACATACCCGCTTTTTATGTAGATTCCCTTATCACGGTTTCACCTCTCAATGCAATTTCCTCTATCCTTCTATAACCATCGGCAATATGCTCCAGCAGCAGTCGGCAACTTTCCTGCGCCATTTTCTCAATAGGCTGCTCCACTACCGTCAACTGAGGATGAACCAAGGTAGCCAAGGCTGTGCCCGACATGCAGCAAAGTGCCACATCCTCCGGAATGCGCAAGCCACGCTTCTGGATAGCACTCTTGGCTCCCAACACAGCAGTCTCCGTAAAGCCAAAGACCGCATCAAAGGGCACATCCTTCTCCAGGAACCGCTCCATCACCCAACTACCCTCTTCAGCCGACAAGGCTGGCGACAAGACATCTTGCGCCTGATACTCTATATGAAACTTTTCCAGCGCATCCCTATAGCCCCTCAATCGTTCATAGCTGTTTCGAATATAAGCAGGTCCCGGAATATGAATAATATGCTTATACCCCTTGCGCAATAAAGCCTCCACCATGAAAAACGACATAATGTAATCGTCCATGTGCACCTGTGAAGCCTTTACCTTCTCCACCGTTCTATCGAAAAACACGATGGGAATGCCTCTTTCTATCACCTTATTATATAGGTCCACATTATGCTCCTTATCGCATGCACTCATCAGGATGCCATCCACACGCAGCTGCTCCATCATCAGAATGTTCTCTCTCTCCTGCTCAGGATTCTCGTTAGAGATGGCAATCATCACCTTATACCCCTGCTTGCGCAAGATGGCTTGAGCTTCATTGATAAAGGTCATATAGAACGTTGTGACGATTTCGGGAATGATGATGCCGATGTTATGAGTACTCTGCTGGCGAAAGTTCACTGCCAGTTCGTTGCGATGATAGCCCATCCGCTCGGCAGTTGCCAATATCTTCTGCAAGGTTTCCGTCTTCACATTACCCGTATCTCCCGAAAGAGCACGCGAAACGGTGGACTTGGAAATCCCCAGTTCCCTTGCAATATCCATGATGGTTACATATTTTGCCATATCTCTTTTTCTTTCTTGTTAAATGCGCCCGCAAAGATACTTATTTTCCATGAAAGCAACAACAAAAAACAGAGAAATCTTTTTGGGAACGGTTGCGGAAAATGGGAACGGTTGCGGGAACGGTTGCGAAAAAACAGCCAATTTTTTTCTTGTTTTTCCTGCAAAAACGTTCTATCTTTGCAGCGTGAAAAGGAAAAACGATTTCTCAAATCGCTCTATTCCTTCACAAGACAAAGAATAAACAACATTAAGTATCACAATCAAACCTAAGAAAAAAGAATATGGAACAAGATTCTAAATTTCAAGCGAACAATTCGCTAGAGAACAATTCGCAGGGAAAGGTTCCCTTCATCAGTAAGCTCGCCTATGGTATGGGCGATGTGGGCTGCAACTTCAGTTGGATGTTTGTGGGCAACTTCCTCATGATTTTCTACACCGATGTGTTCGGAATCAGCATGAGTGCCGTAGCAACCCTGATGCTTGTATCCCGATTCTGGGACGCCATCAACGACCCCATCATCGGCACACTTACCGATAAGACCCACACCCGATGGGGACGATTCCGCCCATGGCTGCTCTTCGGAGCTCCTATCACGGCACTGGTACTGATACTCACTTTCTGGGCACATCCGGAATGGAGCCAGACCGCCAAGATTATCTATATGGCAGTAACCTACTGCATCCTGGTGCTGGGATATACCTGCGTGAACCTGCCTTACGGCACACTCTGCGGAGCCATGACACAAGACATCGATGAGAGAGCCAAGCTCAACACCAGCCGTTCGGTGAGTGCCATGATGGCCATCGGAGTAATCAACATCGTAACCGTTCCACTCATCAGCTGGTTTGGCGCAGGCGATACAAAATATGGATATCTGGCAGTGGCAGTACTCTACGGCGTTATCTTCGCCGCCTGCCATCTGTTCTGCTTTCACAAGACCAAGGAAGTGGTAGAAGTTCCTGTGGGACAGAAGCTCCCATTAAAGGTGCAGCTTCGTTCCGTAATGAAGAACAAGCCCTATCTGCTCGCCCTCTTAGGACAGTTGCTCTTCGGTTTCATCCACTACGGACGCAACGCCGACATGCTCTACTATTTCACTTATGTAGAAGGTTCGGCAACGCTCTTCTCCTACTATTCCATGGCCATCATCGTGCCAAGCATCATAGGTGCCGCCTGCTTCCCTCTGGTATTCAGAAAAACGGGCAACAAGGGTTTCACGGCAGCCATCTTCGCTTTCCTCACCGGTATTACGATGATAGGTCTGTACTTCTTCAGCCCTAACGGCAGCGCCATCATGTTCTATCTGTTCTCAGCTTTGTCGTGGTTCTTCTTCTCAGGCTTCAATACAGCCATCTATGCCATCATCCCCGACTGTGTGGAGTATGGCGAGTGGAAGACGGGCATCAGAAACGACGGATTCCAATACGCCTTCATCTCGCTGGGCAACAAGATAGGAATGGCACTCGGCACATCGCTTCTCGCCATTGCCCTGGGCAGTGCAGGATATGTAAGCAACGCTGTGCAGAATCCAGAAGTATTGAACATCATGCACCACGCCTTCAGCACCATTCCGGGAGTCTTGTGGATCGTCACCGCAGGATGCCTCTGCTTCTACAAGCTCAACAAGAAGCAATACAAGCAGATCATGACCGATCTGGAGAATAAGAAGAAATAAAAAAGAGCCCACTTAAAAAGTGGGTTCAGCAAAGAATACAAAGATAAAACGGGATCTTTCATCCCACCAACATAACAATAACAATTTCAAAACATTATAATTATGAGACAGGCAATATTGGTAGAACCAAAGCATATCGAATTCAAGGAAGTAGCAGAACCAAAGGCAGCAGACTTAACTGCTCATCAGGTTCTCGTCAACATCAAGCGCATCGGCATCTGCGGTAGCGAGATTCACTCTTACCACGGTCTTCACCCAGCCACATTCTACCCAGTGGTTCAGGGACATGAGTACTCTGGAGTGGTTATGGCTGTAGGCAGCGAAGTTACCGTCTGCAAGCCTGGCGACCACATCACCGCTCGCCCACAGTTGGTTTGCGGCAAATGCAACCCTTGCAAACGCGGACAGTATAATGTTTGTGAGCACCTGCGTGTTCAGGCATTCCAGGCAGATGGTGCAGCACAGGATTTCTTTGTTGTAGATGACGACCGCGTGGCTAAGTTGCCGGAAGGCATGAGCCTCGACTATGGTGCCATGATTGAGCCTTCAGCCGTTGGTGCCCATGCCAGCAACCGCACCGACGTGAAGGGTAAGAATGTAGTAGTGAGCGGTGCAGGAACCATCGGCAACCTCATAGCCCAATTCTGCATTGCCCGTGGCGCCAAGAATGTACTCATTACCGATGTAAGCGACCTCCGCCTGGCTAAGGCTCGCGAGTGCGGCATCAAGCATACCCTCAACATCACCAAGAAGACCTTGAAGGAGGCAGCCCAGGAACTCTTCGGTGAGGAAGGCTATCAGGTAGGTTTCGAAGTAGCTGGTGTAGAAGTTTCCATCCGTTCGCTGATGGAGACCATCGAGAAAGGTAGCGACATCGTGGTTGTGGCTGTCTTTGCCAAGGACCCAGCCCTCAGTATGTTCTATCTGGGCGAGCATGAGTTGAGACTCATCGGTTCGATGATGTATCGCCACGAAGATTATCTCACAGCCATCGATTACGTAAGCAAGGGCATCGTCAACCTCAAGCCACTCGTAAGCAACCGTTTTGCCTTCGAAGAATACGATGATGCCTACAAGTTTATCGACACTCATCGCGAAACCAGCATGAAGGTTCTCATCGATTTCGAACAGAAACCTGGAGAGAAGAAGTAAAGAGATAGAAGAGAAGAAATATACTGCAAACGATTGCAGAAATTGGAAACGATTGCGGGAACGTTTGCAGAAAGTTTAGATGATTTTTCTTTGCGAAGGTAGCTGAAAAATGCTACCTTTGCAACAGAAATCAAGTAACATCTCTAACATTCTTAAAGTAAAAATGACAATGGAAAAGAAACAATCAGTGATAGGTATCGGTGAGGCACTCTTCGATGTGCTTCCAGAAGGAAAGAAGCTAGGTGGTGCTCCTGCCAACTTTGCTTACCACGTTTCACAGTTCGGACTCAATAGCTGTGCGGTCAGCGCAATGGGCGATGATGAGCTGGGCAAGAAACTGGAGAAGGAACTCAACGATCACCATCTCAACTATCAGATAGACAAGGTAGCCTACCCTACAGGCACCGTCCAGGTTTCACTCGATGCCAACGGCATTCCTTGCTACGACATCAAGGAAGGAGCAGCCTGGGACAACATCCCTTACACCCCAGCCCTGGAAGAATTGGCTAAGAATTGCACCGCAGCCTGCTTCGGTTCGCTAGCTCAACGCAACGAGGTTTCCCGTAACACCATCTACCGCTTCCTCGATAACATGCCAAAGGAAGAAGGAATCCTCAAAATCTTCGATATCAATCTCCGTCAGGGATTCTATAATAAGGAAATTATCACCGAGAGCATCAAGCGATGCAACATCCTCAAGATCAACGATGAGGAATTGATTACCGTAAGCCGCATCTTCGGTTATCCGGGCATCGATCTGGAGAATAAATGCTGGCTCCTCTTGGGTAAGTATAATTTGAAGATGCTCATCCTTACCTGCGGTGTAAACGGCAGCTACGTATTCACCCCTGGCGAAGTTTCGTTTATAGAGACACCGAAGGTGGAAGTGGCAGACACAGTGGGTGCCGGTGATTCATTCACAGGCGCATTCGTGGCAAGCATCTTGAAGGGTAAGAGCGTAAAGGAAGCTCATGAATTGGCAGTAAAGGTTTCGGCATTCGTCTGTACACAGAATGGAGCCATGCCGGTCTTGCCTGATGAATTTACCAAGTAAAGCCACATTTGCCCAAAGTTATTGCGAAGATTATTTTCATATAAATATACGTTTCATTAATTTTGATTTTTTAGTGAAAGTTTATAAGGTTCAAAAAGTTATTAGTTTGTTTTAGTTAGGTTTAGTTAGGTTCAAAAAGTTTATTTTGTAGTTAAACCATGAAAAGAATTGTAGTTATTGTTTTGATGATGGCAGCTTGCCTGGGAAACGCCCAGGCACAGCTCCATCTGAAAGCCAACGTGCAGAACAATCATCTGTGGCGTGGCATGGAAGTTTCCGACGGCATCGTCCTCCTCACCGACCTGAGCTATACGATGGCCAACGACCACATTACCGTGGGACTTTGGGGTGGCTGCAACTCGGAAGGCTCCTACAAGGAGTTTAACCATTATCTGAATCTGAAGGCTGGCGGTTGGGGATTCGCCCTGTGGGACACCTACAACTTCTCCCCTGGTGCCACCTATAATAATAAGGAATACTGGAACTACTCAGCCCATACCACCGGCCGATTTCTCGATGCTACATTAAGCTACCGGTTTCAGGACGAGAAGTTTCCACTGCTCCTGAGCTGGTCAACGGTAGTCTTCGGACGCGACCGCAACAGCGACAATACCGAGCAGAAATATTCCACCTTCGCCTATGCGGAATACCCTATCTACCAGAAGGATGGATGGAAGGTAGATGCAGGAGTAGGTGGAGCCTTCGCCCTTAACAGAGCTGGCGAGGATGCCCACTTCTTCGGAACCACGGCAGGCATCGTTCAAGTATCGCTGCAAGCCACCCACGATCTCAAGCTCGGCAACTACACCATTCCGGTTTACGCCAAGGGCATGTGGAATCCGCAGAGCAACCAGAGTTATTTCCAGATTGGAGCAGAAATCATCCGCTTCTAAATCTTCAAAAAAATACAGAAAGTTTTATCATAACAATCATCTAAACACAAATTCATTATTAAAATCATTATGAAAATTAAAGATTTTACAACAGGCGTGCAGCACATCGGCATTCCTACCAACGACATCAACAAGACCATTGAGTTTTATCATGCCCTGGGCTTCGAGACAGCCCTCCGCACAGTAAACGGCACAGAGGAAGTAGCCTTCCTCCAGCTCCACAATCTCATCATCGAGACCTATCAGAACCATCAGGCTAAGATGGAATATGGAGCCGTTGACCACATCGCCATCGATGTAAAGAACATAGACGATCTCTTCCTGGCAGTGAAAGAAGCCGGAACATTCAAGATGCTGGATCAGCAGGTAAATGGTCTGCCATTCTGGAAGAATGGTGTAAAGTTCTTCACCATCGAGGGTCCTAACAAGGAGAAAATCGAGTTCTGCGAGAAACTCTAACCCGCCAGCTGGCTTTTAGATAAAAAACAGATGACTATAGCAATATAAGAAAGAGAGAGATAAGAATGACGAAAGTCCAGCTTGGAGCCTTTTTATAAGAGAGGCATCCGAGTTGGACTTTCTATTTTTTCATTTTCCTCAGGAGGAACATGATGTGTTTTTCCCTGATACTCCAGGGATATTAATGATGCTCAGGCACAATGGCGAGATACACCAGATCATGATCGGTGAGATTCTCCATATAATGAGCGTGGTTCATCGGGCAGTAATGCACCTGTCCCTGTCGAACCTCCTCCACGGTATCATCATAATGGAAAGTAGCAGTGCCGCTTACCACATAGATAATCTCGCAGTTGCCCTCATGAGTATGAAGACCAGTTGATGCACCCGGACGCAAGGTAGAATACATAATCTTCACCTTGTCATCCACATAGTTACGAGTATCGAGTTTACCCTGTCCACCCTTGAAGCCCTCCAAGTGAGCCTCAGCAATCTTTTCGAAATCTATTACCATCTTTATAATGTTTATTGTTTAATATCTATTGCTTACAGTCTATTGTCTGCTGTTTACTTGGCTTTTATAAATGAAACCCTGCAGCTTACTTTGCTTTCGCAAAATACTTCCAGAGCGGAGCAGCCATCAGGCTCTGCCAGATTTCACCCTTCTCCAGCATTTCCATCACTTCATCCCTGGAGAAGAGGCGAACCTCGATATCCTCAGCCTGGTCAAGATGCTGAACATCCATGCGCTCCACATCCATAGCCAGATAGCAATGAGTAAGATTGGTATGCGTGCTCGGATTAGCCGAAATCGTCATCCACTTCTGCCAGTTACCGCCACCGAATCCAGTCTCTTCCATCAGTTCTCGCTTGGCAGCATCCATCGGGTCCTCGCCCTTCTCTATCACTCCAGCGCAGAGTTCATTCACCGTCTTCCCTATTGCATAGCGATACTGGCGAACAAAGACGAACTCTCCCTCCTTCGTAATGGCGATGGTATTTACCCAATCAGGATATTCCAGCACGTAATATTCATCAATGATGGCACCCGTAGGCAATTCCACCTTATCCACTCGTGCCGTGAGCCAAGGCTTCTCTATCAGATACTTCTGAGAGAGCGTCTTCCATTTCATATCTTATCAGCCATATCTTTCCTATTTTTAAAATCAGACTTCTTCTTCATTTAAATTGATGGTGCAAAAGTACAAAAAAGATTGAAAGGATAAAATATTTCTATAAAAAGACAGTTTTTCAATTATTTTTGTTACTTTTGCAGAGATAGAATATCTAAACAGATGATAGACAGAATTGAAAAGTAAAGACATCATGACAGAACATCTTATTATAAAAGGAGAAACGAAGGAGGAACTTTATGCTACCCTCCTCCCACAGATCAAGTCGCTCATAGAGGGCGAAAACGACATCATCGCCAATATGGCGAATATTTCAGCGTGCATCATGGACACCTTCCACTTCTGGTGGGTGGGCTTCTACCGGGTCATCGACGGAACTCTTGTGCTGGGTCCTTTCCAGGGACCGCTGGCCTGCACCCGCATCAAAAGGGGCAAGGGAGTTTGCGGAACGGCTTGGGACAAGGCGGAAACCATCGTGGTAGAAGATGTTGAGAAATTTCCGGGTCACATCGCCTGCAGCAGCGCTTCCCGTTCGGAGATTGTCGTACCCGTTATCCGAAACGGTGAGGTGATCGCCGTACTGGATATTGACAGTGAACACCTCAATACCTTTGATGACATTGACAAGGAATGGCTGGAGAAAGTGGCAGAATTATTTGCCGCCAAAGCGCCATCCAACCTATTTTTAGCCCCTAATTTTAGAAGGTTTGATTCATTTTTAGCCCCTAATTTTAGAAGATTTAACCCATTCTTAGCCCCTAACACTAGTGTTATTATTTATTAAAATCGTAATTTTTCACTGCTAATTGTTCTATTTCTTCAGGATTTTAAGTAACTTTGCATCGTTCAAATATATCAAGTAACAATGAAGAAGTTTTTCGTAGCATCGCTGGCCTTGGTACTTTGTGTATGTGCCCAGGCAGCGAAGAAGCCTACACCAAAGTTGGTGTTTGATGCTTCGAAAGGCGTGGCGGGGTCTGTTACCCTTCCTAATGGGAAGAAGGTCAACTATACTGCTTACACAAATTTGTATTATGTTACTCATGTAGAGGATTCTACGTATCAGTACATGAATGTGTTTGTTCCTGAGGGTGCAACGCAATCCACTCCTTTCTTTATGCCCAATTATGTGGGTGGCTATATGGCAGCTGCTCCAAGGATGATAGATGAGGGTGATGCATCAGGTAGAGCTTTGGCAGAAGGCTATGTTGTAGCTATACCTGGTGCAAGAGGTAGAAACTCTATGATTGTACAGAAGGGAAAGACAGTTTATACGGGTCGTGCTCCTAAGGGACTGCTTGATTTGAAAGCGGCAGTTCGCTATCTGCGTTTCTTTGACAGGGATATGCTGGGTGATGCCGAGTATATTATTACCGATGGAACAAGTGCAGGTGGAGCTATGTCGTCTTTATTGGGTTCCACCGGCAATAATCCTTCTTATGAGCCTATGCTTAAAGCTATGGGAGCAGCTGATACAAGAGACGATGTTTTTGCGGCAGTTTGTTTTTGCCCGATCATCGATCTTGACCATGCGGATATGGCGTATGAGTGGTTGTATGGAGGTGTGGATGAAAAGATTCGACCTGTAACGAGCGAGCAAGTTGCTGTTTCTAAGGAGTTGGCTGCACAATTTCCTGCTTACATCAATAGTTTGGGACTAAAGAAAAAGGATGGAAGTGATTTGAACGCAGACAACTATCGTGATTATATCAAGCAGCTTTTGATGACAAGTGCTCAGGATGCAAAGGATTATGGTGCTGATATACCAGATAGTATTGGATTTTCATTCTCTTCAGGCATGAAGTTCATTGCTCCTATGAATGGTGGCAAGAAGCAGGGAGAAATGAAGTTTCCAATGGATGTGCCAAAAGATGGTCCTAAGATGATGCCAATGAGAAATAAGTCAAAGGGAGAATACATCACTGGTCTTGACTTGGATAAGTATCTTTCTTATGTGGCAAGTAAGACTGCCCTAAAAGGTGTGCCGGCTTTCGATAGTAAAGGAGTAGCAGGAAGTAAGGCCAGTGGAGAAAATGAGGAGTTTGGCAATAGCAAGGGTAGTTCTGTTAACTTTACCACCTATTCGTTGGTAAAAGCCACAGGAAATTCCAAAGCTGTTCTTGGCAAGGAAATAGAAAAGAATGTAAGGTTGCTCAATCCGATGTGCATGATGGATGAAGAAGGTTCTTGCATTGCACCTCATTGGTACATCCGTCATGGAGCCATAGACAGAGACACGGCGTTCCCTATTCCTATCAACTTGGCTACCAAGCTTGAAAACAAGGATAAGGATGTTAACTTCAAGCTGCCTTGGAATCGTCCTCACTCAGGTGATTACGCCTTGAACGAACTTTTTGGATGGATTCGCTCGATTTGCGGTAAATAGAGAAATATTTGGGATGAAACTCTTTCTCCTCTCTTGTGTCTTTGCAAGAGAGGAGATTTTTCTTTATCAATTGATGGTACAAAAAAGATTGAAAAGTGAAAGATTGTGTTTCACGTATAAGACACTTCATGCCATTCTTAGCCCCTAATTTTAGAAGATTTAACCCATTCTTAGCCCCTAATTTTAGAAAAACCAGTATCTTTGCACCAGATTATCAATGTATTACGAATTATGAAAAATATCTAAAAAGACATATAGACAATAAGGTGGACTGCGATGGTAATAGTGGGCAAATCAAGACAGCACTGGAAACACTGATTTTAGCAGGTCTTGTATATCCAGTCACCCATACCTCTGCCAACGGAATTCCTTTAGGCGCAGAAATCAATGAGAAATACCGCCGCATGATATTTCTAGATACAGGCTTACTACAAAGCGTTTTAGGACTGAATATAGCCGATTTTATCGCTACCACTGATATGCAAGTAATTAATCGAGGAGCTATTGCAGAAACCTTTGTAGGTAATGAGATTATAAAATCATCACCATGCTACGAACCGCGATCATTATACTGCTGGCACAGAGAAAAAAGCGGCAGCAACGCAGAGGTGGATTATGTGGTTCAACTAGGCGACAAGATACGCCCTATTGAAGTAAAGTCGGGCATAAAAGGATCAATGCAAAGCATGCGTATTTTCCTTCAACAGAAAGGCATCGACTACGGAATCCGCACATCACTCGAAAACTTTTCGTGTTATGACGACATCAGGGTATATCCGCTTTATGCTATCAAAAATATATTCAAATAAAGAAATAAGATATCATAAATGAATGGCAGGAGAAGATGGCGGCATTATTTGCCGCCAAAGCGCCATCCCAAGCCTAGCATCAGATTGTTAGGAGTCTTGAAATCCACCAGACTGTAGCCGATGTGCAGCATGGCACGTCGGCTCACATGAATCTTCAGGGCAAGCACCTCATATACTCCCTTGAAGTCGTTGCGATTGCCAAGCAAATAGGTTCCCGCACCAAAGTTGATGCTGAAATAAGGCATGGCAAACTCGCCACGAGCCGAAAGCCCCAGACCAGCCTGGGTACTAAACTTATGATTCACATCCTCGCCCCAAGGATCATTCTCCCTGCTAGCCGAACGGTCGTACACACCATCAAGCGAAGCACCCAAACTCAGCCACGGGTTCAACCGGTACATCGGGTTGACATTGAAGCCCATCACGGCATACTTGCCATCCAGCAGATAGCTCGACACACCATCATGTGCTATACCCTGCTTCCATGCGCCATACAATACCACATCCGTGTAAAGTCCACGCCTATCCGGCAGCTTCTCCCGCTCCACCTTCGGCATAGCCAATGGTTGTCGGTTGATGTAATAAGCCAGTCCCAATCTTATGCCACCCGTATTGAGTCCCATATTAGGATAAGTGGTGTTGCCATTAGAGAAATGAGTCAGCGAAATACCGGCATTCAGGTCGAGATATTTCGAGAGCATCCACTTCATATACAAATCAACATCAATATATGCCGTTGCCTTTGAGCCAATCACCTTGTTTTCAGGATTATTCAGCTCGTCATAGGCATTCCATCCGAACGCCATTCCCAGATTCCACTCATAGTTGAGCGACACCCTGCGGGATAGGTTCACAATCGGTGCCCCCTGAAACAGATACACGGATATCGGATTTGCCAGCCACTGGTTAAACTCATGTCTAGCCAAGCCTACACCCTGATACGCCCCCTGATAGATGGAGCCAGGTCTCACCTCCTCCTTATTCATGAAGGCATACTTCAGCGTAAAAGTCATGTCGTGATTCATCGTCCGGGCCTCATCATTTCCTCCACGCAAAAACTCGTTGGTATGGAAGATGGTAGATGGCACCGCATCCAGTGCGATGCGGTGTATAGTCTTGCAGCTATCCTCCTGCGAGGAGGCCGGCAACGCCATAGCAGCAAGCATGGATATAACCAATAAACTTAGTTTCATCATTCTAGATTAATAAATTGCCGTATATTTGCATTCGGGAGTATCTTCATACAGCAAACACAAATACAAGGTATCAAAACAATCCCTTGCGGTTAGCAATTGAGGATTGTCATAGTACTCCAGTATGCTATCTACTTTTAATGTGGATTGCTTCTTATTCATAATTCTATTTTTAAAAACACATGGCAAAGATAATATATTTATTCGATATCTACAATTTTTGAGCAGAAAACTTTTGCTAAACAACTATAATTGTGATTATCTATGTTAAAAATCATAAGATTTGATTACTTCCCGACTTGCAACTCTGCTCTTTTTCATAAAATATGTCACAATATCTATTTTGCAAGTCTTTGTTTTCAAGATATTTAGTTTTGGTGACCTTCATCTGATGAACCGCACCAACTTTTCGATTCTACCAAGCATAAACTAGAAGAAACGGTGAAGGCTACTGATAAGCCTCCACCGTTTGTCACTTTATTTCTTTGCTCTAACGAATATATAACATTACCTAGTTTTATAAAACCCAAAGCAGCTACAACAAGACATTAAATCTCACAGACTCCTCGCCTGTACGTAATTTGTACGTTTTCATAAAGCATCTTCTGCATCTTATCAACATAAGTTTTTTCTACAAAAAAGTCTCATAGTCTCATTTTCTTCCTCAAAATACCAGTTATCTTTCTGATGATTAACAACTTAACATCAATGACACTTCTTGAAAAATGCGGCAAGAAGTATCATCAATGTATCATAGAAGTATCATCATATTATGGTCGTACAACTAAAAGGTGTATAGTCGTACGACTAAACAGGTTATAACCGTACAACTAAAGGGGTTATAGTTGTACGATAACAAGGGGTTGCCACTAAGCTCGACAGAGGTGCTGACTGCAGTCAGCAGACCTGCTGACTAGGCTCGGCAGAGGTGCTGAGCCTAGTTGCAACAGTTGGGAAGATACTTGCTTGCACCCGAGAAGATACTTACTTCAACCCAAAAGGATACTTACTTGCACCCCAAAAGATACTTACTTGAACCCCAAAAGCCGTTTACTTCAACTTCCTATCATCATTCCTTCTTTCTCAAGCGATAGAGCGTAACAGGGCCTTCCTTGGTAGCATACATTCTGGCTGCCGGTTCCTCACAGAGATCATTCAATACCTTATTGGCATGATAGCGGGTGACACCGAATTTGCGAATCATATCCTTCACCGTGATATATCCCTGCTGCTGGCAAATCTCCACAATGTCGGCAAACTCCTGATCCGCCTTCTTCGGAGCAAATTTCACATTCCAATACTGGCGACTACAACCGTTAGAACGACGTTTCAATCTTTCCAGGAATTCCTTCGTGGGCTGAATTTCCAAACCGCAGACAGCTACTTCGTTGGCAGGAATCAGGTCGCCCTCATGATAGGTCTTCTTCCATTCATTTCCCTCCTTATCCTTATGCTTCACCACGCCCAGTTTAGGCTTGACGATAAACATATCACCTACCCTCACCTCGTTGCCGTCAGCCAAGGCATAAAGCGTTTCATCCTCCAGCGTTTCCAATGCAGAGATAAAGGAGGAAACATTCATCGCACAATGATCGCGAACACGTTTCTCCATCTTCTCCTGGTCAACGATATCCCGCTTCACAAACATCGGATGTATCTGATACTTACCGCTTTCGTCCTTGAAGGGCGTGCGATGCTCCAAATAATTGATTGAACCTGTTGCTCTTGCCATATTCTTAGTTTTTTGATTCTTTAAAAGATTATGCGCAAAAATACTGATTATTAGCGAGATATGCAATTATTTTGTGTTAACTTTGCTAAAAGATAGAGTTATAAAGGAGAGTTTCGTGATAAAAGATAGAGTTATAAAGGCATGTTTTATGATAAAAGATAGAGTTATAAACCCTATCTTTTACTCTATTTCCTCTATCCTTGCCAATTCCCAACCCTTGAACTGCATGATAATCTTATGAAGCGTTGTGCCCTGGCGAAGAGACTCAACCCTTGGAGCATCGGCATATCGTCTAATCTGTTCCACTGCATCCAACCATTGCTTCTCCGACTTCTTCATAGGGCTACCATCTTCCTTCAAGACATCCTTCAACTCTTCATCAAACTCCTTTCTGGAGAGAACCTTGAGTTCGAGGATATAACTGTGCAGACTGGCATAATGGGTATGATCAGGCAACAAGAAGAAATCACAATAGCCATGATTCAACTCCAATTCGGGAGCCGTGATGTAATAATCGTTGAGGTTCAAGTATGCCATAAAGAAACCTTGCAGGTTTCGCTCCGATTCTATTCCGTCACGCACAGAAGAAACCTTAGCGTAAGCTTCAGCCATGAAACGCAGTCCTTCCTCCCATATACCATCATAAGCCATATCATAATAGTAATCCGTCAATCTGTTGGTATCTACATACGACTTTGCCTGATACTCTTCTTCCAAATATCCGTAATACTGCTTGCGAACATTATTATTAGGAATGCCCAAAATCAACTTAGAACCACGTGTACCCTTGATGGTCAACATACCATAATAAAACAGCAAACTTGGGAAGATTTCAGCCTTCGGTATCTGATAGGCAGAGAACTGTTCCTCCAGTTGGGCAACAATCTGTCCCTCTTCCGCAATCTTGCGGATGATACCCTTGCGCTCGCCATCCAACTTATCGAATTGCAAGAGTTTCTTCATCTTGCCATAATCGGTCTTGGTATTCGGGTCTATCATCTGCCGAGGAGAGCGTCCGTAATCCATGTAGTTGCGGAGATAGTAGAGCACCATGTCGCAATTAAACATTCTGACACTCTTATTCAATGCTTCTTCTGCAAAGCAATAGTTGTCGTACCAAGGCTTCATATCCTTGACGATGGCTTCCACATCGCTATCTGCAGGAATGCTTCCCATCTCCTTATAATAAGTGAACATCTCGACTACATCCTTGGTAGAGAAGCCCAGCATCTCGTCGAACTCTGGCTTTACGGAGATATTCCATCCCACATTATACCCACTTGTCACATCATCCAGGGTTACAGGACTGACACCCATCATGAAGATGCGCTCGAAGTTTCCCTTGAACTTCTTGAAGACATCACGATAGAAACCATCGGCATGAGTAATGGCATGATACACTTTCTCACCATGCTCATTGAGCACTACATTAGTAAAATTATCATACTCATCGATGATAAGATAAAGCTGAAAATGATTTGCCTTGGCTGCATCAAAGATTATCTGCATCTTATCAGCATACTGTGTCTTTGTCTTGATTTCCTGAACCTTCTTATCACCATAATATGCAGCATACTGCTCTGCAAAACTATCCAACTTGATGCAGAGGTAGGCATTGAATCTTTCCTCCAAGACTTCTATCTTACCTGTAATCTGAGAAAAATCCAGAAACAGTACCTGGTAAATTCCTTGCAGGGATGTAGGATGCTGCCCTATCCACAAACTACCGAAGAGTTTTTCGAAACTCTCCTTCTGATTACAGTCATAGTAAGAGTAGAGCATACTAAGAAATATGCTCTTTCCAAAACGACGGGGACGGATGAAGAAGAGATTGCGAGGCTGCTTCTCCAGCTCTGGCAAAAACATCGTCTTATCGACATAATATAGATTCTGACTCATCACCGTGGCGAAATCAGACACTCCGTATGGTACTTGTTTTACTTGCTGTTTCATCATGCTATGAAATTTAACCAGTTTACATATGCAAAGTTACGGCTTTATTTTGAAACAACCAAAGTTTTCACTGCTTTTTTGGTCGCACCAGTAAACAATCACACACTATAAACACAGGAATTAACTGATACACCCTTATCTATGACTATAAATCACAAAAATTACAAGAAAAGTTTGGCTGTTTCGATTATTCAGCGTATCTTTGCAAAAGGAACGATTAAAAAGAAAAAACATAGTCAGTCATATGGAAAGTATAATAAACTATATAAATCTTTTGGAAGCGAACAAGAATCTTGTCCTTACTGGAGCACCTGGTACAGGAAAGACTTATCTTGCAAAGAAAATAGCAGAGTCGATGGGGGCAAACGTAGAATTTGTCCAGTTTCACTCATCTTATAATTATACTGATTTTGTTGAAGGATTAAGACCTATCAAAGAGGGGAAGCAATTAGGTTTTGAAAGAGTTGATGGAGTGTTCAAGACATTCTGCAAGAAAGCTCTTGACGTACCGACATTGTTTAGTATTGCTTACAAAGAACTCGTTCGAGAATTGAAGTCTGGCGATATTGACCGCCTAAATACTGATTTACGAACGACATACGTGAATGACAACAATCACATCGTTTTTAAAAACGCCAATTATCAGAAGCATTATGTTAGCGAGAATAAGCTACTTGAATTATATTTAAAAATTGCGGAAAACCTACAAGATTTTGAAGATGAAACAAAAATAACCAAGGATAAATGCAAAGAATTAAATGGTGGAAAAGAAGTTGATACTACAGCCCCATTAATCCTTAAAGAATTGTTTAGAAGAAGCAAACACGAACTTGTTCGATTAAACAAGCATGCCAAGTCCGTATTCATAATCGATGAAATAAACCGTGGTGAACTCTCAAAAATATTTGGTGAGTTGTTTTATGCCATTGACCCTGGATATAGAGGGGAAAAAGGTAAGGTTAAGACCCAATATCAGAATCTTATAGACAAGGAGGATATATTTGCTGATGGCTTTTTTGTCCCCGAAAATGTTTATATTCTTGCCACGATGAACGACATAGACCGTAGCATAGAAAGTATGGATTTCGCTATGCGTAGACGTTTTGCTTGGAAAGAGATAAAACCAGAAGACCGTATGGACATGCTTTCAGAAAAACTTAATCCTAATATTTGCGAAAAAGCAATAAAGGTGATGACAGCATTGAACAAAGCAATTACAAATACCCGTGGACTTGGAAAAGCTTACCAGATTGGTCCTGCATATTTTCTGAAATTAAGTGAAGAGAACTACAATGGTGACTTTTCTGAATTATGGGATTTGCATATTGAAATGCTTCTTAGGGATTATCTTCGTAGCTACAGCTATGCCGATGCAAAAGTAGAAGAGTTTAAGCAAATCTATTTTGACTCATTGGATGACACCTCTAAAGATACAATTGACGAATGATTACAATTCAAGACAACGACTATAAAGGAAAAGTCTGCTCTATTAAAGAAGTATCAGACCTATTTTCTATCGCCAATAAACCTATTAAGCAGCTATGTGAGGAAGACAACCATCTGCTAGTTTTTCCATTAAGCATAGACGATGCAGATGGAAGAATTGGCGATAGTAGGATTGTTGACATCTATGCAGAAGATGAGAATTCCGTCAGAATTAAATCTGGGAACATTATGGGTTTTGTGGGACGGAAGAATCAGCTTTTGAAAATATATTCACGTTTCGATAACTACAAAAGTGATTACTTTCTACATTATATATTGCAGAAAGTATTAGGGTTTAATTTCTTCAATTTGGAATTTACTTCATCAGAGGAAAGCATTTTTGACTTTCTTCTGTACCTTTTTCCTGCACTATTGAAAAAGGCTATGGGGCAAGGCTTATATAAGGAATACAGAAGAAAGTATTATAACGACTCTAATGTTCGTGGTACTATAGACATTAATCGCCATATTCAAGAAAACATTCCGTTTTGTGGAACTATTGCATACAATACTAAGGAATATTGCTATGACAATTCTATCACAGAACTTATACGCCACACAATAGAATACATAAAAACGATATCCATTGGTTATACGATTCTGTCTTCTGACAGAATCGTTGAAGACTGCGTAAGGGTAATAGTCTCATATACCCCATCTTATAATCGGTCTGAAAGAACAAAGATTATAACCGAAAATTTATGTCCGAGTTATCATCCTTTTTATAAGGAATATACAGCTCTACAAAAGCTCTGCCTCCAAATTCTTCGACAAGAAGAAATAAAGTATGGCATAGACAGCGATAAAGTTTACGGAATATTGTTTGATGGCGCATGGTTGTGGGAGGAATATTTGAATACTCTATTAAGTAATGCAGGTTTTAAACATCCCGAAAATAAACTTGGCACTGGTGCTATTTATCTTTTTGAGCATGGAGGTCAAAGATTTCCTGACTTTTGGAAGAAAGATTTTGTACTTGACGCAAAGTACAAAAGACTTGCACAAAAAGGAAAACACTTAGACATAGAACGTGATGATGTTCATCAAGTTATGGCATATATGTACAGATTGAAAGCACAAAGAGGAGGCATTATATGTCCTTTGATTGGAGATGAGAACAGAACTATATCCGAAAGGATGCACAAAGATAGTTACAAGGGTTCCATGGCTATTTACGCTTTGGCTATTCCCAGAAATTGCAAAACGTTCTCTGATTTTGCAAAGCAGATTGCAGAAAATGAAAAATTGCTGTTATCTGAGATTTTACGATAATGCAAAAGTACGTTCAACTTTTATTTTTTATCACTATAATGGCAGAATTAAGTTTCAAATTAGCAAAGCATATTGAAAAATTTCAGGCTTCCATTTCCTATAAGGGAAATCATATAATTCTAAAATTTCTAACAGATAAGTCTTCTATAGATACAGAAGTTTCAAGAATCATAAGCGAAAAGTACATGAGTGGAAATTTACTTAAAGATTTCTCACTACGTAAATACAAAAATAACACATCTGTGTTTCTTGGAGAGTCTTCTATTGACAGTATAAAATGCAATGGACATATATACGAGTTGCAACTGAATCGAGTAAGACTGGAATTTAATAGTGACAAACATATGGATGATGGTATAATTATAAATTTGCCACCTAAAGAAATTGAAGGATTAACAAAAGGATCCACTCCAAAGACAATAAAGGCTTTAGGTAACGAGATAACTTTTAACTATAATGATGAAACAACAACGTGCATAGTATGCTCGAAAGAGGTTCAGGAAATAGTAGTCAGTTTGATATCACTGTATTATTGTCACCCTATAGAAATTCTCCAAAAATTTTGTAATAAGAACTATCAATTGGAAGTGATATTAAAAAGTCAAAGACGACCATTTGAGAATATCGGCTCTCGTATAAACTTGCATGTCAAAGCAAATGATGTTATTGAATTTATAAAGTTAGCCAATACAGAACATTCACATATTCATGACTTACCAAGATATGTAAGACAGTATATAGATTCATTCGTTGTGAGTGAACCGCAAAGGTTTAACATGCTTTTTGCTATGGCATCTTCATTTGCTGAATACATTTTAGAAAAAGGAAAAATGGGTGGAGCCCAATTGGTTGAAGAAACAATCTCACATTTCAATAATATTGAAAGTTTGCAAAAAGTTAAAGACACAATAGTAAAAGCGAATTTAAGACGAAACGGAAAAAGCATATCAACTATAACAGAGTTGAGAAATGAATGTGAACATAATTTGTATTCAAATGAAAGCTATGAGTTCTTTGCCAACAACCCATCAGTAAATGTATTTATGTATGATATTGCTTGCAAAATTGTTATGAAATTGGCTGGTATTCCTCCTCTGAGCGACACGATTTAAATCGTGTCGCTCAGAGGAGGTAAGAGAAAAGGGAAAAATATAAACCTTAACACAGTTTAAAATACACTACCATTTTGAATCATTGAGTTGCCCATTCTATTTCGTCAATCCAGCCATAATCCTTTGCTTTTTTCCATGCCGTATAAGCACCCACAGAAAAAGCCTTTCTATTTTTATACTTTCTACCTTCTTCCAAAACATGTTCTTTGACATCCCAATATCCATCAGGTTTCTTTTTGTCTTTTATCCACGGCATTTCACAGAAAATGGTTTTATCTTTACATGCATGCTGATAAGCTGTCGGGCTATTTAAGGCGAACTCCGTTCTTGAAGAATACTTCTTAGATTCTTCAATGATTGCTTCTCTTGTCCATTTTGATATAATTCCTAAAGGGAGAGGCTTTAACCACACCATTTCTGAAAGCCAGCCATTAACCATCGCCTTAATATAGGCACCTTTGGCTTTATTTTCGAATTCCTTTTTGTTTGAATATTTGTGACTTTCCTCAAATACTCTTTCCTTTGTCCAATAATTATGAGGCTTCTTTTTGTCTTTAAGCCAAACCATTTCTCTAAGCCAACCATTTTCACTTGCTGTTTGATATGCTCCACCTGCATTTTTTCTGAAATCACATTTATATTCATATTTGTGACTTTCTTCAATAACAGCTTCGTAAGTCCATTTTATATTTCTCTCAGGAGCTTTTAGCCAAGTCATCTCATCAAGCCATTTGTTATGCTTGGCATGATTATAAGCACCACCAGCTTTTCTTTGGAATTCACTTCTAGTGTGATATTTCTTTGATTCTTCAAAGACCTTCTCTTTTGAAGTCCATTTAGCAATTCCACCTGTAGAGCCTATATTTATTCCAGTAGCCGCAACATTCAAAAGTTGATAACCATCCTCAGCGTATTGTTTTTTATAAATATCCTCATAATATTGGCTTTCTAACACTGTCAAATTTTCTTTCAAAACAATAGGTTCTGGAATACTTTCGCCGAAGTACTTTCTTACAGCACTATTTGAATCATATTTATGACTTCTCTTTCTACTGTTACTATCTATTGTCAAACCAACATACGCCACTTTGTTTTCTTCATCAAGATAGGCATACACCACTGAGTTATGCTCATCTTTTCTTTCGTCATAGTTATGTGGTTTCATCCATTCCATCTTATCAAGAATTCCGTACTCACATGCCCATTTGTATGCAGTTGGTTCATTCTTTTGAAAATCCATTTTACTAGGGTACTTTTTAGCCATCTTCAACACTTCTTCTTTTGTCCAAAATCCATTTTCGTGCTTAGGACGAATAAGCCCTAAATCATCAAGCCATCCATTCTTCTTTGCTTGATTATAGGCATACTCGTTCAACAGACGCAAATCGGTTATTGTAACACAATTATTTTGCTCCACGATTGAAAGAATAACATCTTTCGTATATTTCTGCTCCTTACGAGGACCACGTTTTTTATGGCGGTCTGTCTTTAACCATATCATTTTATCTATCAATTTTCTTTGATAGGCAAGTTTACATGCAGTTGGAGCATTCTGCTTGAATTCTATTCTTGTATGGTATTTTCGAGACTCTTCGATAACTTTTTCGTCTGTCCAATAGCCATTTGGAAGTTTCTGATGTGACATATATATATTCAATAAAAGTATTATTCTTTACTTAAACTATCCTTTTAATAAGGTTTAAAAAAGTTTTCCTTTCCGTCTGGAGTTGTTATCTTCGCTATGAATTCTAAATTTGCGCTATTCATTGTTCTTAATGTTTTGATTATTTTAATTAGAAAACGTAAAAAATGGCAGATATTTTATAAGATGGGCATTTTCAACCGATATGGAAACAAAAGAAAATACAAGTTCATATACCATAAGAACACGTAGCACGACTCGCTAGACTTAGCTATCACCAATAAAGATGGAGAAACATGGTTCTCTTTCATACACATCTTGTTCTATAAAGATACTCCCATACTTCTCTTCCCGACTTCTTTAACCGGATAATCGGGTCTATGAAATACAACTTGCCAACTTCATCACACAGCACATTATCACTGACATTAGAAACATCAGTTATTGCCAAATATTCATTTCCATAGAAATATCTATTCTCTTTTGTCAAGCCCTGTTGATTAATGAGATAATCGTCAATCATTTTTTGGGAAGGAACTCTGAACATACATGAAATATTCTTTTGTTGCAGAACTATCCTGATACTTTTTGAGTCCTCTGAAATGCCAATAAAGTGATACCTCGTATCTGGAAACAGGATGTTATGTATCAAATGCTCATAGATAATGTCTTCTGGCAAAATATGTTTCATTGGAGCTTTGGCAAAGGGAGACTTCAATTTGGTATATGTACTTCCATCTTTGCTTAAATACACTATACTTTCTCCTGTTGGAATTCTTCGTCTGTTGCCAAACTTATTCCAATCAGACTTTTCTATATATAAGTCATGAGCTTTTGCTACTTCTATCAACCTATGACATTCCTCTTCCTCTGCAGTTCTCTTGCCTTGCCAGTAATCTCCATGTCGTTGAGTGGATAGCCCAGTCTCAAACACTCGAATATCGCTTCGGTCGCTATCTGCCTGTATTTTTCGCTCACATTCATAATGTATTGCAGGGCAGTCTGACCGCTTACCAAATATATAGTCGATAATTTTTCTTCCATAACTCTTCATTATTATAGTTTTTGCTGCAAATTTACGATTTAATTGTGAAACAACCAAAGTTTTCACTGCTTTTTTGTTCAAATAAAAAATCCCTGCCATAGGAAGCCTTTCCTACAGCAGGGATTTTTCTATTGGAAATCATCAAGAATGACTTAACTATCAATTCTTAATCACTAATAAATAATCACTAAACATTATTTATACTCTCCCCAAGCCTTGATGTCGATATCCTCGAGCTTGGTGGTGCAGAATGCATAGATGAATGCACTCGCCAGACGGCTATTGGTAATCAATGGCACGTTCAGGTCGATGGCTGCACGGCGAATCTTATAACCATTGCTCAACTCGCTGCTGGTCAAGTTCTTTGGAATATTCACGACCATATCAATCTCGTGGTTGTGGAGCATCTCCAAAGCCTTTGGCGCACCGCCTTCTGCCTCCTCTGATGGCCAGAGTACACGGGTGTTCTCAATGCCGTTCTCGGTGAGGAACTTGCTACTACCACCAGTTGCATACAGCTTGTAACCATGCTTAACCAGCATCTGGGCAGCATCGAGCAAATCTACCTTCTGCTTGGCAGAACCTGTAGAAAGCAGGATGTTCTTGGCTGGAATACGATGACCCACAGAAAGCATACTCTTCAGAAGTGCGGTAGATGTATCGTCGCCCAAGCAACCTACCTCACCCGTACTGCTCATATCCACACCCAATACTGGGTCAGCCTTCTGCAAACGGTTGAAGCTGAACTGAGATGCCTTGATACCTACATAGTCGAGATCGAAGAGGTTCTTGTGTGGCTTCTCTACTGGCAAACCGAGCATCACGCGGGTAGCCAACTCGATGAGGTTGATCTTCAATACCTTGCTCACGAATGGGAACGAACGGCTGGCACGCAAGTTACACTCGATAACGAGAATATCATTGTCACGAGCCATGAACTGGATGTTGAATGGACCGTTGATGTGCAACTCCTTGGCAATCTGACGACCTACTCGCTTTACACGACGAACTGTCTCAACATACAACTTCTGAGGAGGGAACTGGATGGTAGCATCGCCTGAGTGAACACCGGCAAACTCGATGTGCTCGGAAATCGCATAGGCAATCACCTCGCCATTCTTTGCCACTGCATCCATCTCAATCTCCTTGGCATGTTCGATAAACTTACTTACTACCACTGGGTGATCCTCACTTACGTTGGCAGCCAACTGCAGGAATCGCTTCAGCTCTTCCTCGTTAGAACATACGTTCATCGCAGCACCAGAAAGCACGTAGCTAGGACGAACCAATACTGGGAAACCTACACGCTCGATGAAGTTGTCGATGTCCTCCATAGAGGTCAGGGCACTCCACTCTGGCTGGTTGATGCCGTTGTTGGTCAACATCTGAGAGAACTTGGCACGGTCCTCAGCATTATCGATGTCCTTGGCAGCAGTACCCAGGATTGGCACGTTCTGTGCATCCAGGTGCATAGCCAGGTTGTTTGGAATCTGACCACCAGTAGATACGATGACGCCATGAGGCTGCTCCATCTCGATGATATCCATCACACGCTCAAAGGTCAACTCGTCGAAGTAGAGACGGTCGCACATATCGTAGTCGGTAGATACGGTCTCTGGGTTGTAGTTGATCATCACTGAGCGCCAGCCTTCCTTGCGGATGGTGTTCAATGCCTGAACGCCACACCAGTCGAACTCTACGGAAGAACCGATGCGGTAAGCACCTGAACCGAGTACGACGATAGAACGGTGGTCGTTCTCGAAGGTGATGTCACTCTTCACGCCTGCATAAGTTACATAGAGGTAGTTGGTCTGAGCAGGATACTCTGCTGCCAGGGTATCAATCTGCTTTACTACAGGCAGGATGCCATAGCTCTTGCGCTTGTTGCGAACCAGGAGGGCAGCCTTGTGCATGTTGCCCAACTCCTGCTCCAAGCCCACGGCACGAGCAACCTGGAAGTCGGTGAAACCATAAACCTTAGCGGAACGGAGCAGATTCTGGTCAAGAGTATTAATATTGCACTTCTTCATCTCCTCGTCGATGTCGATGATGTGCTTCAACTTCTCCAGGAACCACTTGTCAATCTTGGTCAAGTCGTGAATCTGATCTACGGTATAGCCCTTGTGCATTGCCTTTGAAATCACGAATACACGCTTATCTGTTGGCTCGCGCAAAGCTGCATCGATATCATCGATTTCAAGTTCCTTGTTCTCTACGAAACCGTGCATGCCCTGACCAATCATACGAAGACCCTTTTGGATGGCCTCCTCGAAGTTGCGGCCGATGGCCATTACCTCACCTACTGACTTCATAGATGAACCCAACTCCTTATCTACGCCACGGAACTTAGACAAATCCCAACGAGGAATCTTACAAACCACGTAGTCCAATGCTGGCTCGAAGAAGGCTGATGTGGTCTTGGTAACAGAGTTCTTCAACTCGAACAGACCGTAACCCATACCGAGCTTGGCTGCAACGAAGGCAAGAGGATAACCGGTAGCCTTAGATGCCAAGGCAGATGAACGGCTCAAGCGGGCATTCACCTCAATAACGCGATAGTCCTCGCTCTTAGGGTCAAAAGCATACTGCACGTTACACTCACCCACGATTCCGATGTGACGGATAATCTTGATGGCGAGGGCACGGAGCTTATGATACTCTGCATTGCTCAGGGTCTGAGATGGAGCTATGACGATACTCTCACCGGTATGGATGCCCAGTGGGTCAAAGTTCTCCATGTTACAAACTGTAATACAGTTGTCGTAACGGTCGCGAACCACCTCATACTCAATCTCCTTCCAGCCCTTCAAGCTCTTCTCTACCAATACCTGTGGAGAGAAAGAGAAGGCCTTCTCAGCGATTTTGTTCAACTCCTCCTCGTTGTCAGCGAAACCTGAACCGAGTCCACCCAGTGCATAAGCTGCACGTATGATGACAGGATAGCCGAGCTCGGCAGCAGCCTTGCGGGCCTGCTCGATGTTCTCGCAAGCCTCGCTCTTGATGGTCTTCACGTTGATTTCATCCAGCTTCTCTACGAAGAGCTCACGGTCCTCAGTATCCATGATAGCCTGTACTGGAGTACCCAATACCTTGACATTATATTTCTCCAGAATGCCCTGGCGATAGAGTTCCACACCACAGTTGAGGGCAGTTTGACCACCGAAGCTGAGGAGGATACCGTCTGGCTTCTCCTTCTGGATAACACGCTCTACGAAGTATGGCTGCACTGGCAGGAAGTAAATCTGATCGGCAACGCCTTCTGATGTCTGTACGGTTGCGATATTCGGGTTGATGAGCACAGTCTCGATACCTTCCTCGCGCAATGCCTTCAGGGCCTGCGAACCTGAGTAGTCGAACTCACCTGCTTCACCGATCTTCAAGGCTCCAGAACCTAAGAGGAGCACCTTCTTTATATTTTCGTCTTTCATCTTTTTTCCTAATTATTTAAGTGTTTCTACAAACTTATCAAACATGAACTCAGTATCCACAGGGCCTGAGCAAGCCTCTGGGTGGAACTGGCTTGAGAACCAAGGGTTCACCTTGTGGCGGATACCCTCGTTAGAGCCATCATTCATATTTACAAAGAGTTCCTCCCAGTCGTTGCCCAATGTCTTGGCATCAACGGCATAACCGTGGTTCTGAGAGGTGATGTAGCAATTGTTGGTTCCTACCATACGCACTGGCTGGTTGTGTGAACGGTGACCATACTTCAACTTGTAGATGGTAGCACCGGCTGCCTTGGAAAGCAACTGGTTACCCATACAGATACCGCAGATAGGCTTGCGGCTCTGGCTAATCTGCTTGCGAATAATGTTTACTGCATCCTCACACATGTCTGGGTCGCCAGGACCATTGGCCAGGAACAGTCCGTCGAAGTCCATATCGGTGTAATCGTAATTCCAAGGCACACGGATCACCTCTACGCCTCTGTTGATGAGGCAACGGATGATGTTTGCCTTCACACCGCAGTCAACGAGTACCACCTTCTTGCCGGCACCCTCGTTGTAACGGATAATCTCCTTGCAGCTCACCTGGTCAACGAAGTTTACACCCTCGTAGTTAGCCTCAGGGATGTTGTCTGGTTCATCATCAAAGAGAATCTTACCCATCATCACACCATGCTCACGAAGCACCTTAGTCAACTCACGGGTATCGATGCCTGTGATTCCTGGCACCTTTTCGCGCTTCAACCAGTCGGCAAGACTCTCCACTGCATTCCAGTGGCTATACTGCTCGCTGTAATCATTCACGATGATGGCAGAAGCATAAATCTTGTCACTCTCCATGAAGGTTGGCAAACCGTTCTCCTCGAAAGTAAATGGTGGCACACCATAGTTGCCCACGAGAGGGAATGTAAGTGTCATCAACTGACCGGCGTAAGAAGGGTCGGTCAAACTCTCTGGATATCCCATCATGGCTGTGTTGAACACAACCTCGCCCGCTACAGGAGCGTCATATCCAAAAGATTTGCCATGGAACTTGGTTCCATCGCTCAAAACTAAGGTTACTTTTTTCATATCTGACATTTGATTCTTTTATTTCATACTTATAAGAGCAAATGAATTCTTCACTCTTCGTTCTTCACTCTTCACTTATTTATGATAAACGTTTTCGATATAGTTCACAAACGACTGGTTGCAGAGCTTCGTGCCGCCTGGGGTTGGATAATGACCGGTGAAATACCAGTCGCCCTTGTGGTTTGGAATCGCCTCGCGCAAGCCCTCGATGCTCTGGAACACGAGCTGGATAGGAGTAGTCATGCCCTCTGGGCGAAGCATCTCTACTATCTTCTCGTTGATTTCCTCGATGGTGAATGGCTTGTAGATGGCGCGCACCGGGTTAATCTGCTCCTCCTTCGGCTTGGCAAGTTCTGCCTTGCATGCCTCGTAGGTCTGCTCGATGAGGTCCTCCATCTTTCTGTCTTTCAGCAGCTGGATGGCTGCACGGAACACGCAGAACTCTTCCAGTCTTGCCATATCGATGCCGTAATAATCCGGATAGCGGATCTGAGGGGCACTGGATACGACTACAATCTTCTTAGGATGCAGACGGTCGAGGATGCGCAGGATGCTCTCCTTCAGGGTTGTACCGCGCACGATACTGTCGTCGATGATAACGAGATTATCCACATTCGGCTCGATGCTTCCGTAGGTTACATCATACACGTGGCTCGCCAGGTCGTTGCGGCTGTTGCCCTCGGTGATGAAGGTGCGGAGCTTGATATCCTTCCATGCAATCTTCTCCGAACGGACGAAGTCACCGAGAATATCGTATAATTCTTCCTTAGATGGAATATGGTCGAGGTTGGCAATCTGTTCTATCTTGCTTTCGTTGAGATACTTCTTGAAACCGCTCAACATACCATAGTAAGCCACCTCGGCTGTATTCGGAATATAGCTGAACACGGTGTGATCTACATCGTAATCCACTGCCTTCAGGATAGGCTGGGTCAACTGCTCGCCCAACTGCTTACGCTCCTGGTAGATATCCTTGTCGGAACCACGGCTGAAGTAGATGCGCTCGAATGAGCAGGCTGAATCGCCCTTCTGCTCCATGATGCGCTCGATACTGCACTCGCCGTTCTTCTTCACGAGAAGCGCCGTGCCCGGCATCAGCTCCTGCACATCCTCTGCCTCCAGGTCGAAGGTGGTCTGAAGAACAGGGCGCTCGCTGGCTACTACCACGATTTCATCGTTCTTGTAGTAGAATGCAGGACGGATGCCCCAAGGGTCGCGCATGGAGAACATCTCGCCAGAACCGGTGATACCGCAGACCACATAACCGCCGTCGAAGTCCTTCATCGTGGTCTTGAGCACGTTGCTCATCTTCACGTGGTCTTCGATGTAGTTGGTGATGTCGGTGTTCTCCATCTCCATCGCCTTTGCAGCCACGAAGTTGCGCTCCACCTCTCTGTCAAGTCGGTGGCCCATCAGTTCGAGCATGATGTAGGTGTCGCTGTAGATGCGTGGGCTCTGGCCCTGCTTGGTCAGCTCCTGGAAGATTTCATCTACGTTGGTCATATTGAAGTTACCGCAAAGGCAGAGGTTCTTCGCCTTCCAGTTGTTGCGGCGCAGGAATGGGTGCACATACTGGATACCACTCTTTCCGGTGGTACTGTAACGCAGGTGTCCCATGTAGAGTTCGCCTGCGAAAGGCAGTTCCTCTTGGGCAAACTTAGCATCAGCAAGCTGCTCGGGAGTCAAGTTCTTGAAATTGGCATTTGCCTTGCCGAAGATTTCGGTCACGGCGTTCTTGCCCTCCGCACGCTCACGAAACATATACTCATGTCCTGGCTTTCCGCCCAGTTTGACACAAGCCATACCAGCACCCTCCTGTCCACGGTTGTGCTGCTTCTCCATCATCAGATAGAGTTTGTTGAGTGCGTACATCCAAGTACCGTACTTCTGCTGGTAATACTCCAGTGGCTTGAGCAATCTGATCATTGCCACGCCACACTCATGTTTCAATGGTTCCATACTCTTTTTATTATCCTTTATCTTATTTAGTTAAATCTGAATATATCTATCCGAGGGACACCCCTCCAAAAAAAGGGAAACGTCAAGAAACGACGAATCCCTTTATCTTATTCTACAGTAACCGACTTGGCCAAGTTTCTTGGTTGGTCAACATTCTTACCCTTACATACAGCTACATGGTAAGCCAGCAGCTGCAAAGGAATAGTAGCCAATAATGGCTCCAGACACTCCAGAGTCTCAGGGAGTTCAATTACTTCGTCGGCAATCTTGGAAATGGTTTCATCGCCCTTGCTGACAATAGCAATGACACGACCCTGACGGGCCTTGATCTCCTGGATATTAGACAAGACCTTCTCGTACATGAAGTTGTGGGTGGCAATGACTACTACAGGCATATCACTGTCAATCAACGCGATAGGTCCATGCTTCATCTCCGCTGCAGGATAACCCTCAGCGTGGATGTAGCTAATCTCCTTCAACTTCAATGCACCTTCCAGGGCTACAGGATACTGGAATCCGCGGCCCAGATAGATGAAATTGCGAGCGTATGTAAACGTACGGCTCAAATCAGCTATCTTATTGTTGAGCTTCAGCACCTCCTTCATCTTGGCAGGAATGTTCCAAAGCTGTTCTGTAATCTTCTGATAATCGTTTTCACTGATGGTACCCTTCTCCTTACCGATGGCAAGTGCCAGGAGGATAAGGACGGTAACCTGACCGGTGAATGCCTTGGTAGAAGCAACACCAATCTCAGGACCTACGTGAATATAGGTACCCGTATCTGTCTCTCGTGCGATGGAAGAACCGATGGAGTTACAGATACCATAGATAAACGCACCGCTCTCCTTGGCAAGCTTGATGGCAGCCAGGGTATCAGCGGTTTCACCACTCTGGGAAATGGCGATGACGACATCATCCTTCGTTACCACAGGATTGCGATAACGGAACTCTGATGCATATTCCACTTCCACCGGGATGCGGCAGTAGTTCTCAATCATCTGCTTGCCGATGAGTCCGGCGTGCCATGATGTTCCACAAGCCACGATGATGATTCGCTTGGCATTGAGGAGCTGCTGTCGATGGTCGGTGATGGAGCTGAGCACTACGCCCATCTCTGTCTCCGTCTTGCAGGTTGTATCGTCGCCGTCGGTCATCACACGGGTCTCCACGGTGCGGCTCACCACACGGCCACGCATACAGTTGCGCAGGCACTCAGGCTGCTCGAAGATTTCCTTCAGCATGAAGTGAGGGAAACCGCCCTTCTCAATCTGGCCGAGATCGATATCCACGGTCTGAACCTCAGGGTTGAGCTTTACGTTCTGGATATTCACCACCTGCAATTCCTGTCCGAGACGCATCACGGCGATGTTGCCATCCTCCAGGTAAACCACCTTGTCGGTATATTCGATGATAGGACTGGCATCCGAACCGAGATAGAACTCTCCGTCCTCGCCAATACCCACCACCAGCGGGCTCTGCTTGCGGGCAGCGATAATCTGGTCAGGGTTGCGCTTGTCGAGAATAGCGATGGCGTAAGCGCCAATCACCTGACGGAGCGCAACCTGAACGGCGGTCAACAAATCAAGATCCTTCTTCACCTGGATGTATTCAATGAGCTGTACGAGCACCTCAGTATCAGTCTCGCTCTTGAACTCCACACCCTTTGCCATCAGGTTCTTCTTGATGTCGGCATAGTTCTCGATAATACCATTATGAATCATGGCAAGGTTCTTGCTTGAAGAATAATGAGGATGAGCATTCACAGCTGAAGGCTCTCCATGGGTAGCCCAACGTGTATGGGCAATACCTACATGTCCTGAAATATCCTTGTCTGCACAGAACGCTTCCAAATCTGCCACCTTGCCCTTTGCCTTATATACATTCAAAGAGCCGTCATTGCCAATAAGGGCAACTCCGCAGAATCGTATCCGCGGTACTCCAGA
>ENA-OQKA01000063-OQKA01000063.1-human-gut-metagenome-genome-assembly--contig:-NODE-63-length-34036-cov-3.116134_pt1 | contig 34036 bp, 32 predicted proteins | sample MGYA00242644_ERZ504789 | MGnify/ENA primary metagenome ERZ504789 (study PRJEB26092, sample SAMD00036423) | human gut metagenome | host: Homo sapiens | study: EMG produced TPA metagenomics assembly of...
ATTCTCAAAGTAAAATCTTCCATGAATCATCCGGTTTCTACTGCCTCCACTGCAGTTTGCGGCGAAAACGCAGTCGAATTCCATGATGTTACTTTTACTTATGCAGAATCAGGCGCACCCAGCCTTTCCAATATCAGCTTTTCTGTCAAAAGAGGCCAGACTGTTGGAATCATCGGAGGTACCGGAAGCGGTAAATCCACCACACTGGCATCTTTGATTGATGTCATCAATAAAGAACGGAACGAACATATCATTACACTCGAAGATCCGATCGAGTATTTACATAAGCATAACCGGTCCATCGTAAACCAAAGGGAGATCGGGCTGGATACCGATTCCTATGGAAATGCGCTCCGTGCGGCACTCCGTGAGGATCCGGACATCATCCTTGTGGGGGAGATGCGTGACTTTGATACGATTTCCACTGCCATCACGGCAGCAGAAACCGGACATCTGGTATTCTCCACCCTGCATACCATCGGTGCGGCACCAACCATTGAGCGTATTGTCGATGTGTTCCCACCGCACCAGCAGAACCAGATCCGCTCGCAGCTGGCATCGGTTCTTGAGGCGGTAATTTCCCAGCAGCTTCTGCCGACGATCGACGGAAAATCCCGTGTGGCGGCATTTGAAGTCATGCTCGGTACCCCGGCGATCAAAAATCTGATCCGGGAGGATAAGGCACACCAGATTCCATCCATCATGCAGACGAGCAAGAAGATTGGCATGCAGACGATGGATGATTCCTTATTCAGCCTGTACCTGAAACACAAAATCGATGCGGCAAATGCCGTAGAGTATGCACAGGATACAGGAAACATGCAGCAGAAGCTGTTTTAAAAAGGAGTTAAGACATGGCAAGTTATAAATACGAAGTGGTCGGGGCCGATGGAAAACCAAAAACCGGCACCATCGAGGCCGTGAACATGGAAGTCGCTTCGGCAGAACTCAAATCCGGCGGCAACACCATCGTTTCCATCACAAGAGCCAACGCATTTAACAAAGATCTCGAAATCCATATCGGAAAAGCCGTCAGTGTCCGCGAAATGAGCGTATTCTGCCGCCAGTTTGAGAGCGTATTAAATGCCGGTGTGACCGTCGTCGAGGCACTCGACATGCTATCCGAGCAGACCGAGAACAAACCGTTCGCCGATGCAATCGCAGAAGTGCGGGATTCCGTACAGCGTGGGGAGACCCTCGCCGTTGCGATGGCGGAGCACCCGAAGATTTTTCCAAACCTCATGGTGCAGATGGTTGCCGCCGGGGAATCCTCCGGTGGACTGGATAAAGCATTCAGCCGTGTGGGAAGCCAGTTTGAAAAAGAAGCCCATCTGAAGGGGCTGATCATCAAGTCGGCGATTTATCCGGTCATCCTGATTCTTGTTATTATCGTTGTTGTAGCCATCATGATGATTAAGATTGTGCCTACCTTTACTTCCCAGTTTGACGAAGTCGGCGGAAAACTGCCGGGCATCACGCTTGCAGTCATGGCAGTCAGCGATTTCTTTGTGCACAGCTGGTATTTTATTGTTGCCATCATCGCCGGTATCGCCATATTTATCCATGCGTGGAAAAAGACAGAGGGCGGGGCACATATATTAGGAAAATTTATTCTAAAGGTACCGCTGGTCGGTCCGCTCAGCATCAAGACGGCATCCTCGCGCATGACGCGAACCCTGTCTACACTGATGGGCTCCGGTGTCCAGCTGGTGGATGCACTCGGGCTTGTGACCGAGATGATGGGGAATGCCGTGGTTAAGCAGGCATTAAAAGATGCGACCGAAGAGGTCAGCCGTGGAATCCCGCTCTCGAAGCCACTGGCAGATTCTGGGGTCTTCCCACCGATGGTCTACCACATGATAGAGATCGGCGAGGAAACCGGTAATATGGAAGACATGCTCGACAAAGTCGCAGCATATTATGATGAAGAGGTGGAGTCGGCGACCGAGGCACTGCTTGCCGCAATGGAACCGCTCATCATCATCGTGATGGCAGTTGTTGTGGTGCCGATCGTCCTTGCGATCATGATGCCGATGTACAGTCTGTACGACAGCATCGGAGCCTGACCGCAGGCAGAAGAAGGGTTGTTACATGTCTGCCATGAGACATGTGATGATAGATACATAAAAACATATTTAGTAAAAGGAGAACAAAGGGTATGAAGAAGATTATGGAACTGCTTCAGAACATGAAAGCAAAGAATGAAAAGAAGGATAACAAAGGTTTCTCTCTCGTAGAGTTGATTATCGTTATCGCAATTATGGCAATTTTGGTAGGTATTGTTGGTACACAGGTAATTCCTTATATTGACAAATCAAGACATGCAAAGGATGTACAGGTGTTAAGTGGATTATGTACAGATGCAATGACTGCATATTCCTCAAATGCAGCAAATCTTGATGCTTCTACAACATATACAATTACAATTACAAAAACCGGTTCCGATATTTCGGTATCAACAGGAACTGGATCGGATAAACTGAAAGCATCTTTTACAGAACTTAATAGTGTTAAAAATACAAAGGATTTGAAACTTGAATCTAATGCAGGAAAGAAAGTTGATAAGGTTGTTATTACTTGCACAAATGGAAATCCTATGATTAAAGTAAAGGCTGTAACAGCAGGTGCATCAGGTGCTGCTGATACAGATCAATTTGATGAAATTACTTCAAAGTAAATTTTTTAGTGACGGGAGAAACAAATGCTAACCCAACTTACGATTTTTCTTTACATTGTTATATTTTTATACGGAATCGTCATCGGCAGTTTCTTAAATGTGCTGATCTTTCGTATCCCGAAAAAAGAGAATATCGTGCAGTCTTCGCACTGTATGAACTGCGGGCGTAAGCTGGGCTGGCGGGACATGGTTCCTGTATTTTCCTACATAATTCTTCGGGGCAGATGCCGGCAATGTGGTGCTAGAATTTCCATACAGTACCCATTAATCGAGGCTTTAAATGGTGTGCTGTATGTGGTCGTTTTCATGGCGGGCGGTTTCACGTTCAGCAGTGTGCTGTATTGCCTCATGACATCTGCCCTGATTGTCATTGCGGTCATCGATGAGAGAACCTATCAGATACCGGTTTCCCAGAACCTGTTTCTGGGACTGCTCGGTATCCTCATGACCGTGTATGATTTCCGGCATATCCTGTCCCATATCATCGGGGCAGTCATTGTCAGCCTGTTTTTGTATGGCCTGTATTATTTCTCCTCCGGCAAAGCAATCGGTGGGGGAGACATCAAACTCATGGCATATGCAGGCCTGCTTTTAGGCGCAAAAAACATTATTTTTGCATTTATTCTTGCATGTATTCTTGGCTCCGTCATCCATACCATCCGTATGAAAGTAAGCAAGCGAAACAACCTGCTTGCACTCGGTCCGTACCTTTCGGCAGGCATATTCATCGCCGCACTCTGGGGCAGCCGTTTCTGGACCTGGTATCTCGGCATGATGGGCATTTATTAGATAAAATCTGGTATAAATTGCCAAAGAGTAATATTCGAAGAAAACATAAAGTTATTTGTTTTCCGTGGCGAATTTTGAACATCCTTCCTGTTCGCCATCTAAATTTTACATCACAACATAACGATGGAAAATGTATGAAAGCCAATTAGCACACGCGATTTTTCTCAAGGGTTAGAGGCCGTTAGAATTTTGTCAGTACCCAGCGATTCCCGTACACGGATGTACGGGAAAGGACGACATGAGCCCGGATGGCGAATGTCGTCCGGTCGCGTCCGGCACGCAAAATCTTTCGCCAAAATTCTTACAGCCTCTTCCCGAAGAGAACATGAGCGAGGGATAATTGTCTTTCATACATTTTCCAGCACAACTGCTAGAAAATATAAAGGAGAAAATGAAAATGGTCAAAAGAGTAGTAAGTATTGAGGCCGGTGTATGGTGGACAAAAGTCGCACTGGCCGATTACCGCAAGAAAAATCCGCCAGTACATAAAGCCTTTGCGTTCCGCACCCCGGAACATGCGGTGGAAGATGGCTATATCCGTGACAAGGAAGCTTTTGCGTCTGCACTGAAAGTCGAACTCAGCAAGCGCGATATCCATGAGAAAGAAGTCGTATTTACCCTTTCTTCCTCAAAAGTCGTGACCCGTGAAGTCATGATCCCATTTGTCAAAGACAATAAGATCATGGGAATCATTGAATCCCAGATCCGTGATTATTTCCCGATGGATGTGAGCAATTACACCATCAGCTACAGCAAGATGGATGTGGAGGAAGAAGATGGGAAGAAAATGCTCAAGCTGCTTTTAGTGGCAATTCCCGATAATCTTCTGAATAACTATGTGACGTTCTCAGAACTGGCAGGACTGAAGGTAGAAACGTTTGATTATATCGGAAACGGAACGGTACAGCTTCTGTGTGACAGTTTTCTGGAAAATGCTGTGGTTGTGCAGCTGGAAGAACAGGCAACGGTCATCAGTATTCTGGAAAATAAAAAACTGGTCTTTCAGCGTGTGACACCGTATGGCTATGGAGCAACGATCACGGCGGTGATCGACCATCCGGTGCTTGGCATTGACGATGAGGAGAAAGCACTTGATTTCCTTTTAGAACACAATGTGATATACAACCGTCCGACGATTCCGGAGATGGGAAACCAGGAGGAGATGAAGCGTCAGCAGGCTCTGGCAGAAGAGGCATATGAGGATCTGGCGGAGTCCCTGCGGTATCATCTGCGCATTGCAAACACGGCGGTTGAGTATTATCAGAATCAGGTCAAACAGGAATTTGTCGGGAATGTCTATCTGGTTGGCGATGGTTCCCGTTTTGCAGGCATGCACAAACTGTTTGCACAGGAACTTCCGCTTCCGCTGCAGGAAATTGATTTCACGAAGGTCATCGATTTACGGAGCGGAAAAAACAAGGCGGCTGAGGGGACGGTAACACCGGATGCGGCATCTTCCGGGACGAGACCGAAGGCGGCAACGGCTGTCGGTTTCCTTTCGGTCATCGGTGCGGCGGTTCATCCGATTGATGCCAGGCCAAAGGACATGCTTGTGGCAGATTCCAAAAAGAACGACCTGCACACGGCATATGTGATTCTGGCGGGGGCAGTGCTGGTAAGTGTCCTGCTGATTCTTGGTTCCGGTGTGCGTCAGCTGCTGGCTTATCGTGAGCACCGCAATCTGACCAAACGGATCAATGATCTTTCTTATGTGCAGGAGACGTATGACGATTACGCGCGGGTACAGGCGGAGGAACAGGTGTATGAGAAATTGGATCTTGCCACCATCACGAAAAATGAGCAGCTGTATCCGCTGATTGCGCAGCTGGAAAATGAACTTCCGACAACCATCCATGTAAAAAACATTCAGACGGACGGTTCGCTGGTAACGCTGAATATGGAGGCTGACCGGAAAGTTACGGTCGGACAGATGCTTTTGAATTTTGCGGATGTGACGCTGCTTGAAAATCTTTCGATTCCATCCATGTCGGAGGAGTCTGATGAAGACAGCGGCACGGTGAAGTGGACGTATACGTTAAATGCTTATTATACCGGCGCATTTCTCGGGGAGGACGGGCATCTCATAAAAGAAGCGGTTCCGTCTGCGGATGCAGATGCCGATACAGATACCGATACAGACAGCGTGGAAGGAGAGGAGCAGACCAATGAATAGAATTAAAATTTCAGATTCCGACAAGCGGCTGCTGCTCATTTTCTGTGCGATTGTCATAGTGGCATGTTCGTATTTCTTTATTTCAGTAAGGGAATGAGCAAGGCAGCGAAGATTGAAGAACAGAATACGGCCGATCAGGCAAAAGTGCAGCAGATGGAACAGATGGAGGCAGGACTTCCGAAGGTAAAAGAAAATATCCAGCGGATGGTAAAAAAGCAGAAGACGATTATCAGTACGTATCCTTCTGCAATGACAACCGAGAAGGCTATTGAGTCGTTACAGGCGTATGAGGATAACAGCAGCGATTTCCATATTACGGACATTACGTTTACCATGAACCAGCCGGTTGCTGTGGATGTGCAGACCGATGGCACGGACACGGCCGCAGGAACGGATGCTTCTTCCACTACCGCATCGGATGCAGAGGCATCTTCTGCATCCGAAAGCCAGAGTGAAGAGAGCACACAGGGGGCAGACGCAGCAGAACAGGAAACGGCAGGACCGGAGCCAAAAGAGGTCCGGGGATATTATGCTTCTATCGGTATCCGCTATGAGGCAGGCTATGCCGGGTTAAAGGAAATGATTGCTTATGTCAACAATTTTAAGGATCGTACAACGATTTCACAGTTTACGGCAAATTATGATGATTCCACCGGAAAATTAAACGGGGAGATGACACTGAATATGTATTATCTGGAGAACACCGGAAAAGAGTATGTTCCACCGGTATTCCCGAATATGTCAAAAGGTGTGATGAGTATTTTTGGCAGAAGCACATCGCTTGAAACTGCACCGTAAAACGGATGGGAAGGAGGTCCGCAGATGAAGAGACAACCGAATAACAATGGTGGATTTTCCCTGCTGGAAGTCATCCTTGCCATGGCAATTCTTGCCATTATTTCCATTCCGCTGCTGTCTTATTTTACGCAGTCCATGAAGTACAATGCGATGATGGCGGACAAACAGCATGCAACCAATCTGGCGCAGGAAGTGCTGGAGGATTTAAAAAACCAAAAAGAACTGGCTGTGGTGACGACAGGGGCAGGATTTCGTGTTCCCTATCTGGAAGGAAAGGGCTACACCCTGCTCAGTGAGACTCCGGCGGCTGCCCCGGCACCCGCATTTCAGGCGGAGAATGTGTACTACGCGGCGGCAGGCGCTTCTGGCAGCACGTATGATGTCGAGGTTTCTGTCAGTACGGCTGCAGCTGAAAATGACACCAATATCCCACAGATCGAAGGGATTGATGACACAAAGGATGTCGTGGCACTGGAACATAACCAGCTGCAGGAAGCAATGACGTATTTTTCGGAAAAAAATATGACATATGCCGCTGCACATCCGGGAACGCTTCCGCTTGGGGACAGCGAACTGCAGGCGAAGATGAAGCGGAAATTTTCGGTTACGGCAGACAGTACGCATGTCCGGGTGGCATGCAGCTATACATGTGGGGAAACAGGCGATGAGGTATTGGGCATAGATCCTTCGGAAGTATACGAATGTAATGAGTTTGCAGAGGAAGATATCCGTGATGTGGAGCATATTTATCTTATGTACCATGTGGCACAGGACAGCGATACGATGGAGGTTACATACGCTGCCGGTGTGAATCCCAAGCTGGTGTTTGTATGCCAGAATATTGCGGATGTCAACAGCATCAGACCGGATTATAAGATGACAGTGTTGCCGCAGGGATGCCCGATGCCGTCTGTGGCATCAAACCTTGGCAACAAGTCGTATCCGGATGATCCGGCTGCGGTGACCAACAAGGGAGCAATTTATCAGGACAGCTTTAAGCTGCCGGCTGGGTCGGTTGCCCCTCTGGTGGCAAGCAGCGGGGGAGTGCGAAAGGTCGATCTGACGGTCTGTGTATATAAGAAAGGCAAGGGCGGAAACAATCCGGATAAGGAAAAGTACCGTTATATTACGGTCAGCACGTCGAAAGGAGAGTAGCGATGAAAGGAAACCGGTTCAAACAGGATAACCGTGGCGCCTCCCTGCTTGCCGTACTGGTTCTGATGGTTGTGGTAAGCCTGATTGCCGTGGTGATCACGAAGATTACGATTGTCAATATTGAGATGAAGGAAGTGGAACGCGGCACGAAAAAAAATTTCTACAGTGCGGATGAACTGATGGATAATCTGCGTGCCGGTGCAAGGGAACTTGCAGAGCAGTCACTGGAGAAAGCGTATGCGGATGTCCTTGAAAATTACCTGACGTATTCTGCTTCCGGCGGGGATGTGCAGAAAGTATTTGCCACCAGATATATGGACGGGCTGCAGAAGCAGTTTGCAGAAAACCACACAGATCCGGCAGTTGGTGCGTCGGATACCATGGACGCTTCCGGCAATGTGGCGTACCGGGTTTCCGGCTATGATACGGATACGGTAAAAAGCTGCATCAAAGAAGCCGCAGACCAGGGTTGTTATATTCCTGCCACGGATCCAAAATATGAGGTGGATTACGGTGCAGGGACGTTTACGTTAAAGGGTGTGCAGATCCGGTATAAGGATGCACAGGATTATGAGACAACGATCAAAACCGACCTTGTGTTTTCCACTCCGAAGATGAATTTCTCCGGCAGTGGGCAGGTGCAGGAGTTTATGCGTTACGCGCTGATAGCCGACAGACAGATCAACATCGGGGCACAGAATGTGACGGTGGATGGCAGTGTGTATGCCGGGGCAGACGGAATTTATGCGTCCACAGGCGGAAACGGTACGATCAAGGGGAAGACGGTTCTTACACGTGGGGATATCGTGACGGAGAGCGGATCAGACCTGACGGTCGGGGACGGTGGTTCCTCGATCTGGGCAGAAAATATAAAGACATCGTCTGCCGGAACCAACGGTGCTTCTTCTATCCATATGAACGGAAATATGTATGTGGCGGATGATCTGGAACTGGCTGGCAGGGGGAGCTCCGTGACTTTGCAGGGCAATTATTACGGCTATAATTTCCAGAAAAATTATGGCGCACAGGATCCGGATTCTGCAAAAAAGGCGGAGTTTAGCAGTGCCATGATGGTCAATGGAAAAAGCAGCCATCTGGATATCAAAGGGCTGAATTACCTGCTTTTGGCAGGGCGGACGTTTATTTCGCGAAAGCTTGATGCCAGTAATGAGGATATTCTGATGGGCGAGTCCATCTCCGCGCGGACGAACCAGCTGGCATATTATGTTCCACAGGAATATGTGTCGGGAGATGGCAGAAGTCTGGATCAAAAGAAGTATGCGGCATATACCGGAATCAGTGAAAGTACGCTGAAAGGATATTTAAACAGCAGCCGGCAGGTGGTTCCCTATTATTTTCCGGGTGGGGTCTATTATTACCTGAATTTTAATTCAGAGAAGTCTGCGAATGACTTTTTTTCCGATTATTATGTGAACAATCAGGGGAAAACGGCACAGTATGCCAATATCTATCTGGATGAGGATGCATTGATTGTGGATTCCAATACGATTATGACGTTTTCCGGGGACATTTTAAAACGGGCGGCTTCTGCAGATATGCTAGAAGTTGGAACGTATACGATTGCACCGGACAACTGGAAAGACAGCAGTGGGTTATACTGGAAGTACTGTTCAAAGCTTGCCGTGCGCTATAAGTCGCTGGAACTGGGACTGACGGATCAGGGGCAGGGAGTGACCGAAGACAATGTCCGTCTGACGTCTACGGATGCCAGTGGGCATGAAGTGATTGACAAAACGGTAAATCCACTGTTTGACTATCTGATTGACCGGAGTGCATTTACCACAGAGGTGGAGAAACACAAGGCATCCCCGACGGCTTCGGAAACGGTGTATTCCCCGGCTGCGGATGTATACCTGATTGAAAATGCCGGAACTTATGCACTTCCAGCTACGGTTACAAAGGGAATTGTCATTGCAACCGGGGATGTCAAGGTGTCCGGCCGGTTTGAGGGGATGATTATTTCCGGTGGGGTGATCTCTTTTGATTCCAATGCTTCGGTACGGGGAAACAAGCTTTTGGTTTCCCAGCTGTTTACCGAGGACCAGAAACGGGATACTCCGCTGTTTTCCCAGTTTTTCAAAGGCTGTTCTTCCCTTGCGGCATCAAATATTTCCGGAAACCTTGATCTGGATTCTTATTTGAACTATGATAATTGGAAGAAGAACGGGTAAGGGGTGTGCCAATGAAGAAACGAAAACTTTTGGGGCAGAATGGAATTACGCTCGTTGAAATCATTATCGTTATTGCGATTATTGGCATTCTTGCAAGCACGTCTGTCATGATGATCGGGCATCTGCACTATGCCAATACGCAGAAGGTGGTAAGGACGCTGGATGCTTCGCTGGATGCGCTTCAGGTCAGGACGATGAGCAAAGCCGGCAGTTCTTATCTGTATATTTACAAGCTGGACAATGGATATTATACGCGTGTCCTGTCCGATAATCTGGGCAGTTTTGACGATACAAAGCTGACATCTGACGGGACGAAGCTGTGTAATAATACAATTAAAATCCGTAAGGACAGCAGCACCGGGGAGGAACTGACAGAACCGGGTGCCGGTGGGACATTTATTAAGATTGCCTATAAGAAAACGGCATTTTATGACGATTGTACAAATGTGAATGCCATTTATATTGATGGTGTCCCGGCATACACAATCCGGCTGGTGAAAGATACCGGCAGGCATTTTACGGAGCAGTAACTTTTTAAAGGGGGTGGCAGTGTGCCGAACGATCATAGGGGAATTACGCTTGTGGAACTGATTATCGCGATTGCAATTTCAACGGTTATTTTGGGCGCTGCAACGCTTTTCCTTGGAATGGCGCACAAAAATTATAACCACGCGTCTGCGCAGATTGATCTGCAGTCGGAGTCACAGATTCTGATGGAGCAGATCGGCATGTGGGTGATGGAAGGAAACCGGGTGGAGGAACTTGACCCATCCGTGTCCGGTGTCCGTGGGATCGCCATTTATACGATTCCGAACACCCCGTCGGTAACCAATCCGGCAGGTACCGCAGCCCCGGAGGCTGCAAGCAAGCGGGTGATCTGGATCTCTGCAGGTGGAAAGAAATTATATACAAAGAAAATGGCTGTGGCAGATCCAAAAAACCGATACAACGGTGATTTCTGCAGCTACGGATGAGGTGCAGGAACATCTGATCGGCGAATATGTTACGGCATTTACCGGCACAGTAAATGCTTCCACGGAAAAGGCATCCGTTGCGGTTTCTTTTGATATGCAATATCTGGAACAGAAGTATACGATACAAAATGAATTCAAGCTGAGAAATGTACTCAGGTAAGGAAGGGGCGTTCGTATTGAAGATGGTAAGATGGCATCGGCAGAAAAAAATAACGGAAACAGGAATAAAAGAATTGCATCCGCAGTCTGTATGCTGGGGGTGCTTGTTGTCTGTCTTGGGGTTGTCGGGTACCGGAATAAATTAAAGGCGGATGAGAAACTTCCGGTGATGACAAGAGGAGTCGTTGACCAGATAGAGCAGATTCCGGAGTCGAAGCGCAACATTTACGATGCGAATGCCGCAGCGGCAAAGCTTGGAACCAAGGAAAACCCGTTTCTGATTCTTGAAATTGTGCCTTATGAAGAATACGCAGAGTTTGGATACCAGATCAGTGGATGTGAACCGGTAAATGTGGAAGAGATGCGTTATGGGGATGCTGATATTAATACGGTTAAAACAATAACCGGTGCAAAATGTGAAATGAAAACGGCTTATTTTTTCCCGGATGAGCCAGAAGGGGACATTTCAAAATATTCTGGAAATATGCGTGTCTGTGAGGATGGCATGAAAGATGCAGAATATACCGGATACTATGAGCGCGTTAAAGATGGGGAAGGTACGTTTGTCCAAAAAATCGTAAAAGGGGAAGACGGAAATGAAAGCTTATCGTTTGTCAGACAGGATCATGGAAATATTATCTGGCATACAGTAAATGATTTCGAAAAATCGGATGATAAAGATCAGACATTTGATGAAAAGACGGATCGTGAACTTACCAATGAGGGCGACCGGATTTATACAAAAAGAAAAAGTACCGGTGATAAATCAAAGGATAATATCAATGTAACAAATAATTACTATCTATATAAAAACAATGATTATTTTTTAAAGGACAGCATCGGCTGTAAAACACAGGAGGAAGCAGACAATTATTCGGTGATTATTAAAACGATTACACCGGAAGAGCTGAATGCACGGCCGGAATGGGCAGATTATGCGGATCTGTATGTGATTTCCCCAAAGGTACATTCCGGGGGTGATAATATCAGAGAGATCTGGTAAAAAAACACAACAGGTACGGAAAGCATTCGTCTGTTTCTTCGTATACGGATGGATTTAATGGATCGAAAGATATCAGCTGGGATGTTGTCAAGAAAATGTATAAGAAGATCAATCAGGAGGAGAACTATGCCCCGATTTTTATGGATTCCGGGGTGTATATAGCTACACAGGGATCTTTAAGTGGGGGAAAATCGGTTACGTTTCATATTTTGGACTGGAATATGAATCCAACCATTTATACTTATACCGATACGGGCTATAACAATAATATGTATAAACTGGCAGTCATGCTGTTTTCCATGGATTCTGAACTGTTTCAGCGGTTGTATCTGGATGGAGAAGATGCCTTGATTCAAAAGAAAGAAATTAATGGAGTTGAGACTGGTGTGTTTACTGCACAGACGGGCGATGCGCAGACATACTGGTCTATGTTTACATTTCTTCCGTCCGATGTGGATGGACGTGTGATCGGCGAGAACTGGTACCATTACTGGACGAAGCAGGATAAATGGGAGAAGTATATGACTGCCGGAAATATTTCTACCGATGAAAATCAGGGATATTTAAATGGCAGACTGTTTGTGTTTAAAGGGGATACAACTTCCACACAGGCATTTGGCAAGGGGACGGTTCCGGCATCGGATCCGAATTCTAAGTTTACGGATTTTAAGGAATTTACGGGAAATGATCCCAAAGCGACACCGGCAGATGCAGTCCGTTATATTCTCGGATATAAAACATCAAAGGATCATGTGGATGGAGAACTGCGGATATTGGATATTGAGCCATGCTATGACCGAAAGAACGGATACTCTCTGAAAAAGAGTTATATCCAGCTTATGATTCCGAATTTTATCGGGGATATTAAGATTACCCATATGACTACGGCAGAGTTTATTGGTTCCACGGAGGATCTAAACAGCAAGTACAACATGATTTATCTTGGGCTGGATCAGGGCGCTTACAATCTGGTAGAAAAGGATGTAACCTATAAAGATGCAGATGGCAACGTGAAATGGATCAAAGAGAATCAGACGGTGTGGAATGATACTTCCATGAATGGAAAAATATATTTCCATACCGGAGATAAAATGACCAGTGCAGAGTATAGCAGGTCAGACGGCATAAGCCGTTCGGTCAAGTTCCTGTGGGCTGGAAGCGGAAATAATGTTATAGAGGATACGACACTCCGTTTCCCGGGAAATGACATTACAAAGATTAAGAAAGCGGAACTGGAGAACTTTTTACATGCCGGTTATCCGGTTGTTGCGGTTGATGATCTCTATTGCCTGTCCGATAAAATAGATGCCGGTTCAAACCTTGCAGATCTGGTCAGGGAGAGTAAGAAGGAAAAGAAAACCATTTACCAGACGTCAGATAGCAATGGGCTGATTGCAAAGGTAAAAGAGGTCTGTCCGAAAATTACGTTTACAAAACTGCCAAATGAATATCAGGGAACGACTTCGTCTGAGGGGAAAAATGATACGTCTGTTTCCGTAGATGACAGTCAGGCAAATTATCTGGATGTGGACGGTTTTGGCAGATCAAAACTTGATTTTAGTTTTCAGGTGACGGATGTGCCATCCGCACAGTATCAGTGTAAAGTTTATATTGACCAGAATCAGGATGGTAAATTTGAAGAGGGGCTGGCAGATGTGGATGGCTCCGGGGATGCGGATGATTCGGATGATACAGGGGAAGTTTATTATGAGGGAGATGTTTTTACGGCAGGAGACGGGGAACAGAACATTACACCGGTAAAACTTTCCAAACTGTACTTTGGGCTGATTCAGTGGAAGATTGTTGTATACCGCAAGGATAATCCGGACATTCATTTTACACGTACCGGCTGCTCGGTTGCAAAAAACCAGACCGGACAGAAACGGGAGATTAAGGTGCTTCAGATTATAGCCGGATACGGATACTAATAATAAGGGGTATCTGAATCTGGAAGAAAATACGCTGTTTACGAAATATTATAATGCATTGAATGATTATAAAATTTCCGTGGTAACGACTACGGTTTCTGATTTTCAGAAGAATTATTTCGGGGAGAAATTTGTGTATGATTATTCCAGGGATATTTCAGCCCAAAAAGGAAACGAAAATCCAGTTAAAATGTCGAAAAAACAAAAGGAACTGTATCATACATACAATATGTTTATTCTGGGATTTGGCGATACGTTCCATAAGGTGAATATGTCGAATAAAAACGGTGCGATTGATTTCCTGAAATATTTTATCGCCTCTGGAAAAAGTGTTTTGTTTACGCATGATTTTACTTCTATGCATAATGTGAACAGTGGGGATTTCGGATATTCTGCCAATACATATCTGCGTGATGTCATGGGAATGAACCGGTATAAAGCTGTGAGTGGGAAACTGACCGAGAGCGAACGAAAGGAACTGCTGGCTTATCAGGCGAAACATAAGTATGATACAATGACCCAGACAACCGTTGGCAGTGACGGTACACTTTCTACAACGGCACTTGGTAATACCCAGGGATTTACTTACTATGCCATGAAACGTCTGGGATGGGAAAAGAAAAATACGGATCAGATCATCCCATACCGGTATATGATCAGAAGTTATAAAAATGATGAATATATCTGTGGCGTGAGTAACGATAATGTGAAATTGACAGGATTTAACAATAATAATGACCTGACAATGCGTGCAACGAAGACGAATACGGGACAGATTACGGAATATCCGTTTAAAATTGACGAAACACTTAAAATTGCATCAACGCATGGGCAGTGGTATCAGCTGGACATGGAAGATCCGGAAGTTACGGTCTGGTACTGTCTTTCGGATAATGAGAACGGAGATCCGTGTGCATGGGCGGGTACGGCTTCAAACGGAGATGGAACCGGTGCCACCTATGGGGCTTCCCCGAATGATGCCGCCAATAATTACTATATTTACAGTAAGGGAAATGTTTTTTATTCCGGAGTAGGTCATTCTACGGTAGATGGAGATATGGAGGCAAAGCTTTTCATTAATACGATGATTGCCGCATACCGTACCACATATGAGCCGCCAATGGTCGAGATCCTGAATGAAGAGGCGGAGCTTTTAAAAGAGGAGTCCGGAAATGGAAGTGATCCGAATCTGGTGTATAAGATGAACTGGATGAAAGAATATGGAAATAACCTTGACGGCACTAAGGAAAAAATCCGCTTCAGCCCGGTCGAACTGAATACCGTCAGAACGAAGCTGACCTGTTCGATCCAATACAAAGATGGAACTTACGTAGATAAAATTTACAAAAAAGACGGAACGTTGATTGAGGGAAAAGCAACGAAGGAGAATCCTAAAAAATATGTGTTTGAAAACCTGAAAAATATGGGTGAGTATTACTTTATTTATGATACAACAGGGGAAAACAAAAAGAAGGAAGGGGATATTGTTTTTGAAATTTATAACAATAAGTCCAAAAATCCGGATGGAACACCAAGGGTGGGAAAAACTACTGTGAAAATGGAATCTCAGAATTTGTTTTTGCTTGATTAGTATGGGGATTTAAGAAAAGACACACAATGTGAGAGAGTATCGCATTGTGTGTCTTTTTTATGATGGTCATAGGTAGAATACATTTTGCAATTACATATATGCAGTATACGTAAAGTTTTCCTTGCCAGGAAGGTGGGGGATATGCTATGGTAAACATATCTTTTTTCAGTGGCAGTTCCTGCCAGAAATCCCATTTGTTTTGTTGTATAAGTGAAAGATGTGAACTTTAATGTGCCTTTGACGGTCAGGTTTTGACAGTCAGGTTTTGACGGTCTGAGTTTGACGGTCAGGGTTTAACAGTCTGCAATTTTTGTGCGTTGAAATAAAAGCAAAAACCACATATAATATAAGGAGAACATTTGGAAAAAGAACAAACGAAAAATCAACAGGAGAAGAATCAACAGGAGAATCAGAAAAAGTCCCAAAAGCTGCAGTGGCATCCGGCATTCTGTTCCGCCTTGCGTCTGGAACTGCTGGAGGATGCAGAAAATTTGGAATTTACCGATGAGTTCCAGCTTACGGAAAAACCTTTGCAGATTGACTGTACGGTTGTAAAAGTAAAGAGGGACTGCAAAATAAAAAATGAAATCGGGAAGATTTTCCGGAAACACAATATTTTTGAATATAAATCCCCGATGGATGAGCTGAACATTGATACTTTTTACAAGGCGGTTGCGTATGCGTGCCTGTATAAAGTATTGCCAAATCATGTGAATGAGATTCCGGCAGAGGAGATTACCATTACACTGATTCGTGATCGGAAGCCGGTGAAGCTGATGCAGGAACTGGAAAAATCCGGGTATGAATGTAAAAAAGAAACAGTAGGGATTTACTATGTCAGTGGAGTGATGTTTCCGGTGCAGATCATAGCGTCATCGGAACTGGATGTGGATATGCATGTACAGCTAAAAGCATTGACGAATCATCTGGAAGAATCGTTGATGCGTCAGTATTTATTGAGGGTGAGTGCATTTTCGGAAAGAGAGAAGAATCTTGCAGATGTTGTGCTCCAGGTTATTGTAAACAGTAACATGGAGAAAGTGCAAAAATGGAAAGGAAGTGAAAGGATCATGTGTGAGGCATTACGTGTTTTAATGGCGGATGAATTGAATGAGGAACGTGTGGAAGGTCGAATCGAAGGACAGCGAGAGGGACAGATTCGTGCATATGCATCCCTGGTGCAGGATGGGATCATCCCCGTGGAAACAGGTGCAGAAAAAGCAGGAATGTCTGTCGATGATTTTACAAAAGAAATGAAGAAGGCCGGTTATATAATTCCAGCAGTATAAAATCAGAAAATGAAATGTGTGGTGCCCGTGGTTGCACCACACATTTCATTTTAATTTAAGAAAAGTTTTATATAATAGGAATTGTTCTGGAAATCAGTTCGTGATAGTATAAAAGCTATGCATATGAAAAGGAGTTAAATCATGGGAAAAATATTTAAAAACATGCTCCCATACTGGAAATGGATTCTGGTTATTGTGGCTTTTCTTGTGATGCAGGCATTTTGTGATCTGTCCCTGCCACAGTATACATCAGATATTATCGATGTCGGAATCATGAGCAGCGGAGTGGAGCATATTCTTCCGGAAGAAATGACACAGGAAGATTTTGTGTCAGCACAGCTTTTTATGACCAGCAGGGAAAAGAAAACATTTGCCGCCTGTTATAAGGAGCCGAAAAAAGATGGAAACTATGTGAGAAATTGTGAAGAGGATACGCTTGACGATATGGATGAGTCTCTGTTGGAGCCGATCGTCATGGTATATCAGATGTCCCAGATGAAGGAGTCCGATATTGACGAGAAGGCTCTCACGGGGAAAATGGGAACGGATGGGACGCAGGTAGATATGAAGCAGCTGATGCAGGCACTGGCAGCCGGCCAGGTACCGGATCAGCAGATTCTTGAGATGCGAAAGCAGGTGTCCGGACAGATTGATGCGATCGGATTTTCTACATTGAAATCCATGGGTGTGACCTATGCGATCTCCTGTGATAAAAATGCAGGTGTGGATGTAGATGCCATTCAGAAACATTACTTATGGACCACCGGAGCCAAGATGCTTGGTTTTGCGCTGCTGATGGTTATGGCGGCAGTGGTTGTCGGATATTGTGCTTCCCGTGTGGGAGCATCCATCGGACGAGATCTGCGTGATAAGACATTCCGCAATGTCGTACAGTACTCCAATGCAGAGATGGATCATTTTTCAACGGCATCCCTGATTACGAGAAGTACCAATGATGTACAGCAGATTCAGATGGTGACTGCAGTATTTCTGCGAATGATTCTTTATGCTCCGATCATTGGAATCGGTGGTGTGATTAAGGTTGCACAGACCCATGCAGGAATGGAATGGGCGATCGCGCTTGCGGTGCTTGTTATTCTTGGGTTTGTAATGCTTCTTACCTCCCTTGCCATGCCAAAGTTTAAGATTATGCAGAATCTCGTGGACCGGCTGAATCTGGTTTCGAGAGAGATTCTGACAGGATTAAATGTCATTCGTGCATTTGGACGGGAAAAACGGGAAGAAGAGCGGTTTGATGAGGCCAACCGCAATCTGACAAGGACGCAGTTGTTTACCAACCGTGTTATGACATTTATGATGCCGGGAATGATGATGATCATGTACTGCATTACGCTTCTGATTGTGTGGGTTGCCGCAAAGCGGATTGATGGCGGATATATGCAGGTTGGTTCCATGACGGCATTTATTACTTACACAATGATGATCGTTATGGCATTTCTGATGCTGACCATGATGTCTATCATGATGCCGAGAGCCGGTGTGGCTGCAGAGCGTATAGATGAGGTTGTACGCACAAAAAGTACGATTACAGATCCGAAAGAGCCGGTTGCCATGGAACAGTGTGAGGGTGTGATTGCCTTTCATCATGTAAATTTCCGGTATCCGGGAGCCACGGAAGATGTGCTTTCGGACATTGATTTTGTTGCAGAGCCGGGAAAGACCACTGCAATTATCGGAAGTACCGGATGTGGTAAATCTACGCTGGTCAACCTGCTTCCGCGTTTTTATGATGTGACAGGCGGAGAGATCACGCTTGACGGAACGGATATCCGCAAGTATACATTGCAGGATCTGCGGGAACATATCGGATTTGTACCACAGAAGGGAATTCTTTTCTCTGGTACAATTGCAAGCAATCTGCGCTTCGGGGCAGAGGATGCGTCAGATGAGCAGATCCGGGAAGCAGCGGAGATTGCGCAGGCAACAGAGTTTATTGACAGCAAACAGGATGGGTATGAGAGTGCGATTGCACAGGGCGGAAGCAATGTTTCCGGCGGACAGAAGCAGCGGCTTGCCATTGCCAGAGCAATTGCAAAAAATCCAAAGATTTATGTGTTTGATGACAGTTTTTCCGCTCTGGATATGAAGACCGATGCGGCACTCCGCAGAGCGCTTGAGACAAAGACGGAACATACGACCGTGATCATTGTCGCACAGCGAATCAGTACGATTCTGCATGCGGACCAGATACTGGTACTCGACGATGGAAAGATTGTCGGAAAAGGCACGCATGAGGAATTACTGCACAATTGCGAAGTTTACGGGCAGATTGCCAGAAGTCAGCTGTCTGCCAAAGAACTGGGACTTTCCGAGGAGGTGAAATAAGATGGCAGAACAACGTACAAGAAGACCTCGCGGTCCGATGGGTGGTCCGGGCAGAGGAATGATGCCGGGAGAAAAGCCGAAAGATTTCAAAAACTCTATCGGAAAACTGGTTCGTTATCTCGGAAGATACTGGTATGCGATTGTTGCCGTTATGATTTTTGCAGCGGTGTCTACCGTCTTTTCCGTTGCCGGACCAAAGGTCATGGCACGTGCAACGAATGCATTGGTGGAAGGTCTCGGGAAAAAGATCGCGGGAACCGGATCTATTGATTTTACCTATATTGCCAAAGTGTTATTGTTTACACTTGGCCTGTATATCTGTTCTGCAGTATTCAGTTTTATACAGGGAATGATCATGACAGGAATCACGCAGAAAACCTGTTACCGCATGCGTAAGGAAATTTCAGAGAAAATCAACCGCATGCCAATGAAATATTTCGAGAGCCGCACGTACGGAGAGGTGCTATCCCGCATCACCAATGATGTGGATACACTTGGACAGAGTTTAAATCAGAGTGTGACGCAGATCATTACGAGTGTGGCAACACTGGTCGGAACACTTGTGATGATGATTTCAATTTCCGGAATTATGACATTGATTTCACTTGTGATTCTTCCGGTATCTGCCATCCTGATTTCGTTTATTATCAAACATTCGCAGAAATATTTCCGCCAGCAGCAGGAATATCTGGGACATATCAACGGACAGGTGGAAGAGGTCTATGGCGGACATCTGGTGGTGCAGGCATATAATAAGCAGGAGAGCACCATCAAAAAATTTGAAGATACCAATCAGATTCTGTTTCAATCGGCATGGAAGTCCCAGTTTTTATCCGGACTGATGCAGCCGATCATGCAGTTTGTCGGAAACCTCGGTTATGTCGGAGTGGCAATTTCCGGAGGACTTCTGGCAATCCGCGGAACCATCGGGGTTGGTGAAATTCAGGCATTTATTCAGTATGTCCGGAATTTTACTCAGCCGATCCAGCAGATTGCGCAGGTGGCAAATATGCTGCAGTCGATGTCTGCAGCCTCCGAGCGCGTATTTGAATTTCTGGACGAAGAGGAAGAAGAACTGACGGTTGAACATGCTGTGCATCTCGACCATGTGGATGGTTACGTGGATTTTTCCCATGTAAGTTTCGGATACAATCCGGGCCAGATCATTATCAGGGATTTTTCCGCTCATGTAACACCTGGACAGAAAATTGCAATTGTCGGACCAACGGGAGCAGGAAAAACCACAATGGTCAAACTGCTTATGCGTTTCTATGATGTGACAGGCGGAGCCATTCAGGTGGATGGGCATGATATCCGCGACTTTAACCGTCAGGAACTTCGGGATGCATTTGGTATGGTATTGCAGGATACCTGGCTGTTTAAGGGATCTATCATGGAAAACATCCGGTATGGCCGTTTAGATGCCACAGATGAGGAAGTGATTGAGGCGGCAAAAGCCGCACATGCCCACCATTTTATCCAGACACTTCCGGGTGGCTACCAGATGGAGTTAAACGAGGATGCAAGTAATGTTTCCCAGGGACAGAAACAGCTTCTTACAATTGCACGTGCTATCCTTGCGGATAACCCGATTCTGATTCTGGATGAGGCAACCTCTTCGGTAGATACCCGTACCGAAGTGCGGATTCAGAAGGCATTGGATAATCTGATGCGTGGACGAACCAGCTTTATCATTGCGCATCGACTCTCTACGATAAAAAATGCGGATCTGATTCTGGTGATGAAAGATGGCGATATCATAGAGCAGGGGACACACGAACAGCTTCTGGCACAAAAGGGATTTTATGCAGATCTGTATAATTCCCAGTTCGAAGAGAATGCATAAGACATTGAAATAAATTGGCAGTTGTGCTATAGTTTAACTGTATTTATCGACAAATTTTGACAAAATCGGACAGTGCTTTCTGGTATGCTTATTTTTGACTGAATTTGACATTCTAGGAGGCCTACATGGGAAAACTAAATGTCGCAATTGCAGATGATAACGAGGTTATGCGTGACTTATTGGAAGAAATGGTAACCAGTGATGATGAACTGCACCTGATCGGGATGGCGAAGGATGGAGAAGAAGCCTGTCATCTGATCAGGGAAAAAGAACCGGATGTTGTATTATTGGATATTATTATGCCGAAATTGGACGGTCTGGCAGTCCTTGACAGGATCAGGGCAGATCATACACTAAAGAACCGGCCGACATTTCTGATGATCAGCGGAATCAGCAATGAAAAAATTACCGAAGATGCGTTTGAGCGGGGAGCAGATTATTATATTATGAAGCCGTTTGACCGGAATATTGTTTTGGACCGGATCAAGACACTCAACCGTCGAAAAAACAAAGTACGAAAAGAAATTGGCAGACCGGTTGAGATGGAAAAGAAATCGGAAAAGTACTCGTTACAGACACTGGAAGAGGATGTCACAGAGATAATTCATGAGGTTGGGGTTCCGGCACATATCAAGGGATACCAGTATTTGCGGGAGGCAATCATCATGTCTGTGACGAATATGGACATGTTAAATTCTATTACGAAAATTTTATATCCGGGGATCGCAAAGAAATTTGATACGACACCAAGCCGTGTCGAGCGTGCCATCCGTCATGCAATTGAAGTAGCATGGAGCCGTGGCAAGATGGATACGCTGGATGATCTGTTCGGATATACCATCAGTAATGGAAAAGGAAAACCGACCAACTCGGAATTTATCGCTCTTATTACGGACAAAATACGATTACAGATGAAGGGTAAGTAAAGGAGTGTTGTGTATGAAGAAGATTCTGTTTGTTTCATCAGAGGCAGTGCCATATGTGAAAACCGGGGGTCTTGCCGATGTTGTCGGATCACTTCCGAAATATTTTGACAAAAAAGAGTATGATGTGCGGGTAGTTATTCCGAAATACGCCTGCATGGATCGCTCATTTCTTTCAAATTTAAAATTTTTGTGCCATTTTTATGTAAATCTGAATTGGCGCAGGCAGTATGTTGGAATTTTCGAGTCAGAATATCATGGTGTTCACTTTTATTTTGTGGACAATGAATTTTATTTCGCAGGAGAATCTCCATACAACAATATCTATGAAGATGTGGAAAAGTTTGCATATTTTTCCAAGGCAGTACTTGCTAGTCTGCCGTATATTGATTTTGCCCCGGACATTATCCATTGCAATGACTGGCAGACAGGACTTATTCCGGTGTTTCTGCATACGGTATTTGGAGATGATAATTTTTATGCGGGAATCAAAACCGTGTTTACGATTCATAACCTGCAGTTTCAGGGACGCTGGCGAATTCAGGAGATAATGGATATTACAGGACTTCCGGCACACATTTTCAATGCATATGAACTGGAATCTTATGGGGAGGCAAATTACTTAAAGGGTGGCGTGGTATATGCGGATTATATTACTACCGTCAGCCCGACGTATGCAAATGAGATTACGACCGTAGAAGTGGGAGAGGGCTTAAGTGGCCTGATGACTGCCCGAAAGGATCGCCTTTATGGTATTTTAAACGGAATTGATTATGAAGAATATAATCCACAGACAGATCCTTATATTCCGGTAAATTATTCGAAAAAAGATGCAGTGAGTGGGAAAAAAGAAAACAAAGCTGCATTACAGAAAGAACTTGGGCTTCCAGTCAGGGAGGATGCTTTCCTGATCGGAATCGTATCGCGTATGACCAGCCAGAAAGGATTTGACATGATCGGCTGCGTATTGGATGAACTTTTAACCGAAATGGATATACAGCTGGTGGTTCTTGGTTCCGGAGAGAGCCAGTATGAAATATGTTCCACCATTATCAGAGTAGTATCCGGACAAGGTAAGTGTACATATCGGATTTACCGAGGAGCGTTCGCACCATATATACGCGGCAAGTGATGTGCTGCTGATGCCTTCCATGTTTGAACCATGCGGGCTGGCACAGATGATTGCCATGCGTTACGGAACACTTCCGATCGTACGTGAAACCGGAGGACTCCGGGATACGGTAGAACCATACAATGAATATGAAAATACAGGATGTGGTTTTTCATTTGCGAATTTTAATGCACAGGAAATGGCAGATATTGTCCGGTATGCGTATCGTGTGGAGCATGAACAAAAGGCCGCATGGAAAGAACTGATCTATCGTGCGATGGATCGCAATTTTTCCTGGAATGCTTCGGCACATGCATATGAGAAGCTATATGATAAACTGGTAGAAATGTAATAGATGTTCCCCGCAGAATTTTTTCTGCGGGGATTTTGTGTCTGGAAATATAATCTATGAAGTGCAGACCGGCTGCGGCATGGTCAGCAGATGGCTGTGCCGGCAGTAATAGTAGGCATGGTCGGACAGAATTTCTTCATCCTGAAGCTGTGAGGCATTCACTTCTTTTACCATTGCGGTGTAATGGTCGAGATTCTGCCCGTCGTTTTCATCGGCGGCAAGAATCAGTACTTCGTGAATACTGCTTGGCAGAATGATCAGATCCTTTTCAAACAAATCGGACAGTTCTTTTAAGATGTCATCGTAGAGGAGAACGGTTGCACCGTTGGTCCGGTATGTATTGGTCAGAACATACAGTGGCGGGGCTGCTTCCGGAAGTGGAGTTTCCGCGACGAGCTGTATTTCTTTGAGAAGACTGCTCATCGGGGTAAGCTGTGGGGGAAGAAGTCTGTGGCGTGTTTTTCTTCGCAAGCCGGTAGAGCGTTTCTTTGTCGGTTTTCCAAAGGTTTAAGTGATGATTGTGGATCAGAATATTTGCCTGGTTTTCGGCACTTGCATGGAGCAGACAGTAAAAGATTACGGCCAGATCCTGATAGCGGAAAAACGGTAACCTCTTTTAACAGTTCCTGATTTTTTTCAAAGCTTACAAGACGCATGACGATGTGCTCGCTGGCACGGGAAAAATCGGTAAAGTAGGACGTGTCAAAATTTTCTTTCGGGGCATGCGCCTGATAGGTATGAAGAATATCTTCACAGATTTCTTCAAGGCATACCCCTTCTAGATAGCGATGATAGTATGGCATCAGATAGATCGCAGGTGACACGTTTTTCTTCGGATGGAGAAGTACCAGACCATCGTAATGTGTTCCGTTATTTTTGGTAAAGGAACGAATGTCTAAAGTGACACCTGTCTCGATACGCAGAGAAAGCTGTGTACGGATCGTTGTTAAAAATTCCTGATAGTTCATATGTAATTGAAAACAAATGTATATATGGGAAATTTCGGAATGACCGTTTCCGAAGATGAAAAATCCACGGTGTTAACCAGACACCGTGGATTTACTTTAGCATGTTTTGACTGAAATTGCAATCATTTTTCTCGGTTTTTTAATAAGAGAGAAGTTCCTGCCACAGCTTTGTGTACTTGGCGGAATCATCATCACTTAATGCTTTATAGATTTCACATCTTTTTATCGTGTCACTGGAAGGATTGACAGCTTCGTTATTTTTTACGTCAGCGTCCTGATTTTCTACCACAGATGTAATCGGAGAGGCATACTGCACATATTCGAAATTCTTTTCTGCGATATCATCCTTGCACAGGAAATTTAAGAATTTTAAAGCGTTGGTCTGGTTAGTGCAGGACTTTGGAATGAACCAGGAATCGATCCAGAGGTTGGATCCCTCTTTTGGAACCGAATAATCCAGATTGTCGTTCTCTGCCATGGCCAGTGCAGCCTCGCCGGAGTAGCACAGTGCGATGGAGGCTTCTTCTCCGATCATGGCATCGGCTGTCTCGTCTACATAGTAGGCATATACGATTTTATCATCTTTTTGCTTTTTTAATATGTCGAGGGCTTCCCGCAGATGATTTTCATCGGTATCGTTTAAGGAATACCCTTTGGAGATCAGGGCAGGGGCAAACGTATCACGGACGGAATTTTCCATGATGATTTCATCCTCATAGGTAGGATCCCACAGGCAGTCCCAGCTTGATACGGTTTTGGCATCAATGGTTGTTTTGTTGTAGAGAAGGCCAAGAGTCCCGTAAAAATATGGAACGGAATAGGTGTGATTCTTGTCATAGGAAGCAGACATATCAAGGATCGTTGGATCCAGATTTTTGTAGTTGTCCATGGCATCGTAATCTTCTTCGAGAACTTCGCCCTCGTTGATCAGACGCTCAACCATATATTCGGAAGAGCAGATTACATCATAGTTGATGGAACCGGCTTTGTATTTGGTATACATTTCTTCCGGACTTTCATATTCTTCGTATTTGACGGTGATACCGGTTTCTTTTTCAAACTGTTTGACTACGGACTCATCGATATATTTTCCGTAATTTAAAACGGTTAAGGTCTGTCCGCTTTTTTTTGCAGAGGAAGATCCCCCACAGGCAGTGAGTGCGCTGACTGCCAGAGCAGAAATTAAGAGGGCAGAGAAAATTCTTTTTTTCATAATAGGACTCCTTTCGGCTGGAATAAAATTCCAATGGAAAATTTATTTGGCTGCAACACGCTTCTTCCCCGGATAAACATTTCCGGCAAGAAGAATGAGCAGAACGGCAAAGAACAGAATCGTGGAAAGTGCATACAATTCCGGTTTGATTCCTTTGCGAAGTTCTGTGTAGAGCATGGTGGAGAGGGTATTGACCCCGGCTCCTTTGGTAAAATAGGTGATGGAAAAATCATCCAGTGACATGGTGACTGCCATCATAAATCCGGAGAACACACCGGGACGGATTTCCGGCCAGGTGACTTTGTAAAATGCATACAGCGGCGTTGCTCCGAGATCAAGTGCCGCCTCATAGGTGCTGCGGTTTGTCTGTTTCATTTTCGGAAGCACATTTAAAATAACATAAGGAATACTAAAGGTAATGTGCGCTAAAAGAACCGTCACAAATCCGAGGTCGATAAATTTCACAAACAAAAGCATCATGGAGATACCGGTTACGATATCCGCATTCAGAAGCGGAATATTGGTCGCGCCGAGATAAATGGTCTGGTGCCGTTTTTTCATGGCGGCTATGCCGAGCGCGGCAAGTGTTCCAATCAGTGTGGAAATCATTGCGGACAGGAAAGTGACCTGCAAAGTTGTGATAAATGCAGTCATGATCTTTTCGTCCTGAAAACAGCCGGTATACCACCGGAGCGTGAAGCCTCCCCATTTTACCTTGGAACGGGAATCGTTGAAAGACAAAGCAATCAACACAACAATCGGAAGGTAAAGGAAGGCAAAGATCAGGATCATATAGATCCGGGATGCACATTTTTTAACATATGGATGTTCCCTCCCTTCTTATCAAATATATTTACAATTGTCATACTTACGATTACAAAGATCATCAGGACAAAGGAAGACCGCTTCCGGCATTCCACTGCATTCCCTGCATAAAATCCTGCTCGATCACATTTCCGATTAAAAGAACGTGACCACCGCCTAATACCTGCGAGATTGCAAACGAGGTAAGTGACGGGACAAATACCATGACGATTCCGCTGATGATTCCGGATACGGTAAGCGGAAGAATAATCTTAAAAAAGATGGCTGCATTTCCGGCTCCCAGATCGCGGGCCGCCTCAATCCAGTCTTTACGAATCCGTGTCATGGAGTTATAAATCGGCAGCAGCATAAACGGCAGGAAGTCGTATACCATGCCAAGGACAACTGCCGTTGGTGTATTTATGATATTGATGCGGGAAAGTCCGAAACCTGTGAGAATGGAGTTGATTACACCATTTTTGGAAAGCAGAAGTTTCCATGCCAGGATACGGAGCATAAAGTTCATCCACATCGGAAGCATAAAGATAAAAACAACCAGTCCCTGATTTTTGATTTTCATATTATTTAAAATCATTGCCAGCGGATAGGAGAGAACCAGGCACACGATGGTGCATATAATTCCAAGTCTCAGGGAAAGTCCCATGGCTTTGCGGTTGGTTTCATCTGCTATCGCTGTGATATAGGATAACGTAAAACTGCCATCGTTGTTTGTAAATGCATAGTAAAGAATCATGATAAGCGGCAGGAGGATAAAACCGATGATCCATATGAGGTATGGACCGGCAAGAAATTGCTGTTTAAATTTACGCATCGATCTCCACCGCCTTTTCATCGGAAGATTCCGGCTTATGCATAATCTGGATATTGAACGGGATTACTTTGATGCCGACTTTCGGTGCCGACCGGAACAAATCTGGTGGTGTGAACCAGCCATTCATAGCCGCCGGCCATGACATCAAGTTCATAGTGAACGCCTTTAAAAATCAGGGAGGTTACTTCGCCCTGCAGCGTTCCCTCCGAAGGATCGACAAGTTCTACATCTTCCGGACGGATGACAACGTCGACCGGCTTATTGTTGCCGAATCCTTTGTCGACACATGCCCACCGGGCACCGAGAATCTCTACAAGTTCATCTTTTATCATGATTCCGTCAATGATATTGCTGTGTCCGATAAAATCGGCAACAAATGCGTTTTCCGGTTCGTTGTAAATGTTTTCCGGAGTACCGATCTGCTGGATATATCCCTGATTCATGACAACAATGGTATCGGACATGGTCAGTGCTTCTTCCTGATCGTGGGTGACATATACAAAAGTAATTCCAAGTTCTTCTTTCAGACGGATGAGCTCATACTGCATGTTCTGGCGCAGTTTTAAATCAAGTGCACCAAGCGGTTCATCCAGAAGAAGGACTTTTGGCTCGTTTACAATCGCACGGGCGATGGCGATACGCTGCTGCTGACCACCGGAGAGAGAATCGACCGAACGGTTTTCAAATCCTTCCAGATTGACCAGTTTTAAGGCATATTTGATTTTATCCTGAATATATGCTTTGCTTTTCTTACTTATTTTAAGGCCGAATGCAATGTTTTCGGCGATGGACATATGCGGGAAAAGAGAATACTTCTGAAAAACGGTATTCAGTTTCCGTTCATTGGCTGCAAGAGCTGTGATATCCTGTCCGTCAAACAGAATCTGTCCCTTGTCCGGGCTTTCAAAGCCTCCCAGCAGACGCAGGGTTGTAGTTTTTCCGCATCCGGACGGACCTAAAAGGGTCAAAAATTCATTCTCCCGGATATACAGATTTAAATCATCCAACACAAGATTGGAATCGTAGGATTTGGAAATTCCAATAAAATCAATTAAATGTTTACTCATACGTTTGTCCTCTTAAAAATTTGGTGGGGTAGTCACCCAGATGATGACGGCATCTGTCGAACCGGTGTTTTCCAGATAATGCTTTTTTCCTGCTTTAAAATAGAAAGATTCCCCGGCATGTACCGTCTGGTTTTGTCCGGCATAGTGGATACGGACGTTTCCTTTGATTACATAACCGAAATCCTCCCCCTCATGGGGCTGATAAACTTCTGACCGTCCACCGGCGTGTAAAGTCAGACGAACCGGTTCCATCTGGTTTTTCTGTGCATTGGGAACGACCCATTCAATACAGCAGTGTTTTTCTTCGTCGGTTTTTTCAAAATAATCTTCCTGTTTGAAAACAATCTGTTCCGGCTCTTCATCTGTAAAAAATTCTGCTGGTGTCGTACCAAGGCACTGGATGATATCCAGAAGAGTTCCGATGGACGGAGAGTTCTGGTTTCGTTCTAACTGTGAGATAAAGCCCTTGGTCAGCTCGGCACGGTCCGCCAGCTCCTGTTGCGTCAGTCCGTACTGGATGCGCAGTTCTTTCATGCGGTGTCCAATGTCCATGGCATGCCTCCCGTAAATTTATGAAACATGATTGTTAGTTGATTTTTTGTTTACTAATTATAAACTCAACAGTTTCTATTCTACAGAATCCATGTGAAAAGTCAATCTTTTTTTAATATAAATTTTATGAAAAAACAGTTGATTTTCTGAATCGGTTTTGGTATTATATACAAGTACGTTTTGCCAATATGGCTCAGTTGGTAGAGCAACGCATTCGTAATGCGTGGGTCAGGGGTTCGAGTCCCCTTATTGGCTTCGTTTCAGACACGTTTTGTATCGGGTATCCGATGGAAGACGTGTCGTTTTTTACTTTAAAAAAGTGCTTGTTTCTTAGGCATGAAATTGGTATAATGGGCGCAGACAAAGAAAATAAGAATAAAGGTTGAGGTAAAAAATGGACAAGAACAAAAAGACGTTTCAGGTACCGACATTACTGGCCTTTGCAGCAATTGTTGCAATTATGGTGATTGTAGGGGTGAGAGTCCTTAACGTTCCGGTAGTTCCTATGTGTCTGCTTGTTATCATTGAGGCAGTTATTGCAGTGATGCTGCATCATGCGGAACTCTGGGTGCATGGACTTCTTATTCTGGCAGAACTTTGTGCCGGTGTTGCCGGGGAAAAAACAGTATTGATTATTTTATGTGCAGTTGTTTACATTGCAGCGACGTTTGCACTGCAGATGTTAGATAAAGGAGAAACACAGAATGGACAGTAGTGACAGTAGTTATTACAGCAGGCTAACAGCTGGATGAGCTGTTTTACAGATGATCGCCTTTTTTCCGGAGATCCGAAACGGATTCAGCATTTCATGAAAGTGCATAGTTTCGCAAGAATCATCGGAACAAAAGAAGGGCTTGACGAGACATCCCTTTTTATATTGGAAGCAGCCGCTTATACCCATGACATTGGAATCCGTCCGGCAGAAGAAAAGTATGGACGGTGTGACGGAAAGCTGCAGGAGCAGGAAGGACCGATTGTGGCACAGAGAATGCTTTCCGATGTGGGAATTGAAAATTATCTGATCGACCGTATCTGCTATCTGATCGGACATCATCATACATATGATAATATCGAAGGATTGGATTATCAGATTCTGGTGGAGGCAGATTTTCTGGTCAATTTATATGAAGATGACGTCAATCGTCACGGAATTGAACAGGCATATCAGCAAATTTTCCGGACGCAGACCGGAAAAGAAATTTTTAATCAGATGTATACAGATGAAAGATGAATAAAAAAATTATCAGAAAATAATGGAAGATCTGATCCGTGAAAACTGTACGGCAGGGGAGGCTCCAAGCCTCCTTTTGCACAGCTGTTGTGCACCGTGCAGTTCTTATTGTATTGCATGTCTTGCAGAACATTTCCATGTAACGGTATTTTATTACAATCCCAATATTTATCCGCCGGAAGAATATCATATGCGGGCAAAGGAGCAGGAACGTTTTATTGCTGAGTTTCCTACAAAATATCCGGTTTCTTTTGTGGAAGGTGCATACGATACACAGCGGTTTTACGATATGGCAAAGGGCATGGAAGAGATCCCGGAAGGGGGAGAGCGCTGTTTTGCCTGTTACCGGCTGCGGCTTTCCGAGGCTGCGTCCTATGCAAAAGCGCACGGATTTGATTTCTTTACGACAACACTATCCATCAGTCCGCTGAAAAATGCGGAAAAGTTAAATCAGATCGGAGCAGAACTGGCAGATAGCTTTGGTGTCCGTTATCTGTTTTCGGATTTTAAAAAGAAGGAAGGCTATAAAAAGTCGACCGAAATTTCTAAGGAGTATCACATGTACCGGCAGTACTACTGTGGGTGTGTGTATTCCAAGCGTGACCGCGACCGTGAAATCGTACTGCGCAGACAGCAGGAAGAACAGATTTTATAAAAAAAACAAAGAATTTAAGAAAGAGAGGAATTTAGATATGGCACAGTTATGGGGCGGAAGATTTACGAAGGAGACAGACCAGCTGGTTTACAATTTTAATGCATCCATTTCGTTTGATCAGAAATTTTACAAGCAGGATATTGAGGGTTCCATTGCACATGTGCGTATGCTTGGAAAGCAGGGCATTCTGACACAGGAAGAGATGCAGGCGATTGTTTCCTGTTTACAGGAAATTCTTGCGGATGTGGAGAGCGGAAAGCTTGCCATCACTTCGGAATATGAGGATATTCACAGTTTTGTGGAAGCAAACCTTATTGACCGTCTGGGAGATACCGGAAAGAAACTGCATACCGGACGAAGCAGAAATGATCAGGTGGCACTGGACATGCGTCTGTATACCCGGCAGCAGGTTCTTGAGACGGATGAACTGCTGGAACAGCTGCTGCAGGTACTGCTTCGCATTATGAAAGAAAATACGCAGACGATTATGCCAGGATTTACCCATTTGCAGAAAGCGCAGCCGATCACACTCGCACATCATATGGGGGCGTACTTTGAAATGTTTAAGCGTGACCGTTCCCGTATGCACGATATTTACGAGCGCATGAATTACTGCCCGCTCGGTTCCGGCGCACTGGCAGGAACAACCTATCCGCTTGACCGCGAATATACTGCAGAGCTTCTTGGCTTTTACGGACCGACCTTAAACAGTATGGACGGTGTTTCCGACCGCGATTACCTGATCGAATATCTGTCTGCCATGGCAACCATTATGATGCATTTAAGCCGCTTCTCCGAGGAAATCATCATCTGGAATTCCAACGAATACAAATTTGTAGAGATTGATGATGCATACAGTACCGGAAGCAGTATCATGCCACAGAAGAAAAATCCGGATATTGCAGAACTTGTCCGAGGCAAGACCGGGCGTGTGTATGGCGCGCTCATGTCGCTTCTGACCACGATGAAGGGGATTCCGCTTGCTTACAATAAAGACATGCAGGAAGACAAGGAACTTTCCTTTGATGCCATCGACACAACGAAAGGCTGTATTGTGTTATTCACGGGCATGCTTGATACCATGAAATTCAATAAGGATGTTATGAGAAAGAGTGCCGCACACGGATTTACCAACGCGACGGATGCTGCCGATTATCTTGTAAATCACGGGGTTCCGTTCCGCGATGCGCATGGAATTATCGGACGTATTGTTTTGTACTGTCTGGACAAACAGATGCCGATTGACGATATGAGTCTGGAAGAATTAAAACAGTTTTCTCCGGTATTTGAGGAGGATGTCTATGATGCAATCTCCATGGAAACCTGTGTCAACAAGCGTCTGACGATCGGTGCACCAGGGGATGAGGCGATGAAGAAAGTGATCGCAATCGAAGAGGCATATCTGGAGAAAAAATGAGACAAAAGGAGCAGCACATCGTATGCAGAATCGCTTGTCGATGCGATGCACGTAATTGCGGTACATCTCTGATGCATTGCCTGAAATACCGCTTAGTCGGTATTTCAGATTGTGCAAGTCCTACATATATTGGAGGAATATTTTATTTATTTAGGACAATTTGTTCCTTGTAATTTTACCTGGTTTCAAGTAATATATTTCCTATAAAGACACATGTTCGTGTAACACGGACAAAAAACAAAAATGTTTTTCTGTAAAAGACAGGTGTCCGCGTATAAAGAAAAGAACAGAGGAGATTGGAAAAATGAGTGAGAAGTTAAAAGTTGGTATCCTTGGCGGAACAGGTATGGTAGGACAGAGATTTATCTCTTTGCTGGAGAATCATCCATGGTTTGAGGTTACCACGATTGCAGCAAGCCCAAGAAGTGCAGGAAAGACTTATGAGCAGGCAGTGGGAGACCGTTGGAAGATGGATACTCCGATGCCGGAAGCTGTAAAGAATATTATTGTAATGAATGTAAATGAAGTAGAGCAGGTAGCTTCTCAGGTCGACTTTGTATTTTCTGCTGTAGACATGACAAAGGACGAGATCAAAAAGATTGAGGAAGATTACGCAAAGACAGAGACACCGGTTGTTTCCAACAACAGTGCCCACCGCTGGACACCGGATGTGCCGATGGTAGTTCCGGAAATCAATCCACAGCACATGGAAGTTATTAAGTATCAGAAAGAGCGTCTTGGTACAAAGCGCGGTTTCGTAGCAGTAAAGCCAAACTGCTCCATCCAGAGTTATGCGCCGGTTCTGACTGCATGGAAAGAGTTTGAGCCATATGAAGTAGTTGCCACTACCTATCAGGCTATTTCCGGAGCAGGAAAGACGTTCAAGGACTGGCCGGAGATGCTTGGAAACATTATTCCATACATCGGTGGTGAGGAAGAAAAGTCTGAGAAAGAGCCTCTGCGTATCTGGGGACATGTAGATGATGCAAAGAAGCAGATTGTTCCTGCAACTTCACCGGTCATTACCTGCCAGTGTATCCGTGTACCGGTATTAAACGGACATACAGCAGCTGTATTTGTGAAATTCAAGAAGAAGCCAACCAAAGAGCAGCTGATCGAAGCACTGAAGAATTACAGTGGTGTGCCACAGGAGCTGAAGCTTCCGAGTGCACCGGAACATTTCATCCAGTACTTAGAAGAGGATAACCGTCCACAGGTCAGTCTGGATGTAAACTTTGAGCATGGCATGGGAATCTCTGTCGGACGTCTGAGAGAGGATACCGTATATGACTGGAAATTCGTTGGATTATCCCACAATACCGTTCGTGGTGCAGCCGGTGGTGCAGTTTTATGTGCAGAGCTGTTAAAGGCACAGGGATATATCACAAAGAAATAAGTATCAAATTGAAATACGGATTTTTGGAGAGAAGTGCAAAAACTGCACTTCTTTCTTTTTGCCGAAAACCTTGTGAGAGATATTAATCAGTGATATAATTTCTTTTAGCAGAAGGAATTTTGTACGGAGGAATCGGGATGAACGCAAAAAAAACAGATCTCAAAGAACTGGAAGGCTGGTATGAAAAATCAGGAAACCAGCTGATGCTTTTGTATGGCGGAATGGACTGCCGAAAAGAACAGCTGATCAAAGAATTCTGTGTGGGGAAAAAGTATTTTTATTATCGATGCAGACAGCTTTCCGCACAGGAACAGATGCAGAAAATGGGAGAAGAAATTCAAAATGCTTTTACAGATGAAGCTGAGCAGATATTCCTATGATGAATTTTTTAACCGGGTAAAAAGCGGAGATGCAATCAAAACTGGTGATTGTGATTGATGAGGCACAGTATGCAATTAAAAGAGATCCGGAATTTGTACAAAAGTATTTTAAAACTGAAGATGAAACGGTCTTATCCGGGACGTAATGATCATTCGTGTCGTCTTCTTCCATTGTATCGGGCCACGCTAGGATGACAAAGAGTGCGTTCGGGGAC
>ENA-OQKA01000069-OQKA01000069.1-human-gut-metagenome-genome-assembly--contig:-NODE-69-length-32476-cov-4.918637_pt1 | contig 32476 bp, 25 predicted proteins | sample MGYA00242644_ERZ504789 | MGnify/ENA primary metagenome ERZ504789 (study PRJEB26092, sample SAMD00036423) | human gut metagenome | host: Homo sapiens | study: EMG produced TPA metagenomics assembly of...
GGTGCGGGACACCTACGTCCACAAGGCGGCCGCCGACCTAGGCCTCCGGTGCGAGAACGCGGCGCTGCGGGTCATAGTCCCAGACAGAACGCCGGCTCGCGAGGAGGTGCCGACACGACGTGCCGCGCCCCAAACCGGCCCCGCGACGGAGAGGCGGCGGGAAGCCGGACTCGCCACCGAGGCCCGGGCCTGCATCCCGAAGACGCACCTCGAAAGGATCGCGCGAAAGGCCGCACGCGGCCGGACCCTCGAGCCGGCAGACCTCAGGGGGTGTCCCACGGCGGACCGGGCATTCAGGCGCGCCCCGTCGGCAGGCACCGCCCTAGGGCGCGCCGCCGCGATGGCGACCCTGGTCGCCAGGGAAGCCACACGGGACGACAGAGGATGCGACATGGGAGACGAGGCCGGCGAGAGGGCGCTGAGACTCATCGCCGCGACCCTGAGGGTCCTCGCCTCCGGCGGCACCGGGCCGTCGAGCGTCCCGCGCTGAAGATAGCAAACAGGATAGAGAGGACGATCACGAGATGAAACCAAAATCCTTCAACCGCGACATGAAAAAGGAACTCGCCGGCACGCTCGCGGCCCACGGCGTCGCCGCCGTCATAGCCTGCGCCGCGACCGCCAGCGCCTGGGACTACGCCAGGCGGTGGACTCTATCCCTCATCTCAGGCCTCTCCGTCCTGCTGCGGCTGCCCACGGCCGACCCGGGACCCGAGCCCGCCTACGTCTTCCGCGGCCCCCTCGAGGCGGCCGCCGACACGGCGGCGTCGGGCCAGGCGAGCGAGCTGCTCGCGGCGCTCGCCCTCGTCGCGGCCTCCGTCCTCGCGCTCGGATTCGTTTCTTGGGGCCGTTCATGGGCGAGACTCCACGACGGAACGTTCGCCGGCGACCGCGCGCCCACGCGCACGCACGGGGACGCCTGGCTCGAGTCGAGGCCCTCCAGGGTCGCGAGGCGCTGCCCTCCCTGGGACGGGAAGGCCGCCGCGGAGGGGCTCGTGGCGGCCGGCTGCATCGGCGGCGGGATCGCGATGGTCCCCGCCGTCCACTGCCTCATAAGGGCGGGCAGTGGCGCTGGCAAAAGCAGACGCGCGACGGCACCCTCGATCGTCGCGGCGATCGACCGCAACGCCCACGGGATCCCGACGTCCGTCATCGTCCACGACCCGAAGTCCGAGATTCGCGCATGGACCGAGCCGCTCGGCCACAGGAGGGCCGGGATGGAGGTCGTCGCCATCCGGCTCGACGAGCCCGTCAAGTCGGCGAGGTTCAACCCCCTCGACCGCGCCATCGCGGCACTCGGGACCGAAGGCGTCGCAGGTGCCGTGGCGGAGCTCCGCGAGCTGTCGTCCGCCATCGTGCCCGACGCCTTCTCCTCTGGCCAGAGGTTCTTCACGGACGCCAGCCGCAACCTGCTGACCGGCCTCTGCCTGCTCGCCATTACGGACGATCGGATCCCCGACGGCGCGCGGAACCTCTCGACCGTGCTCGCGCTCCTGGAGCCCCGTGACGGGAAGAGCGCCGTGAAGTCGCTGGAGGAGCTCGCCGCGGACCTGCCGGCGGGAAACCCGGCGCGCCAGTTCCTCCTCGTCGCCTCGTCGAACGGCGGCGGGGGCGAGGCCCTCGTCTCCACCGCGCGCAACTACCTCATGTCCTTCTGCGACGACGACGTCAGCCGCATGCTCTGGGGCGGCGAGGTCGACCTCGCATCGGTCGGGCGCAAGCCGACCATCCTCTACATCGCCAGCGCGACGGACCGCGGCGACCGCGGCGCGCTCGTCTCGTGCATCTTCTCGCAGGCGCTGTCGGCGCTGCGCGAGACCGCGCGCCTGTCAGGCGGCAGGCTGCCGGCGGAAACCCTGCTCGCCATCGACGAGGGGTCCGGGATCCCCAAGATCCCCCGCCTCCTCGGCGACCTCGCAGAGGTCCGCAGCATCGGCCTGCACGTCGTCTTCGTGCTCCAGAACACACATCTGCTCGAGGCGCGGTGCGGCTACTCCAGGGCGGAGTCGGACGCGCTGCTGGCGCTGCTCGGCACCCAGGTCGTCCTCTCGGTTGAGTCCGTCGGCGAGGCGGAGGAGATCAGCAAGCGTCTCGGCGACTACAGCGTCAAGACGACCGGGCAGAGCTCCACCAAGGGGACGCAGAGCTCCTCGTCCGGCAAGTCGTTCTCCGTGGCGCGCCGGCCGCTGATCACCCCGTCGGAGCTCATGGCCTGGAGCGCGCGCGAGAACGGCGCGCTCGTGATCGACGCGGAGGGACCGATGGCGCTCGCCAGCCACGACATCACCGAGACGTTCCTGGGGCCGCTGCTGGGCCTGACGTCGCCGGAGGCCGAGGACGCGCTGCTCGCGCGGGCGCTCGAGGGTGAGGCCCGCAACACCTCCCCGGCACCGGTGTGGCGCATCCCGGAGAAGCCGAAAAAGCCCAAGGGGTCGCCGTCCGGCGGCAGGAAGCGCAAGGCGTCCGCCGCGCCCGACGGGTTCTGACGCGTCGTACGGCCCTGCCTGCGAAAACCGCCCGCCGTCATACGGCGCGCGGGGCGCGTATGACGGCGGTCCGTGACCGCCTTCCGGTTTAACCGGCTACGCTACCAGCGGAAACGAACTCGGCACGCCGAGTTGCGCCGCAAAATCCCGGGCGCCCGTAGTGCGCCCTTATCCTGCTCCTCCCGGGTCGGATACCCGATCGGAGCATAGTTCCGTTTGCGCAGTTGGTGAAAGTACGTTAGCGGGGTTGGCGAAAGCGCGTTGGCGCACTCGGCGAGATTCGTTTGCGAAAGTGGTTAGTTTTAGATTAGCGCTAACACCACTCGGCCGCCGCCGGCACGTTCGCCGTGAGCGCGCCCCACTCGGCCATGTAGCCCTCGGAGCGCGGGTCCGTGGCGTCGAGGAGGAGGACGGCCAGGCCGCCGCCCACGTACTCACCGGCCACGAGGGCGAGGCGGACCGCCTCGCCCATGGAGTCGAACTCGACCGTGACCATGCGGCTACCTCCTCCTGACGGCGCTGAGCGGCTTCGGGGAGAAGTGCTCGTCGCGCTCGACGGCGTCGAACCCCATCTGGCGGTTCAGCTCGGCCATCTCCTTGATGCTGAAGTAGCCGAGCTCGTCGTCGTAGCCCTCGACGAGGCCGAACGCCTCGTCCGTTCCGTCGAACTCGAGCAGCCACCAGTCCCATCCGCTCACGCACGAGAAGTAGTGGGCGTAGACGACGGGGTCCTCCGCCCCGTCCTGCCCATAGAGCCTCGGCACCGTCTTGGCGATTTCCTCGGTCATCAGCTGCTGCATCTCTTCCTCCGTTCCGGGCACGTGGCCCTCAACATCTCGCCCCTGCGGGCAAAGCCGAATGGCGACGCCGCGCGTCGTCGTCGGCTTTGCTCCCTGCAAAGCCGCACCGGAGCGAAGACGGGTCAAGGGAGGTCCATGACGACCTCCACCAACCGGAGCGGAGCGGAGGTTTGTGCGGGGTCTCATGGGCCCCCTTGACGCGGCGTAGCGGAGGTGCCACCCGGCCGCGGAGCCGTGGCCGATTCACGGCGGACGCCGGCAGCTCGAAATAGTTTTATCGCACTGCCCTTTCGATGAAAGCCAGCTAGCCGAAGACGGCGGCGAGTTTGAAAGCGAATCATTCCTAGATCTATTTCTGTTTGCAAAACGCCTCGAAGGCTGCTCGGATAGGAGCATCTTCTACTACGAAGCCACCACCAAAAAAACTGCTCGAATCGTTCGATACGCCAGCTTGTGACTTGGAAACCGAAGAAATTAGGTCCTATCTTTCCAACTATCAGCAAAAAGCCGGCGTCACTCACGTCACCGTTGACAACGTCCGAAGAATCATCTCAAGCTTCTACTCATGGCTCGAAGACGAAGACCATATCATCAAAAGCCCGGTCAAACGCATCAATAGAGTCAAGGCTCCGCAACTCATAAGGGAAACGTATGGCGACAAAGTCGCGAGATTCTTTGCGATAACTGCGGGTTGCCCCGAAACCTTGCCCTGATCGACCTGTTGCGCTTTACCGGCATGCGCGTAGGCGAACTCGTCTCGTTGGGCAGGAACTCCATCGACACCATCAGTCGGGAGTGCATCGTACACGGCAAGGGCAATAAGAACCACATCGTCTATTTTGATGCAAAGACTAAAGTCCATATTGAGAATTACCTGCCCACCCGAATGGGCAGCTCGGAAGCCCTCTTCGTGTCGAGCAAGGCGCCACACGAGAGGCTGTAAATTGGCGGTGTCGAGGCGTTGCTTAGAAAACTGGAGCGCGAGCTTGATTTAAGAAGGGTCCACCCTCATAAGTTCAGAAGAACGCTTGCCACAAAGGCAATCGACAAAGGCATGCCCATCGAACAAGTCCAGGTGCTCCTTGGCCATAAAAATAGATACCACATTAAGGTACGCAATGGTCGGCCAGTGCAACGTCAAAGCATCCCACCTCAGATATCTAACTTAAACATCGTGTTTACCCGCCAGTCGCTTGTACTCCTCAGCACTAATGACCGTCTTGATATCGAGGATGGATCAACATTCATATTGTTCGTCACGTCCATCCGGTCCTCCTCGCTTGAGATAGTTGCAGTGTCGCCACGGTCGACGGTACGCTCGGTTGCACGGCACGCGCCGACGGCGTGCGCAGCGCAACCGCGCGTACCGTCGACGGGCAACGCATCTGCCAAGGCCTCGGCGATTGTCTTAGAGCACATCGTTGCCTTCTTCCATAGAGGCCAGGTATGAGATCAGATCGGCCTTGTCCACGCGCCAGACGCCGGCAATCTTCACGCCGCCGGCCGCCTTAAGAATCTGAATAGCCTTGGTCTTGCAGACGTTCAGCAGCTTGACGATATCGCGCGAACTAACGTATGCGGACGGCAGCGCGTGCAAATCACGACACCACGCCTTGCGAGAGATAGCGTTCATTTTTTTGATGTCCTTGTCTTCCATATCTACTCCTTTCGTTTATGTAGTACATATAGAACACAATACTTGACCTGCTGGTTGGTGTTAATTTATGTTTTTACCAGAATGCGGTTTATAGTATTCCAGCAGTTAAAGGAGCAGGTATGGCAACCGTCAAAGTAAAAGTTCCCACAAGCATTGACAGCCCGACTCCATGGACGCTTCCTAGGACAAAACTGATTTGCGTTAATATCAACGGATCAGAACATGATGCGTTCCTATGCAAGGCAGGTAATAAAGCCTATGGCTTACCGGATGGTTTTGCGACAGGAGCTTTGCTCAATTTGAATACGGAGGATCTCGGAGAAGTCAAACGGTTTATTGAGGCATACGGTCTTCCAGTGTCGCCCTACGCCAATCAGTTCGAGCTTGTTGAAAAGCGGTTTATATCAAATGACAAGTTCTCCAACGACCCGGTGGGTGACGGACTTGATTGTTGGAGCGACTCATTGAATGCTTCAACGCGAAGCTCCGATATTATAGAGACTCTCGGGTTTTCCTTGTTTAACCATTTCAAAGGGAAAGACAGTTCGGCTGGCACAGAAATCGCAAATCTGATAAAAGGCATCCGGAAGAAGGACGAGCAGATCATCTTGACCGAAGATCTGGCCACAACCCTAACAATCATGCAAGTCGCTGCCCTTCTTTTTTCATGCAAGGCCGCCTTTGGTCCAAAGGCATATGACAAGGCAATCCCACTTCTAAAGAAGCTGCCGAACAGTGACAAGATCAAGAAAAAAGTCGGTCAGCTTTTCACTACCTTCCAAATGCCCACAAAGATATATTTGGACACCAACGAAAGCGAGCTGCCTCTGGGTATTCTTGCAGCAAGAGTTTCGGCATCCCATAACCTTGAATCCATCGAAAAGCAGCTTGCCGCTTTTTTGGATCTCTCTATCTCACCGTATCCGGAGGAGACCCATCTCATTCAGAATTCGACACTCCGAAGAATAGCCAGCATTAGCTTAGAGTCCAGAAAACAGCCCGTAGGGAGTTTGACTAGAGCGTTTAGCATCCAACTTCTTGAGTACCTTCAAAGCGATCAGCCTTGGCGCATCTGCGACCTCTGCAAGCGTCCCTACAAAATTCGTCAGCAAACGATGCACGCGCTGACAAGCGCAGAAGCTGCTCAGAAAGAACTCTCAAAGCCAAGGCGGAAGACTAATAAGCAGAGCTCCTTTTGTACGAAGACTCACGAGGAGCGTGAACGCCGCAAAGTTCAGGCCGAAAAGCGCGATCAGCGCAAGATTGATCGAAAGCTGCACGAACTCGACTCCAAAAAATGTCGAAAAGCGCAATTGTAATTACGTGATGAGTTTGTGAAATCAACGAGAATTAATAATCAGCCCAAAACGGCTTTTATTGCACATTTCGTTGCACAGCCTATTGCACACGGCGGCGATATAAAAGAAAGCAGGCCAGATGAAAATACCATCTGACCTGCTTTTTCTTTCATGGAGCCAGTGACAGGAATCGAACCTGCAACCCACTGATTACAAATCAGTTGCGCTACCGTTGCGCCACACTGGCACACTTGGCGCTTTCGCGCGAAGCCTGTTTAGAATAAAGGAATTGCGGACGAGGCGCAACAGGCCCTTTGACCGACCACATCTCAAAACTATTCGTCAGAACGAATAGTTTTTATTACAATGAAGAAGATAAAACTATTCGTTCTGGCGAAGGGTTTCGCGATGTTGACCACGAAGGAAGCTGCAGAGCTACTCGACATCACCCCGCGCAGGGTGCAAGAGCTCATAAAAAACGGAGCGCTTGAGGCACGCAAGGCTTCTGGTGTATGGCTCATCGACAAAGACAGCGTCAACGCACGACTCCGCTCCGTGACCAAAACGGGGGGACGCCCCCGTCGAGGCCATGGAAAAAGCGAGATTACGTTTACCCTCATGAACCGCACGCACGAAGTCGCCCAGCTGGTCTACAGCACATCGCGAAAAGACTTTACCCACATCGGCGCCGACGTCGATCGTGCCCACGCCCCTATTGGAGTACTTGGCCCCAATAGTCCCGTGTCGCTCGACTCTTTCCGCATTTGGTGGCGAGGCCGCGGTATCCCGCTCGCACGCATTGGACTAGCCTCCCTGCTTGCAGAAGCCGCAGTCGATGTTCCCGATGAACTCATCCAGCGAAATCTCGGCCTCTCCCTATCCGACCAGTATTGGATTAGACCCCAAGATTCCGGTCTCGCGTGGGAGGATATTAACTTCTTCAATAATGCTTTTGACGACGTCTCTCTGTCCATCGCACCCTTCGCCCCAGAGGGCAAAGCAGCCGCCGCAAAGCCCGATAACACCTCGGACGGCAACCTTCAGAAGTATTGGACATGCGAGGGCGGGCGTCGAATTCTGCATAAGGCAGGAGCGCACCTGAACCAAGAACCATATAACGAGCTGGTAGCGACCGCGCTCCATCGTCGCATCCTAAACGCCTGCGATTATGTGCCTTACTCGCTCGAGGGCACGGGCACTTCCGCCCTGAGCATATGCGATGTCTTCTTAACTGATGAAGAAGAGTATGTCCCTGCGTTCTATGTAAATCAGTACGCAAACGCAGATGAAAGACTAACCGACTACGAGCGATATGTAGCAAACTGCGAGAAACTCGGGGTAACAGGCGTCAAGGATGCCCTTGACCGCATGATCGTGTGCGACGACATCATCGCCAACTATGATCGTCATTGGCGCAACTTCGGCCTCGTGCGAAACGTCAACTCACTGGTCTGCAGACCAGCCCCTATCTTCGATTCGGGCTCATCACTCTGGTGCAACATATCACTAGAGGAGCTTAGGGCGGGGGAGCACAGTTTTACCAGTGCACAATTTCATTCAAGCCCCGCCAAACAAATGTTGCTCGTCGAGGACATGGGCTGGTTTGACGGCGACAAACTCGAAGGCTTCGTTGACGAGGCAATCGAGATTCTGTCCAGAAACGACGCGCTCACGGCAAGGCTGCCTTATCTAAAAGAGGCGCTAACATGGCGCCTCGAAAGAATGATCGACATCGCTGAATGGAGTTAGCGAGACAGCGTCGCGCCGTCAGCTCCCCTACCTCCCGCGCAGGGCCTTGAGCTTGGCCAGGGCATCGGGGCTCAGGCGACTGCCCAAAGTCATCTTGATCTGCGGAGCTTCCTCTGCCTCGTGAACGTCGTTATCGATCTGCTTGATCTCGTCCACCAGCATGCGGCTCGAGATGCGCGTGACACCCTTGCCCATGACGACGGCCTGGATTGTGCCGTCACTCGATACCACGGAGCATGCGCGGCCTTCCTCGCGCGCCTCGATGCAGAGCTTCTGCACCACGGTATCGGCAGAGACGCCCGTCGGCGAAAACTCGATGCGCACGCCGCGGGCCGGCAGATTGGGGCGCTCGCTGGAGATATTGCCCGCACCGTCGAACACGATCACGGCCTCGTAGCGGCCCTGGGCAAACGCCGCAACATCGTTGATGAGGGCGGTGCGCGCCATATCGTGAACGTCGCTGGAATACGGATCGTCGGAATGGTCGTATACGAGCTTTTCGTAGCGCGGCGTGCAGTGGATCACGTTGTAACCGTCGACCACCAGCAGCTCGGGCTTGTTGGAGTGCACCGTCGAGACTGGGTCGGCGATAGCCTGTGCAAACGCATTGCCGCCCACGCCGTAGGTCGCGGCCGAGACAATCGGCTTGGCCGAGCCTTCGCCAAAGCGCTTGGCTTTGGACTTGGCACGGTTCTTTTTGGACATGCGCTACTCCTCCCCCATGAGCTCGCCGGCGTTGCGGCGCAGCCATTCAAAGCACAGCGCCGTGGTTGCCTGGGCAACATTGAGGCTCTCGGTCATGCCGCGCTGGGGAAGCTTGGTCAAAAAGTCGCATTTCTCGAGCACCAGGCGCGAGATGCCGTCGCCCTCGGACCCCATGACGAGCGCCACGCGACCCTCGAAGGGAGCATCCCAGCAACTGCCTTCGGCGTGCTCGGAGGCACCGCCCACCCAAAAGCCAGCGGCCTTGAGGTCATCGAGCGCACGGGCGATATTGGGAACCTGCGCGATGGGCAGGTGCATGACGGCACCGGCTGAGGTTTTGTAGCTGCCCACGGTCACGCCGGCGGCACGCTTGTTGGCGATGACGACGCCCGCGGCGCCCACGACCTCGGCGGAGCGCACGATGGCGCCAAAGTTGCCGTCGTCAGTCACATGGTCGAGCACCACGACAAGTGCCGGACCCTCGCCTGCGCGGTCGAGGATATCGGCGACATCCGCATAGGGGAAGTTGCCGACCTCGAGCGCGATGCCCTGGTGAGCGCCATGGCTCGACAGCACATCGAGCTGTGCACGCGGCACATACTTAATGCGGACGCCCGCGGCGTTGAGGTCATCGACCAGACGCGACAGGGCGGCATCGCGCTCCCCGCCCTCGGCAATGAGCGCGCACTTGATGGGAAAACCAGTGCGCAGCGCCTCGGCGGCAGCACGACGGCCTTCGATAAACTCGCCCTTGGGAGCTTGGACAGCGTCGCGGTTGCGATCGCGCTGCGGACGTGCGGCCTGGATACGATCGCGCTGACCCTTGGGAGCGGCAGCGCGGTCATTACGGCGAATCGGACGCGAGCCAGAAGCAGCCTGCTTGCCGCCACGAGACGCGCGCTTGCGATTGTCGGCCATAAGACGGCCTCCTTAAATAGATAACGAACAAGAATCGACCGTCCGAGCCACGGCACCTTGCCTTTCAATCGTCGGGCATGACCACCAGGTCTATGCCCTCCTCTTTCAAGGCAATCTGCCGCACCTCGAACGGTCGACAAATACTAGAGAGTCTTAATACGAGTGCCGGCGGCCGTATCTTCAATCGTCAGACCCAAGTCCTTGAGCTGGTCGCGGATGGCATCTGCCAGATCCCAGTTCTTGGCGGCACGGGCCTCGGCACGGGCCTCGAGAATCTTGGCAGCGGCCTCGTCCACGTCGTCGCCCGTGTAGGCAACCAGGCCGGCGGCTACGCCCAGCAGGCCCAGCGGCAACTCGACCTTTGGCTCGGGGAGCTCAACGCCAAACGTATCGAGCAGCTCGACCAGCGTATCGGCGGCGGCAAGCGCGGCGGCCTTGTCGACAGCGTCGCCCGCCTGCTCCAGGTACTGGTTGCACTCGGTCACAAAGCCAAAGACGGCACCCATGGCACCGGCGGTGTTAAAGTCGTCGTCCATGCACTCCTTAAAGGCGGCACGGGTCTCGGCGGCCTTGGCGGCAAACGCCTCGGATGCTGTCTCATCGGCATCGGCCGTCGCATGGTTCGCAGCCCAACGCAGGTTCTCGACCGTACCGGCGATACGCGTGAGCGAATTCTCGGCACCCTCCAGGCGCTCCCAGGAGAAGTCGAGCGGCGAGCGATAGCTCGTCTGCAGCATCAGCAGGCGCAGGGCCGCGGCGGAGTGCTGCTCGAGGACCTCGGCCAGCGTGAAGAAGTTACCAAGCGACTTGGACATCTTCTCGCCGTCTACCAGCAGCATGCCCGTGTGCATCCAGGTGTTGGAGAAGCCCTGGTGCCAGGCGCAGGTGGCCTGGGCGCACTCGTTCTCGTGATGCGGGAAGGCAAGGTCGGAGCCGCCGCCGTGGATGTCGATCGGGGTGCCCAGGTAGCGATGCACCATGGCGGCGCACTCGGTGTGCCAACCGGGACGGCCCTCGCCCCAGGGGCTCGGCCAGCTGGGCTCGCCGGGCTTGGCAGCCTTCCACAGGGCAAAGTCGAGCGGGTCGTTCTTGTCCTCGTTCTCCTCGATGCGCGCGCCAACCATAAGGTCGTCGATGTTGCGGCCCGAGACCTGACCATAGTTGGAATCGCTGCGCACGGCAAAGTACACGTCGCCGTTATCGGCGGCGTAGGCGTGGCCCTGCTCGATAAGCGTCTTGATCATGGCGATCATGGGGCCGATCTCTTTGGTGGCGCGGGGGCGCACATCGGGATCGAGCACGTTGGCGGCACGCATGACGCCGATGAACTTGTCGGAGAACTCCGTCGCGACCTCGGCGGCAGTTCGGCCCTGCTCGTTGGCGCGCTTGATGATCTTGTCATCGACATCGGTAAGGTTCTGGGCGAACGTGACCTCGTAGCCGCTCGCGATGAGCCAGCGACGAATCACGTCAAAGCTGATGAACGTGCGGGCATTGCCGATGTGGATGTTGTCGTAGACCGTGGGGCCGCACACGTACATGCGGACCTTGCCGGACTCGATGGGCTGGAACTCTTCCTTTTTATGGGTAGCGCTGTTGTAGATACGCATTCGTTACTCCTTAACGGTTTTCTGTAGCAGGCAGACGGCCCAGGCGCCAATTCCCTCGCCCTGGCCTTCCCAACCGAGCTTTTCGGTCGTGGTGGCGGCGACGCCCACGTTTTCGATGTCAACGCCCAGGGCATGGGCCAAGTTGGCGCGCATGGCATCGCGGTGCGGGGTGATCTTGGGTTGCTGACAGGCAATGGTGCAGTCGGCATCGACAAACTCAAAGCCCAGCTCGCGCGCATAGTCCATCACGCGAGCGAGCAGCACCATCGAATCCGCGCCCTCATAGGCGGGATCGGTGTCGGGGAAGAGCTTGCCGATGTCTCCCCCGCGGCAGGCGCCCAGAATGGCGTCGGCCAAGGCGTGCGCGAGCACATCGGCATCCGAGTGGCCCAGCAGGCCGCGCTCGTAAGGAATGTCGACCCCGCCGATGATGCATCGACGCCCCTCCACCAAACGGTGGACGTCGTAGCCGTGGCCAATGCGCAGGTTACTGAACATGGGGAAGGTCCTCTCCCTCGGCCATGCGGCCAAGCAAAATCGCGGTTACGGGACGCAGGTCCTCGGGCACCGTCACCTTAAGGTTATCGCGCGGGCTCTGGACACAGCGGACGCGCCCGCCCATGCGCTCGACCAGCGATGAATCGTCGGTACCGATAAAGCCCTCGGCGATAGCAGCGGCGTGAGCGCGCTTCATAGCGTCGACGCTAAAGATCTGCGGCGTCTGCGCTGCCCAGTAGAGCTCGCGCGGCGGCGTCTCGACGATGTTATCGCCGTCGACGATCTTGAGCGTGTCGATCGCGGGCTGACCGCACACGACGCCGTCGAGCGAGCGGTCGCCCACAAGCACGTCGATCGCATGATCGATGGCCTCGGTCGTAATGAGCGGACGGGCGCCGTCGTGGATGGCGACATATTCGAAACCCGCCGGAACCGCATGCACGCCGGCACGGGTGGAATCCTGACGGGTATCGCCGGCATCGACAAAACTGATGGGCGTGTCATAGTTAAACGGGTCGATGGCCAGGCGGCGCATCTCGGCACGGCGCTCGGCAGGACACACCACCACGATGTGGCCGACCTTGTCGCTCCGATCGAACGCGCGGATAGACCAGCTCATGAGCGGACGGCCCGCCACGTTAACGAGCTGCTTGCCGCCGGGATTTCCAAAGCGCTGGCCGCTGCCGCCGGCAACGACCACGGCGCATACGGGCGCCATTATGCGTTCCCCTGTTTGGTGCCCTTCATGCGGTACAGCGAGTCCGCAAGAATGGCAGGGTTGTTGACGCCAAAGTCGCCCAGGCGCTCCGGATCCTCGCTGATGTCGTCCATGAGCTCCTGCAACGAGCCGTACTCGTCGACGATTTTCTCGGCCACGCCGTCGCGCACGACGGACACGCGCGAAAGCGTACGCAGGCCCAGCGGCGTCATGACGGAGTCCTCGTCCAGGTCGTCGTAACCCAGAACCGCCGCCACATGCTGTGGGTCGGACAGGTCCTTGGGCGTCATACGGCTCAGGTTGGCGCGGATCTTCTCGGCATTGGCCTCGGAGGAATCGCTCGCGTAGTCGCGGATCATCAGGTCATACTCGGTATCCATGCTGGAGCCGGCAAGCTGCTCGAGCTGCATCTGCACGAGCTTGCCCTGGTTGCCCAGCTTGACAATGCAATCCTTAAGTTCGGTCTTTGCCTGCTGCATGATCTCGAAGCTCGAGAAAATCCCGGTAATGTCGGCGAGCGTAACGTAGTCGTCGAGCTCGAGGGCTGTCAGACGCAGCAGGGAGCGGTCGAGCGACTGACGGGTGGTCTGGAGCGTGGCGACGAGCTGGTTGACCGAGCTCATGATGGTGGTGACAGGCTGGATCTCGTAGCTCTTACCGTGGACGTACACGTTGACGACGGCACGACGAGCCGAAACCGAGATCACGATGGCGTCGGTGAGCACCGACATGCGAGCGGCAGTACGGTGACGCATGCCCGTTTCACTCGTGGCGAGCGAGGGATCGGGATTGAGGTGGAAGTTGGCGCGCAGGATCTGGGTGAGGTCGCCATCGATGACGATGGCACCGTCCATCTTGGAAAGCTCGAACAGGCGGTTCGAGGTAAACGAAATGTTGAGCGGGAAGCCGTCGTTACCGGCAGCGAGTACGTTTTCGGTGTCGCCGACGCAGATAAGGGCACCCAGGTGACCAGCAATGATCATGTCGAGGGCGGTGCGGATCGGCTGGCCGGGGGCAGTCAGGCGAATAGCCTGTTCCATACGCTTTTGCAGCTCGTTCTTATCCAAGGCATCGCTCCCATCGTATACGCTCCATAAACGCTAAATAGTTTCTCACGGTTTGTCCCCGCAGCGCTTGCGAAATCCGATGCTTACAGAATGAGCGAACACCGCTTAGGTAGCTCATTTGGGACGGGGCTCTTTTAGCTGCTCATGTGGTAGCATCGGGTCTCATATAAATGAGGGAGTAGTCGTGTAATCGGGTTCGCCCGCAGAGAGGGAGCCAGACTATGGGACTCGCAGAGCTCGTGTTGCTTGCCGTTGGCCTTTCGATGGATGCCTTTGCCGTTTCCATCTGCAAGGGCCTTGGCATGAAAAAGATCAACCTTAAGGTCGCCGTGGTGCTCGGCCTGTTCTTTGGCGGCTTTCAGGCCGGCATGCCCGTGATCGGCTGGGCACTCGGCAGCCAGTTCGTGGGTATCATCGGACCCATTGACCATTGGGTCGCCTTTATCCTTTTGGCCTTCATCGGCGGCAAGATGCTGTGGGAAGCCTTTACCGAAGACGAGGACGAAGGCGACGGCAAGGATGCCGAGAAGATCGACCTCGGCGAGTACCTGATTTTGGCTATCGCCACCTCAATTGATGCCCTAGCCGTAGGCATCTCGTTTGCGGCGCTCTCGGTCGACATCGTTCCCGCCGTATCGCTCATCGGCGTCACGACTTTTATCTTTTCCGTCTCCGGCGTGGCGATTGGCCACACCTTTGGCGCGCGCTACGAAAAACCCGCCACCATCGTGGGTGGCGTCGTGCTCATCCTCATCGGCCTTAAGATCCTGCTTGAGCACTTGGGAGTTTTGGCGCTGTAGCCTAGCGGCTCACAGTGCACGCGCAGCCTTTCGGCCCCATCTCACCAGACATTACTGCCGTGTTTCCCCTAGGGAAAACACGGTCAACGGCGCCGGCCATCAAAATAGGAGCCCTCGGATGTGGCAAAGGGACTGTCCCTTTGCCACATTGACATGCAGACTTTTGCAGGTCATACTAACATGCAAAAGTCTGCATGTTTGGAGGTCGCCATGGATGCCCTTCCCATCACCACACCGCGCCAAGCTGGCATCTACGTGCGCCAAGCGCGCGAGGCACAAGGGCTCACCCGTGCGACCCTCGCTAAAAAAGCCGGCGTTTCGGAGCGTCTGCTCGCATCGCTCGAGCTAGGAGATGCCACCGGCATTCGACTCGACAAGCTATTGGCGATCTTTAATGCTCTCGGACTGGCGCTCGCCGCTCAAGGGGATATCGTCAAAACGAATAACGAGCAATCAGCCAACGTTCCGCATGCCGATCTGCAACCTCGTAGCACCCCCAGACGCCATCGCGCTCAACGTTTTCGCCATCGCAACCGTCGCAGCGCAGCCATTCCGGCTCTCGCAGACGCCTCCCTTACGTCCGAGCTCTACGACAAGGCCTTCGCCGATTTTGCCATGTCCAATCTCGGAGTCTCGATTGCCGCAAACCCATCTGCCCAAACCAGGCCCAAAGGGAGGTAGCCAATGGCCAGCAAAACGCTTCGGACTATTATTTGCGGCGTACCTGCGGGAACGCTCACACAAGATGAGAACGGTCTTGTCAACTTTGTCTACGATCGAGACTATGACGGGCCAGCCCTATCGACAAACATACCCGTATCAAATCGCATATACGGCCAACAGGTCATGAATCCGTACTTGTTTGGTCTTCTGCCCGACAGCGAGGACCAGCGAAAAGCGATCGCCGTCGAATTCGACACCAGGCCCAACAATCCCGTTGCTCTGCTCAGCCATATCGGACTCGACTGTCCGGGCGGAGTACAGTTTTGTGCCGAAGAAGACGTCGACGCCGTCCTGCATCGCGACGGCGAATACCGCCCTATAGACGACCACGATATTGCTCTCCGTCTCAAGTCGATCAGAGATGACCACAAGGCATCGTGGATGGGTCTAGATGAAAGTTGGTCACTTGGGGGCAATCAGGGCAAGTTCGCTCTCGCCCTCATAGACGGTCGCTGGTGCGAATGCGTGGGTTCCTCGCCCACGACGCATATTTTCAAAAATGGCGTTATCGGATTTAAACTTGAGGCTCTTAATGAGTTTGTCTGCATGAAAAGCGCCCAGCGCGCCGGTATCGCAACGGCAAACGTCGAATATCGTATGTTTGAGGACGAACCTGCCCTCATTGTTGAGCGCTATGACCGCGTGAAAGTCAAAGACGGAACGATCAGACGTCTACACCAAGAAGACCTCTGTCAGGCCCTTGGAGTGATGCCCGCTCAAAAGTACACGGCAGACGGCGGCCCGAGCGCACGCGATATACAGGAACTCCTCGTCAATACGAGCCACTATCAACTTAACCTGTATCTGTTTACGCAGATACTTTTCTTTAACGCCATCATCGGCGCACCGGACGCGCATGCGAAAAACTATTCCCTGCTCCTTGGAAACGGCGGCACAGCCATGATGACCCGGATGTACGATGTCGCGTCGGGAACTGGCATACGAACGCATGCGGCGAAAAGCGCGCCTTGCCATGAGCGTTGGCGGCGAAAATCGTGTGGGGCGCATCGGTTCAGGCGCTATCCGCCGATACCACGGTATGGGCGACCCCGCGCTGGAGGCGACGCTCACCGATGCCGGGCTATCCGAGAAGTTTTGCTTTGCGACCATGATGGACCTCGCCTACGAGGTACCCATTTGCATGGAAGAGGTCATGAACGAATGCGCCGACCTGCCCGGCATGGCGGACCTGCGCGAGCATATGCTCGGCCCCGTCCGCGAAAACTGCCAGCGCACCCTCGACCTCATCAAGGCGGATATGGGCTAGACGCCAATCAATTTCCCATTTCTCAAAAGCAGAGAAGGAGGCACCCGTCGCAAAAGCTCGGATGCCCCCTCTCGTAATGTCATTTGCAATCCGCTAGCACGTGACTCGGACTGCTGCTAGCGCAACCTTTACGCAGCGAGGCGCTTGAGGACGTCGATGAGCAGCTCGTAGAAGCGCTCGGCAGAAGCGAGCTCCATGCTCTCATCCGGGGTGTGGACGTCGGAGAGCGTCGGGCCCACGGCGATGGCGTCCAGGCCGTGTAGGGCCTCGGCAAACAGGCCGCACTCAAGGCCGGCGTGAATGGACTCGATGCGCAGCTCGGAGCCAAAGAGCTCACGATAGCTCTCGACAAAGACGTCGCGGACCGGCGAATGCTCGGCATAGCTCCAGCCGGGATACTCGAACTCAAACTTGGCGTCGAAGCCCAGGACATCGGCCAGCGTCTGCAGACGGTCCTTGAACTCGTTCTGCAGCGAGGTGATCGAAGAGCGCGGGGACAGCATGATCTTGACCTCGTCGTCAGAAGTGGCAACCACACCGATGTTGGAGGAAACCTCGACGGAGCCGTCGGTGGCGACGTTGCGGCGGATCACACCGTTGGGGGCAAGACGCAGGGCGCGGATGAGGGCAAGCGCGGACTTCTGGTCCATGGCCTCGACCTCGGCGTTGTCGGCAATCTCAACGGTGCAGGTAAAGCCGGGGTCGAAGACCTCGAGCTCGGCAGTAACGTCGGCGATGATGCCCTTTGCGATCTGGGCCGCGGCCTCGGCGGCAGCGTGGTCGGCGTAGACCAGAACAGCCTTGCACTCACGGTTGATGGCGTTGTCCTTAGTGCCGCCGTTAAAGCTGACGATGGCGGGCTCGCCAGCGACCATCAGGCGGTCGATGATGCGGGCCATGATGAGGTTGCCGTTGCCGCGCTCCAGGTTGATATCGCTGCCGGAGTGACCACCCAGCAGGCCGGAGATGTCGAGCGTGAGGGTGCTACCGGTCTTGTGCTCGCGCACGATGGGGCAGGTGTAGGTAACGACGACGCCGCCGGCGCAGCTGACGGTGGCAACGCCCTCTTCCTCGGAGTCAAGGTTAATCATGGTGCGGGCGCTAATCTGGGACTTGTCGAGCGTCTCGGCGCCGACCAGGCCAGTCTCCTCGTCGGTGGTGAATACGCACTCGAGGGCGGGGTGAACGATCGAATCGTCGTTGAGCACGGTAAGCATAAGCGCGACGGCGACACCATTGTCGGCGCCCAGGGTGGTGCCGTTAGCGGTGAGGACGCCGTCCTTGACGACCAGGTCGATACCGTCGGTCGTAAAGTCGTGCTCAACGGAGCCTAACTTGTCGCACACCATATCGATGTGGCCCTGCAGCATGACGGTCGGAGCATTCTCGGCACCGGCAGATGCGGACTTGCGAATGATGACGTTGTAGACCTCGTCCTGATACACATCGAGACCGCGCTCCTTGGCAAACGCGACCAGGAAATCGCTGATGCCCTTCTCGTTGCCAGACCCACGGGGGATCGCGCTGACCTCCTCAAAGAAATGGAACAGCTGGGCGGGCTCGTAGCCGGTAATCTTGTAGTCCATGGTGCCTCCTTGGCGCAACTGGTTAGACAGTAAGACATGCGACTTGTATATTCCCAGACTTTGCGTGCATAAACCAGTCGAAAACGCCGAGCGCCCTCGCATCATCGGCTAACGGCGGGGAAACACCACTTTATCAAGATAAAGCATGTTAGACGGGCCGCGCCGAAGGGACGCTGGACCCTTCAACCAACCTCAACGCCTGATCAACGTTTATGCATACACCATTGGTATGCTTAATGAGATTTTTGTCCTCCGTCACGACGTAATCGACGTCGATGCGATTGGCAACGCCCAGCATCAGGTCATCCTCAAAGTCATTGTGATGATACTTGAACACAAAGGAGTCGAAGACCTCGTCTGCACCGACCGGCGCGATGAGGGCGAGCTCGCGCATCTGCCGAACGCATGCCCAGGCCGTTTCGTCCGCCGCCGCAATGGCGTTATCGCTCAGCGAACCATTCTTCCTTCGGCACTCCCTCTTAATCGCCGCCGAGACAAGATACGAGACATCTTTGACCGAAAGAGACGAGGCAAACAGGGCAATCTGCTCCGAGACATCGGCAATCTCGAATAGACGGACAACATCCGCTGTCCGGTCCGACCTTCCAGAAAAGTAATCCATCCATACGTTGGTGTCGATGAGCAACTTGAGAATGCCGTCTGCACTCATAGCTCCACCCACTCGGGATAGCGCTCCGCCATTGCTTCCTCATAGAGGTCATCGTTGTCACCCAAGAGGTCGGGAACAGGGATGCCATATTTGAGGCACGCATCGCGCACGATGTGGCTGCCTTGCGTAACCCTTGATTCCACCGACGCAGTCGCTGGCACGTTAGAGCTCGGTACCGCAATCCCCGATCTCGAGGGCATGCATCCGTTGACGACCAGATATTCCCAAAGTGTCCGCACCGCTTGAGACGGCGTCATGCCGATATGCGCCAGCACGGCGTCCCCAGCCTCTTTGAGTTGGCGATCCATGCGTACATTCATCTGGACCGGCCGTGAGTCGAGTACCGATATAGGCATGCTAGCTCCTTCTGCTATACATATTTGTATTTTGAGTATAGCACCATTTACTCATAAAAAGGGGCGCCCCGACAGGAGTGCCCCTTCGCAAAGCTATGTTAATCCCTACAGCGCGCCGGAACCGGCTTGCATCATGCCGCCGGGACCCGAGCTCACGCCACTGCTCACAGGCGCGGCGTTGCCGGTGTGCGGCGCCGCCGGAGCGGTATCGCCACCGAGCGTGCCCGCCGGACGCGGTGCCGGGATCTCGCCCGTGCCATGGCTAAAGACAAACTTGCCGTCGGCCACATCGCACAGGACGGTATCGCCCTCGCCCCACTCGCCGGCCAGCAGCTCCTCGGACAGCGGATCCTCGATGAGCTTTTGGATGGCACGACGCAGCGGACGCGCACCGTTGGTGAGGTCGGTGCCCTCGGCCACGATCTTGTCGTAGGCCGCATCGGTGAGCTTGATGTTCATGCCGTTGGCAATCAGACGCTGACGCAGGTCGTCCACCAGCAGGTGCGCGATCTTGGTCAGGTTCTCGCCCGAAAGCTTCTGGAACACCACGATGTCGTCGATACGGTTGAGCAGCTCGGGGCGGAACAGGCGCTTGAGCTCGCCCATCGCACGGCCCTTAATCTCGCTCGAGGTAAGGCCCTGCTCGCCGGTGGTGCCGAAGCCAACGCTCGCATCCTGCGCAATCTCGCGGGCGCCCACGTTGGACGTCATGATGATCACGGTATTACGGAAGTCGACCGTCTTGCCCTGGCTATCGGTCAGGCGGCCCTCCTCCAGCACCTGCAGCAGAATGTTGAAGATATCGGGGTGCGCCTTCTCGATCTCGTCGAACAGCACGACCGAATACGGGTGACGACGAACGGCCTTGGTGAGCTGACCGCCCTCGTCATGGCCAACGTAGCCCGGGGGGCTACCGATAAGCTTGGAGACCTCGAACTCGCTGCCGAACTCCGACATGTCGAAGCTGATGAGCGCGTCCTTGCTGCCAAAGAGATACTCGGCGAGCGTCTTGGCGAGCTCGGTCTTGCCCGTGCCGGTGGGGCCCAGGAAGATAAAGCTGCCGCCGGGGCGACGCGGATCCTTGAGCGGCGAGCGACTGCGGCGCACGGCCTTGGCAACGGCCTCGACGGCCTCGTCCTGGCCGATAATGCGGGTCTTGAGCACGCTTTCGGCCTGTAGCAGGCGACGGCTCTCGCTCTCGGTAAGCGAGGACACCGGCACGCCCGAGGTCACGGACACGATATCGGCGATCTGACTCACATCGATGGTGAGCGGGCTGGCGTCGAGCTCGGCGGTCCAGGCGGCCTTGGCCTCGGCGAGCTCAATCTCGGCGGCCTTCTGCCGCTCGGTAATCTCGGCGGCCTTGTTCATGTCGTCGCTCTCGGTGGCCTCCTGCGCGGCGGCCTTGAGCTCCTCTATGCGATGCTCGGCCTCGCGCACCGGCTCGGGCGCGCGATTCGCGGCGATGCGAGCGCGGGCACCGGCCTCGTCAATGAGGTCGATGGCCTTATCGGGCAGGAAGCGATCCTGGATGTAGCGGTTGGAAAGGTTCGCGGCGGCCTCGATAGCACCCTGCGTATAGCGCACATGGTGGTGCTCCTCGTAGCGCGGCTTGAGCGCGGTCAGGATCTTGACCGTGTCCTCGACGCTCGGCTCCTCGACATCGATGGTCTGGAAGCGACGCTCGAAGGCCGGGTCCTTGGTGAGGTACTTGCGGAATTCCTCGGCCGTGGTGGCGCCGATAATCTGGAAGGCACCGCGCGCGAGCACGGGCTTGAGCATAGAGCTCGCGTCGATGGAGCCCTCGGCAGAACCGGCACCGATGATGGTGTGCATCTCGTCGATAAACAGGATGACGTCGTCGGCTTCGGTGGCCTCTTGGATCACGTTCTTGAGGCGCTCCTCAAACTCGCCGCGATACTTGGCACCCGCCACGAGGCCCGGCAGGTCGAGCGTCCAGATATTCTGGTTCATGAGGTTCTCGGGCACGTTGCCGGCTGCAATCTGCTGAGCCAGGCCCTCGACGATGGCCGTCTTGCCCACGCCGGGGTCGCCCAGAATGAGCGGGTTGTTCTTGGTGCGGCGCGAAAGAATTTCCATCATACGCTGGACTTCCTTTTCGCGACCAATTACAGGGTCGAGCTCGCCATCGCGCGCCTTCTGCGTGAGGTTGGTCGCGAACTGCTTAAGCGTATCGGTGCCACTCCCCTTTTGCTGAGAGGCATCCGAGCCGCTAAAGAACGGCAGGCCCGCACCGGGACGCCCGGCACCGGCGCCGGCGAGCGGACGCTTCTTGTCCTGGTCCTTGGCAGTGAGTTTCTCGATAGCCTTTTTGATAGAGGCGGACGACACACCCAGGCGCATGAGGATGTCCATGGCCATGCCGTTGCCCTCTTCGACGATGCCGATCAGCAAGTGCTCGGTCGACACGTAGGTCTGGTTATTCTCACGCGCCACGCGGAATGAACGCTCCATAACGCTAATGACGAGCGGCGTAAAGGCGAGCTTAGCCGCCTCGGTCTCCTCACTGGGCTCGGGAACCGTGGTCTGGACCTCCTTGAGGGTGTCCATGATGTCGTCGTAGGCGATATCGAGCGAGCGCAGTGCCTCGGCGGCAATGCCCTCGTCCTCCTTGGCAAGCGCGAGCAGCAGGTGCTCGGTGCCCACCTTATTTGAATGAAGATCGAGCGCCTCCTGTTTGGCCATCGACATGACCTTGCGCGCTCGATCGGTAAATCTATCTAACATGCTCGTTTCCTTACATGAGTTCATCGAAATCAAAACGCCCGCCCGTCGGCGGCGCTTTTGTCTCTTTACCCACAGGTTGTCTATGTTAACAGCTGGAGGAATATCTATAAACCCGGCTCACATGAATGCAGGTTATGACCGCATCGCGGGACTCACCGCGCGATGCGCGACAGGCGCCCCGCAAGAGAAACCCTAGGCGTCTTTCACCACGTCGGGACTCGTCGCACGCGATGCGCGATAGGCATCGGCCTCCTTGGAGACGCGTTCGAGCAGCTCGGATGTATCGACGCCCTCGACTTGCGCGACCGTTTCCACCGTCTGCATGGCGACCGCCCTCAGGTACGCGCACGCGCTGTCCCCCAGCTGCTCGAGGTCTATCTCCTCGCCGCCCTCCCGGGCAAAGCCGACCGCCATCACAAAGTCCATGATGCCCGAGACCAGAAAGCCCACCGCAAAGCTCGAATCCGCCTTGAGCTCTTCTCCGTCGGGGTGGACGATCTCTCTCACGCGGTCGATGATGATCGTATGGATGCCCTGCACGACCTGCTCGGCGGCACCCGCCCTCATGGTGATGACGATGCGCCGCAGCAGGCAGCGGACGTCGCGCCGGTCGAACGCCGAAAGGTCGCCCTCGCTCGAAAAATGCCAGAGGGCATCGGTGATGAGCTCGTTATCCTGTAGCAGTTGGGCTATGGCGATGGCGACGAGTTCATCGAAATCGTGAAAATAGTAGTAAAACGTTCCGCGATTGCACCGGGCGGCGCGGGTCACCTCGCCAACCGACAGCTCGAAGATGCTGTTGTTCTCGATGAGCTCCCAAAACGCCTCGATGATACGGGTGCGTGCATCGGGCGCATCGGCGTCCTTACGCGGTCTCGCCATGCGCCTCACCGCACCCCTGCGCCTTGGCGTTCATGATGAGCATCTGAAGACGGTTCTCCACGTTGGCGAAGCTCACGTCGGGATCGTAGTCGAGCGGCAGGAACTGCGCCGTGGGATACTGCTCCTTGAGCGCATGGATGAGCCCGCGCCCCACGACATGGTTGGGCAGACACCCGAACGGCTGCAGGATCACGAAGTTGCGGCAGCCGCGCTTGGCGTGCTCGAGGATCTCCGCCGGAATCAGCACGCCCTCGCCCGCATCGAACGTATGATGCAGGATCTTATCGCTCGCGCGCACGAGCTCGGGCATGCGCGTCGGCGGCTCGTAGAGCGGGCTCGCCGCGCCCAGGCGGTCGCAACGGTCGTGCGCGAGCTCGAACAGGTTGTCCGCCGTGGCGTACCAGGCCTTTTCGGGCAGCGACAGGTCGACGTGGAACTCGCGCGACTGCGCATGCTTGTAGAAATAGGTCTTGCGGATCACGTCGGTCATGCGCGCCTCGATGACCTCGAGCCCGTTGTCCTCGAGGTAGCGCTCGATCTCGTGGTTGGCGCCGAGATGGAAATTGAGCAGGTACTCGCCCACGATGAGAACGGTCGGATGCGGGTTCGAGCGGTCGTACGGAACGGCGTCCATGATCGCAAGCGCGCGTTTGAAGCCCGTCGCCTGGCCTCTCAGCCCGGAGCGCTCCATGCCCTCGATAACCTCATCGAGCGCGCGGTCGAACGCAGCGTCCGCCGCGCCCTTCTCGAGCTCGTAGGGACGGATGCGCCTAAGCATGGCCTCGAGGGCATCGATCATGGGAAGACCGTAGGCGATCTGGATGCTCGGGCCAAGGCCGAGCTTGAAGCCCGGATGCGCATTGTGGGCATCGACGTCGTCGTTGGTGAGCACCGGGACATAGTCGTATCCCGCGTCGTCGAGCGCGCGGCGCAGCAGGGGCATGTAGTGCGTCAGGCGGCAGTCGCCGATATACTTGCCAGTCACCACGGCGACGTCGTGCGGGTCGTACTTACCGCTCTCGAGTGCCGCGAGCGCCTCGCCGATCACGATTTGCGCGGGGAAGCAGATGTCGTTGTGCACATAGCGTTTGCCCAGGCGGATGGCATCCTCGCGCCCGATATCAAGGGCCTCGGCGCGCACGCCCTGATTGCGCATCGCCGCGGTCATGAGCCTGCAGAACGCATGGGAGGTGTTGGGGACCAGCGCGATCTTGTCGTGCCGGTCGCGCTTGGTGTACTTGACCTTATACGGGTCGTCGAGCGGATGGACCGCGTGCACCCGGGCGCCCTCGGCACGCTCCTCCGCGCGACGACGGTTGACCGACTCGATAAACGAACGCACGCGAATGCCCATGGGACCGGCGACGTCGCTCTCATCGAGCTTGATCATCATCGGAACCTTGGAGCCCATCTCGCCCATCATGCGCGCGATCTCGTCGGTGAGATACGCATCGTGGCCGCAGCCGAAGCTGCCCATCTGCACGAGCTCGAGCTCGGGCGTCGATGCGACGATGACCGCGCACGACAGCATGCGCGCATGGTAGTTGTTCACGATGTCGATGCGGCTGTTGGAAAGATCGACGTTGTAGACCCCGGCACCGCATCGGGCGTCAGCACGGGGATGCCGCGCTCAGAGAAGAGCTTGGGCAGCCCGTGGTTGACCAGCGGGTCGTTGTGGTACGGGCGCGAAGCGATCACCACCGCGTAGCCGCCGTCCTCGCGCACGTTCTCGAGCACCTGCCTGCCGCGCAGCTGCAGCTGGTTCTCAAACGTCTGCTGCGCGCGGTCCGCCTGCTCGGTCGCCTTGGCAACCAGGTCGGCATCGATATCGAAGGTCTCCTTGCACCACGCCTTGAGCTGGCGGTTTCGGTCGCCCTCGTCGTACCAGTGGAACAGCGGCGTATCGAACGGAACGCCGAAACGCTCCTCCGGGTTATCGGAATTGCGCATCACGTAGGGGTATCCCTTTACGACGGCGCACATCCACTCGCTGGTAGAGGCGGTGTTTTCGGTGGGCACCGTCGTGATGATGGGCATGAAGATGCGGTCGACGCCGGCGTCGACGAGATTGCGGATGTGCCCGTGGACGAGCTTGGCCGGGAAGCACACGGTGTCGGATGTGACGTGCGCCAGACCGCGCTCGTACATCGCCTTGGTGCTGCGTCCCGAGACGCGCACCTTAAAGCCGAGCGTGCTGAAGAACGTCGACCAGAACGGCATGGTGTCCCAGAACTCGAGCACACGGGGAATGCCGATCGTGACATCGCGCCCCCCGCAGACGGGAACCGTGGGGTACGACTCGAACAGCAGCTTCTCGCGGTCGACAAAGAGATTGGGGGCAGCCGCGGTCCGGTCGCGCCCCGTGCCGGGTGCCTGTGCCTCGCAAGTACCCTGCGGACGCAGCTCCTCCGCCGCGGGAACCTCGCGCACGAGCTCATCCCATGAGATGGCGCCGCCGCGCGGGCAGCGATTGCCCGTGACGTAAAGCGAGCCGTCGCCAAATGCCACGACCGCGCGCTGGCAGCGGTTGTTGCACCGACGGCAGGTAACGCCGCCGAACTCGCGATGCTCGAAGCGCTCCACGGCATCGAGCCCGATAAACGACGTGCCGGCGTCGCCCTTGCGGCATTCCTCGCGCGCGAGCAGGGCGATACCGATAGCGCCCATCAGCCCCGGGTGGGGCGCACGCGTGACGGGTTTGCCCAGATACTGCTCGAATGCGCGCAGCACCGCGTCGTTTCGGAACGTGCCGCCCTGGACGACGACTTTGTCGCCCAGACGGTTGAGATTTGAAACGCGAATGACCTTGGTGAACACGTTCTCGATAATCGAACGGCAGAGACCGGCCATGATGTCGCCCGGACCCTTACCGCGCCGCTGCTCGGAAACGACGCTGCTGTTCATGAACACCGTGCAGCGGCTGCCGAGAACGGCGGGGGCTTTGGACGAAAATGCCTCGGTCGCGATATCCTCAACGGCTATTCCGAGGTTTTTGGCAAAACCCTCGAGGAACGAGCCGCAGCCCGCAGAGCACGCCTCGTTGACGACGATATCGGTCAGCACGCCGTGGTTGAGCCAGATGGCCTTCATATCCTGTCCGCCGATGTCGAGCACGAAGGTCGCATCGGGAACGCATGTGCACGCGGCGCGGGCGTGCGCGACCGTCTCGACCGTATGGTAGTCGGCGTGGAACGCGCGCGCGAAAAGCTCCTCGCCGTATCCCGTGGTGCCCACGGCATCGATCGCAAGCGTGACTCCCGCTGTCTCCCAGCGGTTCTTCAAGCTGACAAGACCCTGTTGGGCGACGTCGAGCGGTCTGCCGTTATTAGACGCGTAGAACGAATCGACAAGCTCACCCGCCTCATCGACCAGGGCGAACTTGGTCGTCGTGCTCCCCGAATCGATACCGAGCGCCACACGCACCGTCTCTCCGGGCGCATACGCATCCGGACCCTTTGCCGGCGTCTCTTTGCCATGGCGTGCCGTAAAATCCGCCTGCTCGGCAGGTGTGGCAAAAAAGGGCTGGGCAAGACGTCCCTCCCCGCTTGCGGGCGCGACCGTCTCGAGCTTATCCAGCCGGACAAAAGCGTCGGGAAGGTCGATCGGTTGGGACGATGCGAACATGTCGGTCAGCGACAGGGCGGCACCGCGCGCGACCATGATCTGCGGATCGCGCGGGACGATAACCTGATCGTCCGATAGATTCAGTTGCTCCCGGAACACGCGGACCAGCGTGGGGTTGTAGGCGAGCGTACCGCCCTCGAAGATTACCGGCGGCTCGATGTCGATACCCTGGGCCAGACCGCCGATCGTTTGGCGGGCGACCGCGTGAAGCGCCGAAAGCGCCAGGTCGGTGGTAGGAATGCCCTCGTTGAGCAGCGGCTGGATATCGGTCTTTGCGTACACGCCGCAGCGGCCCGAGACCTCGTGGACGGTCGTTCCCCGGCTTGCGAGCTGCTCGAACTCGCCCGATTCGGTGCCGACCCCCATGAGCTTTGCCATCTCGTCGATAAATGCACCGGTACCGCCTGCGCACGAGCCGTTCATGCGCATGTCGGCAACCTCGATGTCTCCCTTATCGTTGGTGCGGAAGAAGATCATCTTGGCGTCTTGGCCGCCCAGCTCGATGGCGCAGCGCGTCTGCGGATAGAACCTGCTGATCGCGAGCGCGTTGGCGACCACCTCCTGAACGTACGAGGCGCCCAGCGCGGTCGCGATATCGCGCGCACCCGAGCCGGTCACCGCAACGCGCAGCGACTCATGGGGAAAGCGCTCGGCGAGCTCGCCGAGCATGGCGCGCACGCTCGCTGTCTGACACGCCCCGTGGCGGCGATATCCCCACCACGCCTCGGTCATATCCTCGTGCATCGCGTAAACTTTGGTCGTCGTCGACCCTACGTCCAGTCCTACTAGCAACGCCATAATGCTCCGTCTCTCGCATTTTTCCTGCTAGAGATATACCACTCTACGTAATACAACAGACTGTTGTATTTAAACTCCGTATAAAAAGCGGCTGCCGAAACGCTTCAGCAGCCGCCGAATGCACCAACAGATTGTTCTGCGCGCTAGCACGTCGGGCAACGGAGCAGCACGGGCCCTCCGGTCACGCGCACCGCTCACGCCCGCGATGTCGCCGAGAGAGCTATCCACGCTTAGGGCTCCAACCAAGCAAGTCGCCCGCGCTCAGCAGATCCCTAAGCGAGCTACTCGCACTCAGGAGCCATAGCCTGCTCCAAGAGCTCGGCATGCTCCTCCTTGAAAACCGTCCCCACAGGGAAGGCGCGACGGAAGACGAAGTGGGAAATCGGACCGGCTACCAAAAGGTTCCACGGCAGCGCCATCACAAAATTATGCGGAATGTTGACGAGCCACATCATCGGCAGCGCCTGCAGATTGGCAAGCGGGCCGCCGGGCATATGGAACAGGCCTTCGCACGCGCCGTAGAGCGACATGATGATGACCATGGGAACGACCATGCAGGAGCTGACGGCGAGCGTCATGGCGAGCGGCGAGCTCTTGCCCGGAGTGACCAAGTACTTAAAGGCGAAACCCTTGGCAAGCGGGCTGGCGACGAACCGGTCGCAGCACACGGCAAAGATATAGGCAACGGGGAAGCCGAGCCACGCAGCGGCAACGACCTCGCCGTTGATGGCCCCGTGCTGCAGGGCAACGTTGTAGATGCTCATCCAGAGCACCATGCAAAAGCACATGATAAAGGTGAACAGCAGGCTCTCTCGTTTGTTGATAGGCATAAAGGGCATGGTCCTTTCTGTGTTGCGCCGCGGCGCACAACAAAAACGGGCGGGCGAGATGGAGCTGTTGGGACTTCATCTCGCCCGCCCGTGGTACGCGCGTCTGCGACTACTTATGTGGTGGAACCAGCCTAGCACGAAACGCATGCGCTTCGTAAGCGTTGAGTTTATGAAGATGCAGGGCACCGATAATCCCCCGACCCCATAAGTTGCGGTGGAATACGGACTGTTTTGACCCTTTAAGCAGCAATTCAGTCCCTATTTCACCGCAACTCATTTGGTGCAAAGTAACCTGTCCCCCTTGTACCAATTAGCTGGTGTGGCGCCAGCGAGGGTCGGTGAGCGTACGCGCCACACCCAGACCAACGGGCAAAAACGCCACGATGAGTACTGCACGCACAAACCAGCCGAGCATATTGACCGTGTCGAAGGTGCACATGTAATACATCGAGCGATACAGATACAAGCCCGGCACCATAATGACAATCGATGGCACCGTGAGGGCGATACGTGGGTAGGTGAGCTTGATTTCGGCTAAGCTCGCGAGCAGTCCCGATACCAGCGCGCCGATAAACGCTGCTGCCTCGGGAGGCATGCCCGCGCTCAGGCCCAAGAAGGGAAGCAGCGTCGGCGCATCGACGAGCGTAAGGCGCAAGGTATTAGACACGGCGCCGATGAGCCCTGCCGCCGCCGCCATCTTTACCGGACTGTTGAACATAACCGAGAAGCCAAATACGCCGATAAAGCTCATCAGCATGCGCAAGAGCGTAAGAGCCAACGGTGAGAGACCAAGCGGGGCAAAGTCATCCGGCGCCAGTCCCACACACTCGGCAACCATCCAACCTACGAGGGTCGCCATCACGATAATTGACACAGCATACGAAAGACGCTCGATGCCGCTTCGCATGTCGAGCTTAGCGATGTCGAGGCCTGCCGTAATGAGGGGAAAACCGGGAATCACAAAGAGCATGGCGCCGATATAGCCTTCTTGGTGCGACATTGCCCCTGGAATGACCTGGCCAAGGCCGAGCAATGCCAGCAGATACGAAACGCAAGCGAGCGCAACGCCGATCGTCAGCGCGCTAAACTGGCCAAGACCCTGCTTGAGAATATGGGAGCGAGCAAAGTTGCCGACACCGGCGCCTACGAATGCGCAGGCCATCTCGATAGGACCGCCGCCGAGCAAAAAGACGAAGGCGCCGCAAGCACAGGCTGCCGCAAGGCCCTGTTGCCAGGGAGCGTAATCGGGCTTTGAGCTCTCAACGGTCTTGAGCATCTCGTGGTACTCGTGCACGGTAAACCGGCGCCCGTAAATCTCGATTTCCTTTAGGAAGCTCTCCATCATCCAAATGCGATGAGTATTGACCCCCGTTGTGGGTAGGCTGACGACCTCGTTAAAGCAGTGGCCATCTTCGATGCAGGTGCACTCAAACGACAGAAGACTCAGGTCGACGTGAATCGTGACGCCGAGTACGGCAGCAACACGATTCATGGTATCGCGCACGCGCCAGGCACCTGTTCCGCTTGCCAGCATGAGCATGCCGGTGCGGCAGATAATGGATGACTTATCGGTGAGCGGCGCATCGACGGCAAGTTCATCGCCTGCCGTCACGATCTGGTGCCAGTCAGTTTTCATATGGAGTGCGCCGGCACGAGCGCCGTGGTGCATAGGGACTCTCGAAAGCAGCGAGTCCAGGCGCGAAGACTGTGGGGGCTCTGCTGATTCGACCTCGTCCTCGTCGGGCTCTTCACCAACAAGGTCGAAGGCATCGAGCGACGCCGGCTCGCGACGATCGATCAGCTCCTCGTCCTCATCATCAAAGTAGTTGAACTGATCGAGCATGTCCTCTTCGATTGCACGCTCGCTCGCGTCGTCCATACAGGCGCTCCTTTCCTACCGACTAACCCCCATCCTAGGCAGCAACGGCTAAAGGAAACATAAAAGAAACGGCTGTCATGCATGGAAGGCGCAAACCCCCAATGCGCCGGTAGGCCCGACGAAAAGGACCGTCCCCAAGTGCCACATCTGGACCAAGGCAACGCCGATGTTTCGGCAACGCCAGCGAGCGCCGTCCAGAGCGAACAAGTTGGCATGAAAAAGGCAAGGCATAGACCTTCTGGTCATGCCTTGCCTTTTGAATGACAAATTGTCGCTCTGGGCGGCGCGCAGCGTCGAGCCGTTACGCGGTTCGTAGAACCGCGTAACTAGTTAGCACATCTTTGCGCCGGCGGGGATGGAAGCGTCGAGTTGGATCAGGTTGAGGCGCTCCTCGCCCTCCTCCTCGTGGATGGCGCTGATCAGCATACCGCAGCTGGGAATACCCATCATCTTGCGCGGCGGCAGATTGGTGATGGCGAGCAAGGTCTTGCCGACCAGGTCCTCGGGCTCATAATAACCGTGAATGCCGGAGAGGATGGTGCGGTCGGTGCCGGTGCCGTCGTCGAGCGTAAAGTTCAGCAGCTTCTTGGACTTCTTGACGGCCTCGCACGCCTTGACCTTCACAGCGCGGAAATCGCTCTTGGAGAAGGTATCAAAGTCGACGAACTCCTCAAACAGCGGCTCGACGGCGATCTTGGAGTAATCAACCGTGGGCTTGAGCGGCTTGACGAACGGGCTCGCGGTGTTGCCGGCCTCGGCAGCCTTGGCGGCAGCGGCACCGGACTGGAAACCCTTCTCGGGCTTCATGTGCGGGAACAGTAGCACGTCGCGGATGGAAGCCTGGTTGGTGAGCAGCATGACCACGCGGTCGATACCGATGCCGATGCCGCCCGCGGGAGGCATACCGTACTCGAGGGCGCGCACGTAGTCCTCGTCGTACTCCATGGCCTCGTCGTCGCCGCCAGCCTTCTCGGCCATCTGGGCGGCAAAGCGCTCGGCCTGGTCGACCGGGTCGTTGAGCTCGGAGAACGCGTTGGCGTACTCGTGACCGGCGATAACCAGCTCAAAGCGGTGCGTCAGGCGCGGGTCGTCCTCAAAGCGCTTGGCAAGCGGGCTGACCTCGATGGGGTAATCGCAAACGAACGTGGGGTTGACAATGGTGTCCTCGCCCAGCTCATCGTAGATCTCGGCGATAATCTTGCCGGCGGTCCACTCGGGCTTAATCTCCAGGCCCTTCTCGCGCGCGGCGGCAGCAAGCTCCTCGACCGGCGTGTCGATGGTGACCTGCTTGCCGAGCACGTCGGAAACGATGTCGGTCATGGGACGGCTGGCCCACTCACCAGAAAGGTCGATGGTCTGGCCCTGGTACTCGATGACCTCGGAGTTGCCGATGGCCTTGTTAGCCGCCTTAATGACACCCCGGGCGAGCGCCTTCATGCCCTCGAGGTCGGAGAAGGCACGATAGGCCTCCATCGTGGTGAACTCGGGGTTGTGGGTAAGGTCCATGCCCTCGTTACGGAAGATACGGCCGATCTCGAACACGCGCTCAAAACCGCCGACGATGCAGCGCTTGAGGTGCAGCTCGGTAGCAATGCGCAGGTAGCACTCCTGATCGAGCGCGTTGAAGTGGGTAATGAACGGCTTGGCAGTAGCGCCGCCCTGGATGGTCTGCAGGATGGGGGTCTCGACCTCCATGTAGCCGTCGGACTCCATAAAGCGACGGAAGGTGGAGAGAATCTGCGAACGCTTACGGAACGTCTCGCGAACGTCGTCGTTGGCGATCAGGTCAACATAGCGCTGGCGATAGCGGGTCTCCTTGTCGGAAAGACCGTGGAACTTCTCGGGCAGCGGACGAACGGCCTTGGCAAGCAGGGTCGCGCTCTTAGGGGCAACGGAAAGCTGACCGCGCTGGGTGCGCACAACCACGCCGGTCACGCCCAGGATGTCGCCCAGGTCGAGGGACTTGAGCGTATTCCAGGCAGCCTCGTCCATGTCGTTGATGCGGCAGAACAGCTGAATCTCGGCAGTCGCATCGCGCACGACGATGAACATGATCTTGCCCTGACCGCGCTTGGCGACCACACGGCCGGCGATCTTCACGACGTCCTCGGTGTCCTCGCCATCGGCAAGCTCGGCATACTTAGCCTCGATATCGGCAACGTAGTCCTCAAGCTCAGAGTGCTCGGGATAGGGGTTCTGGCCCGCCTCGAACAGGGCGGCGCGCTTGGCCAGGCGGGTGGCGCGCTCGTCGTTGAGCGTCGATGCCTGATCTGCGGCGTTCTGGTTCTCTGCCATAAGTTAGCTCCTCAAACTAAAACGCTCCCCAGGATTCGGTCCCAGGGAGCGAAAACATACCTTTACGCGGGACCGTGGTCTAGCGTGCAATCTTGGCGATGGTGTAGACGCGAGTCTTGCCGGAAGGCGTAACGACCTCGACGGAGTCGCCCTCGCCGTGACCGATGATGGCGTGGCCGACCGGAGACTCGTTGGAAATCTTGTGCTCGAGCGAGTTGGTCTCGGTGGTACCGACGAGCGTGACTTCCATGACCTCACCGTTGGGATCAATCAGAGAAACGGTGGAACCGATGGAGACGGTCAGATCACCTGTGGTGGCAGCAACCTGAGCGTTGGCAAGGATGGCCTGGATCTCGGCAATACGAGCGGCGTTCTGGGCCTGCTTGTCCTTGGCGGCATCGTACTCGGAGTTCTCCGAAAGGTCGCCGAACGCGCGGGCTTCCTTGATGTCCTCGACGATCTCCTTGGCGTAATCGCCCTCACGCCAAGCGAGCTCCTCGACGAGCTTCTGG
>ENA-OQKA01000070-OQKA01000070.1-human-gut-metagenome-genome-assembly--contig:-NODE-70-length-32229-cov-6.651829_pt1 | contig 32229 bp, 19 predicted proteins | sample MGYA00242644_ERZ504789 | MGnify/ENA primary metagenome ERZ504789 (study PRJEB26092, sample SAMD00036423) | human gut metagenome | host: Homo sapiens | study: EMG produced TPA metagenomics assembly of...
GCATTACTCACCCGTTCGCCACTCTCACCCAGGAGCAAGCTCCTGGGATCCCGTTCGACTTGCATGTGTTAAGCACGCCGCCAGCGTTCATCCTGAGCCAGAATCGAAACCCTCCACAAAAAAACCTCGTGAAGAGACATCGACATGATGACTCTCGAAATAAGAAAATTGACGATCGCCTTATAAGGAAAGGCGCATCGCACAAAAACCTCGCCGCCGTTTGACCGATCCCTCGGCACCACGCGTCAGCGTGGCCGGCAACGAACTGGCAATCATTGACTATAAAGAAGTAGTACAAATACGCTCTTGAGTTCTCAAACCACCACCACTCACCCACCTCGCGGACCGGAACCAACCGGACCACTCGCTGAGCGGCAGCAAGAGATAAATTTACAGCACGATCGCGATCCGCGCAACCCGGGCCGCATGAACAACGCGCGAACCGTTGGAAATCCAACGTTCCATCGGCGTGTCGAAACTTGACAAACCAGGCCCGACCAACCCCGCAACCACCGAAACCATCCCCGCAATCGCCCATTCCATCCCCGCAAATCCGCAATCGCATCCGCATTTTGTAACCGCAAAACGGCGTTACGGGTAACAAAAGCCGGAAGGGAAAGCCAAAACGGGACGGTCACGGGAAGAAGAACCAGGAAACTGCGACACGAATCGCAAATGCTACCAGCGGCGCCCGCAATGCTTGCCACCGATGCCAGACTTGCCATTCGCACCCCACGGACCGCGGCCTTCGCCATGCAATACACCCAAGTGATGTTTCATGGCAACCAGCATGATATGCGTATCTTCCAAACCGAGGTGGCGCTCCGACTTGCTTTCATCGAGCGCGCCCTGCCGCTTGGCGTATGCGTCCAACGTGTTATTGCCGTACGGATGCTCGTCGTCCGGAATTGACCCTTCATCCCAACGGCGGCTCATCGGCAACGTGTCGATAATCGTAATCTTGCCCGCACGGTAGCTTTCCGCATATCCAGCCACATTCAACATGAAGAAGCTATGTTCGAAACGAGCGTTGTGCGCTACGTACGGTTGCTGCTCCAATCGCTGCAGCAAACCGATTTGAGCCTCCGGCCACTCATCGAACAGGCGGAAGCCGGACGCACGATCACGTACATCGATACCGGTCAAATCGAGAATCAGCGGATTACCGAGCGTCGCGTTCGCGGCAGGAACGCCGAACGACAGACGCGACTGACCATACGCATCGCCCGTTTCGTAATAACTCTGCTCGTATTGGTATCCAGTAGGTGCGGCAGCAGGGCGAGGGGAAATCATGTTCATATATTCAAAGCCGACGTCGATGATGTACACACGCGCCGGGTCAGTACCGGTGGTTTCGATGTCGATTCCCATGACATTGTCCACATCGCGTCCAGGAAGATAAGCGTCACGCCAATCCGATTTGCGGTATTCAGCCATCCGACGCAACTGCGCCGCTTCAGCGGATTTCGTTTCCGAACCGTAATCAAACAACGTGGAGCCGCCCGGACTGGTTACTCCACTCAGGTTCGCACGCGACATGGCATAGTCACTGGCTCGCTTCTGACTTTTCTCTGCGGCACGACGGGCGGCGCGGCCGTTAACGATGTCAGCGGTTCGATCCTGAATATCATCCAACGCCACTTCCCCGGAAGCCAAAGCCGAACCGGGCAGCAGCACCGGAACCGTCACGCGCTCACGTCGTTCCTCGGTGACCGTCCACAATCCCATCGCCACGCCAATCTGTCGCAGAACAGCGATTTCGTCGCACAACCGACGGTTCGCGTAAGCAAGCGCGCGCGGCAGCCGATAGGAAGCGATAAGTCGGTCGTAATCCATCATGAACGTGCTGTTGCACTGCGCGATGGTCGGTTCGAGCCGATCTCGAATCGCAAGATCATCTTTCAACAGGGCGTGCAGCTGCGGGGCGGAAAGTTGCGGCGACGAGGAACGCAGCATTGCCAACAAATCAACGTGCTGTCTTGTGGCGGCACCAATGCCGTTACGCAGGTCAAGGGAAGACACCCATCGCCAGTCGATCGGCTGGTTGTCGGCGTCATTCGGCATCGATGCCGACCATTGTTCGATGTCCTGCTTCGCGTCATCCAGCCAGGAAAGATTCATCGTTGATTCGTTCATACCTGCCCATCGTAGCCGATACCCATCAGCGTGTAAGAATGTGCAACAAACCAACGTGCGCATTCCTCTTTGTGAGAACACAACCATGCGAGTTCGAATGACGGTGTTCATTACGAAACCGCGCGCGGATACCTCCGTGCGAAGCGGTTGTCATACGAATTTTCATATAGCGCAAATGTGACTATTTCCCAGCAAAAATCCAGAATCGACTTTCATTTTTGAATCCCGGAACGCAATAAACGTTCCAAATCAACGAAAGGAACTGCAATGTCAGAAACACATTCCACCACTGAAAACAACAATTCGCATTGCTGCGACAACACCTGCGGCAATGCCGACGACCGCGTTGTTCCTGACAGCGTGGAAATCAATCCGCTGTTCGCCCGTCCGAAGGAAGCCCAGGCGTTCTCGAAATTTACCATTCCACAGAAGGGTAGTCTGCCGGAAACCGCCTACCAAGTGGTGCATGACGAGGCCATGCTGGATGGCAACGCGCGACTCAATCTTGCAACTTTTGTGAGCACGTGGATGGACGATCATGCGAACCGCCTGTACATGGAGGCGGCCGACAAGAACATGATCGACAAAGACGAGTACCCGAAAACCGCCGAAGTCGAATCGCGCTGCTGGCACATGCTCGCCGATCTATGGCATGCACCCGATCCAATGAATGCCATCGGAACCTCCACCATCGGCTCGTCGGAAGCTTGCATGCTGGGCGGACTCGCGTTGAAGCGCCGTTGGAAGGAAGCCCGCGAAAAGGCCGACCTGCCGACCGATCGTCCGAATCTGGTGATGAGCAGCGCCGTGCAGGTGTGCTGGGAGAAGTTCTGCAACTATTTCGACGTGGAACCACGCTATGTGCCGATTTCCGAGGACCACAAAGTGCTCGACGGCCATGATCTCGACAAGTATGTCGATGAGAACACCATCGGCGTGGTGGCCATCATGGGCGTGACCTATACGGGTATGTATGAGCCGGTCGAACAGATCAGCGAAGCACTGGACCGCATCGAGGAGCGCACCGGACTTGATGTGCGCATCCATGTGGACGGCGCTTCGGGAGGTATGATCGCACCATTCATCCAGCCGGACCTCGCATGGGACTTCCGCGTCAAGCGCGTTTACTCCATCAGCACCTCCGGTCATAAGTACGGTCTGGTCTACCCCGGTTTGGGATGGATCGTATGGCGCGAAACCGCTGACCTGCCGGAAAGCCTTATTTTCAAGGTGAGTTATCTCGGCGGCGAAATGCCGACTTTCGCACTGAACTTCTCCCGTCCGGGCGCACAGGTACTGCTGCAGTACTACATGTTCCTGCGTTTGGGATTCGACGGGTATCGAAGGGTGCAGCAGACTTCGCATGATGTGGCGAAATATCTGTCGGGCGAGATCGAGCAGATGGATGATTTTACGCTGTGGAACGACGGTTCCGACATTCCGGTGTTCGCATGGATGCTCAACGACAAGCCGGATCGCAAGTGGAATCTGTACGATCTGCAGGATCGGCTGCGCATGAAGGGATGGCTGGTGCCGGCTTATCCGATGCCGGTGGATCTGACGCAGGTGACCGTGCAGCGCATTGTGGTGCGTAACGGTTTCAGCCACGATATGGCCGAAGCGTTCATCAAGGATTTGAAGTCGTGTGTGAAGTATCTGGACGGACTGCGCTCACCAATGCCAAGCGAGGCTCGTGCATCCGGATTCCACCACTGATATTTCGCGGTCATTCCACGAATTCCATCGTTTCCCGCATTAAGGAAATTCATGTTCATTCCCACAACGATTATGTTTACGAAAGCTGGCTGCAATGACTGTTCATATGACAAAGCCGCTTGCTGTGGTAGCGCACGATGCAAGCGCAGCTGCACATCCCGGGTCCGCACGTTCCACGACGAACGCTGCGACGGCACCGACAACAACGCCACGCAATCCGTCTGCCGTCGCAGGAAACCGCAATCGTACGGGCATACCTGCGCATGCCGGGGCGAATAGAGGGAACGGCGCTGACGGGCACGGCGCAATCGCAAGCACGGCAACCGTTGCCAATAAAACCGGCAAAACCATGATGACAGTCAGCCAACTGGCGATGTTGACCGTGGTGGCGGTGGCCTCGCTACGCTCTCTGCCGGCCATGGCCGATTATGGTCTCGCTTCCATTCTGCTGTATCTCATTCCGGCGGTCGTTTTCCTGGTGCCGACCGCGCTGGTGGCTGCCGAACTGGCCACCGGCTGGAAAGGTGGCGTGTATGTGTGGGTGCGTGAGGCGTTCGGCAATCGCATCGGATTCCTCGCCATTTGGCTGCAGTGGATTCAGAATGTGGTGTGGTATCCGATACAGATTGCGTTCATCGCCGTCAGCCTGTCGTATGTGTTCGGCATGGGTGGCTTGGGCAATAATGGCGTATATGTGGCCGCGGTGATCATCGTGTTGTATTGGGCAAGCACGATGGTGGCGTTGCGCGGCGGCAATCTGTTCGCCAAGGTTGGGGCGATTTCGGGACTTATCGGCACGCTGTTTCCTGCGTTGCTGCTTATCGTCTTCGGCATTATCTGGCTGGCGATCGGTAAGCCAGTGCAGACCTCCCTGCACGCATCCGCGCTGCTTCCGCCGTGGACGGGCATCGCGTCGATTGTGCTAATCGTATCCAATGTGCTCGCCTACGCGGGTATGGAGGTCAATGCCGTGCATGCCAACGACTTGGAGCATCCGGGACGTCAATTCCCACGCGCCATTGCACTAGCGACCGCGCTGATTCTGCTGGTACTTGTGCTGCCGACTTTGGCAATCGCCTTTGCTGTGCCGCATCGTGAGCTGGGGCTCATCGACGGCATCAATCTGGCGTTCAGGGAGTTCTTCGACCATTTTGGCATGGGTTGGGGCACTCCGGTGATTTCGCTGCTCATCGCGCTAGGCGCGTTCGCTTCCGTGGTGGCTTGGATAGCTGGTCCTTCTCGCGGTTTGCTAGCGGCCGCCCGCACGGGACTGATGCCTCCCGCGCTGCAGAAGCGCAATGCCCACGACGTGCAGGAAGGCATTCTGATTCCGCAAGGCATTATCGTGACCGTGCTGGCGTTGCTGTTCGTGTTGATCCCCAATGGCAACACGGCTTTCGCGACGCTGGTGGATATGGCGACCGCGCTGTATCTGGTGATGTACATGTTGATGTTTGCCGCCGCGATTCGTCTGCGCAACACCCATCCAGAAGTCCGCCGCACGTATCGAGTTCCTGCGATTCGGTTGGTCGCGGGCGTCGGTTTCGTCGCTTCCGCCGCGGCATTCGTGTTGACTTTCGTGAGACCGGCTGGTTTCACCGGTTTGGATAGCGTTTCATATGCGATTCTTGTGGCTGTAGTCGTGCTTGTGCTCGGTTTACCGCCGCTGGTGTTGTATGGAATGCGCAAGCCTGGCTGGGATCTGCGTTCGGATGCCGAGCGGAACACGGATACGTACGATGTGCTAGTGAATCCGGAATACTGAAATATTGGAATATTTGGAATACTCATGTTTCGAACATTCCAATAATCCCGAATATGATGAATGCCTCCCAAGTGTTCGCCTGGGAGGCATTCATCGTTCTTGTCTCGTTCGTTTACGCGGTTACAGTTCGAAGCCGAGTTCGGCCGCCGCTTCGGTCGGTACCGGATCCTCGCACCAGAAATCCTCAAGGTTCTCATTGGTGGTCAGGCTTCGGATTTCGGCCTGGTCGATGTACAGTTCACCGCTCAAATGGTCGGTTTCATGCTGGAAGATGCGGGCCGGCCAGCCGTGCAGATGTTCCTCATGCTTGTTGCCGTCCTCATCCTGCCAACGGGCGGTGATGTCAAGCCAACGCTTGCGTACGGCCTGGTAACCGTCGAAGCTCAGGCAGCCTTCGTAGAAGCTGCGGGTTTCGGTGCCGATCGGCTCGTAGCTGGGGTTGATGATGGCGTGGAAGGGGAATTCCGCGGCTTCGCGCGGATCGCCATCGTCGCCTTCGCATACGTGGTCTTCGACGACGGCCAAAGCCAGACCGAGACCGATCTGGGTGGCTGCGAGGCCCACGCCCGGCGCTTCCAGCATGGTGGTGCGCATGGTGTCGATGAGCTTGTCAAGCGTTTTGCGGCTCAACTGGCCGTCGTAGGCGATGGTCTGCTGGCGTAATACCGGTTCGCCGGCCTGCACGATCGGCATGATTTTCTCTTTGCCGCCGGTTTTGATGAGCTTTTCGACCTCGCGGTTGAGTTCGAGGTCCACTTTCGAGTTGTGTCCGAACATGGGGCATATCTCCTTGCGGGCTCTTACAGGGTGAGTTCGTCGGCGACGACCTTGGCGAGGCGATCGCACACTTCGTCTGCCTGCTGCTGGGTTTCGGCTTCGGCCATGACGCGCACGAGCGGCTCGGTGCCGGACGGACGCAGCAGCACGCGGCCGGTGTCGCCCAGCAGCTTCTCTTCGCGTTCCACCGCGGCCTGCACCTTGGCGTTGGTCTTGGCGGCCATCTTGTCCACGTTCGGCACGTTGATGAGCGTCTGCGGCAGCTGCGGGAAGTCGGCGGCCAGTTCCTTCAGGCTCTTACCGGATTTGACGACCTCGTTGCACAGGGTGAGCGCGGTCAGGGTGCCGTCGCCGGTGGTGGCGAATTCACGGTTGATCACGTGGCCGGACTGCTCGCCGCCGAGCGAATAATCGCCTCGCAGCATCTCCTCAAGCACGTAACGGTCGCCCACGTTGGTCTGCACGGTCTTGATGCCCATGGAACGCAGGGCCAACTTCAGACCGAGGTTGCTCATCACCGTCACGACGAGGGTGTCATGGTTGAGCTTGCCCGCGTTCTTCTTGGCGCGCGCCAGAATGCCCATGATCTGATCGCCGTTGACCATGTTGCCATCCTCATCCACGGCAAGGCAACGGTCGGCATCGCCATCGAAGGCAACGCCCATGACGGCGCCGGAGGCCTTGACCATGGCCTGCAGCTGCTCAGGATGGGTGGAGCCGGCGTTCTTGTTGATGTTGTAGCCGTCCGGCGACGCGTTGATGACGGTCACGTCGGCGCCGGCGCGGCGCAAGGCTTCCGGAGCGACCACGGACGTGGCGCCGTTCGCGCAATCGGCCACGATCTTCAGGCCCTTCAGCGGCGTCGGCTGCGACTTGTCCGGACCGACCGGCGCGATGGCGGAAACCAGATGGTCGATGTACAGGTTGGTTGCGGTGGCGGTGTCATGGCTGACACGACCCACGCCGGCGCCGGTAGGACGATCCCAATCCTGGCCGAGCACCGCTTCGATCTCGTCTTCCTTGGTGTCGGGCAGCTTGAAGCCGCCGCGGGCGAAGAACTTGATGCCGTTGTCGGGCATCGGATTGTGGGATGCGGAGATCACCGCGCCCATTTCCACGTTGAGCACGGACGTCAGGTATGCGACGCCCGGCGTCGGGATGATGCCGGCGTCGATCACGTCGAAGCCGCCGGCGGACATGCCAGCGGACAATGCGGCGGCAAGGAAATCGCCGGAAACTCGTGTATCACGACCGACCAGCGCACGGCGACGGCTTTCGAATTCGCTCCGCTCGTCATCGCCCAGCACACGCACCGCGGCGTCACCCAAATCGAGCGCCAGCTGTGCCGTCAAATCCCTATTCGCCAATCCTCGAACGCCGTCGGTTCCGAACATACGTGGCATGAGTCTCAAATCCTCGCTATCTGCAAACGATATTTCCGTGACCTATCGTACTCAACCGTGCCGCCGAAACCAGCAGGTGACGACGCAATCGCATAACACTTCACAATTCAAAGCATTTCACGGCGCGCAATGCCCTTTTCGTGTCGCACGACTTTGATTTCAAGGCGGAAAATCAAGTCGTGCGGCAACACTTGATAAAGAAATACCCCCTAACTATCATTTTCCGTTGAAAACCAGCAAAAAATAAGAGTTAGAGGGTATGAAAGCCAGCACGCTTGTCGCACAACTTTGAAAAATGCCTCCAAAATCAAAGTCGTGCGACAGCCTTCGACGCAAAATGCCCCCTAATCCTTATTTTCAAGCGGAAAACGAGGATTAGGGGGCATAAATGCCGATATGCCCGTCGCATGACTTTGAAAATCGCACCCAAAATCAAAGTCGTGCGACGACATGACGGCTCTTAAGCGGGAACGTTCCTGTCGCCCCTGCTATCAGAGCGCGGCGTTGAAGTCGCGCACTTTCAGCGTGCGGTGAGAAGCCTCGACGTTGCCACGCACAATGCGCTGCAAGGCGTTGTCCGCGTCCTTATGGGAGGCGAGCCAGGCGTCGCCCAGCTCCACGAGCTTCGCCGGATCGGCATAGCCCGGATACAGGCCTTCGAGCAGCGCTTCCGCCATGTGGAAGGTCTTGTGCTCCCAAATCCAGTCGGCGACCTCGAAATACTTCTCGGCGTACGGTTCGGCCAAGTCGGCGCGCGGGGTGGCTGCGAAGCCACCGGCCACAGCCTCAAGCTGCATGTTGGTCAGCTCGTCGTTGTGCAGGGCCTCGTTCCAAGCCCATGCCTTCGCTTCGGCGGTACCGGCCACGGCGCGTGCGCCATAGGCGAACTCACGGTTCTCGGTGGTTTCGCGCTTGGCCAGTTCGGCGTCGATTCCCGCCTGGTCGATCGCGTTGACGGTGCTCAGCGCGTTGATGATGGTCCAGCGGAAGTTGTTGTCGATTTCCAGACCGTCGAATGCCACGGAACCGTCGAGCAGGCCCTTCGCGTTGGCGACGAACGCCTCGTCGCCCGGCTCGCCGTAGCCCAGGTAGGCGGTGACGAGCTGGAACTGTTCGTCGGAGCCGGCCTTGGCCTGACCCGCCAGCTTGAACAGTTCGGCGGCCACATGCTTCACGATCTCGGCACGCTCTGCCGGAGCGGTGTAATGCCATGCGGTGGTGCTGACCTGTGCCAGCGCGTAACGGAAGGTGGTGGACTCGTGTTCGGTGGCGAGCGCGGCCAGCGAGGTGTCGATGAACTGGCGTGCCGGCAGTTCGCCGTCGCGGGTCATGTCCCACAGGGCGAGCCAGATCACGGAACGGGCGAGCGCGTCGTCGAAGCGGTACAGGTTGCTTGTCGCGAATGCGAGGCTCTTGTCGTCGAAACGCAGCTTCGTGTAGGTCAGGTCGTCGTCGTTCACCAGAATCAGCGACGGACGTGCCTTGCCCGCGGCCGCGTCGACGACCGTCAGTTCGCCGTCGACGTCCAGTTCGAAACGGTCGGTGCGCACGATCTTGCCGGTTTCCGGATCCTCGTTGTAGAAGCCGACGGCGAGACGGTGGGCGCGCAGCACGGGATGCTCGGCCGGAGCGGTCTGGCGCAGGGCGAGACGCTTGATGGTGCCGTCCTCGTTCTCTTCGACTTCGGTGGCGATGGTGTTGATGCCGGATTCCTCAAGCCACTGGGCGCTCCACGCCTTCAGGTCGCGGCCGGAAGTGAGTTCCAGTTCGGCGAGCAGGTCGGCGAGGGTGGCGTTGGAGTAGGCGTGCTTGTTGAGGTAGTTGTTGATGCCCTTGAAGAACTTCTCACGGCCCACGTAGTACACGAGCTGCTTCAGCACGGAGGCGCCCTTGGCGTAGGTGATGCCGTCGAAGTTGACGTAGGTGTCGTTGAGGTCGTTGATCGGGGCGACGATCGGGTGGGTGGTGCTCAGCTGGTCCTGATTCAACGCCCAGCTCTTTTCGCCGGAGCTGAAGGTTGCCCAGGCGTCCTTCCATTCGGTGGCTTCGGCGGTGGCGAGGGTGGACGTGAACTCGGCGAAGGATTCGTTGAGCCACAGGTCGTTCCACCACTTCATGGTCACGTAGTCGCCGAACCACATGTGGGCGAGCTCGTGCAGCACGGTGACCACACGGCGTTCCGCATAGGCGTCGGTGACCTTGGATTCGAACACGTACTGGTCGCGGATGGTGACCATGCCGATGTTCTCCATGGCGCCGGCGTTGTATTCCGGCACGTAGATCTGGTCGAACTTGGCGTACGGGTACGGCACGCCCCAGGTCTTGGCGTAGAAGGCGAAGCCTTTCTTGGTGATGTCGAACAGGTAGTCGACGTCCTTGCTGAAGGCCTTGGCGAGCGCCTGGCGGCAGTACATGGCCATCGGCACGGTGCGGCCGTCCTCATTGGCGTATTCGGTGTGCCATTCGGCGTACGGTCCGGCGCAGATGGCGGTGAGGTAGGAGCTCATGGTCGGGGTCAGCTCGAACACCCACAGCTTGGTGGTTTCGGCGGCGTGATCGCCGAGCGTGCCTTCCTCGGTGACGGTTTCGTTGTCGGTCACGGAGGAGGTGGGCATGTTGGACGTGACGATCCAGGATTTGGCGGCGAGCACGGAGAAGTCGAACACGGCCTTCAGATCAGGCTGGTCGAACACGGCGTAGACACGGCGGGCGTCCGGCACTTCGAACTGGGTGTACAGGTAGACGTTGCCGTCGGACGGGTCGACGCTGCGGTGCAGGCCTTCGCCGGTGTTGGAGTACTGGCACATCGCCTTGACGGTAACCTCGTTGTGCTCCTTGAGGCCCTTCAGCTCGATGCGGCTGTCCGCGTATGCTTCGGCCGGGTCGAGGGTTTCGCCGTTGAGGGTGATCTCGCTGACTTCGTTGGCGATGAGGTCAAGGAAGCTTGACTCCCCCGGCTTCGCGTCGAAGGTGATGGTGGTTTCGGAGCCGAAATCCTTGGCTCCGCGGGTCAGGTCAAGCTTGACCGTGTAATGGATTGGCGCGGCGATGATGCTTTTGCGTTCTTCCGCTTCGATTCGGGTGAGGTTTGCTCCTGGCATGTCACTCCTTCTTTCTGGTAACAGAAGGCGGCGCGATCAGTTGTGCCGATCACGTCGCCTTGATTCAATTTATGGTAAATTTACGGCTTATTTCGCGGCGTTCAGTCCCATCGCGTCATCCACGTCCTGCGCGATGTCGGCGACGACGGGGACGATCATCGGCTTGCGGTGCAGCTGTCGTGCCACCCAGCCGCCGAGCGTGCGTCGCATGATCTGCTGCAGCTTGTAGGTGTCGCGCGTGCCCTGCATCATCGCGTCCTGCAGCTGCTCGACGATCTGGTGACGGACCTTGTCGAACTCGCTTTCGTCTTCCGCGACCGCGTTGAGGTAGATCTTCGGACCGGTGATGACATCCGCGGTCTCGGTGTCGACGACCACGAAGCTGGACACGAAGCCTTCGGTGCCGAGGATGCGGCGCTTCTCGAGTTCTTCGTCGGTCAGTTCGCCGACGGAATCGCCATCGACGTAGACGTAGCCGCACGGCACGGAGCCGACGACCGCGGCCTGGCCGTGGTACAGGTCGACGACGTCGCCGTCTTCGGCCAGCACGACGTTCTGCGGATCGACGCCGGTCTTGACGGCGATCATGCCGTTGGCCACCAAGTGGCGGTTTTCGCCGTGGATAGGCATGGCGCACTTCGGCTTGACGATGTTGTACATGTACAGCAGCTCGCCTTCGTTGCAGTGGCCGGAGACGTGCACGGCGGCGTTGTCTCGGTTGACCACGCGGGCTCCGAGCTGCACGAGCTTGTTGATGACCTTGTAGACGCCATGCTCGTTACCTGGGATCAGGGAGCTGGCGAGGATCACCGTGTCGAACTCGTTGATGGTGATGTCGCGGTGGTTGCCGTCGGCGATGCGGCCGAGCGCGGCCATCGGCTCGCCCTGGGAGCCGGTGCACATGTAGACGAGCTTGTCGTCCTGCACGTCATGGGCCTGCTTCAGGTCGATGACGGTGTCCTCGGGCAGACGCAGGTAGCCCAGATCTGCTGCGATGGACATGTTGCGGACCATGGAACGTCCGACGAACACGACCTTGCGGCCGTACTTGTGGGCCGCGTCGACGACCTGCTGCACGCGGTGCACGTGGCTGGAGAAGCTGGCCACGATGATCTTGCGCGTGGCCTGTGCGAACGCCTGGTCGAGCGCCGGACCGATGGAGGTCTCCGGCTTGACGAAGCCCGGGACCTCGGCGTTGGTGGAGTCCATCATCAGGAGGTCCACGCCCTTTTCGCCGAGCTTGCCGAATTCCACCAGATCGGTGATGCGGTGGTCGAGCGGCAGCTGGTCGAGCTTGATGTCGCCGGTGTCGATGAGCGAGCCGGCGGGGGTCTGCACGAACACGGCGAGCGCGTCCGGAATGGAGTGCGTGACGTTCACGAATTCCAGGTTGAACGGGCCGACCTTGAGCTTGTCGCGTCCCTTGACCTCGACGAGCGTCGGGTTGATGCGGTGTTCCTTGCACTTGGCCTCAACGAAGGCGAGGGTGAGCTTGGAACCGATCAGCGGAATGTCCGGGCGGAGCTTGAGCAGGTACGGCACGCCACCGATGTGGTCTTCGTGGCCGTGGGTGAGCACGAGCGCCTCGACCTTGTCGAGACGGTCCTTGATGTAGTGGAAGTCAGGCAGGATGAGGTCCACGCCCGGCTGCTCCTCTTCCGGGAAGAGCACGCCGCAGTCGATGAGCAGGATATGCCCGTTGTATTCGACCACGTTCATGTTGCGGCCGATCTCACCCAGACCGCCGAGCGGCACGATACGCATGGAGCCCTTGCGGTACTTCGGCGGGGCGATCAGCACTTCGTCCTGCTGGGGCGCGGTGGATTGCGGCGCGGAATGCGACGGGCGACGGTTCGAACCGTTGCCGCCACGGGATCCACGGGAGCCGCCGTTGCGCGAGCCACCGTTGCCACGGCTGCGGGTGGAGGACTTGGCCTTCTTGATGGCGGTCTTCTCGGACTTCGCGGCCTTGGTGGTCTTGGATGCCTTGACTGCGGTTTCAGTGCGCTTGGCAGCCTTGCTGCCGCGCTTGTGTGTTGTTGTCTTTGTGGTTTCTTCTGTAGCCATTTCCTAGTTGGATTTCTATTACTAATTGTCTCCGCCTATGCGGAAACGAGGAATTTGGGTGCCTGCCGGCGTTCATGCGCGACAGGCCAGTCGCATCATGCGATTCGGTTCACAGCAGTCCCGCGGCGCGCATGCCCTTTTCCGCGCGCACGAGTTCCGCTTCGCCCGGACCGACGTTCGGCAGGCGCATTTCGGTGGAGTCGAGGATTCCACGCACCTTCAGCGAGGCTTTGGCCATCACGGCCTGGAAGCCATTGCCGTTCATCGCTTCGACGAGCGGCGCCAGCTGCACGGAGATGCGCTGCGCTTCGTGGATATCGCCACGATCGAACGCGTTGGCGAGGTCACGCATCGGACCGGCGGCCGCGTGCGCGATCACAGAGATGATGCCGACGGCGCCGACGGACAGGAACGGCAGGAACAGGCCGTCATCGCCCGAATACCAGGTCAGACCGGTCTCCATGCGCTTGCGCACCGCGCCTGCGATGTCGCCGGTGGCGTCCTTGACGGCCTTGACGTGGTCGAGTTCGGCCATACGACGGTAGGTTTCCAGCTGGATGTGCAGTCCGGTACGGCCCGGCACATCGTAGATGATGATCGGCTTGTCCGCGGAATCGTTGACCGCCTTGTAGTGGCGGAACACGCCTTCCTGCGACGGACGGGAGTAATACGGGGCGACCACGAGCACCGCGTCGGCGCCCGCCTCCTGGGTCTGCTCCACCATGCGCACGGTGTGCGCGGTGTCGTTGGAACCGGCGCCGGAAATGACCGGCACGTCCACGACTTCCTTGACGGCCTGAACCAGTTCGACCTTCTCCTCCATGTGGGTGGTCGGAGATTCGCCGGTGGTGCCGTTGACCACAAGACCGTCGGCACCATCCGCCACGAGCTGCCTCGCCAGCTGTTGCGCGGCTTCGAAATCTACGGCTCCGTCAGCCTTCATGGGGGTGACCATGGCCGGAAGGATACGTCCGAAGGGAGCAGGATCGAGCAGATGCATAGTACCGTCAGTCTTAGGGCTTGTCATACGGCTAACGGTACTTCCCTCTGCGGACGCTTTCGATTTCATGAGACGCGAAAAGTCACATTTTGGAAGGCCTGCCGACGATGACCGCGACGACGCACTGCAGGAAAGCGACGAACGTGAACACCATCAGCGGCACATGGTGGCCGCCAGTGGCCTGGACCAGCACGCCGAACATAAGCGGGCCGAGCGACGCGATCAGATAGCCGAACGACTGCGCGACGCCCGACAGCACCACGGTTTCGGCGCTGTCACGGCCGCGCAACGCGATCAATGCGAGCGCCACCACCAGGGACGCGCCTTGCGCGCAGCCGCCGACGAACGCCCATACCGGCATGAGATGCGGCAGCAGCAGCATGCCAAGGCCGGCGATCAGCATGGGAGCGCTGGCGGTAAGCGCCGCGCAGACCTGGTTGCCGCGCACGTTCATGAGCTTAGGAATGACCAAGCCGGAAAGGATGCCGATGCCTTGGAAGATGAACAGATGCACGCCGGCGGTGGAGGCATCGTAGCCGATGGACGCCGAGATGGACGGCATCCAGTTGGACATGGTGTAGAAGGCGGATGATTGCAGTCCCATGAAGGCCGTCACGTACCACGTCATCGGACGGCGCAGCACGCGGGCGAACACGCCATGCGACGATTGCGTGGAACATGCCGGTCGCTGTGCAGAATGCGGGTTTTGTGCGTTGGCCGTCGTGCTGCGATCGCCAATATCATCGATATCGCCAGTATCGCTGGTTTCGATGGTGCCGCCGGCGGAAGCGATAACGACTTTGCGATTGTGCAGGATACGCAACGCCCACAGCGCGGCGACAACCAGCGGAGGCACACTCCAGAAGGCGAGTGACGCACGCCAACCGCCCCACATCTGCGCAAGCGGCGCGGACAGCAAACCTGCGGTGGCGCTGCCGGCGGTGATGCAGCCGGAATAGACGCCGGTCGCCATCGCGACATGGCCGGCGTAGTCACGTTTTGCGATTACCGGAACCAGAACGTTGCCGACGGCGATGGCGGAAGCGAACACCGACCGTGCCCAGCCAGATGCCGACGCCGCCGCCGAACGAGCGGATGGCGTCGCCCGCCGCGATGCACAGCAGGGCCAGCAGAATCGACATGTCGATGCCGATGCGGCGTGCAAGGAACGTGACCAGCGGGCTGACCGCGGCGAAGGCGATCAGCGGAATCGCCGTCAATACGCCCTGCACGCCCTCACCCCACGCAAGGTCGGTTCCCATTTGGGCGAGGACCGGCCCGACGGCGGCGATGGCGGGCCGCAGATTCAGCGATACGAGGAAGATCAAAGCCACCCACAATCCGGTGGAGGACCGGTCGTACACCAGCATGTTTCGTTTTGAATTCATTCCGTTCCCATTCCCGCTTCCACTTCCGTTTACCGCCGTTCCAACGGGACGTGCCGCGCCTAGATTTTCCCTATCAATCTTCAAGCTCATTGAGCGCATCGAAGCAATCGTTGATGCCTTCGATACGCGCGTGCACCTCGTCTTCGGTATCGACGAGGCATTTTCCGACTTCGTCCACCATCAGGGCGATCAGGGCGAACGCCGCGGTGAAGCTCGTCAGCACGTGGGAGTTCAGCACCACTTTGAAGAAGGCGACGTTACGGCCGATGACGGCGTTGCGCGCCGAAATGTCGCCAATCACCACCACGGTCAGGCCGCGCTCAAGCATCACGTCGATGAGCCGCGAGAAGAAGGGAAGACGCCGGCCCACGCCGATGATGACGATTACGTCGCCTGCCGCATAATCAACCAGATCTTCGGCTATGGACTGGCCTGGATTCGGCAGAATATCAACGTTTCCGCGTAGCCGCATCAGCTGTTCGCGCATGTGCAGCGCCACGGGATAGCTGCTGCGGTACCCGACCACCGCCACATGCGGGGCCGTGGCCATGGCTTGGCATGCGGATGACAGTTGCGCGCGGTCGATGCCTTCAAACGTGCGTTTCAGGCTTTCCTCGTCACGGCGCAGATGGTCGGCGACCAAATCGTCGCACTGGGTGTGCCGTGAAAGCTCCGGAGAGCCAGGACGATGGACGCGACGCACGTCACGTCTGAATTCGCCCGCGTTCGCATAGCCGAGCTTGCGGTACAGGCGGCTGAGCGTCGGCTGCGAGATGCCGCTCAACTGCGACAATTCCACGGAATTGCAGACCAGCACGTCGGTCAGATGACCCAGAATGAACTGCGCGGCCTCACGTTCCGTCGCAGTCAGCGAATCGAAGGATTCCCGGATGCGCGCCACCAAGCCGAGGTCCGCGGCAGCATTGCCTTCCTCGTCCATGGCGTCCTTCGAAGCCCCCATATTGTCTGAAAGCATAATTCCAGAAGTCACGCTCATCGCCCTTCCCTGCAGTACATTCTCACGCGGCGCATCCGCTCTCCTGACGATGCTACCCCTTGCTTTCCGGGTTTCACCAGGTTTGGCCGCCGACAACTGTCACGACGAATGAAGAATTTCAGATGCCGTAAGCACTGAAATGCATCCATCACAGGCAATGGCGGCGCCTCTTGGCAACGCGACCCACCATCAGGAGATGACCGACCATGGCAAAAACAGATTACCCCACACAATCAACATCGCATATCGGGCGGATTCGGCATAGAAGAAACGGTGCCAAACCAGCGAAATGGGCGACTAACGCGGCAACAAAATCCCCGACTGTTGCGAACACTGTTGAACGCGGCATCGCGCCCGGCCGAATGCGAGGCGAACGCGGCGCGCAAGATCGTACGGCTGGTGGCACGCACCGGCTGCCGCACGCATATTCTGCACGTGTCCAGCGGTCTGAGCGTGGACGTGCTGCGGCAGGCGAAGGCCGAAGGACTGCCGGTCAGCGCGGAGACCTGTCCGCATTACCTCACGTTGGATTGCGACCATATTCCCGACAACGCCACCGCGTTCAAATGCTGTCCGCCGATTCGTGATCTGCATGAGCAGGACGCGCTATGGGCGGGGCTTGCCGACGGCACGTTGGATGGTGTCGTCACCGATCATTCCCCGGCCAGCGCGGATATGAAAGCCGGCACGCTCGCCACCGCGTGGGGTGGCGTTTCCAGTCTGCAGGTCGGATTCCGCGCGGTGTTGACGGGTGCGATGCGGCGCGGCTTGAGTTTGGCCGACGTCGTGCGGTGGATGTCGTGCAACACCGCACGGCTTGTGGGACTTGACGATCGTGGCGATATAACGCCGGTATTGCGGGCCGATTTGGCGATTATTCGCCCGTACGAACGGTTTGTTGTGGATGCTACCGCTTTGGAAAGCCGCAATCCGATCTGCGCCTGCGATGGCATGACGCTTAACGGCGTCGTCACGCGCACGTTTGTAGCGGGGCGGGACGCGCTCTCCGGAGTGCGGGAGGGGAATCTTATCGTTCGTCCGTGAATCGGAATCCATAAATCAACCATTCAACAAAAATCCCCAACCCGCCGACGGCCGGATGTCATTCGATGTCGGCAGATTGGGGACGGACGAGAATCAGGTCTCAGCCCAGGTAGGCGGCCGGGTTCTGGGCGAACTTGTCGGCGCAACCGGGGTTGCAGAAGTAGTAGGTGACGCCGCCGTATTCGCGGGTCGCGGCCGCGGTGGCCGGATCGACGCTCATGCCGCAAACCGGGTCCTTCGCAACGTTCGCCGCGGAATCGCCCATATTCGAAGCCATGCCGTGGCCGTCATGACCGCCGCAGCAGTGTCCGGCGCCCATCGCGCCCATGTTCTCGGCTTCATTCTTGGCCTTGTGATCGCTGAACAGTCCCATGATCGTTCCTTTCCGACTGCGCTGGTTGCCATTATTTTTGCTCGGATCGGGCTTGCGTACCCGATACGTCTTGTTTTTCGCCGCCTCCGCGTCCGGATCGAACAGGCGCAGCCGGCTTGCGTTCGTCACCACGCACAACGACGAGAACGCCATCGCGGCGCCGGCGATCATCGGATTCAGCAGCGTTCCGGTGAACGGATACAGCACGCCGGCCGCGATCGCGATGCCGATGCTGTTGTAGCCGAGTGCGAAGCCGAGGTTTTGCGCGATGTTGCGCATGGCGGCATGCGTCAGGTCGAGCGCGTGCACGAGTCCCATCAGCGATCCGCCCATCAGTGTCACGTCGGCGGATTGGATGGCCACGTCGGTGCCGGTGCCGATGGCGAATCCGACGTTGGCTCGGGCGAGGGCGGGCGCGTCGTTGATGCCGTCGCCGACCATCGCCACCGTATAGCCTTGCGATTGGAGTTTTGCGATTTCGTCGGCCTTGCGTTCCGGCCGCACGCCGGCGATCACATGACGTTCGTCGATACCGACCTGGCTTGCGATGGCGCGTGCGGTGGTCGGATTGTCTCCCGTGAGCATGACGGCTTCGACGCCACGTTTGCGGAGCAGTTCGATGGCTTGGCGCGAGTCGGCTTTCGGCACGTCGGCGACGGCGACGATGCCGGCGAGATGGCCGTCGATGGCCGCTAGGATCGGCGTTTTGCCTTGCTGCGACAGGAGTTCCATGTCGGCGATGATGGCGTCGAGGTTCGTATCGTGGATGGTCTCGGAGGCAATTTCGGAGGTATCGGACGTAACGTCGGGCATGTTGACGTCAAGGTCGTCGATCAGGTCGGTGTTGCCGACGGCGACGGTGTGCGGCAGACCGCGGAAGGTGACACGCGCGGTGACGCCACGGCCGGCAATCGCCTGAAAATCGGTGGTTTGCGCGAGTTCCGCAACGTCCGCGACGTCGGCTTTTTCCGCAGCTGCGGCAACGATCGCAGCAGCGAGCGGGTGTTCGGAATCGCGTTCGGCGGCGGCGACAATCGTCAGCAAATCATCGGGACGCCGATGCCACACGCCCAACGGCAGCACATCGGTAAGGGTGGGTTTGCCGGCGGTGATCGTGCCGGTCTTATCCAATACGACGGCGTTGACTTTACCGCACGTTTCCAACGCTTCGGCGGAACGGACCAGCACTCCCATACGGGCCGCGCGACCGGTCGAGACCGTCACCGACAGGGGCGTCGCCAGACCGAGCGCGCACGGGCAGGCGACCAGCAGCACCGACACCGCGGCGACCAGCGCGTGCGTGACGCGCGGGTCGGGGCCGAACGCGAACCACAGCGCGCACGACCATACGGCGATGAGTACCACGGTCGGCACGAAAACGCCGGAGATACGGTCCGCCAATCGTTGCACGGGGGCTTTCGAGCTTTGTGCGGCGGCCACCATGCCGATGATCTGCGCGAGCACGGTGTCCTTGCCGACTTTCGTGGCGCGGTACCGCAGCGAGCCACCACCGTTGATGGTGGCACCCGTCACTTCGCTGCCCTCGGTTTTGGCGACCGGCATGGCTTCGCCGGTGATCATCGACTCATCCACGGTGGAGCTGCCGGATATGACGATGCCGTCGACCGGCAGCTGCTCGCCGGGACGGATGGCGATGATGTCGCCGACGCGCACGTCATCGATGGCGATGCTGGTTTCCTTGCCGTCTCGCACCACGCGGGCGGTTTTCGGTTGCAGACCCGCCAATGCGCGCATGGCTTCACCGGTGCCTTTGCGGGCGCGCGCTTCGAGCAGCTGGCCGACAAGCATAAGCGTGACGACCACACCGACCGCTTCGAAATATGGTTCGCGCGCATTGTCGGGCAGGATGCCCGGCGCGAAGGTGACCACGCAGGAGTAGGCGAATGCGGTCAGCGCACCAAGGCTGACGAGCGCGTTCATCTCCGGCGAGCGGTGGGCGATCGCGGCGAAACCGCTGCGGAAAATCGGCAATGCCGCATAGCCGACGATTGGCAGCATCAGCAGGAACTGCAGCCAGTTCGGCATCGGATACAGCATGAGCATGGTGGAGCCGAATACCGGAATCGTGCAGACGGCCGCCACGATAAGACGGGTGATGAGGGCGCGAATTTCCGATTCCAATCCGCGCGATTTGCCCGAATCACCCGAACCGGACGTTTGGACGGCGCCTTTTTGCGCGCATTGCACGCCTGTTTCCGCGGAACCGGATGCGTGGGCACCGTCAGCAGTCGCGCGAATGTCCGAATTGCCGGAATCGGACATACTGGCGCCGACGGAACCAACCGCGGAACCGGCGGCGGCACCGACACTTGCATGCTTTCCCGGCAGTATGCGCAACGTGCCGTGCAGCATGTTCATACCGCATGCGAAGGGATACTCGCCCGGCTGGTCGGGATGAAGCGTCAGCGTGGTCGTGCGGAAGGCGGGCAACGCAAGATCGACCCCGAAATCGGAGAACACGACATGCGACGAGCATTCGCCGTCTTCCTTGCGATCGAAGATCAGCCGTAGCGGCACGCCGGCTTCGGCTTCGATGACGGCCGGGCTGTACCCGCCTTTGACTTCGACGACCGCTTCCTGCACGCCGTCGCGCAACGGCGCACGATACGCTTTGCGCGGTGCGAAGAAGAACCACAGCACGCCCGCAGTAACGAGCAGCGCCATAATAAGCGCGATTGCGATGTGCATATTCCAGCCGCCTTCCGTCCGTAATTGGCTTTCGATTTCGGCAAACACCATCACAATATACCCCTATAGGGTATATTGGCAAGAAGGACGAGCAAACTTCAGCCGTAGATAAAATTTTCAGCGCAGCGAGGAGGACGATATGAACGCCACACAGCATGGGTACGCAAGCGACCAGAAGAGGATCATCGCACGATTGAATCGCATCGAAGGGCAGGTGCGCGGCATTCGGCAGATGACGGAAAACGGCGAATACTGCATCGACATTCTGACGCAGATTTCCGCAGCGGACAGCGCGCTGAAGTCGGTGGCGCTACTGCTGCTCGACGACCATCTGCACCATTGCGTCGCCAAAGCCGCGGCGGAGGGCGGTACCGTCGCCGACGAAAAGCTGGCGGAAGTCAGCGCCGCCATCGCACGCCTTGCCAAATAATCGGAACAGATCCGCCATAAAAAAACTGCCGACGGGAGACACATGCACCCGTCGGCAGTTTGAAAAAAGAATTACGGTTACAGGTCGAGGAAGTGGTCGAGGCCGACGGTCAGGCCCGGGTAGGTTCCGGTGGAGACCTTGCGCACGGCCAGCAGCACGCCCGGCATGAAGGAGATGCGGTCGAAGCTGTCGGCGCGGATGGTCAGCTGTTCGCCGGAGTTGCCGAACAGCACCTCCTCGTGGGCGTTGAGGCCGCGAAGACGCACGGCGTGCACGTGGATGCCGTCCACCACCTGGCCTCGGGAACCGCCGTCGGTTTCGGTGCGTCCGGAACCGGACCCAAGCCGGCCGCCTTGCGCGCTTCGGCGATGCCCTGCGCAGTGTGGAAAGCGGTGCCGGACGGAGCGTCCACCTTGGTCGGGTGGTGCAGTTCGATGACTTCGGCGGATTCGAAGTACGGTGCCGCGACCTTTGCGAAATGGTCGGCGAGCACCGCGGAAATGGCGAAGTTCGGCGCGATGAACACGCTCTGGCCCTCACGCGGAGCTGCTGCGAGCGCGGCACGCACCTGGTCGAGTTTCTCTTCGGTCCAGCCGGTGGTGCCGACCACCACGTCGACGCCCTGCTTGACGAGGGCGAGCACATTGCCCAGCGACACGCTCGGCACGGTGAATTCCACCACGACGTCGGTGTTTTCGGGGGTGATTGCGGTCAGGTCGTCGCCTGCGTCGAGCGCGAGCGCGAGTTCGGTGTCGGCGGCGGCATTGACGGCGTCGACCACGTGCGAGCCCATACGGCCTTTGGCGCCGACTACGGAAACCTTGATCATTGCAGCTCCTTGATGTTTTCGCGGGCGCGCGCATGCCGTGCGCGCTTGCCGCGCGCATAATCGCATGCGTTTTCACACATGTTTTTGAATCACGCGCCCACGTCCATAACGTGTTCCACTTACGAATCTAAAGAGACGCTTCGACGCGCCAGCAGCCAGCCAATCAGCGCGAACGGAATCGAACAGCCCACGAACACGGCGGGCAGGCTCAATCCCACGCTTGGATTGAAATGGTCGAGCACGATGCCGGTGATCATGGAGCCGAACGACGCGCCCATTGTGCCGGCGGTGCTCACCCAGGACAGGCCTTCGGTGAGCGATTCCTCGGGCACGGTCTCCTTGACGAGGAGGTTGCCGGAGGCGAATACCGGCGAAATGGTCAGGCCGGTGAGGATCTCCACCAGTCCCATCACGATCAGGTTGCCCTGGCACAGGTGGATCACCACGAAGCCGACGGTCATCAAGGCGAGGAACATGATCATGTGACGCCAGCGGGAGCCTTTGAGCTCGCGCGAGCCGAAGACCAGCGCGCCCATGCAGGAGCCGACGGCCAGCATGGCCAGCTGCACGCCGAGCACGGAGTCGAGGTGCAGCGATTTCATGACGGCGGTCATGGACGTGTCGAACGCGGTGAACGCCATGTTGAACACGATGAACACGGCGAGGAGCGGCAGCACACCCGCATAGGTGAGCACGTTGCGTTTCCTGCGGTCGCGATCGCCCGTCTTGAGCCGATCCAAATCGAAACGGTCCGCGGAAACCGCGGCACCAGCGGCACCGCCGGCCGCCAATCGCACGTCAGCATCGTCCGTACCGGCCGCGACGACCGTGATTTCGCGCAATACCGGCGGTTGAGTGTCACGCAATGCGAAGAACACGGCACCGCCGAACGCGCAGGCGAGGGTCGGCACGAACAGCTGCGATACGGGGTGCACGGACGCGGCCAGGAACGCCGCCAGAATCGGTCCGAAGATGAATACGATTTCGTCGATGGCGGATTCGAGCGCGTACGCGGTGTTGAGCAGCTCCCCCTTGCCGGCGCGGTCGAGCACATACGCCCAACGGGTACGTACGAGCGCGCCGAACGCGAACTGCGTCATACCCATGACCACGGCCAGTACGAACAGCAGCGGAATCGGCACGCGCATCAGTGCGGCGAACGCGAAGCCCAGCATGACGATGACCTGCACCGTCAATACCACCGGACCGACCTTGCGTTGGCCGAACCGGTCGAACAGGCGCGCGTACAACGGTGTGACGGCTGCGGTGGCGAGCACGTATGCGGCGCTCATCACGCCGGCGATCGTCCAATTGTCGTACATGTGGTTGAGCGCGAGCACGATACCGAGGCCCATCATGGACATCGGCAGTCGCGCGATGGCTCCGGACACGCAGAACGCCTTCGTGCCGGGAATGCGGAAAAGCTGCGCGTATGGCGATTGCGTTTTCTGCGATTCGTGCGGTTCGTGCGATTGCGATTGCGGTTTCGCGCTCGTCACGCCGTCACCTTTCCCCGGTAGATGAACATGTCGTCGAACAGTGGCGGCACTTCGCCGTCGGCGCTGCCGCCGAGCCGGGCGACCGTCTCGCTTGCCGTGCGGTGCGCGATGCAGTCCAACCCCTTGTGGTCGTAGAAGCTCACGTCGCAGTCGGAATCGGTGTGCAGGTAGAACGCGGGCACGTCCCATGCGGCGAAATGCTCCTGCATGCGTCTCCAAAGCTGCCCGCCCACACCGTGGCCGCGCACGTCGGGGTTGACGATGAACAGTTCCAGCTCGCCCATGGTGGTTTCGTTGGCGCGCCCTTCGCGTTCCAGATCGAGTTCCACCGAGAAGCCGGATTTCAGCGCCGCCATATGCTTGGCGGCCTCCGGATCGGCGTCGATGCGGCGTTCCAAGGCCTTCATTTCCTCGCCGACTTCGATTTCGTCGAGCTGCGGCGCCTCGCCGGCGACGCGGATGAACGTGACGCCCGCGAGTGTGCCGTCGGCGGCGAACGCGCCGTTGGCGAACGTGGTCGGCAGCAGGTAGTGCAGCACGAAATATCGGGAGATCAGCCGCGACATGTCCGCGCCGACCTTGTCCACATCCTGCGGCCAGGTACGGTCGAACAGGTCGACCACCGCGTCCAGATCGCCCCAGACGATGGGACGGAAGACGATTGCCGATGCGTTGTTTGTTCCGGCACCCATGCCGGCGTTCGGGATTGCGGTTGCGCTGTTCGCAGCCATATCAAACACTCCTTAACTGTCGTTGCGTCCGGCATGTGCGCCCGCCCACACATGCTGCACGAGGGTAGCGGCGTTCCTCCACAACGCTGCCTGCATAGCGGTTTCTCCCGCAGGCAGGCCGGAAAGCGCCGCTCCCCCGCTTTCTTCGGTCAAGGAGCCATTGCGCACCGGCACTAGTCGTTGTCGGATTGCTGCGGAATTCCGTAGCTCAACTCGGCAAGGATCTCTTCTTCTGTTTTGTCGAGGGCGTCAAGCTCCCGATCGGCCTCGTGAGGCTCACTCACATAGTAGAGACAGGCGTCGATTGCATCCAACGGCACCCCTTCCATCGCCGCGAGCAGCAGGCGGTACAGGTCAAGCTGTGCGAGCTTCTCCTTGATTTCGTCCGGTTTGCGTGGTTTTACGCCGGTTTTCCAATCGACCACGGTGTAGCGTTTCGTCTCGTCCGTTTCGTCGAGACCGCCGAAGAACACCGCGTCGAGTTTGCCGTTGACGATGGTGCCGAGCTGGGGCATGTCGACGACGAGCTGGCGTTCCGCCCATGCTGGACGTCGTTTTGCCCACGGCGAGGCGACGAGACGACGCTGCCAAGCGGCCAGTTTCCGTTCGTCTCGCAATTGGGCGTCCTGCGATGGTGCGTTCTGCGATTGCACGCCGCCGTTGTCCGCGTCGACTTGCGTATCACCTATCAATGCGATCAGTTCCGCACGCGACTGCGCGGCCATGCCGGCAGCACCTTCCGTACCGCCGATGCCGTCGACGTCCGCATCCGCCATGATGAAACGCTCAGCCCATGCGTGGAACCGCGTGCCGAGCTGTGCCGCCGGCGAGGCGACGTGCGGAATCGGACGGACCAGACCACGCCAGTAGGCGCGGGAGTCACGCTCGCCCATGGAGCCGGCGCGCGCTTGCAGCGAGGTGACGTTTTGGCGGCCGGCAGCAAGGATACATTCGCCTTTGGCACGCACGGCCTCGTCGAAGGCGTCCTGCGATTCGCCTGCGTCAGCCACGTCCGGTTCCGGCATGAGATGTTCGTCGGCGACGAGCAGTTTGGCGAGACGCAGCAGTGAGTTTCCGGTTTCCGGCGATGGCGTGGCGGATTCATCGGCAACGTCGCCCTGCGTTCCCGTGGATTCAGCGATATTCGGTTCGTCGGATTCGACGGCACGTACCTGTTCGGCCGCGGCACGCAGCCTGTCGGCGACATCGGCGCTCAGATCGCACGGCCAAGGCAAAGTATGGTCGTCCGAGACCGGTTCGAGCGGCGTGTTCCACGCATCGCCCACCACGGCATTCTCGAAATCGCGGGCGTGTTCGCCTACGAAATAGCCGTCGGGCAGGTCAAGTCCCAGCGTGTGCGGGGAGCCGTCCACATCGTCGGACAGGTTGTCCGGTTCGCGTACCGCGGTGACGATTCCGTTCATCGAATCGCGCGTCTCCAGCCAGAAATTCGACGGCGCGGCGCTTTTCTTTCCCTCCGCCAGGCGGGAGTCGCGGCTCGTCTCGTTGCATCCGCTGTATACGAGCAGCGCCTCGTAGCGGGCGCGCGTCAACGCCACGTAGGCGAGACGGCGTTCGTCGGCGTGCAGTCGGCGGCCGTATTCCTCCTGTTGCGTCAGGTACAGGCTTGCCGGATCCATTCCTTCCATATCGTCGACGGCCATGGTTCGCAAGGTGCCGAACACCTCGTCGTCGATCACTTCCGCATCGTCCAATCCGTCGAGCGATTCCACGGGATCGCCCCCGATGGGCGCGTCGTGCGGGAATCGTGGCAGGATATCCGCGTCGGCGCGCACCGGAACCGGCACCGCGGACGGGTCTTCCAGCCAAGTGTGGGCTTTTTCGAAGTATTCCGGCGGCTCCCATACGCCGTCGCGCCGACCGCCCGGATGGTCTTCGTCCGTTTTGACGCTCAGGCGGTCGCCTTGACTGGACGGGAAGGTGCCGTCGCGCATGCCGACCACGGCCACGGCGTCCCATTCCAGGCCTTTCGACTGGTGCACGGTCATGAGCACCACATCGACGGGGGTATCTGGTGCGGTGGCGTTGTCGTCGGACGCGTCACGCAGCGAATCCATCCACGAGATGAACGCGCGCAGGCTTGGCGTGCCCTGCGCGGCGATTTCCTGCAAGTAGGTGTCCACCAGAGACAGCATCGCGTCGAGTGACGAAGCGGCATGCGATGTGACACGATTGCCGGCATCCAGATGCCGCATCCGTTCGGCGAGCAGCAGGTCGATGTCCAGTCCGAGCGCGGTGATGGCCGTGCGTACCACTTCCGGCAACGGATGGCCGGCCGTGCGCTGCACCTGTTGGATGACGCGACCGGCGTGGATGACGCTCGCGGCTCCCGTACGGCTCAATACGCCGTCGACAAGGTGCCGCAGATCGCCGCGCAGCAGCACGTCGATCAGGAAGACGGCGTTGGGCACTTGGTCGCGGTAGGCGCGCACGGTGGCGCGGATGTCGGCGTCGGACGGATTCGCATCCGCCTCCACGATGCCGGCCGACACGAGCGCGCGGTAGCGTTGCGCGGTGTTGAGCCGTTCGGCGATGCCGGCGAGCGCCTGCAGATCGTCGGCGGACAGACCGAATCGTGGCGTGGCGAGCAGCCGCATGAGCGCGGCGCTGTCGGTGTGGTCGCATACGACGTGCAGCAGGGCGAGGATGTCTTTGATTTCGGGACGTTCCAGGAGTGCGGCCTGGCCGACGACGAGTGTGGTGAGGCCGGCTTGTTCCAGTGCGTCCTCGTAGGCTGGCATCTGCGTTTTTGGAGCGGAACAGGAGCGCCACGTGCGGACGGTTGTCTTTGGCTCCGTCGGCGAGCTCGTTTTCGGTTGGCGTGTGCAGTGCGATCGCTTGTTTGGCGAAGCGTACGATGGCGTCGATTTCCTGGCCGAATGTGGCGTAGCCGAGCACGCCGAGCGTACCTTCGGGGGCATTGTCGATGTTGGCGAGCGGGGGCACGTCCACTTCGCGCATAAGCGAGCTGCCGCGACGTCTGGCGGGCAGGCGCAATGGTTTCGTCAGATTGTTGGCCGCTTCGAGCACCATGCGCGAGTTACGTCGGGTGACGGTCAGCGTGTAGGGCTTGTCGGTGGCGTCGTGGCCGAAGTCGTGTTGCAGCATGCGGAATGCGCCTGGGCTGGCTCCTCGCCATGCGTAGATCGATTGGAAGGGGTCGCCGACGGCGTTCACCGCGCTGCGATGGGTGGAATCGGCGTGGAACAGTGCGGTCAGGAGGGCCGCCTGCGTGGTGGAGGTGTCTTGGTATTCGTCAAGCAGCACGTGCGTGTAGCGTTTGCGGTAGGTGGCTCCGATGGAGGGGAATCGGGTGACGAGTTGGAATGCGGCGATGGTGAAGTCGCTGAATTCGGCCATGTTGAGGGCGCGTTTTTCGGCGTGGTAGTCGGCCACGAGGTCGAGTAGCAGGTCGCGTTTGCGGGCCGTGCCGGCCAACTTCGCGGTGTTGTGGACGCACAGTTGGTGGCATTGGGCGCGGTATTCGCGTTTGCGCGCTTCGAAGGCGGTGTCGGATTCCTTTTTCTTCTGTTTCGGAGCCTTGCCCACTTTCGGCTCGTCATCGGGAACGTCCTCGTCTTCAAGCGCTTTGGCCACTTGCGCCACGAACGCCTTATCCCATGCGCGCACGCGTTCCACGGCTTCGTCGAAGCTGGTGCAGTCGCTGCCGATCATGGCTCCTGCGATGGCGTTGGATAGGGTGAACACGTTGCCGGCGATGGTGGAGAATTTGCCGAGTTCGTCGCCGCCTTGGTCGAAGGCCATGAGCTGGTCCATGTGCTTGTCGAGCACGGTGTGGATGAGCTGCAGCGCTCCGGCTTCGCTCAATGGCTGCGTGTTTTGGTCGAAGCCGACGAGCAGGCCGTATTGGCGCACGATGGTTTGGAAGAACGCGTCATAGGTGGAGACTTCCGGTTTGAGGAAGGCGACGCGCGTACCACGTCCGGCCTGGTTGCGCGTCACGGCAGCGGAAACGCGCGAAAGCAGTTCGGAGGCGGCTTTGCGTGTGAAGGTCAGGCCCAGAATCTTCTCGGGACTGATGCCTTGGTCGATGAGGGTGATGATGCGGCGGGTCATGGTGTAGGTTTTGCCGGAGCCTGCACCCGCCACGACGAGCACGTCGTCGCCGACCGGCGCGTTGATGACCTTGGCCTGTTCCGGACTGTCCGTGAATGTGCTCATGCCTGCCTCGTTTCGTATACGGTGACGACTTGCCCCGCGCATGCCGGGCATACGTCCTTCATACGGCATTTCTCCTTATGCTGTCTGGTGGGATGCGCGACGAGCACATGCGACCGGCTTGCGGCTGCCGCATAGAACACTCGCGCGATCATGATCAGCGACCACATGGCCTGCGTGCCGTTCCAATGCAGGAAGTCCTGCCACGCCTGGTCATCGACCTGATCCAGCGTGTGCGGCTTGTCCGGGGGGAATGCCGGAATGTCGACGAACTTGTCGAGACGCGGGTAGTGGTCACGCGCCACGAATCCTTCGGGGTTGAGCGCCCCGTCGACAAGCAGCGGAGGCTGGAAGGCGCCTTCAGGCGAATAGCTGGACGCCGGCGCGGCGTCCTCCTGCACGTAGAACAGTCCGCTTTGCGCGATGCGCGACCGCCTGCGATGCCTGCCATGTTCGGGGAATGTGAGTCCCAGCTGGTAGCAGGCCAGCTGCAAGTCGCTGAAGATCTCGCCAAGTTGCCGCTTCTTGCCTGTCTTGTAGTCGATGAGGCGGATGGCTGTGCTGCCGTCGGGCATTACACGCGTCTCCTTGCGGTCGATTCTGCCGGTCAACCGGACCGTCATATCCTCACGCATGCCTTCCGGCCAGCCGCCGACCAACGCGCCCATGAGCTGCATAAGGGTTTTTCTGCCGATGGGGTTCATGCCGGGCAGCGCGTTGTATGCGGCGAGGATGTCGTCAAGGCCGAAACGCGCGAAGAACTCCGATTCGCATTCGGCGGATTTCAGTGTGCCGACCGCGAATTTCCCCGCGTTTTTGCCAAGATAATCGCTTTCATTGCTCGTCACGAAATACGCCGCCAGATTACGCAGCATCGTTTCGGCCTGCTCGTCCTTGCACATGGCGGCGTACCGTTCCTGCGCCTTGGTGATGTCCGCAAGGTCCGGTTTGATCTCATCGTAGATGTCGACGAGTCGTTTGGTGACCGTGTCGATGCGCGTTTCCACCGACGTTCCGACCACCGTGCCCGGCATGTCGAGGCCTTCCTCGCTACCACGTTGCGCGACGGCGTGGATGAGTGTGCCGAAGCGTGTGGCCGCCGAACCGAGACGCGGACCGGCGAACCGGTTCTCCATCAGCCAGCACACCGGGCAGGCCCACAGGTTGTCCACGGCGGACGGCGACAGGGTGATGACGGGTGCACCTTCGGTATCCTCGTCGTATTCGACGCCCGGATATTTCGAGGTCGCTTGGATCGTCACGGCAGACGGCATGGCGTTTCCTCCCCGATTGGGTTCGGGTCCGCCGTCCGGCGGTTCACAGCGTTCCGTGGATTCCGTGGATTCCGATTGCTTTGCGGATGCCGTGGATTCCCGGGATATCGCGGATGCGGTGTCATCGAGGAACGGCCAGTCGTCCGGCCCGGCGATGTCGATACCGTTACGCGCCAGCAATGCCAGTGTGGCGGCGGCATCTCGCGCCTGAGGCGAATCTTCGGGATAACGTGCGAGCGCTACACGGGCTTGGGCCACCAATCCGCGCGGGTCGGCGTCAAGGCCGGCGAATTCGTCACCTTCGCCGGCCGACCCGACCGTGGTGAATTCCAACGATTCGATGTCGCGCGGGCAATGTTCGGGCATGTAACCGTACATGAAATCCGATGGCGTGACATCGTCGCTGAACACCGCGCTGACCGTCACCGTTTCCGTGGCACGGGTGAGCGCCACGAGGAAGCTTTTCTTCTCGCTCGACAGCACCGCTTCCAAACGCTCATCGTGGGTGGAGTCGTCGCACAGCACCCGCCCTTCCCCGCGTAGGACCACATCGGCCAGATCCTCCCCGCCGAACAGGGTCGCACGTTCCGCAAGATTCGGCCACACATCCTGTTGCATCTGCGGTATCCACACGTGCTTCCAATGTCGTCCGGCGGCACCGGCCGGCGTGGTCAACGCCACGGCCTGTTCCACCGGACCGACCTTCGCCAGGGAATCCGCCTCAATCTCCATGGATCGCACTTGTTCGATGAAATCCACGATGTCCGTTCCCCCGGCACCACCCTGCGCGTATTGGAACAGTCGCATGGCCACGTCGAGACGGTCGTTGGCGGCACGTCCCTCCGGGGTGTTCGCCAGCGCCATGCGCTGCCATGTTTCAGCCACATCCGTCGCATCCCAGGCAAGGGCCAACACAAATTGGGGCTCCTTCGACGGCAGGGTGCGCAATCCCTGTGCCACAACGTCGATCAGCCGGAACACGTGCTGGAACGCCTTGAGCTGACGACCTCCGCCGACCACGCTTCCGATCACACCCAACACGTCGGCGGCCGGGCGGCGGCATCATCCAGCGTCAGCATGGCATACTGCGACAGCACGCCGAAGGCTTCGGGATCATCCGCCCCTTCACCTGCGATCGCTTCATCCACTTGTACGGAAGCGGCGTTCCTGCGACGGCGTTCGGCCTCCGCCAATCCCTTCCATGCACGCACAATCCGGGCAAGGTCGCTGCCGTCGGCGGCTTCACCGGTTTCCGACGAGGGGATGGCTCCCGACGAGGGGCTGGTTCCCGCACCGTTCGCCGCGTTCACACTGTTTGCCGCGTTCACACCGTTCGCGGCATCCGGGGTATCCGCGACGTGCATTTCGTGCGCATCGGCGACGACATCCACGACGGCATGCGCGCCCTCCGCCCCATCGCCCGCGACGTCATCGAGTCCCGCCAACGATTCCAACGCCGACATGGCTGATTCGATGGGTTCGATGCGGGCGGGCGCACCCTCACCCGGCTGTGAACCGACGGTGATCAGCGGACTTTCCACCAACGCCATGATTCGCGATCTGGAGAACGCCCCCACCTGTTCCAAGGTCATGTCCGTCTGCCCGATGTCCCGTACGCGCAGGTTCGCCAATTCGATGAGCGCGAACAATCCCCGCACGAACGGTTCGCCCTTCAATGGTCGTGTGACCGACGAATACCGTACGGGCACGCCGTCACGTCTGAGCCGTTCACCGAAACGGCGGACCGTGGCGTTGTCATGCGCGATGACGGCCATGTCGTTCCATTCGGTTCCATGGTCAAGATGGGCGCGTTTGATACGCCACACCACATCGTCGAGTTCCTCACGCGGACTGCGGTAAACGGCTCCCGTCAACGACTCGTCGGTGTGCGAAACCTTGGTGATCGGCCACGCGCCGGACCTGACCGGCATTTTGCCTGGGCGCAGTTGCACTGGCAGGGGCGAAGGTTCGACGGAGGTGATGGACAGCGATACGCGCGAGGCGACGAGTTCCCGGTAATCGCCGATATTGGCCTCTTCGGGCTCTGCGGATTCATGGTGTTCCACGGTTTTCGCGTCATTGCCGCAGCCGGAACCGATGTCGATAAGCCGGGCTTGCAATACGCCGTGCACCGCCCGGTCGAACAGGTATTCGGGATAGGATCCGCGGAAGGTCTGCACGGATTCGTCGGGATTGCCGTCAAGCACGATGGCGACCCCGTGATCATGCAACGCTTCGATGAATCGCAGCCCGGCGAGCGTGGTGTCTTGGAAATCATCGACGAACAGCACACGCGGCAGCACGCCGGCGAACCTCACCTCATCCGCACCGTCGTCGCCATCATCACCGCCATCGTCCATTCCACCCAACGCCATCGCACCCTCGACCAGCAGCCTGGACGCGTCAAGCCGGTATTCGTCCGGGTACGCGGCGGCGAGCGCCTGCTCGTATTCGACCGACGCAACGCGAAGACGAGACGCCATTGCACGTCAGTCGTTCGGCATCGCGCCAGTCATCGCGTTCCGTACGCCGCAACGTGTCGACGAGTTCCTGTTCCCTGTCTGGCGTTGCGCCGAGTTCATCCATGCGTGCCAGCATGTCTACGCAACTGTCCCACGAATGAAGCGGATATGCCGTTTTTCCAGCATCGCCGCGGTGGTCGCCGCGTTTCCGTTGTCGAGACTGAGTGTGGGGGCCACCGAACCCGCCCAGTTTTCCTGCGACGAAAATACAGACGCAGCAGTTTGCAGGTGTCGCACAGGTCGCCACCCATCGCATGGTTCAGGTGCG
>ENA-OQKA01000073-OQKA01000073.1-human-gut-metagenome-genome-assembly--contig:-NODE-73-length-31065-cov-3.532420_pt1 | contig 31065 bp, 33 predicted proteins | sample MGYA00242644_ERZ504789 | MGnify/ENA primary metagenome ERZ504789 (study PRJEB26092, sample SAMD00036423) | human gut metagenome | host: Homo sapiens | study: EMG produced TPA metagenomics assembly of...
CGAAAGGAATCATATGGACACGGAACGTGTCATGGAACGCGTCCGCCGGCTGCTGGCGATAGCCAACGATCCGGCCGCCTCCGACAACGAGCAGCGCATCGCCCTCGAACAGGCGCAACGACTCATGAACAAGCATGCCATCGAGGAATGGCAGCTCGAAGAAGACCACGACGATGTCGAGATCATCGAACGGAGGATACGATTGGAAACCAATCCATGCAACCGGTACATGGCACAACTCGCGAACATCGTGGCCCACGGAAACCGGTGCAGGGCGGCCTACGAATGCCGCAGGGCCGGAAACGGCCGCGACGTCGTCAGCACTGTCTGGATCTACGGCGCCCGCGTTGACGTCGACAAGACCGAATCCATCTGGACCGCCATGGAAACCAGCCGCGCCGCCATGTGGCGCGAAAGGGCCAGGACCACACCCCGTGCGAAAGCCAACGCGGCATGGAGGAACGGCTACTATCGTGGTTTCCAGGAAGAGATTGCCCGCAGATACGAGATCCTTCGACGTGAGATGGAATCGGACGGCACCGGCAGGGAGCTCATCACCGTGCGCGGCAGCCAGGTCGACCGATGGGTCGAAACCCACGTCACATTCATCTCCGACAAGCCGAAACTCTCCAAAGCCACAAGACCCAGCCAAGCCGCCTACCGGCACGGAAGACAGGACGGGGCGCGCCAGGCGATCGGTCTCAAGGAAACCGGACAGGCCGGCAACTGGACCCTGGAAAAGTAGCAAACAACCAAAAAATATCACAATACTGTGATATAATTGGGTTGTCGGCAAGGCATCAGGCCAGCCGAAACCCCAATCGAAAGGAAACCTCATGTATTGGGACCGTTACATCCGCCGCGACAATCCACGCCGCATCGAACCACTCGACAAGCCGCTCGACACGTACATCATGCTCGACACGGAAACCACCGGACTTAATCCCGAGGAAGGCGCCACACTCATCGAGATCGGCGCGTTCCTCGTACAGCCCGGCAATGAGAACAGCCGGCCGAGATTCGAACAGCTCATCGACCCGCGACAGCCGCTGCCGGAATTCATCGCCGGACTCACCGGCGTCACCGACCAAATGCTCCAAGGAATGCCGACCGTAGGCGCGGCGATGCTCCGCTTCCACCAATGGCTCGACCAGGTCTGGCCGGCAGGAAAGCCGCTGACCATCATCGCCCACAACGCCGAATTCGACGTCAGCTTCCTCGACGCCGCCGAACACGTCTACGATCCAACGGCAAGCGGATTCGACTGCCGGTGGCTGTGCACGAAGGAAATGAGCTGGGAGCTCAACCCGCAGAAACGCCATCATCGCGTGACCGACCTCATCGCCGACTACCACATCGGCGACACCGAAGAACACCGCGCCCTCGCCGACGCAATCCAGGAACAGATGATCTACCAAGCGCTCTGCCGTGAAGCCACCACGCGAGGAAAGTGGATCGAACGATGAGCATCATACTGGACGAGGCGCAAGCCTACGAAAATTCACGAGATTACGACTGCTGCCAGATCATCGAAGAAGACTACACGGTAGGCGACGCAGTCTACGAAGCCTACTGCGATGGAAGAAAAGCGCCCGTAACAGACGTTGAAATCGAGGCGGCGGCGAAATATCTGAAGGCCAACCCTGGACTGTTCGGTCCCTCCGCATGCTTCATCGACCCGAACCGTTTCGAGGAAATCGCGCGAAGTGTGCTCCAAGCCGCCAGAAACGCAGTCGGAAAGGACATGGAATGAGCTATCGCATTTCTTTGGATGGGACAGACCGGACGTTCCAGGACATCGCGGACGCGGCCGAGTACGCCAGACAGCTTTCTCTGGAGCTGAACGGAAGCGTGGTGAAGGTATTCGACGCCGAGACCGGGCTGGTAATCTTCACCGCTAAATCAAGAGCGAAGATTGAGGATTAGGAGCAATGAGTTATTACCATGAGCTGTACGTCGTCTGCGACGAATGTCACACAAGCCTTTTAGTCGATGAGGCGACCTATGAGGATGCGGATAACGATGCCGCCGACGAAGGGTGGCAGGTCGTCGGCGGCATCGAAGACAAGCACTATTGTCCGCGCCACTGGCATGTCAAATGTCATGACTGCGATGCCGCCGGCAGTGGGGCGCCGGACGAGCTCGAACGTCAGGGGTGGAGGATCGATCGCGACTATCCGTGTGACAGCCTCTGTCCCGAATGCGCCAAACCTCCCAGACGGAGAACTCCAGCTCGTCCGATCCTGATATCAACCAAGACACGTGTGGAATGGGCAAGCCCCCAGAAAGGGCCGAATCCACAAACAGAAAGGACGATCCATGGCGACAATCAACCAGATCCCCATGACCATCATGGGCAACATCGTCAAAGACCTTGAACCCAAGCGGACAGCCGGAGGCAAGACCGTCGTCGCCTTCCGGGTGGCGCAGACCAGCGTCACCGAGAGGAACGGCAGATGGGAGGACGGCGAGACGACGTTCATCCGCTGCGTCGCATACGGTCCGCTGGCGGATCACATGATTTCGTCCGGCATTCGCAAGGGAACCAGGGTCGTCGTCACCGGACGATTCGTGCAACGCGACTGGCAGACCGAGACGGGGGAGAAGCGCAGCAGCTTCGAACTCAACGCCGACGACATCGGTACCTCCGTCCGCTATGCGACGGTCCAGATTACCAAAGCCAATGAATCCGCTGCCACGCCACCGGCACCCCAATCGCAGCCGACCCAACCTGCTCAACCAACCCAAGAGGCGAAAGACGATCCATGGCCCAACGTGGTCCAGGACCATTTCGCCGAACCACAGGAACCGAGCTTCTGAAGCAAGAACCCGATTCGGGCCCATGGCATCCAACCGATCGCCATGGGCCCGAATCGTTTCCCCGGAAAGAAGATCGATCCAGGTAGGATGGGCGAGTCAATGAGAGGGGGAACGTGATGTCAAAGGATGATGAGAGCCGTCTGATGGCCGTGGAGTTGGCGAAACGTCTACTGGTCGATGCCATATGGAAGACCGCCAGCATCGAGGTCGACGGGATCTCTTTCCGCGACACTCAAGAGATCTTTGAGGGCCGTGCTCCGGCGAACATGGCGGTGGACGACATCATCGTCGTCAACAACATCAAACGCGCCTGGATGTTCCTTTTCGAGAACGTCGACCAGCCCGTCAACTGGCAATACATGTCCGAATACAATCGGATCCGTGACGCAGGAAAACTCAGGACCAATGATGTGCGCATCGGAGGAACCGATTGGATCCCGGAGCTTCCGACCATGGAATCTTCCCATGACGGGATCTCTTCATTGATGAAGATCGAATCACCCGAGGACCGTGCTCTGCTCATGTTCTGCAAGATCACGCGAGGACAATGGTTCAATGACGGAAACGAGCGAACCGCGCTCATGACGGCGAACCATGCGCTCATCAACGCCGGCGTCGGAGTGTTCTCCATAAGCCCATCCCTGAAACGAGAATTCACAACCAGGCTATTGCGCTACTACGAGTCGAACGATGACGTGCCATTCCATTCATGGTTGAAGGACAACGCCATCGGAAGACTGCCAGGCGGCATCACCTCTGCGGAATCACGACGCCTCGAACTCAAACGGAGCCGCGCCGCAGGGCCGAACTGCGCGTCACCATCCAGCGCGTCAGCGGTGACGCCATGACCGCCGACCTCCTCCTGAGCGAGATCGAGGCCTCGCTCGGTGACGCCTGGCGGCTGGACGTGCTGGAGGAACGGAACGGCACCGCCCGGATCCGCGTCGTCCTTGATGGGAAGTGACGCTTCCGGTATGAAAAATAAGTGTTGTAGCAAAAATTGATACAACACATAAAAATGAGTCGCATCCGGTGGTCCGAAAGCCGATATCGGCCTATGCACACCGACGAATCGCATGGTCCACATGATGGGCCACCGGCTCAAAAGGTCAAACAAACCCTGCCGATATCGGAATCGAGGGCCATTCATCAGCCCAAGACCACAATGACGTGACGGCCCAAAAAGCGACGAAGCGGGATGCCGACATCGATATCGGATTCCGTCCATTTACCGATATATCGGTTCAAAAGAATAAATGAGCCAGGACCATTTGGACCATTTACCCCATGGATCAAATGGTCCAAATAACGATGAATCGCTGGAATGAAGCCAAAGGCCCAATTTGGACCACTTATCCGAACCGATATCGGGATCGGCCCATTTGCCGATATATCGGTCAAAGACCAAGTACGGGATCAGATGATCCATCGGTATGACATGTACCTTGAGGCTCCGATATCGGAAACTTCCATCCATCGAATCCGATATCGGATTCGATCCATTTCGGATTATTTGGACCCGATATCGGTCCAAGAGAAGAAATGCGGCGGCGGACGGCCAGGCCGGTTCTGAACCCAATGGACCAAATCGATCCTCTGGGGGAATGGATGGTCTTCCACGCGACCGTCCGATATCGGAGATGATTCTGGGCCGGCCATCGGATCGATATCGCGCCGGTCGCGCCGGTGGCGGCGAATCGATTCGGGAAACGATCTGCACCTGAGTGCCGCGGCGCTTTTTGCATGCCATGCTCCGGAACGGATACGGAACATACCGGGAAAGCGATAAGAACGGATATACGGACAAGAAACAAAGCAAAACGAAAGGCAAGCCAAAAGAGAACACACAGAAAAAGAAGCCATACACAACCAAAAGCAAACCAAAAGAACAAGCAATCCAACAACAGACAGAAAAATATCCATACCCACAACCAAAGCAGAAAACCAAAAACTATACCTACCAAAAAGAAACCACGGGCGTCTTGCACCCGGCTTCGCGGCTGACGCCTGGGAACTGCGGTATTCCGCCGTTTTATGGGTGAAATAAGACGGATATCAGGGTTTTGACCCGATATCGTCCGGCTTATTGATGCCGTGTATGTGGAATGAGCGTGGAAACGATATTTGATATGGGTGAAATGCCTACCTGTCCGGTCTGCGGCAAACCCGTAAGCGAGGTATGCAGGCGTACTGGTGCGGCTGGACGAAAAGGTGAGTATAGGGAATGGCACTTAGAGTGCGGTGATCGGAAAAGAAAGGCCGAAGGGCGGGTGAAAGAATCGGAAGAACGTCTGCGTATTGAGAAGGAGCGGGATGATCGTCTGTTGCAGGCGTGGCTCGACCGGCGGGACGCCTTGGAATCTTTGGGTCGTGAGATCGCCGACTACAACGGGTTCGCTCCCGGGCATGACAGGGCGGTGGTCGAAATGGTCTATCAGATTACCCGTCAGGCGATATTGATGTTCCAGATCAGTCCGATGATCCCCATCGATTACGGGGACGATTTCCGTTGGCTGTCCGCCGAGATCGGTTCGGACGGGATGAATCTGATAGCCGACATCGTCCATTGGAATGGCGTGCGACGGTGGAACGATGATCCGGACGTGAGTCCGGAAGGCAGAGCGCCACGCACGTTCATGGGACGCATTGACGAACCGGGCGAACGACTCGAGGACGAATACACGGGCGACCTGGACCACAAGGAGACGACGGTCACCTATGAGACCGCGTTGAAGCATATCTGGCGCGAGGACAACATCGCGGGAGGCCGATGGGCCGACGATCGCGGTCCGTGGACATACAAGTGAGGATCGGTCATGGGAAAGAAGGAAAACCGGCAGCTCATCGGACTGCGCATGCGGGCGTCCGAGATCAAACGCAGACGGCACGAACTGGACGAGAGATACGGACGGATCGATGGAATATGTCCCATCTGCGGCAAACTGATCCGCAAGCCCAAACGAGGACCGACCGCACGGTTCTGCAGCAGGTCGTGCCGAGCGGCGTATGCCCGGCGGAAACAGGACGCGATCGATTTCAAAAAGAACAAGTCGGCGGAACTGGCCTTGGACCAGTTGAACAGGCAAGGCGGGGACTATCGGAAAAGGGCCGACGGGAAACGAGAATCCACCCTGAACGCGCACAAGGAAATCAAAAGCGCCAGGAAAACCAGTCGGTTCTCATGCATGTTCCAACTGAAAACCATTCTGAGCTACAAGCCGGAACTCATCGAACAGGCGACGGCGAACGGATACATCGCGAACCTCATGCGCGCTATTGACCAGTACGGCTCGCAGGGTGATGCGGAACGCATGCTCAGACATCTCGGATACACGGGGCCGATACCCACCGGAGACAAGTGAACAAACCATGGCAATGAACCTCACCAAACTCAGCAACGCCGAATACCCGCTCCGTGACGCGCGGGAAGCGATCGACGGTGACAACGCGTTGAACCCATCCGATCCGAGCGCCTACTACACGGCGGCCGGCAATCCACCAGGCGTTTGGATCGGCAAGGGCGCGGAACTCGTCGGCGGCAAGGTCGGCACCACGGCCTCCAGCAAAACCGTCCGCGCACTCATCAACGAACGACGCAACCCGTCCAACGGCCAATACCTCGGAGACATCAAAATGAGCGAAGGCGACAACGGGGAAGCGCCGGTCGCCGGCTTCGACCTGACCACACGCCAGCCGAAAAGCATCAGCATCCTCTGGGCGTTCGGAGACAAGGAAACCAGGGACGGCATCGACGAGTGCATGCGCAAGGCCGTGGAAATGACCATCGACTATTTCGAAAACGAGTATGCGACGACCCGCGCCGGACAAGGAGGCGTCGCCAGCGTCGCGGCCGACGGCGTGGCCGGTTTCGCGTTCGACCACTACGACAACCGCAACGGAGACCCGCAGCCGCACAAGCACATCGTCATCAGCAACCGCGTGCGCCGCTCATCCGACAAGATATGGACCGCGTTGGACGGTCGGAAGATCTACGCCAGCATGGTCGAGATCAGCGAAGTGCATGAGAACCTGCTGCAGGACCTGCTCACCGAACGGTTCGGCTGGTCATGGACCCTCAAACAGGACACCAACACCAAAGCGGTGGTCAACGAGGTCGAAGGCGTTCCACAGGAACTCATCAACGCGTTCAGCAGCAGGGACGCGGAAATCGATCTCCTGCTCAAAAAGAAAATCAAGGAGTACGAGACCTCCACGGGCAAGCAGGCCGGTTGGAAGACTAAAGCGGAACTGCATAAGGAAGCATGGCTCGCCACCCGCAAGGCGAAGCCAGAGATCCAACCATCCCTGAAAGCGAAACGCGACCACTGGTTCCGGAAACTCGGCGAAGTCGCTCCCGGCATCCAGATCGACCAGATGCTCAAAGACGTCAACTCACACAAGACCGGCCTCATGCATGTGGACGCAGAAGGCGAGGACGACATCGCACGACTCCTGCTCGGCCAGCTCGCCGACCTCACCCGGCTCGCCGGAGGCGGCGACGAATATCTGGACCGTCAGGCACGCGCCGTCATCCGGAAAACAGTCAACGCGCACACCGTATGGAAACGCACCAACGTGCGCGCCGAAGCCGAACGTCTCCTGCGTGAGGTGCGCATCGACCCCGCACAGCGCATCATCGTCGCGAACAAGATCGCCGACAGGGCGCTCGGCCAATGCGTCAAACTCACACCGGACCGGTACAAACTCCCGGACGGCGCGTTGGACGATCTGAGCATCGCCACACGCCAGGGGCAAAGCGTGTTCGAGGACGCCGACCTCGACCAGTACACGACGACCGACGTGCTCGAAGCCGAACAGTACATGATCGCCAGTCTCGACAAAACCACCGGAATCGGATACAAGCCGAGGGAAGGCAACCGATGGCTCGACCAGTGGAACGAGCGGATGAAAACACAAGGCGGCTATCCGCTCGCACCCGACCAGCAGCGGGCGGCCGCATACGCGTTGGAGAACCCCCGCCTGGTCAGCAGCATCATCGGACCGGCCGGCACAGGCAAGACCACCACCATGAAAGCGGTCGCGCAAGCATGGCAGTCCAAATACGGTGCCGACAGCGTCATCGGCCTGGCGACCAGCGCCAGGGCGGTGGGCGAGCTCAAAGACAGCATCGGATGCGAAAGCATGACCATCGCTATGCTCCTGACCCTCAACAATCCCGAACGGATCAAAGCCGAGATCCAACAGGAAGGCAGACTCCAACAACAGTTGAGGAACGCGTCCAACCCGTTGGAACGATTGTTCATCCGCACCAAGATAGCAACCCGTCACATCACGGACTCGTCTACGATCCGGCCTAACCAGCTGATCATCGTGGACGAGGCGGGCATGACCGACACCAGACTCCTGCAATGGATCACCAAACTCGCCGAATTCCATGGAGCCAAGGTCATCCTCACCGGCGACCCCAAACAGCTCGACTCCGTCTCCGGAGCCGGAGGCATGCTCGGCTACGCCGACCGGCACGGGAAATGCGAACGATTGACCAGCCTCTGGCGGTTCACCGGCAAAGCCGAGAAATGGGCGGACGATCCGGACGGTCCCGATTCCCGACGACGTTGGGAAGGCGAGGCCGACGCGACGCTCCGGCTGCGTGAGGGCGGCGACCGGTTGGACGAGTCGAGCGTCGACGAATGCCGCCGACTCATCGACGAATACATGGAGCACGACCGTATCCACTGGGGCGAGGACGTCGACCTGGAGGAAGAGGCGTACCAGATGTGCATCAAATGGCAGGCACTCGGCAAATCCACGCTTCTGCTCGCCGGCACGAACGCGCAGGTACGCGACATCAACCAACGTTTCATCCTCGAACGACGCGCGCAGGGAAGAAGCGAAAGCGATCCTGCCAAGCTCTGCCGTCTGCGCGACGGACTCGACGTCGGAACCGGAGACCAGATCGTCTGCCGAACCAATTCGAGAAGCGTACGCGACCAGATCGGCCGTCCCATCGAAAACGGCATGACGTTCAAAATCATCTCCACCGGCAAAGCGGGCGCGAGATGCGTGAACCTCGCGGACGGCGTCGAATGCAGAATCCCGAACGACTGGCTCAAGGAAGCATGCGAAGCCGGATACGCTGCCACCGTCCACCGCAGCCAGGGCATGACCGTGGACCGGTGCGCCGCGGTGTTCCCATCCGACGAGAACATGGCATGCAACCTGCAATACGTCGCGGGCTCGCGTGGCAAGGAGGAAAACCATTTCCTGTTCGGCTGCAAAAGCGAAGAGGACCGTCATATCGACCACATGCTCACCGGCGCGGAAGAAGACCCGAGGAAAATCGCCATGAGCCGCATGCTCGACTCGCTATTGACCCACACGGAGACCATGACCGCGACCGAAACCATGGAACAGGAATACAAGGACCGGTACGATCTGAAACGGCTGCTCCGCGAACACGATTACGCGGCCGGACTCATCGCCGGCCCCCACCTGCTCGCCATGCTCGGCAAGACGCACGACGCGAGGACCGTGGACAAGATCAAACGCAGTCCAAGCTTCGAATGGCTCCGTGGAGTCTGGTCCCGCGCCTACATGACCGACCCGAAACGCGCCACCGCCATCATCAACCAAAGCCTTGAGAAGAAGCCACGCAGGCTCACGGCGGAGAAGGCCGAACACGCCGCCATCCACGCGGCACGCGGCATGATGCCCGCGGCCGGCACGGAAACAGGCGGCACGTTCACGCTCGACATGGACGCGCCATCCGACATGATCGAAACAGTCCGGCACATGATGGACGAGACCGGCATCCCATATCATGAGGAACCATCCCTGGACCCCGGTCGCAGCCGGTTCAGCATGGACGAGCGGTACACGCCGGCGGTCAAGGCCATGCTTGACGCGCATATACAGTCCCGGGACGATATCGACCAGTCCATGTTCCCCGAATGGGAAGCATTGCGCAAAACCGCACGCGGGATCATCAACGACGATCCGGACCTGAAAAAGAAAAACCGGCCCGTGGAACCCGACTGGGCGGCGACCATAGCGGGACGATTGAACGCCAACCTGTTGGACCGGGTCAACGGCAGCGTGCACGACGATTGGGTGGGTGGCATCCTGCCTCCCATACGCTCCCACAAGCATGACGCGGCCCTCGACCTGGTGCGGCAGAACGAACGGCTCATCGAAACCAGGATCGACAGCCTCGAACAGGAGGCACGCCGAACCAAGCAGGCATGGGTCGGCCAGGTACTCGCCGCGGCCGGGGACTCCGACAAGCGTCTCCTGCGCGACGTCGTCGTCTACCGCGCCATGTGGAGTGTGGAGGACGCCGACAATCCGCTAGGGGAGAGGCCTCCCGCGGAAAGCGGCAGACAGGAACAGCATTGGGCCAACCTCAACGGCCGCATCAACCACACCAGCGGAGTGGTCAAGCCGCCCAAACCCACCCGGGAAGGGACCCGCATCCCGGTTACGGCCAAGACTCCGATCAAGGAAAAAGCACCGATACGGAAGGAGCCAGCCGTCCATGTGGAGGGAAGGCTTCTGGACTCCGGCATTCCAATGGACACCAAACCCACGCCCGACGGGGACAGACTGCTCGGCCGATGCTCCCGGGACATCGGTTTCATCAGCCGTATGTCCGACATCGCGGACGAGGCGGCCCTCGACTTCATCCATGGCAGATACGATCCCGACGTCACCCTCGGCAGGATACGCGACGAGGTCGGCGGCATCGCCCAGGCATGCCGCGAGACGTTTGGCGAGGATTACAGCGACCATATCGACGAAGCCGCGCAATCGGCCCTTGACGCACTGACCGATCCCATCAACGGCAGGATCGCCCGATTGGCCGACCATGGAACGGGAGAAGCGGAAATCATCGACGCGAACCGCAGGGACCGCATGCGACGATTGGAGGAATACTACATGGAACGGGCTGTCATGGACGCGGATGAGCGCAGCCACGACACGTACTCGCTGCTGCCGCCGACCATCAGGCAAAGCCTCGACGCGCTCACCATGACATATGGCGGCACCGCCACGGACCTCATGGGCACGGAAGCCACCCAGAACAAAAGAACCACGCATGCCATGGAACATGACATGCCCACTTGGGACGAATTGCGGCAATGCTCGACGACCATCGAGGAATACTATGAAACGCATCCGTCCGACAGGCATGAAGGCCGTCTCCCCGAGGATGTCGAACGGAGTCTACTCACGCTCGCGTCAATGTACGGCATGGGACGGGAAGCGGACCAGAAGGAACTCGAAACGATGCGAGAGACCCTCCATCGGCTTCCGATGGATGAACCGCACGTGGAACAGACAACGGAAAACAACAACGAAAGGACAGCAACATGGCAGGAATCCTCGAGACTCTCGCAGAATGGCTTGTCTCAGTAAGCCAATGGTTCAATGATTGGGATATCACAATACTGGTGCCGGCGCTCATCATCCTCACGGTGATCGCCGGAGTGACCGGGCGGGCGGCCACCGGGCCGAGACTATGGATGCAACTCGTCTGGGGCACGGCGACCATCATCCTCAGCCTGATTGAGGTCGCGATCATCTGGACCATTATCGCCCGCTACCTGCCGGTCGCCGATATGGGCACACTCATCCAGAACATGCTCCAACACAAGCCGCTGCTCGTCACAGAATAAGTGCAGAGGATGGGCGTGCGTGGCGGCGATGGGCATTGTCGGGAAAAGTCACCGCCATTCGTCAGTCGACATTGGACCGACGTCCGTCGTATGCCTGCCCGTCGGATGGTGCGGCACGCAGAATGAATTCGCCCATGTCCGGGACGGTGAAAGCGACCTTGCCATGCTCCGGGGAATAGATCAGTCCGAGTTTGATCAAGGAATCACGTGCCATGGACACTTCGCCCGGCGTCTTTCCAAGTCGTCTTGCGATTTCCGACGTCGAACTCGGCGTGTCGCCTCCGATTTCCGCCATGGCCGTGAGATATCGTCTTTCCCGGGGTCGAGGCCCTCTGCCATCTCGATGAATACAGTCCCTCATCCAGTTCCGCCCTCGCGTATGGTTCGTTTCCAATCGTATGCCAGGTTCCGGCGGCGTCGCAGGCCCGGTAGATATCCGCGGACGTCATGCCCTTGAGCGGCCCGTGAGGCACTTCACCCGCGAAGTCGAACAATGCCGTGAACGGAATGTCGAGGGCGTCGCAGATCAGGATCGCCTCATCGATGCTCATCTTTCGCTCATGGGAGACAAGCCTGCGCAAAATGCTGTATGGCAGGCCGCAATCGGGATGCCTGTCGTGGATTAAGGCCAGAAGTCCGTTTACGCTGATGTGCCTGTCCTTCAGGATTCTCCCTACGTTGTCCATCGCGACGCAGGTGATCGAAAGAGAAGGTGGTGAAGAAGTGCGCATACGGTGATCTACTTCCTTTTCCTGTTCAGATCGTCGAACGACAATCCGATGCCGTACTGCCTGTCCGGCACCAGGCGCGCGTCGAACGTCTTGCCGGCCTTCGATTTCAGGCCGGACACTTTCGGACGCTTGCCTTCCAACGTGCGGCGGACCATGCTGTCGGTGAGCTTCTTGCCGAACTTCTCCGCGAAGATCTTGTAGCCGCATCCCTCGCTGAGCTTCCAGGCGCCGGTGTCATCCTTCATGCTCTTGTTCGACGAGCATTGCCAGATGCTGCCGGTCTTGACCACGGGTTTGCCGCAACGCGGGCAGGGGCCGAACGACTCGCGTTCGCCGGCCTGCTGCGCCAACTGTCGCAGGCTGTCGCGCTGGGTCATCTCCATGACACGGCCGGGCATCGCCGCGCAGGCCGTGCGGATCTCGTTCAGGAAGGACGTCTCGTCGCCCCTGCCATGTTCGATGTCGGCAAGGCTTTGCTCCCATTGCGCGGTGAGCTTCACATCCTTCAACTCGTCTACGGCGACGCCGACGAGCATCCGTCCGGCAGTGGTGCTGCGTATCTGCTTGCCCTTACGCTGCAGGTAGCCGCTTTTGACCAGGCTCTCGAGGATGCTGGCGCGGGTCGCGGGCGTGCCGATGCCTCCCGAATGGCTCGTGTCGTCATCCAAGGCGGCTTTCAGATCGCTGTCCGCGACGAAACGGCTCGCATGCTCCATGGCGGACAGCAGTGTGGCCTCCGTGAACGGTTTCGGCGGTGCGGACACGCCCTCGGCGAGGGAAGGTGAGCCGGACTGGGAGAGAGGTCCCTTCCCGAGGGAGTCCGGTATCCGATTCGCGGGCTTCTTCTCCGCGCCGTCCGTTTTCGACGTGTGCTCGATGGCGGTCCAACCCGCATCGACCGTCACATCGTTCGATGCGGACAGCGGAACCCGTTCCGTGGACCCGTCGGCATGACGTTCATCCAATGCCGCATCGACTTTCACCGTGTCGTGGACACGGTCCGTGGCGCAGGCGGCCCACATGCGCGTCAGGATCACGGTCATGACCTTGCGTTCCATGTCCGTCAGGTCATGCTGGAACACGTCGTATGTGAGACGCCGCGTCGGAAGGATTGCGGTATGACCTTGGACCTTGTCGTCCGCGACGCACCGCATCGGATCGAAGCCGCCGGCGGAATACAGGTCGTGGATCGCGTCGACGGGCTTCTGATCCAGGAAACCCAACGCGTATTTCGGCTGCAGCAGTTCCTTCAACCCGTCCACGTCATCATGGGTGACGTATTTGGAATCGGTGCGGGGATAGGTCGCTACCTTCATCTCGTACAAGTGCTGCAGGCAGTCCAGCGTTTGTCTCGGCGGTCAGACCCGTGCCGGTCGCTCATGGCCTTCTGCAATCCGGTCTAGGTCGAACAGGGTCGGCGGCTTCGCATGCTCGCGGCGCCGTTTCACCTCCAGGACATCGACGGGCAGTCCCTTGGCGTCGGCCAGCACGCGGTCGGCCGACGCCCGGTCCTCGATCTTCCCGCTTTCAAGCGTCCACCCGTCCATCGGCACGATGAGTCGCCAGAACGGAGTCGGCTTGTGTGATTCGATGGCCGAGATCACGTTGGACGACCATGTTCAGCGTGGGTGTGCGTCACTCGTCCGAGCGACAGACTGTCGATGCCAGGCGAGCGTATGGGCGCGTGACGCGTTCATGCCGACCAGCCAGTCGGCTTTCGCCCTGGCGTCCGCAGCGTCGGCCAGACCATCGTAATCGGATTCCGGACGCATCCGGTTCCACGCGTCGCGGATCGCCTGCTCGTCCAATGACGCGACCCACAGGCGCAGTGAAGGTTTGGAGACCTTCGAGGCCATGAGGATACGTCGGAATATGGCCTCGCCCTCACGGTCCGGATCGCACGCGTTGACCAGCTCGGTCACCTTGTCGGAACGAAGCAGTTCGGAGAGGGAACGGTATCGTTGCACCGCGCCCTTCGCACCGCTCAAACGCCAACGCCATGATTTCGGATCGATGGGAAGGGACTCCATCGTCCACTTACGCGCTGACCAAGGCATGTCCGTGTATTCCTCCGGATCCGACAATTCCACCAGATGGCCCTGCGCCCATGAGATGAGCGTCTCTCCGGCCGAAACATACCCATCGCCCTGTCTCACATCACCCAACGCCTGCGCGATGGCGAAAGCCACGGAACGTTTCTCAGCGATCACAAGACGCACTTCAATTCCTTCCCGATATCGAATGGTGCGTCCCTTCCACACGCATCCCAACCGATATCGGTTTTTCATCCTCGAAAAAAATATCGGCGGCGAAAAAACCGGGGGCATGTGAACGGGAGGAAGACGGGATGGGCCCGTCGGAAAGGAAACCATCATGGTCGACGTAAGCCAACGGTCGGAACTGTCCCTCCTGGACCACGACGCTCTCGCACGCGCCGTCGGGAGCATCCTCGACCGGCATGAGGAGATTCAGGACTGGACCATCCTCTACACGCAACGGGAACTCGGCATGAGATATCCGGGCATCGACTTCTCCACCGCGTCCACACTCGCGAAGATCGCCACCGATCCCGGACTGTCCAAGGAATTCGACCAATCACTCACCGCCGACGCCATCGAACGCATGCGGGCCGTCCCACTGCCGGACCGTCCGGAACAACGCTCGGACGCTGGGCTTCCCATGCCGGATCCCGGCATCGACCCGAACTCCGGCAACGGTCCCATGGGTCCCGGAATCGGAATGTGACGGAAAGGAGACGAACATGGAAAACCCGACCTTGGAACAGATGGAAGCATGGCGCGACCAGGCGACCGAACGGTTATCGCTCTTCGCACGAAGCAACGCCATCGAAGAGCCGATCGGAATCGGCGAGGAATGCTACCAGCTCGGCGAGGACTGCTACAAGCCCGACAGGTACGACCAATTCCGCTGGGTCACCGAAGACCAGTTCGACTCGGTCCTCCCACCGGGAATCGAACACGACCGGTACATCGCCATGACGAACATGACCGGCTTCGACGACGAGATCAAGGAATGGTCCGCGAACTGGAACGACCCCGGATACTGGCATGATGCCGCGGCCGATGCCTTATGGTCCAGCAACGACGGCGCCTATTGGACCACCCGCGACGAAGACCCGTCGGACGCCGTCATGGCGCGCGCCACCGCCGCATCGCAGATCGCCCTTGAACTGGACGCCGATAATCTCATCGAACGCACGCCGGAGAACATCGGACTGTTGCATGACATCGTCGATACCGTCCACGGCATGGACCCGGAAAGCGACCTCGGATACTACCGCGCCTACCCGTCCGAAACCGCCCGCGAAACCGTCGGAGAGCATCTCATCGATGGCGAGATCGCGGAGAAAACCATGTACGGCGGATGGAACCCCGACAGGGACCGGTATCTGAGGGTCAACAAGGACGGCGACTGGGTCGGCATGGACCAGACTACCGCGGACCGGCTCGTATGGGACAACCGTACGCCGATCCTGAAAAGCGTCGGCGCATACGCGGACGACATGCCGGCCGACCTCACTGACCGCGTCTGCGTAATGGACGAACGATCCTCCGCCGCACGCGTGAAAGCGCCGGACCCGTGGACCGACGTCGACCCGGACGCCTTGTTCCAAGCCAGCGGGCCGACCATTCCCGATCCGGATCCCGGCATCGACCCGAACTCCGGCAACGGTCCCATGGGTCCCGGAATCGGAATGTGAGAACCAACCATGTCATCCATCGATATGGAACGGTTCCGCGAGGACATCAACCGGTATCGGAACAAAACCGGCATGCCTTGGGCCGCATTGGCCGAAAAAGCAGGCGTGAGCCCGGCGATGTTCACCCGCATCAAAAAAGGCTCGGCCGTCACCCTCGAGGCATTCGCGCAACTGTGCTCCTCATTCCAACTCAATCCCATCGACTACATGCCGGAACTCCAAACAAAACCAACGAAGGAACAACCAATGGAAGACGTGAAAAGACTCAGCATCGACGGCAAGGACTTCACCATCGAGGACGTGGAACTGCGATCCGGCCCGGCCTGGGCGAACGGTCCGAGACGCATCGACGCGGAACTGCCCGACGGGCAGGTCCTCGGCAGCATCATGGCATCGGACGGCGAATGGCTCTGGCGCCTCGCCGGAGAGAAATGGAACCATACGGAACCGGCCGAAGGCCCCATCGCCGAATACATCGGCCATGAACCGAACCGCCTCTCGGCCATCAGAAGCCTATTGCAGGCCATCGATGACCGGTATTCCACCACAGCGGCCGACGACCCATGGGCATCCATGCCGGACGCTCACTCCACCACCACCATGCCGGATGCCGTCAGCCAGACCCAACCGGCACAGGTCGGGGATCCCTGGGCTTCGGCCTTCCCGGACGCGAACGCCCTGCCCGACCCGGATCCAGGCATCGACCAAGGCGCCATGCCAGCCACCGGACCCGGGATCGGAATGTGAAAGGAGACGGACATCATGCGTGACGACAAGACCGGAACGGACGAGGAACTGAACACACCCGACACGGCGAGAACCATTCCAACACGAAGGAGGAAGGAACCCGAGCCTCCGGCGACGGACGAGTGGTGTCCACCCGCATCGCTGAACCCCTGGGCGCGCGCGTTCGACGGCGACAGCCTGCCGGACGAACCGTACATGGGAAGCAACAAAAAACCGAAACAACTCTCCGACATGCTCCCGTACCCGAATCCGGCATCGGCCGACACGGCGGACGACAAGCCACGCCCCACATTGGAAGGCATGCGGTGAGCCGAATGGAAGGAACAGCCACAATGATCGACGAAAACACCAGCCGGCAGGTCGAAGAACTCTACCGTTCCGACGATTGGGCCGAACTGCGTTGGGCGCGCGAACATTCCACCCCACAGCAGATCGCACGGCATCTGCTCGACCCGCAATGGCGGAACCGCGACTACAACGCGTTGGACGAACTCGTGGAAATGACCCACGATGCGGACCTTTCCAGCCTCGACGAGGACGATCTGGAAACCCTCGCGGCCAGCGGACTGCCGGAACTCCGCCAGGCGGTCATCCGCTATGCCGGCACGCCGGCACGTCTGCTCGAGGACATGGCCCGCACCGAAAGCAACACGAGACTGCTGCAAATGCTCGTCGAATCAGGCAAACTCAGCCAGAACGCCATCGACCTGTGCTGCTGGAACCAGACGGACAGCCGACTGGCGGCAAGCATGCTGACGAAAGCCTCGGACGACCTGCTCCACCGTCTCAGCGGCCGCGACTGGTGGCCATCCAGGAAGAACGCCGTCGAATCCGGCAGGCTCGACCGCAGGGACCTGGACGACATGATCAAAACGGAGAACCACCCGGACGTGGTCTCCGCCCTGATCGGCACAGGCGAATTCGACATGGACAGCGAAGTTAACGCCATCAGACGGGTCATCACCTCACCCGGGCTTCTCACGACATACACCAATCCGATGAACCGCAGATACAGCCTCGACCAGTCCCGGCAGGAAGTCGTCCGACAGGCCGCGAGAACCATGCTGGAGCACGCTCCCGTGGGAATGATCCTCAGCATGCCCGACGACGATGATGAGAACTGGCGCACGCTCATCGACACGGCGGCGACGGAATACGCCGGGGAACTCGGCAAGGACATGCTTGGCCTCATCGCCCAGTCGGAAGGCAACACCCAGGCACGGACCATCCTCGCCGGACGGGGATTTCCGAAAGCCGCGGCATCCAACGCGGAACGGACCCTGGCGGCATCTCCCGGAGCGGACGGAACCTACGGGTTCAACCTGCGGCTGCTCGGACGCCTCAAGGACGACGTCGACTATTTCCTCGGCCCATCACATGCGGAGAAATACCTATGGGCCGGCAGCGTGGACGCGCAGATCGCGAAACTCCGCGAGATCGACGGGACAATCAGGCCGGAAGACCGTCCCGAATGGTTCACCACGGAGTGGATCGACCAAGCCGAACGGGAGATGAAAGACCCGTCCGACAATACGGGAACAGCCCTTGACGCCGCATTGTCAGGCCAATACGCGGCGTTCGAGAATGCGGTCATCGGCTACATCGACGCGCACGACACGGACGCGGGAACCAGCGAGAACGGCGCGAGCCAGTTCGCCGGATACGAGGTGGCCGCACGCGACGCGAACGGAACGCCCATGGCCTACCGGCTCGACTGGTTCGACGATGAAGGCATGGTCCACGAGGGGCCGGAGGCCACGGAAACGGAACTCAGGAGTCTCCGCGAAGGCATCTTCGACAGTCCGGACTCATGGGACTCCTTCAACACGGCGACGGACACGCCCGATACGACCGCCGCCGATACTTCCGGAACGGCCGGCACGAAGCCCGGACATGAGACGGGCCACGGTCCGCAGATCGTCTTCACGTCACTGGCCGGCGGACATGGCATGCCGGAAGGAACGGTGGAACTGCTGTCCGACGACGCCGCCCGACAGGTCTCGGACATCCTCGACGCCGGAGGAACCAGTGGAGGACGGCCGGAACGGGCAGCCGGACAAGACCGGGAACGACGCCGCGAGAACATCGACAGACTGCTGGACGTACTGCCCGTCACCATGGTCACGAAAGACGGAAACCACCAGGTGACGGCCGAAGAGGTCATGGCCATGGCCGACCGGACGGAACATGCCGCGGACATGGCCGAGGAGCCGGAGACGGCCGCCGCATCATCCACGGATACGCCGGCGGAACCATTCGACTGGAACGGCGTGGATGGTCTCGAATCCGGCATCCGGGACTGGTACTCCCACGAATTCCCGGACGATCCGGAAGGCGGCCGCATCGACCCGCGGACCACGTTCCGCGAGGTCGTCGAATCGTTCCCCATGGGAGACGGCCACGATTTCTACGCGGTCACCGGAGCGGTGGACTCCATCGTGCGCGAACGCGTGTTCGAGGAACTGTCCAAGCGGCTCGACTGCGGATACGGGACGGTCTACGACGCATGGCTCCACCATACGGGCCTCGACCCGGACCTTTTGGACACGAAAAGCACGCGCATGCGCCACGACATCGAGGATATGCTCGGCGCCGGCGCCGGATCGTACGCCACGGTGGACGCCATCGCCGACCATATGGCCGCGGACCGGCATCTGAGGTCCGTCATCCGCGAGGCAGACAGATCGACTGCCATCGGCAGCCGTGATTTCGAAAAGGGCCTCGGATCCGCCGTCGCCGACCATCCGCGAATCGGACGTCTTATGGACGACGACCGTTTCAAGGACCTCATCTACGACATGGTCCACGACGGACGCAGATTCTCCACGCCAGTACAGGACGATGCCATCGTATCCGGCGCGGACGCCCCCGCGGCCGAAGCGGGGACACAATCCGAAGCCGGGGAGGGGAGAGACCTGCCCGACAGCGGCGACGGGCTGGCGTCGGAGAACGTCGCGGAAGCTCCGGAACCGGTGGTCGCGGCCACCATCGAAGCGGAACAACTCGCCTTCGATTTCGACGACATGCCGTCCGGACTTGACTCCCGGCAGAATCGGGGGGAAAATTATAGCCAAACGAAATTAGGCACGGTGTCTAATTCGGGCTCTTCCCATGAAACGGAAGAAAACGATGCGAGGAAGGAGACGATCCGGAATGACGGTCACGTACTGCCCGTACCAGGGAATCAAGAAGATGAGGTACCTGTTCATGGCGGAGCATCTGCCGGAACAGCTCAAGGAACTCAAGAGGCAGGGGATGCCGGCGTTGGACGCCTACATGGACCAGGTCCAGAAGGACTACGGCCGGACGATCACCGAGTACGTCAACCATTGGGACAAGACGCACCAGCACCTCAAGCAGCCGGGCAACTGGGATCCGTGGTTCAAGGGACTCAAGATGGCGGAGCATCAGGCCGAGGAGATCGCCATCAGGAACGTGATCGAAGCCCTCTGACCCACATCGACCGCGGTCTGCTCGACCCGGACCTGCAGGCCACGGGATCCAGCCTCGAACGGGCGCGTGCGAACGTGCGCGCCATCGAGGTGCTGCGCGACCTCGACGACAGCGGCCGCGAACCCACCGAGGACGACATCCGCGCCCTCGCCGCGTACGCGGGATGGGGCGGCGCCCAGAAGGCGTTCGAGGAGGATGGAGCCGATCCGGCATGGAGTGGGATCAACACGCGTCTGCGCGAACTGCTCACCGACGCCGAATACGCGGACGCGCGCAGCAGCACGCTCACCGCCTTCTACACGCCGCGGCCCGTCGTGGACGCGATGTGGCAGGCGCTCGGCAAGGCCGGTTTCGGCCGGGATCCGAAGCACCCGGACATGGTGCTGGAGCCGGGCTGCGGAACCGGCAACTTCATCCGCAGCACTCCGGCCGGATCCTCCTACGCGTTCACCGGCATCGAAGCCGACCCGATCAGCGCCGGCATCGCACGCTACCTGTGCCCCGGACGACGACATCATCAACAACAGGATGGAACGGACCGGCCTGCCCACGGACGCGTTCGACCTCGCGATAGGCAACGTGCCATACAGCGACGCGATCAGGATCGACGGTACCGTCATCCACGACTGGTTCATCCGGCACAGTCTCGACACGGTCCGCCCCGGCGGCCTCGTCGCCGTGCTCACCAGCCGGTACACGCTCGACAAGAACACGTCGAACATGCGCCGCGAACTCTCCCGCAGGGCCGAACTCGTAGCCGCATGCCGTCTGCCCAGGGAGACGTTCGGCAGACAGGCCGGCACCGAAGTGGTCTCCGACATCCTGATCCTGCGCAAACGCGACGAGCCGTTGGCCGACACGGCCGCCGAATGGGAGGACACCACCGAATTCCGGGACGGCGTCACCGCCAACAGACTGTTCGTCGACCATCCCGAACTCGTCGCCGGAACCATGACCATCGGCTCGGGACCATTCGGCCCGCAGATCGACGTCACCGGAACCGGCGACATCACCCAATTGGGCGGACAGGTCGAACGCATCCTCACCAGCCAGCTCGAAGAGTACGGCATCGACCTGCACGACGGACTCGGCGAACGCGCCAATGAGCCGATCGTCGCTCCCGACAGGACCGTGCAAAAGGCCATGCGGTACACGGTCGACGGCAACGACCACATCTGGTACGGCGACATGGACGGACAGCTCGTCCCCGCGCACTCCCGCGTCAAAAAGGGCGGGGACGCGCGCATGGCCGCCATGCTGCGCCTACGCGACCGGACGGAACGCCTGCTCGCCATCGAACGAGACCCGGACGCCGCCGACACCGCCGTGGACCAAGGCATCAGGGACCTCGATGGGGAGTACGACCGGTTCGTCGCATCCTACGGCAGGCTCAATTCCAAAGAGAACCTGCGCGTGTTCGACCCGAACAACTCCGATCCGAGCCTCAACCAGCTCTACAGTTTGGAGAAGATCGGCCCCAACGGGTTCGAAGCTAAAGGAGACATGCTTTCCAAGAGGGTCGTCACGCCGGTGCCTCCGATGCCCGAACACGTGGATGAACCCGTCGACGCGATGGCCGTCAGCCTCGACCGTGTGGGACATGTGGATCTCGACCTCATCGGACGACTGCTCGACACCCGGGACGACATCGAAACCATTGAAAAACTCGGCGACCTCATCGTTATGGATCCGGACACCGGGATGCCGTTGCCCGCGGACGAATACCTGTCCGGCGACGTGGGAGGAAAACTCGACCACGTCGACGGACTGCTCCGGGACCTGGTCGACCAGCCCGAACATGCGCGCGTGAGGGAATGGCTCGCCGGCAACGGGCTCGAGGACGTGGCACCGCCCGTGTCCGTCGAACGGTGCCGGACGGAACTCATCCGCACCGGGGCATGGCAGAGCGCCACCGACCCGATCCACGCGAACAAGTCCGTGGCCGAGGCCCCTTGGTTCTCCAACGTGCTCAAAGAGCACGGACACGGCCAGCAGAGGGCCTTCGCCGCCATGTTCCTGGATGGCTGCAAGCCCGGCGTGGAACTGCTCGGGAAAAACTGGAACGCGCAACAACCCACGGGCAACGACCTGTTCGACACGGTCTTCGACAACGGCTGGTCAAGCGATGACGAGGGATCGTCCAACAGTGCCATGCGCATGCTGTACAAGGCCGTTTCGGCCGATCCCGAGGCCATCGACGACAAGGTCATCGCCACGATCCTCAACGCCGGCGGCTTCAAACGAGGTCCGGCACGCGAAGCGTTGAGGAAAATCACCGATCCAAGCCTGTGGGAGGTGGAGGACCACGGCTACTACAAGGAAACCAAGTGCGATTTCCTCGCCTTGGCCAAGGACCTGCGCGCCCATCCGGAAACCTGCGAATACCTGTACGCGATGGATGTGGACCGGCTGGACCATCCGACCATCGAGAAACGGTACGGACGCTACAATTCATGGGACCAGAAGACGTTCAAACCATTGGACGAGATGGTCGACATGGAAGGCCTGGAACAGTGGAGAAGCCGCCGGAACGCATGGATGGACTCCCATCCGGCCGAACCTGCGGACACGGACCGTCTCAAGAGCCTGCAATCCCTGCACGAACGACTCACGAGGTCGCTGCCCGCGCGACTCACCCACGACGACATCACCGCGAAACTCGGCTCGGCGTGGATTCCGACCGGAGTGATCCGCGACTTCATGGTCGACACGTTCGGGCTTGACACCCAGCCCAACATCACCGACGGCGGCATGCGGAGCCTTACGGTCAGCCATGACGAGACGACCGGCAACTGGCAGGTCAACGCGTCGCTCGGATCGAAACTCGACGAGGAAACCATCCGGAAATACGGTCTGGGCACCGGAGCGGGACGCAACCCGTTCGAGGTCGTGTCCGGAGCGCTCAACGCGACCACCAGCAACCTCACCAAACCCGATCCGGACGACCCGACCGGGAAGAGAAGGATTCGTGACCCGCAGGCCACCGCGCTGCTGTACCAGAAGCGCCACACCGTCGAACAGGCGTTCGCGGAATGGGTGTGGACCGACCCGGACCGCACCCGCATGCTGGAGAACGTGTACAACGAACGGTTCAACCGCATCCACCCGCGCGAATACGACGGCTCCTATCTCACATTCCCCGGCATCAGCGCCGACATCGACCTGTATCCTCACCAGCGCAAGGCCGTCGCGAGGATCCTGCAATCCGAGGAGGGCACGCTCGTCGCGCATGTCGTGGGAGCGGGCAAGACCTTCACCGGCGTGGCCGCCTGCCATGAGGCGAAACGACTCGGCCGGGCCACCAAGCCGATGATCGTCGTACCGAACCATCTGACCGAACAATAGGGCGAAGGACTATCTGACGCTCTACCCGGACGCGAACATCCTGTCCATGACGGAGGCCGACGGCACCGGCAAGGGCGCGGCACGCTTCTGGGCCAAAGTCGCCGCCGGCGACTGGGACGCGGTCATCGTCCGGCAGGACACGTTCCAACGCATGCACGTCAGTCCCGAACGCCGTGAGAAGTATTTCGAACGGCGTAAGGCGGAGATGCTCGACAGCATCGAGACCGCGAAGTCGGACGGCAACGACTTCTCCGCGAAGAAGCTGAGGGACGAGATCGGCAAAATGGAGAAGAACCTCGGCAAAACCGTCAAACAGGCCGAGAAGGACCGCATGCGCGTCGACGGCAAACTCCAGGCGTTGCGCGACGGCGGGGAAAGCAAGGAGTGGATCGACTTCGAGGACCTCGGCGTGGACATGCTGTTCGTCGACGAGGCACACCAATACAAGAACCTCGCCATCGCCACCACGATCAGCGTGCCCGGCGTGGACGTCGCGGCCGCGCAGAAATGCGAGGACCTGTTCGACAAGTGCGAGTACCTGCGCGAGGCAGGACATGGAAGCAACATCGTGTTCGCGACCGGCACGCCGGTATCCAATTCCATGGCCGAGTTGTACAACATGCAACGCTACCTCGCTCCCGACCTGCTCAAGGCGCAGGGCGTGGAGGCGTTCACCAGCTGGGCCAACACGTACGGCAGCATCGTCGAAAGCGTCGAAGTCAAGCCGGAAGGCAGCGGATACCAGATCAAGCAACGGTTCGCGAAATTCCATAACCTTCCCGAGCTGATGAGCACGTTCCACGACTACGCGGACCTGCTGACCGCCGACCAGCTCGACCTCGACGTGCCGGACTGCGAGGTGGTGTCCGTCGCGGTCGAAGCCACCGAAGCGCAGAAACAGGCCGTCGACGCGCTGGTGGAACGGGCCGAACTGGTGCGCGACGGAGCCGTTGACCCGTCGGACGATAACATGCTCAACATCACGAACGACGGCAGGAAAGTCAGTCTCGATCCGAAACTGCTCGACGTGTCCGATCCGGACATCCAGCCCATGGAAGGCGGCAAGGTGCAGGTCTGCGCCGAGAAGATCCACGAGATCTGGCGGGAGCATGCCGAGGAGAAGGCCACACAGCTCGTGTTCTGCGACTCGTCGACCACGGCGTCCGGCAAGTGGAACATCCAATCCGATCTGAAACGACGGCTCGTCGACCTGGGAATTCCGGAAGACGAGATCATGTTCGCCGCGCAGGAAAAGGATCCACAGAAGAAACAGGCCCTGTTCGAAAAAGTCCGCAAAGGCGAGGTGCGCGTGCTCATCGGTTCGACCGGCACCCTGGGCACCGGTACGAACGTGCAGGACAGGCTCTTCGCCATCCACGACCTCGACTGCCCTTGGAAGCCCGCCGAACTCGAACAACGCCAGGGCCGAGTCCGCCGGCAGGGCAACATGTTCGACAACGTGCAGGACTACCGGTACGTCACCGTCGGCACATTCGACAGCTACATGTTCCAGACGGTCGAGCGCAAGGCCCGGTTCATCAGCCAGATCATGAGCTCCGGCTCGCCATCACGCGAAGCGTCCGACGTGGACGCCACGGTGCTCAGCCTCGCAGACATGAAGGCCATCGCCACAGGAGACCCGAACATCGCCAAACGTATGGAACTCGAGAACCAGCTCACCCAGATGAAACTGCTCAAACGCGCCCACGCCGACCAGCAGAGATCAATCCGGTTCAAGATCGACATGCAACTGCAGCCGACCGTGGACAATCTCGAAAGACTCCACGACGAGGCGTTGGACGACGAGCCGAAATTCCGCGAAGCCGTCGAGATCCGCGGCCAGCATCTCACCCGGGGAATATGCGGCCTCGATCTTGGCAACGGCCCGATCATGGACCGCAGACAGGCCATCCACGACCTCGTCGGCATCGTGCGCGGGCTCGACCGCGGCGAAACGCGGGAAGTGGGCGAATACTGCGGTCTGACCGTCATGGTCGCTTCACGGAACATGGCCGTCAACGGACTCAACGTGTTCCGCCCGTTCGTGGGATTGAAAGGCGAGCATGAGCATTGGGCCGGCACCAGCGCGCCGGACATCAACAACAGCGCCGACAGCGTCATCAGACAGCTCGACCGAATCATCTCCAACAACACCAACACCGCGCAAAGCCTCGGCGTCAAACTCGGCAATGCGAAAGCCAGCCTGGAAAGCGCGTGGAACGCGTTGAACCAGCCATGGGAAGGCCAGAAGGAGTACGACGACCTCACCGACCAGATCGCAAAAATGAACCTGGAAATCAAACACGGAAAGGGCCCGACGCCGGCCGAAGAGGACGGACAGGCCGATCTCGCCGAAGCCTCGTTCCACTCCGACGAGTCGCAGGAACCCCAGGTCGTGCGCGCGGCCGTGGAATCCGGCCCATCCGGGTCGAACTCTTTCCCCGCGACAGTGGAGACGACCGACGTTCCGATGCCCGATCCATGCGTCGATCCGTGCAACGGTGGCACAGGCATGTCGGGACTGTGCATGTGACGTCCGCCCGGGCGACATCCAGAGAAGAAGGACCGGAAAAGGGAACCAATCCCTTCCGGTCCTTTTCCGATATCGGCATGCCCGCACGTGAACCGGATGGAACGAACAGAAAGGTATTTCCATCCAAAATGGCCGAAGCCGAGGAAATCCGATCACGGATAGAAACCATCAAAGACTTATCCGACCGTCTGGCCGAACAAGACCGGACGATCAAGGACCTGGAAGAGGAAATGCGGTCGGAGACGCCGGAACATCCATGGTCCTTCATGAAGATGCGCAGGCATAACCGGCTGCATGCGGAGATCGAAGACGAACGAACGTCGATGTCGCGTGACAGATACGATCTGAACCATCTCACGGAACGGCTAGTTCGAGGACGTCAACATCATCGCCGACAAAGCAACCTCCACCAACTCCCTGGAACTGATCCTCGACCTGGTCGAACAATCCCTGGACACCGATCCGAAGTACAGGGAAAACGTCAGAAAACAAGCCGGAGTGACCGATGGGATGTCATACATGCGTCTCGTTCCGCAAGACAATCCCAAAGGCATGCTGCCACCCACCCCATGGGGCAGGAAAGCCGCCGAGGAGGCATATCGGCGGCATCAGGTCCGACAGCTCGACCCACGGTTGAGACTGCTGCGCACGCTCGCCACGGGAAGCTACAAGAACCATGACACCCCGGAAACGAACGACTATCTCGCCCTGATGGATTTCAACGTGGGAGACCAGGTGACCATGGGGCCGGGCTTGTCCACGACAGTCACCACCCCGCATTGGCTCGGGGGCGGGGGAATCCTCCTCGTAATCGAGGGCGCCTCCCAGGGAGTGCCGATGGTCGGCAGCAGGGGAGACGTGTCCAACGAAAGCGAGGTGTTCCTCCCGGACCTACTGCACTGCACCGTTTTGGAAGAGATGACGGACGGCACCTATCTGGGCAAGAGGTTCGAACGAATCTACCGGCTCGGCGTCGATTCGGAGGAGACTCCCGTTCCGAAGCGGGAACTTCTGGAATTCCCCAGCATCCAATCGAATGTTCCGCTGCCGGACCCGGCCATCGACCAGGACGCGGCGGCGAACGGACCGGACAATCCAGGACTCGAATCATGAGAACAAACGAAACAAGCGGAAACCGACGTAAGGCATCCGATGGCAGGGAGCTCAGAGAATTCTGGACCCGGGCGAAACGACACATGAGCCGGCGGGACTTCGAGAAACTCAGATCCGTCGCCATCATCCGCCAATAGGTTCGCACGGCGGAACCAACCAGACCGTTCCCTCTCTCCGACGCCCATATGGGAGAAAGAGAGAGGGCAAGAAAAAAACACAATAGAAAGCAAAAAGGAGAAGAACATGGCCGAAACCGCACAGACCATGACCGAATTCACTTACGCGCCCGGCGAGAAGAACATCGTCGGAGACCGTTTCAGTCCGAGCGTGATCATCTTCTGGCTCAAAACCTCCATCGCCGCGTCCAGCACGCGCGTGCAGTACAAGGCGCCGAACACCCTGTTCGGGCTGATCCCGCTCGGCGCGTCCACCAAGACCATCCCGTTGCGCAATATCGCCAGCGTCGACACGAACACGAGATTCAACCTCGGCAGCCTCGTCTGGGGTTTGATCTTCCTGTTCGTCGGCTTCGGCATGTTCAACTCCAACGCACTGGTCGCCATCGTATGTCTGCTCGTCGCCGTCGCGAACTTCGCGAACGTGATGAGCGCCACCCTGACCTTCCATGATCCATCCGGCGGGGCGAACGCCATCACCGTGAGCATCCTCGAAAAGGACAAGCTCATGAGCCTCGCCCAGGAGATCCAGACCCGCGTGTTCACGGACGCCGACCAGCTGCGCCATGAGGAAAGCATGCACATGGCCGAGAAGCAGTACACCGCGCAGACCAACAGCGTACTCATCTAACAGCAGATGCTCGCCAACCAGCAGGCGCAGGCCGCACAACAGGCTCCGGCAGACGCCTCACGGCAGGAAAACGAGTAACCGTAAAAACGGAACATGGGTTGGGAAGGATGCTTCCCGACCCATCTGTATATCGGATAACGAAAACAGGCAATCCCGACAAAGACGTCGCGCGCATTCCGATATAGCAGCGAATACGACGAAGACCGCCACACTCGCATTATTGTATTCTCTGGGATACAATAATGGGCATGAGAATCCATCAGACCGAACAGCTCCGCAAGTAAGAAAAGCATAGGGAATGCCCGAATCGACCATCAGGGAGAGGCAATGGTAGAGATTAGCCGCCGGAACCCCGGCGAATGCATCGAAGGCAAGGATGATGCCATTGCATACCTCAATGCCGCAGCGGAGACCGGTGATCCAACACTCTTGCAGGTTGCCATCGGAGATGTGGCCAAGGCGCGTGGCATGGGTCAGGTAGCCAAGGAGGCTGGCGTGGGCCGCGAGAGCCTGTACAAAAGCCTCGGAAAGGAAGGTAATCCGAGCTTCCGCACCATCGTCAAGGTCGTCAACGCACTCGGAGGCCGCATCGTCGTCGAATCCATGTCCACCGGTGCGAATGGGATCCGCATCAAAGGCAGCAAGGTTGGCCTATACAAGGCGAACGGCAAGGCATTGAAGACTACCGGAAGGGATGAATGATGAAGGATTTGATAGGACTCTGCTGTGGCTGTCTGATGGGCGTCGTCGTACCACTGCTCTTCTGCCGATTGGCGAAACACTGGAACGTCCTTTCGGACATTGCCGCAGGCGAAATCATCGCCTACACCAGTGAGGTCATCCCGTTCTGCTTCTGCCTTTTTGATTGTGCATACGGATTATTCAATTGGCTCATTTTCGGCTCGTTCCGCTTCCTCGACATCAAGATTCCCACCATGGCACTCAGGGTGTGCGCGGGTGGATTCCTCGCCATCCTTCCCGCAGCGGCGCTCATCGTGCGGGTTTTCCCGGAGGTTCGGAGTCCGGAAGGCGTGTGGCAGGGCTTTCTGCTTCTTGGACTACTGCCGTTGGCGGTCATACTGGCGCGTCTCGGCCAGTGGGTTCCCGCTGTATCCGCATTCCTAGGATTCTGCGCGGTCTTCTACGTGATAGAGATAGCCTGACCGCTGGTCATCGAATCCACGTCTACCGGTGCGAATGGGATCCGCCGTGGGCCACTCGCTTAGGGATCATAGGGGAGACATCATGATTGATCACGTTAGAGCCAACAATAAAGCCTGCATCGTGAAAACGAAAAGGCGGCGGACTGCCCGACGTAGGTCTTCGACAGCATCCGGGATGCCGCCGACTGGTGTAGGGAAACCAGGACGGTCGAAGGCACGCCCCAAGCTCGTAATTGCGTCGATCGCCACAAGGGTGTTCTGCGGTTTCATTTGGACCGCCGAGCACGTTTCCTCCGATGATTCGGTCGACCGGGAGTTGATCTCCGGGGACGATGCCGCACTTCCGTCGTTGAACGGGCCGATTCGGTATCCGCTTCCCATGACAAGACGCTTACGGTGCGTGACATCATCGACCGGACGTCGGAAGAGGTCGAAAAGGAGAAGCGGGACATCGCGGACCTCCAGCGGAAGCTGGAGGAAAGACAGTGGTTCCTGCAACAGCTGGAGGATTACACGTCGCCACATGAATATGATTGAGGCGATGTCAAGTAGTCACACCGGAAAGAAGCCCCATATGGAACAAATACCATTCATTCGCAGGCCAAAAGACTGGCCATTCCCGATTCCCGAAATCACCGCCGAAGCCATCAACGACCTCGTCGACGCGATTGAGCGCGGTGACCGCTATCTGGGTTCTCTATACGATGAGCTTGATGGCGCTACAAGAGAAATGGATAATCTGGATCAAGAAACACTCGTGCGTAATTACTATCTATTAGAGGAATGGGATTCTCATGCTAGGTAACGAGGCTTCTAAGGATCTTGGACAGTTTGATTATCTTATACGTAAGCAAAGCGATCCATTGATTGATCCAGTCCAACTTGAGGATAGGTTCTTATCCACTCTTGACAAAGTAGGACTATTGCAAGAAGAACCCAGGAAGAGTCAGAATGGCTCAACTAACGATAAAAGCGGAACAGTAGATGGTTTTTACTTACCGATGCCAGATCCTGCCATAGATAATCCAGGCGATGGGTATAAAGGCCCCGCGCTTGGCATATAGATTCCCGGAAGCTCAAAGAACGACTATATGGCGCCGAGATAGCAAAGCATCCCTTAGCGACGGTGACGGCGCATCGTTATCTTGAATTCATACACCGAGCTGGATTTTAGAAACGATATACCGGGCTTATCGTCTGCTGTTCTGGAGATTTTCTCATTGATGTCCTGAACTCTTTCCTCGATTCTATTTTGCGAGTCTTTTAGGGAAGACGCCAAAGCGGTGGCATTCTGAACCTTTGAGAGCAAATCATCTAGTTTTTTCTCAGTTTCAGCCTTATCATCTTTTTTGATGGAGTCCCAGAAAACATTCAAAATCTCCAATGGGCATGAGATAACGAGCAAGGCGATCATCGCTTTGCCGACATCCGCGTTTTGAATTAGGTCTCTCATTCCTGGGATGACGCTCGCTGAACTACCTAGAAGAAGGAAGAAAAATGGATAGGAGAGTATCTTCCAAACATTTAAATTGAACTTCCTATCCTCGGCGAGGTTGTGTCTATTGAATCTTGAATTTACATCCATCATCAGTAGCACAATCCCAGAAATGAATGCCAATATGTAAAAGATGGCTTTCACTGCATCCGTTTCCCCTTTTGGATCATAGTGGAACTCAATAATCCCCAAGGAAAAAACAAAAAAAGATATATGTAAACTGCCACGTAAGAGATTCAATATGCGCGTGGGTACCTCGGACGCATATACAACAAAGCCCGATTGTTAATATGGAAGGCCAGCCTGAAGACAGGGGCCAAATAACCTGAAGCAGGTTCCCACGTTCAAGAGCGACACCCAGAATGTACATGGGAAGAATCATGAATGTGTAAATGCAAGATAGAGCACTTAAAGCAATGGAAAGTGCTCTCATGAGTCGGCTTGTTTTGATGGGCATGAATATGCAACCGTTTCTTCTATCTAATTCCAGTTATACAGACA